>Ga0187771_10004023_pt1 | contig 10334 bp, 10 predicted proteins | sample 0116_SJ02_MP15_1_FD_133139 | JGI IMG/M metagenome (GOLD analysis project Ga0187771, IMG submission 133139) | Tropical peat soil microbial communities from peatlands in Department of Meta, Colombia - 0116_SJ02_MP15_10_MG | ecosystem: Environmental > Terrestrial > Soil > Wetlands > Peat | place... | reverse complement strand
GCGATCGCCGCCAGGATCACGAATCCAAAAAGGAAGACCAGTATCAGCAACGCATAAGTGATCGCCAACCTCAGCTTCAACAAGGGATCGCCGTGAACCCAAATGGCAATCAAAAAGGCGATAACCACGGTTGCCGCGACCATCACTAAGAACATCGTTAGAAATCCCTTTCCGTTGTCCTGATTTGCCATGACACTCTCCTATCTGATCAGATCTCGCAGCCGCCCCAGGAACAAAGCTTGCGCCTTCCCCCCGAGATAAACCGCATGACTGCCCGCCAATGCGCCTAGCATCGCGTTCGGCAACTGCGGAAACTGCTTAGGGTTGTGGATAACCTGGAGCAGATACCACAGCGCAACACTTAAAGTAACCAGCAGCATCTGGCTGCGTCCGCCGCTCGCGACCGTTGATAAGCCGTCCGGGCTCTTTTTGTCACGAACATCTGCATCCAGCAAGCCATGTAGAGAGATGGACCCGTTCGAGAGTTTCCAGAAGAAAACAGCAAAGAAGCCGCCAAACAGCAACACGCTGCCCCATCGAGCAAATGTCGCAATGGAGTGCATGAATTGCCTCCACGCTTGTGATCGGCCTGTGAAAAAACCAACGCCCCGGGGAAAGGTCGGGAGATATATACACACTTCGGGGGTCGTTTGCAACGGATTTCTTGTTTTGTTACAGAAACCGAACAACCCTATTCGCTTCAAGCACCTGGAACGATCCGAGTCCAGGGGTCGAAGGCAGTCCGCGCTACAATCTCTGCGTGGCCGATGCTATCAACTCCAGGCTTGATCGCGTCCTGGGGCAGCTGCGCCTCTATGAACACCCTCTGCTGAATTTTTCCGCGCATGCCAAAGGGGACGGCGTCGAGGTTGTCATCCAATTCAAGGACGCATCCATCCCCGTACACACTTACTATTTCGATCTCCATGCCCGCGACTTGGATGATCCACAGTTCGAGTGGAGCTTTCAACGCCAGCTCTACGACGCGCTGCACGACTATTTCGTTGAGATGTTTATCCGAACGCCGCAGGACCGCGCGGACCGCCGCCGAAAGGGACTGTGAATTCGCTGCGACAAAAGATTGAGCAGGAGATTCGGGAGCGTGGCCCCGTACGGTTTTCGCGTTACATGGAACTGTGCCTTTACGATCCCGAGCTTGGCTACTACTCGCGGAGTGCCGCGCAGTTCGGCAAGGCTGGCGATTTCTACACGTCGAGCGATGTCCACGCCGTCTTTGGCCGTTTGCTGGCGCGCCAATTCGAAGAGATGTGGCGGGTTCTGGGCTGCCCCGAGAAAATTGTAATAACGGAGCTCGGTCCCGGACGCGGGCTTTTCGCGCAGGACGTGCTGGATTGGTCGGAGCGGAAGTTCCCGGAGTTCTTTTGCGCTTTGCAATACGTTCTCGTCGAACGCTCGCCCGCGCTGCGTCGCCGACTCGAGGAAACCCTGAGCAGCCACATCGCAGCAGGGAAAGCGGTATTGGCACAGGATTTTCTCGAAGGAGAGAAGTGCGTCCCCTCAGGGGCTAAAGCTCAATCCCTCAGATCGCCGGGAGGCACGACTGAAGCTGTGCCCTTCCCAATCGTCGTTTTCGCCAACGAATTCTTCGATGCGTTGCCCGTCGAAGTTGTCGGGCACCAAGGTTCGCTCCGCATTGATTCGCGGATTGGCCGCTTTCTTGAGACCTGGGTTCCCGCGTCGGCAGAGGAGCTCGCGTTCTTGGACCGTTACTCCGTCCATCCTGAGACAGGAGAACGCGTGGAAGTTCCGTTGCTGGCGCAACGATACGCTGGGCAGGTTTGCGCCAACATCACACGAGGGTTTTTCGCTGTGATTGACTGCGGCTACACGCGGGCAGAACAGCTTGCTGGCCGCCATCGCGGGACGCTCAAGGCGATTCGGCAGCATTCGGTGAGCGCTAATCCGTATGAGGCTCCGGGTGAGCAGGACATCACGGCGGATGTGAATTTCACGGCGCTTGCTGCAGCTTCTGAAGAGCGTGGCATGATCACGGAAAAACTCGTGACGCAATCACAGTTTCTGATGGGGATCGGCGAGGCCAATCAGTTCGCCGATGCTTTTGAGGATTGTCGCGGGCCGCAGGAACGCGCCAAAGTCGCGTTGCAACTTAAGCATCTGGTCACGCCCGCAGGTATGGGCGAGAGTTTTCACATGCTAGTGGCGAGCAAGGGCTTGGAGCAGGAGAAGGTCGCGGGACTGGCAGGGCTAAATTTCGGACGAAGCCGCCCCACATGATGAATCCGCCGCGACAGATACACGCTAAGCCTGCTTCAACCCACAAAGCCTTCGCAGTTCCTCCTGCTGGTCGGTATCCATGTACTTCTTGCCGAACATGAAGAGCGTACCCGGTCGGGAACAAAGCATGAAGACGTGCGGGTCCTCGCCTTTATAACTCACAGCCGGCCACTGAACCCGCCAACCGCATAATTCTCCAGTTACCTCGAAGCCATCCTCGTCCAGATTCGCAATGAATTTCTTGCCAGCTAAATCGGCTTGTCGGTATGCGCGTCGGTAGTATCTTGCGGGGAAGAGATTCGTAATTGCCGCATAAATCCACCAGGCTCCAAGACCAGCGAGTATAGCTGCAGCCAAGTTAATCGTTCTCTCGTTCCACGCCACAAAAACGAGGAGCGCACCCCCTATAAGCCAGCTGACAATGGATTGAATACGCTTTCGGCCACCACTTAGCTTGTAATAAAGAATCTGGGACGAAACGTATTCTTCTACATCAATCTCATATTCGAAGTGCATGTTGATCTATTTTGCGCTCTGGACTTTAGTGTCAGTTTCCTCGGATGGCTTCCGTTCGGCGGCCTCCGGATATTCGTACACGCCCCGGCCCGACTTCCGCCCCAGACGTCCCGCCTTCACATACTGCACGAGCAGCAGGGCGGGACGATATTTCTCTCCCAGCGTTTTGTGCAGGTATTCGAGGATGTGCAGGCGCGTGTCCAATCCGACGAGATCCACCAGCTCGAACGGCCCCATGGGATGATTCAGGCCCAGCTTCACGGCCTTATCAATGTCTGCCGCCGATGCGATTCCTTCCTGCAGCATGTAGAAGGCCTCATTGCCGATCATGGCGTTGATGCGGCTGGTGATAAAACCCGGAGATTCTTTGATCACCACAACTTCTTTGCCCATGCGTCGGCCAACTTCAGCGGCAGTTGTTATCGTGTCCTCGTCGGTCTCCAGCGCGCGCACCACTTCGAGCAGCTTCATCTTATGCACAGGATTGAAGAAATGCATGCCCACGCACTTTTTGGCGCGATAGGTCACGCTGGCGATTTCGGTCACGCTCAGCGACGAGGTATTCGAGGCAAGAATCGTCGTGGGGCGGCAGATTTTGTCGAGCAGAGTGAAGATTTCGATCTTCGATTCCAGTTCCTCGGGAACCGCTTCAATAACGAGGTCGGCTTCGCGGACGGCCTCTTCGACGGAGCCAGCGTACTCAACCCTCCGGAAGGCAGAGTCGGCATCGGGTGCGGTTGCTTTGCCCAGTTCCACGGCTTTGTCGAGGTTGGCGCGAATCTCAGTCTCGGCCTTGCGCAACGCCGCCGGCAACAGATCTTCGAGGATGGTGCGATAACCGCCCAGCGCCGCGGCCTGCGCGATTCCGCGCCCCATGATGCCGGCGCCGATGACGGCAATCGTCTGAACCGGCGCCACTTACTGGCCCGCCTTTTCCAAGTCAGCAATGGCCTGGTTGATCGCGGTGGCGGCGGCGCGCAAATGCTCGGCCAGGCGGTGCCGCTCCTCCGGCGTCATGCTAGGGATGGCAATCGAAATCCGGCGCAGGGTTGCCGTAATGTCATCCACGTAATTCATTGATCGGATCAGTTCACCTGTCGCTACCATGAAGGCTCCTGTAGTGTCCGGGCGGACACCTGAGAAGATGCCGAGGCCGAACTTTCTATTTTGGACGTGGCAACGTTTTTAGTAAAGGCGACCTGCATCTGCTGAACGGTTGTCCGGAAGCGGGAGCGGGTGCGAATAGATTGGCCGCGCTACATGCGGCTGCTGACGAGCACTCGCAAAAGAGGGGAACGCTTTGACTGGAATCGGCAAGATAGGTGCTTTAAGAAGGCTCTGATCACGTTCGGCAAAACCAAAAGCAGATTCCTCGACTTTGCGGAATTGCCCAAGGACGGGCAATTCCGCTTCGCTCGGAATGACAAGAATTGGAGTTAATCGGAATCTTCTTAAGCCTCAGTGGACGACTCCGTGCAGCTGCCAGAATCGAGTTACCGCCTCCCGCCCCATGTAGCGCTCCAGCACCGCTGGATCGGTCTGGCGAAGATCTACCACCACCAGTCCATCGAGGGTGTCGGAAAACTTGTGATCAACGTTGAATCCGATCATCCTTCCGCCAACCTTGGCATACTGCCGCAGAAGAATGGGCAGACCCTTGCCGTCGGTTTCAACGTCGGTTATCGGCTGCGCCAGTTCGTCCAGGTCGCGCAGAGCGCGGCACATGCTGTGGTAATCCCAACGCCACAAACGCGCCGGGCGAAAAGGACGGCGTGGCACAACCAGCCCCGCCAGTTCCTCATCCTGCATGCGGGTTTCCAAAAAGCGATAGATGATCTCCCGCGAGGCTTTGCTGTATTCGTTGCTGACGCTCACCGCACCAAACAGCACGGCAATTTCCGGCCGCATTGCGATCAAGCGGGCAATTCCCCGCCACAGCAGAAACAGAGGCGTGTATTGCCGCTGGTATTCCGGCCGCACGAACGAACGGCCGAGTTCCAAAGCCGGGCCCAGCCTTTCGAATATGCGTTCGTCAAAGCGGAAAAGAGTGTTGGTATACAGCCCGTTGATTCCCCGTTCTGCAAGGATCTCCGCGGTGGCCCCGGCGCGATAGCCTCCCACCAGCTCTCGCTTGGTCTTATTCCAAACCAGCAAATGCCAGTAGTAGTCGTCGAAACGATCCAGATCCAGGCTCTTGCCCACGCCCTCTCCCGCTCTGCGAAAGGTTACTTCGCGGACGCGTCCGATCTCGCGCAAAAGGTGTGGCATCTCAAGCGCTGTTCCGAAGTAAACAGCCAGATCGCCGTTCTGACCCAAGCAATGGTCTTCCGGCAGGCGCGCAATTTCTTCTGCCAGCAGGTCAGGCGACTCTGCGGTGGCCACCGGTTCCCGCTTGCGCAGCGCAAGTTTCGAGCGTACGGCTTTCAGGGGCGAGCGCCCTCTCTTGCCCCGGCGCGCCAGCAAGTATGTACGCCACCGCAGGTATTCAATCGCCTCGCGATTGCTGCGCATCGAAGCCAACGCGTCGCCAGGAATCTCACTGCCTACTCGTATTTGCACCGTCTTTCCTTCCTGATGCAGAAACTCCTGCAACAGAAAAGCGGTGCGCAACTTGGGATGAACCAAGCCCAACAGTTGAAATCCGACGCTGTTGTGGCCGCAAAAATAAACAGGCAGCGCCGAGGCACCACTGCGGCGAATCAGGCGCACCGCCGTGTCATTCCATTGCGGGTCGGCAATCTGCACCGGCGGCATCTGCCAGTGTGACACTTCGCCTGCCGGAAATATCGCCAGCATTCCGCCCTGTTACAACCACGAAAGCGCCTGACGCACCGCTCGCCGGTTTGATTCCACCGAGCGGTCGGTCTGAAACGGATCCACGAAAATGCAATGCTGCTGGAGCTCCGGCACGTCGCTCAGGAGGAAGTTGGTGAGAATCTTCACGTCGGACCGCACGCGGGTCAGGAGCACGGTGAGGAGCGCGCCGTCCAGCATGCCGTAAGGATGGTTGGCTACAACGACCACCGGACCACTGGCGGGAATCCGTGCCTGATCGGCGTCATCAATGCGCAGTTCGACGCGCATTTGGGTCAGCAGATTGTCGAGGCGGAATCCTCCCGGCGATCGTTGCACCCGCTGATAGAGATCTCGCACTCTGTTCACTGGCGCCAACTTTGCGGCCAGGCCAGGAAACTCAGCTACGCGAGACAGAATATCGCTGTCCGCACGCTCCTCGCGTGCCTGGTCTAATGCCATGATAAACGAATATTACTGGGAGTTTGCAGTGGTATTAAGGTCAAGTAAAAAACTGATGAAATGTTAGCCCGGACGCTTCGCGGGTAACCCCATGGTAACCGTAACCGCACAAATGAAATCCGGAGTTGAGATTGACGGCAAGTCAGGTCTCGAGCCGAAAACGGGTCTCGGCCATGGCATAGAGACGGCGCCAGAGCAGGCGGTTGATCGTGACCACGGTTAGCGCCATCATGATGGTTGCGGCCAGCAGCAGATTGAAGTTGCCCTGATCGGTAGCTTGCGAAATCGTCGCCCCCAGGCCAATGGTCGTGTAGATGTGCCCCTTGAAGTGGAAATATTCCGCGACAATGCTGGCGTTCCACGCGCCTCCGGAGGCGGTTATCAAGCCCGTCACCAGGTATGGGAAGATTCCGGGCAGAATCAGTTTCTTCCAGCGCGCCAAGCCGCGCAGACGGAATACTGAACAACATTCTTTCAAATCGGTCGGGATCGCGATCGCGCCGGCAATCACGTTGAATAAGATGTACCACTGCGTGCCCAGCAACAGGAGCACGATTGATCCCACTCCCAGCCCGCCGCCCACGCGAATCAGCACTAACAGCACGACCGGGAACAAGGCGGTTGCCGGAACCGAAGCGGCAATCTGCGCCAGCGGCTGCGCGACGCGCGCCAGCCGCGGATTGAAGCCGATTGCCACTCCCGCCGGAACCGCCCACAATGCGCCCAGCAGCAATGCCAGATTCACGCGCAGGAACGTTGCGCCCAGGCCTATGCCAGCTTCCTGCAATTCGGTCCTCTGCAGGCCGCTGATCAGCATCACCACACGAACTAATCCATAGCTGATCGCGGCGAGCAGGCCCACCACCAATAAGCGCGTGAGCCAGATTTTCCAGGCTTTGCGGTCTGCCGGTTCGCGGCTTGCGCGACCACGTGCGAAGTAAAGCATCATACGCTCGCCCAGCGGACGCACGGTTTTGTTGCGGATGAAGCTCAAGTTGCGGGAATGATGCATCAGGTCGAGCACCCAAGAACGTGCGACTTCTGTACTCTCCACCTGCTCGACCTTGAATTTCTGCGCCCAGGCAATGACCGGACGCCAGATGAATTGATCCAGCAACACGATGATCGCGATCATCGTGCCCACGCCCCACAGAATTGATGCCGTGTCGCCCGCGCTGGCCGCTGTTTGCAGATACGATCCCAGGCCCGGCAACCGGAAATCGCGCGAGCCGAGTACGAACATTTCGCAGGCCATGAGAAAGAACCAGCCCCCGGCCACTGACATCATCGAATTCCAGACCAGGCCAATCGCGGCGAACGGCAGTTCCATCTCGATGAATCGTTGCCACCGGCTGAATCCGTAAACCTTGGCTGCTTCACGCATCTCATCGGGAATGCTTTTCAGCGAAGCGTAGAAGCTGAACGCCATGTTCCAGACCTGGCCGGTAAAGATCAGCAGAATCGCCCCTGCCTCCACCCCCAATTGCCTTCCTGGAAACAGCGCCACCATGGCCAGCATGACAGGCGGAAGAAAACTAAGCACCGGAATCGATTGCAACACGTCGAGCAGCGGGATCATGAATCGCTCGGCACGCCGGTTGTAGGCCGCGACATACCCATAGACCAGACTGAACGCAAGGCTCAATACATAGGCGATCGCGATGCGCAACAGCGAATAGCCAGCATAAGCTGGCAGGGCCAGCGGGCTGCGTGAAATCTCAATTTCCGGGGTGAACGGGCCGAGCCACGTGCGGCCTACGACCAGCAAGCCATAGAACAATGCGATTCCCGCAGCGCCCATCAGCAGGTCGGGCAGGTAGGAAATTTCGAGGCTGGGCAGCCGCGTCCACAGGCGGTACGCCGAGAATCCCCGCAAGCCGATCGATTGTTTCGTGTGGGTCATGAGGCTCGCTCAAGGCTTCGGGGCTGAAGCAGAGTTATGATTCGCAACTGGAGCAGACTCGCTCGGCGCGGTCGGTTCAGTCAGCAACAAGCGCCCATGCGCGCGGTCATAATCGAAAATCTCGGCGTAGCGACCCCAGTTCATCGCGGTTTCGAACTGGCGCTGCACCTCATCTTCGGAGAAGTGCTCGTCGAGGATATCGTGAAAGAATTCGTCTGCGATCGAGTGATCCGACTTCCGCTTTAGGATGCTGTCAATCTGCTTCAAGATCGTGACATGATCAAGCGCAGCCTCGCGGAACAACTCTTTTCGCCGCTGTATGTCGGCGTCAGCAAATGTCACTCCTGCCGGCGTAATTTGCACATCGCCTTCCTTCAGCAAGGCAAATCCCAGCAGGACGCAGGCTTCCAGAATGGGCAGCAAATCTTCTACGTCCATCACTAATTCCTCGGCCAGCCGGAACAAATCCTCGTGTCCGCCGCGATCATGCAGGAATTCCAGCATGCCCGCGATGCCGCCCACACGCGCGTGCGGCAACATCTGATACTTGGCCGTGCGAATCGGTGCTTGCTGCTTTTTCAGCAACTCTTCGGTCAGCCCGCCCGGCGACAGAATGATCTCTGCCGTCGTTTCTGCATCGGGCAGCTTGTGCTCGACCTCCGGCTCGGTCATCACCTTATAGATGTAGTCGACCAACTCCACAAAGCGCGCCGACTTCCGGTCGCGTGGATGCTTCAAGCGCACATTGAAATCCGAACGCACGCGGGCCGGGTTTCTCCCCAGTACCATCACCCGGTCGGCCAGCATGACAGCCTCTTCGATATTGTGAGTAACAAAGAAGATTGCGCTGGTCGGCATCTTCTTGCTCAACCACAACTCCAGCAGTTCGCCGCGGAGGTTCTCGGCGGTGAGAACATCCAGGGCGGAGAAAGGTTCGTCCATGAACAGCACTTCCGGTTCCACCACCAGGGCGCGGGCGAAACCGACCCGCTGCTTCATGCCGCCGGAAAGTTCCTTGGGATATGCCGTCTCAAATCCGTCCAGGCCAACGGTATCGAGAGTCCGCAGAGCGCGTTTGTGACGCTCAATGGCAGGCACAGCGCGCGCTTCCAGCGGAGCCTCGACGTTCTCGAGCACCGTGAGCCAAGGAAAAAGGGCGAAACTCTGAAACACGATGGCGACGTTCGGCATTTGCCCGTCCAGTGGTTTGCCATGCCAAAGCAGAGTTCCTGAGGTCGGCTGCGAAAGGCCGCTCAGCATCCGGAGCAGCGTGGACTTGCCGCAACCGGAAGGCCCGAGCAACGCCACGATCTTCCCCGGCTCGATCGCCAGGTTGGTCGCGGCCACGACCTGAACCCGCGTGCCATCGGGCTGCGGATAAGACTTCTCGATGCCTACGGCTTCGACAATCGCTTCGCTCACACCAACACTCCCGTACTCTCTATACACGATCTGCGCAGAGGCGCAAAGCGCGATTGCAACCGTGCATTCTTGATAGGGAAGCGAGCCAATCGCACGGTTCGCGTCGCAAAACAACGCGACGCTCCGTGCGGCTCGCCCAGGTCCCTCGCTGCGCAACAAACGCTTGCTCGGGATGACAAACCGTCAGGCGATGAAACTGTCATCCGCCGGCCCGGTAAATGGCTTCGGGACCCGATCGCTCACTTCAGCCAGCAGCGCCAGTTTAGCGGATAGATCGCTGTTGAGCTGGTCCGGGGCCAAGCGCCAGCGCCAGTTACCTTCATACACACTAGGTGTGTTCATGCGAGCCTCACTGCCCAGGCCCAGCACGTCCTGCAGAGGCACGATGCTCAACGCCGCAGGCGAGCAGTGGGTGGCGCGGATGAATCCCCAATGAATGCCGTCATCGCAACGTCCCAGATAGGTTTCGGCGTTGCGGCGCTCGTGCTCGGCCGCTCCGGAATGCCACCAGCCCACGACCGTGTCGTTGTCGTGAGTACCGGTATACATCACCTTGTCCGCTGCGCGGTGCGGCAAGTATATGTGAGCTCCCACGTCCCCGAAGGCAAATTGCAGCACGGCCATGCCCGGAATCTGCAGCCTCTCGCGCAGCGCGTGCACTTCCGCCGTGATATATCCCAAATCCTCCGCAAAGAAGGGCAGGCCGCCCAGGGCCTCGCGCAGCTTCAAGAACAAATCGTCCCGCGGCCCATCCACCCAACGTCCATTCACCGCCGTCGGCTCGCTCGCAGGAATCTCCCAGAACTGATCGAATCCGCGGAAGTGATCCAGCCGAATGTAGTCGCAGTTCTCCGTGGCCCAGCGCAGCCGCTGGATCCACCACTCGTAGCCGGTTGCTTTCATCGCATCCCAGCGGTATAGCGGATTACCCCAACGCTGCCCGGTGCGGCTGAAAGAGTCTGGAGGCACTCCCGCCACCACT
>Ga0187771_10004022_pt1 | contig 10334 bp, 3 predicted proteins | sample 0116_SJ02_MP15_1_FD_133139 | JGI IMG/M metagenome (GOLD analysis project Ga0187771, IMG submission 133139) | Tropical peat soil microbial communities from peatlands in Department of Meta, Colombia - 0116_SJ02_MP15_10_MG | ecosystem: Environmental > Terrestrial > Soil > Wetlands > Peat | place... | reverse complement strand
CCGGCGCGCGGCCACCCGGGTGAGGAATATAAAGATGGCCCCGAAGAACGCCACGATTCCGGCCACGTACCAGAGCGTGTAGCTCGGAGCAGGCCCGGTGACGTAGACCGACTCGGTGTAGACCGACTGGCCGTTCGCAAACGTCACGAGGCCATGCTCCTGAACGAGGGAAATCGCGAACGTATGCTCCCCGCTCGAAAGCCCGAGCGTGGCGTAGCGGAACGTGAGCTGGTACTTCGCTCCGGCCAGAAGGCTCGAGACGTTCACCTCTCCGATCACCGACCCATCGAGGGTGATGTAGACGGGAAAGCCAGAGACGGTAGACGACGTCGGGTTCACGATCGTCGCCGAGATCTCGTACGGAACTACGACGTGGACGGTGTAGGTGAAGTTGGTCGACTCGTTCCTCCCGTTGTACGTCGACGAGACCTCGATGTCGAGCGTGAGGGTCTCGGCGGCAGTCGCGACGACCAGATTGACGGCGATCGAACGATTCGACGTGAAGTTCGCGGTGGGCGGTGAGATCGAGACGCCGGTGAGGTTGGGTCCGACCGGGTTCGAGAAGTACTTGACGTTCCCGATCAAGGACCCGTTCGCCGCTACGCCGGGACCTCCCCAGCCCGCGATGTGATACTGGGTGGTCGAATTGATCGGGACCAGCGTCGGGCCGGTGATCGAGCCTGTGACGGGCGGGGACGAGGCGCTGGCGGCTCGGGCCGGGGCCGATGCGAGCGTGGCGGCGGCAAGGAACCCGGGAACGAGCAGGAGCATGAATACGGCGAGCGCGAGGACCACCGGACGACGCGCGCTCATCGCCGAGTCCACCTCCGAGTGCGCCACCAGCGGTAGGAGAGGATCCCGACCACGAGCGCGATCGCCGGGACGAACGAGAGGAGTGGGACGAGCCAGTCGGGTGGGAGGTTGGGCGCGGAGCCGAGCGACGGCCCCGAGACCGTGACCGGGAGAGTGCCGTTTCCCGTTCCCGCCTGCACCTGGACCAGGGGTACGGGCAGGATGGTCGTCTCAGAGACGCTCCCCGAAGCGTTCAGGACCGAGAGAGAGACCGCCACCGTGCCGGGCGGGACGAAGATGCTCGACGTGGCATTCAGGACCACGTAGAGCGTGCTGTTCTCTCCATTGGCGAGGAACTCCTTGACCGGTCCCGGGCTCGATGCTGCCTGGGAGCTGAGACGGAGGCCGCTCGTCCAGCCGAGACTCGCGAGACGAGCGGAGTCCGCGAGCGAGGCGACGACCGTCTCGCCCTGATTGCCGGAGTTCTCCACGTAGAACGGAATGACGGCGCTCACGGGCGTCACGGCGGAGGCAACGCTCGTGGGCCCCGACGTGACCCCGTAGTAGCCCACGACGGTCACGACCGGGTCGGGGCTCACCGAGCCGACCACCGTTCCGTTCGCGGTCTCGAACTGAATCGTCACCGTCGGGTGCGATACGGATGTGCCGGCAGGCACGATGACCCGGACCTCCCCCGAGAGGGCTGGCGGTCCTGACCCGGGAGAGAGGGTGGCATTCGCGAAGCTGAAGCTGAAGTTCCAGAACGAGGGCGTCCCGACGGGATGGACCGTGACGGGGACGTTCCCGGTATTGCGGAGGGAGAAGGAGAACGCGGTGCTCCCTCCCGCGATGACGGTCGTCGAGGTCGGCCCGACCAGGGTCCCCGTGACCGCCGTCGTGATCGGGAAGGCGAGTGGGAGAACGGTCCCGACGTTTCCGTTCAGGATCGTCACCGTGGCCTGCGCCGTCGCATTCGAGAAGACGCTCCCGAACGTTCCGCCGCCGGAGGCTCGCACGGCGTAGGTGCCCCCCGGGAGCGCGAGCGCAACCAGAGAGTTGAGTGGCGCATTCGCAAAGACAATGCGCGCCCCCACCGCGTTTGTCACGGTAAGCTCCACCGGACCGAGGCTCGTTCCAGCGGTCGGAGGAACGACCGTAATGGAGTCGGTCCAAGTGGAACCGAGGACGAGCGTCAACGGTGTGAGGGACGTCGACGGGAGCGCGAGGACCCTCACGAGCGTGGCGAGCGTCTGAGACGGACCGGCCCCGCTCGCATACAGCGAGTATGCCCCGGGAAGAAGGCGCGCCGCGAAGAGACCGTTCGTGGTCGAGATGACCGTGGTGCTCGTGGACGGGTACGGGCCCAGGAAGGTGAGGGTGCCCGCGAGCGGGGTCAGAGTACCGCTCGTGACGATCGTTCCGTTGACCCAGACCGACTGGGGCACGCCGATCATCGAGACGTAGCAGCTCGAGGAGGTCGTCCCGACCGCGCAAGTGGCCCCGGGGGCGGAACTCCACGACTCGACGTACGTGCCGTTCGAGCCCTGGACCTGCGTCGTGCCGTTCGCGAAGACAGAATACGTCGTGCTCGCGGCGAGCGGGAGAGAGAAGCTCCCATTCTTCGCGTTGGCGGCGGCCACCGCGCCGCCGGGGGCGACGAGGCGGACCGTTGTCGTGAGGTGAACGGTCGCCCCGGAGCTCGAGGACGTGAACGTTCCGGTGACCGTGGCGGCAGCGACCGAGAGCGCGATTGTTGGGGTCACCGACCCGTCGGGCGCGACAGTGACGCGGCTCAAGCTCGCGTACGTCGTTCCCTGGGCGGTGGCAGTGGCGTAGGCCGAGTACGTTCCCGGCGCCGCGTAGAAGCCGCTCGCGAACTTCGTCCCGTTCACGGTCACGTTGAGGAGCGGGGACGAGAGCGTGACGGTGACATTGGCGGCCGGGACGCTCGACGGCCGCGAGATCGTACCGCTCGCATTCACCTGAGGGACCAAGAACAGGGTCAAGCGTGAGACCGTGGCTCCGAGCGGGATTACCGTCGAGAGGGTGGTCGCGGGAAGGTAGACGACCGTCCCACCGTCGATCACCGCACGCGCCCCCACTCCGTAGACCCCCGGCGGGAGAGTGAGGGCGAACGTTGGGCCCCCAGTAAGGCTCCGGTCGACCGCGGTCTCGCTCTCGGCGGTGAAATTCACGGTCACCGCCGTCCCCGAGGGGAGCCCGATGACGGTGAGCGTCACCGCCACCGGCGTGAGTGAGGTCGTCACTCGGGCGAGGGCGGCGAGTCCCGTTGGGGAGAAGTTGCACTGAGAGGTCGAGACGAACCCGAACGCGGAGGTCGCTACGCAGTACGAGCTCGCAGAGACCGGGAGCGTGGAAGGCAGGTAGAGCGCTACCGTGCCGTTGGCGCTCGCGACCGCGGAGACCCCGGGGCCGCTCGGGCCCGCGCTGACGACGACGGTCGCTCCAGACGCCGGGTAGCTCATTCCGTTCGCAAGCGACGCAGCGACCGTAAACGCGGTCCGGAACGCGCTCACGGGCGCGAGGGAAATCGGCGGTGAGCCCGGGGTCGTGACCTGGGCGAGCGCCGCCGAAACGGCGGCCGTGCCGGTGGTTGGTCCCTGGAGAGCGAGGAGGCTGTAGGTTCCCGCGGGCAGGGCGAACGCGAAGCCTCCCGTCGTCGCAAAGGTGACGACCTGGTCGCCGGTCGAAGAGTACGCGATCACGGCGGTGAGAGAGTTCGTCCCCGACGACCCGCTCGACGTGATCGTTCCCGTCACGTAAGTTGCCGGAGAGAGCGCGAGGGTGCTCGGCGTCCCGGCAACGCCGGCGGAGACCGAGGTGGTTGTGACCCCGACCAGCGGCTGGCCGTTCGCCATCCCGGATGCGTAGACCGAGTACTGACCGGGCACGAGGAACGCACTCACCGCTCCACTCGAAGAGCTCACGGCGACCGTGCTGTTCTTCGAGTCGTCGGCCAGGACCACGAGGGGGGACGTCGACGCGTTGGAGAACTCTCCCACCGGCGTGAACCGCACCGCGGTGCCGCTCGTCGGCACACCGTTCCAGGTGACCACGAACGACGTCGACCCCGTGGGTCGGAGCGTGAGGTTCTCGCTCACGTTCGCGGTGTTGGATGAGATCGGGACCAACACTCCCTCCGAGCGGAGGTCGGAGTTCGGGAGATAGGCAGTGACGGTGTAATTCCCGGGTCCGAAACTCGTGAGGTGGAACTTTCCAGTGATGTTCGTGGTCACGTTCGAAGTGACCCCGCCCGGACCCGCGATGGTCACGACCACGTTGGAAAGCGCCTTCCCGGTCGCGTCGAGCGTGGTGCCGCGGACCACCGCCGACCGAATTCCCGCCGTCGCGTTCGAGTTCGAGCCCGGAGACACCGTCACGGAGGACTGGGAGTAGTTTTGCTCCCCGTAGAGCACAGAGTACTGGTAGACGCCAGGAGAGACCCCGGTGAGGTCGAAGGAGCCGCTCGCGTCCGTGACCGCCGTGGATCGGGTGAGGTTCGACCCCCAGAAGACGACCTGGGCACCCGGGATGAGCGTGTCCGGACCGGACGTGAAGGATGTGGTGTTCGTGTTCTGCCAGTAGACGAAGCCCGAGACCGTGCCCGCGCCCAGGGTGAACGTCTCGGCAAGGTTGGGGGCGTTGAAGCTCAATCCGAGGGCGTTCGGAACCGTGATCGGGATCGACTTGAGGGGAATGCTCCCCGCCTGGGTCAGAGCGTCCAGACTCCCCATGGTGATGTTGACCGTGTCGTTCCCGGGTGGGAGAACGAGGGTGAATGCTCCCTGCGGAGTCGTGAGCGCCGTCTGGTGGGGGATCCCCCACTCGTCATAGACCGTCACGCGCGCGCCCCCCACGGGGGCTCCGTTCGGCTGCTGCACGGTCCCGACGAGGAGCTGGCCGGGGTAGTACTCGAGCATCGACTCCCCCCCGCTGAAGTAGCTGAAGGCGCGCGTATCGGCCGAGCGGTTGCCGGTCTTGGCCCCGTTGACCGCGGCGGGGAGATTCGTCGCCGAGCAGGACCCCGAGTACTGGGGTCCCGAGCAGAGGTAGGCCGTCTTGTAGACGACGCGGAAGTGCTGGAGCATCCAGCCGGGTTCGATTGTCGAGTTCAGCGAGAGCCCCGGGATCCCCGGGCCCTGGCCGACGTCCGTCCCATTGTAGCCGATGTAGACGCGATAGATCATCGAGTTGTAGAACGGAGCGTAGTAGTTCACGAGAGGCGAGCCGATTGGAGAGACCCCAGCCGGGAGGCGCCCGTACGGATAGTAGTGGCCGTCCGAACCGAGGATGCTCAGGTTGAAGAACGTGGATGGCTGGCCGGTCGGGTCGAGGATGCGACCCGTCAGGTCGGCCGGCGCGTAGAAGATGCCGGTGTCGGTCCCGCTGAACGGGAACAGGCGCGAATCGGCCATCGCATAGCGGATCGACCAACCGGTGTATGCCTGGACGTCGTTGTAGACCTTGGCGACGCCACTCAGAGGAAGCGAGGTCGCAAGGAAGTACTCCATCGCGAGGTACATCGCGTTGTCGTCGGTGATGGTGTTCGGGTTCACAGGGAGGTACCGCTCCGGATGCGCCACCACGAGCGTGTAGTCCGAGCTCGTGTTGACGAGCAGGTTGTGGAGCTGGTTCACGTTGAGCCCGTCCGCGGCGAGGATCGAGTTCAGCGAGGGGGGCAGATTCGGCAGCCCGGAAGTGCGTTGTTCGGTCTGGAGGAGCGTCGTGGTGAGGACACCGATCGCCTGCGACTCGTTCTGCGAAAGGAGGAATTGACCCGCTGGGTCGATCCCGTGCTGGAAATTGTCGGCGACGCTCGGATGCTGCCCTTGGTCAATCGCCTGGAACCCGTAGTCCCACCAGCTGACGAAGGCCGGACGTTGCGCGGCCGGAAGGTTCGTATCTTGCTGCGCGAGCCAGTTGTATCCTGCGCTATCGTATTCGTTCGGAGTGTCGAGGGAGCCGCCGGCGGCTCCGAAGTAGTAGCTCGAGGGGGTCGAGGAATTGAGCTGCAGCCACGAGGGAAGGGTCGACCCCACCTGCTGACCGTACTGAGCCTTCGTGTTCCCCGGGATGCCCGCATCGATCGCCACCCAGACGTTGGGAAGAACGACCGCGAGGACCAGGGCCATGACGAGGACGTGGCGAGGCTTGAACGCCTTGCGAAACGCCGAGAACTGGCTCCGGCGGTCGGCGAGGGAGGCGGTCGTGCGTCGAAGCTGGTCGTAGCCCGCGATGTCGAGGGCCCGACGAATCGCCTCGGCCGGTAGAAGCGCGAAGATCGGCGAGGCGACGAGGAAGAACTTCGCTGCCGAGATGGGGAGGTAGAGCGAGAGGATCGCAAAGACGAGGAAGACGACGTGGAACCGTTTGAACCGCCCGCGGGCGAAGAGATACACGAAGATCGCGAGCCCCGCGAACGCGAGGAAGAACGTCACGACGCCGAAGGCGAGGACGAGCTGGTCGATGGAGGGGGCCTGAGCCTCGGCGACGGTCGAGTAGATGAGGTTCTTGACAAAGTACCCCTGCCCGGTGACGAGGGAGGAGAACGCGATCGGGTTCACCAGGTCGAGGATCCCTACGGCCGCGCCGACGAGGATCGCGAGGAACGGGACGGAGAAGACCCACGGTACGTCCCGCATCAGGAGGAATGGCAGGAGGACCGCGAGGGTCCCGAAGAACAAGAGGAGCGGCAGGTCGAACCACGTCGTGAACTGGTGCTGTACGATGTAGTAGGGCATCGCCATCGGGAACCCGACGATTCCGACGATCGCGGTCGAGACGTAGAGGCCGAACGAGTCGACACGACGGATCCGCTCGATCACCATCGCCACGACGAGCGAGATCGCGATCACCACCACACCGTAGGTGTAGCCCTGCCAGGCGAGCGCGAGCGCTCCCAGGGAGACCCCGGTAAAGACCGCCCATTTGACGGCCGACAGTTCCGTCCGCCAGAACGCGCGTAATGCCGGGAGGTACTGACCTGGGTGGCGATAGTCTTCGACCCACCGCCGCGTGCCCGCTGCTTTGACCGTGCGGATGTAGGAGTAGATGACGACGAGAATGATGAACGTGTAGAACGAGAGATAGTTCGCGTAGCCGAAGATCGAGGAATCGATGTTCCCGCTCAAGAACGGGAAGATCATCGCCGCGATGAGGCCCATCCGCCGGTCCGAGACCTCTCGTCCGATGAGATACACCGGGAAGACGCCGAGGGCCGCCCAGAGGGGTGCCTGAAGGTCCAGGAACCACGCTCCCGCCGTGACAGCGTTCCCGCCAAAGAAGGGGGCGAAGACGATCCCGAGGATCGCGTTCATCCAGTCGAAGAGCGGCTCTCGGGGGTTGATCGCCCCGACCGGGAAGCTGAGCTGAGGGTCGAAGATGAGATTCCGGTGATTCAGGATCGTGTAGGTCATCACGCGGGAGTGGTAGTACGAGTCCGACCCGCCTCCGTACGTGTAGAGCGGTCCCCACTGGGCGATGATGGGGTACGCCCAGATGGTCCGGATCGCGAACGAGATTCCGAAGGCGGAGAGAAGGATGACGACCGTCCAGCCGTGACGGCGCCACCATCCGGGTTCACTCGACTCCATGCACGACCGGCACCCCGCGCCGGCGGCGCGCGAGACCTAGGGGGTGTATAAATAGCCTACTCCGGCAACTCCGTCAGTACCGCAGTACCACGGCGGAAACCTTCGAACCGGACTCCGCGCTCGTGCGCCAGGTCAATCGACGGTGCGGAACCGGTAGAACATCCGACCGTCGCCAATGTCGTATGCCTCGGGGCGCACCGGTTGACCGATCCGAAGCTCGGTCCAGGGCCGCCCCTCGATCCGACCGAAAATCCGAAGCGAGACCCCGTCGAGGTCCACAAGGCCGACTGCGAACGGGACGTCCTGTTCCATTCCGAGAGGGGCTCCGGCGAGCACGGCGCTGAAGGCATAGACATGCCCTCGCTCGGGGAGGTCGACCCACTCGAGGTCTTCCGACCGACACCTCGGACACATCGTCCGCGGTGGCCAGTGGAGTTCCGCGTCACGTCGACAACGGGTCGTCGAAAGATGCCCCTCTCGCAGGCGGTCGTAGAACCGGTGGAGCTTCGTTTGCTCCGGTCCCTCGAGGGGGAAGAAGTCGAGCAGGAACGGACGCTTCGGAACCGGCTTCGGTAGAGGTGCGGTGGGAGGCGGGGGCGAGGTCTCGACCGGGGCCGAATCTTTCGGTCGGAGGGCCGCCTCGGGACGAGGACGGCGTGGCCGTTCGGCGGGCGACGAGGTCATGCGGCTCCTCCCCGCTGATAGACCATCACCGAGTGGACATTCGCACTTCCCGAAAGATTGTGAACCAGGGCCCATTCGGGGTCCGGTGCCTGACGGGCCGGCGGGACCTGGGCGGAGAACTGTTGGAAGACCTCGACCGCCTGAGCCACGCCGGTCGCCCCGAGCGGGTGGCCACAACCGAGTAGCCCACCGCGCGGGTTTACGACGAGGTCGCCTCCGAGGTCTCCGCGGCCGTCGGCCGCGAACTTCCCTCCCTCTCCTTTCGGGCAAAGGCCGAGGGCCTCGTACTCGACGATCTCAGAGATCGTGAAGCAGTCGTGAATCTCGGCGAGGTCGAGGTCCTTCACTCCGATCCCGGCCTGCCCGAGCGCTTCGCGGGAGGCCCGAGTGAGGCCTCTCCACTCGGTCAGCGATCCCGCATGCGCCAAGTTGTGGAAGTCGGAGTACTGACCACTTCCCCGGATCCAAGCCGGGCTGTCCGTGAAGCGAAGGGCGTGCTCCTCCGCAGTGAGGAGGACCGCCGCCGCTCCGTCCGTCATCGAGGAGCAGTCACCGAGACGCAACGGAGGAGCGATGAGCGGGAGGCGCAGAAGCTTGTCCCGAGAGAACGTCTTCTCGTAGAACTGGGCGTTCGGGTTCGTGTTCGCGAACCGGTGGTTCTTCTCCGAGATCGCCGCGAGCTGTTCTTCGGTCGTGCCGAATTCGAGCATGTGACGCTGCGCGACCATCGCAAAGAACGGCGGCGCGGTTGCGCCCGCCGGGCCATCCCAGGGACGGTCCATCACGCACGCCATTGCGGAGTTGGCCTCTGCCATCGAGGGGAGGTTCATCTTCTCGGCTCCCACGACGACGGCGATGTCCGAGAGCCCGCTTGAGATCGCCGCGTACGCCGACCGGATCGCCGATTGGCCCGAAGCGCAGGCGAGCTCCGTCCGTTGGAGGATCTTGTAGGGCGTAATGCCCAGCTGCTCCGCCACGAGGGGAGCTACGTGCGACTGAAACGCGAACCGTTCCGGCTCCGCCGCCCCGACGAACAGCGAGTCGACCTCCTCAGAGCGCAGTTCGGGAACGGACCGGGCAAGCGCGACACCGACCTCCTGGACGAGCTCGGCCCAGGTGGCCGAGCGGACACCGAACCTGGTCGTGGCCCCACCGACGAGCGCGACCTTGCGACCGCTCATCGGGAGTCTCCCCGGATCGCGTCTGCGACCCGCTCACCGGCTTCCCGGGTCGTCACGGTCCCGCCCTGGTCGAAAGTACGCGCCGAACCGCCCTCGAGCGTCCGCGCGAGCGACCTCTCCAATCGGTCGGCCTGACGGATGAGACGTTCGTCCGCGTGCCGCCCTCCGAGCCAACGGAGCATCTGCTCGACAGCGAAGAACGTCGCGAACGGATTCACTTGGTTCTTGCCCGCGTACTTGGGAGCGCTTCCGTGCACCGGCTCGAACATCGCGTGGGCGGTCCCGATGTTTCCGCCGCTCGCGAACCCCATTCCCCCCTGGAGCACCGCGGCGAGGTCGGTGATGATGTCTCCCATCATGTTGGTGGCTACGACCACATTGTAGTGTTCGGGGTTGCGGACGAGCCACTGAGCGAACGCATCGACGTAGGCATAGTCGCGCTCGATCTCGGGAAACTCCGAAGCGATACGGTCGAACGTCTCGCGGAAGAACCGGCACCCCTCCATAACGTTCGACTTGTCGACGCAGGTGACGCGTCGGACGCCGTCCTCCGGAGCGCCTCGGGAACGGGCCCGGGCGAGCTCGAACGCGAACCGGATCACTCGCTCCGACCCCTTCCGTGTGATGATTCGGGTGTCGATCGCCACCTCGGTCTCGTCCCCCCGGCGCAACCGGCCTCTCGCGGGCGTATAGAGGTCTTCGGTGTTCTCGCGCACCACCACGAGGTCGACGTTCTTCGGCGACCACACCTCACGATACTCCCCGCTAATGCGGTGCAGAACCCCCGGGTAGAGCTTGCAGGGCCTCACGTTCGCGAACAGGTCCAGGCCCTCCCGGAGTCCCAGGACCAGGGCGCGACCAGCGAGGTCCCCGTTCGGGAGGGTGGCCCCGGGCCAACCGACCGCGCCGACGAGAATCGCGTCCGCGCTCTTCGACGCTGCCTGAGCTTCGGGCTCCCACTCTCGCCCGGTCTTGAGATAGTACTGGCCTCCCCCCGGATACTCGGTCCAGTGCCACGGAGCCGGGCCGCCCTCCGCGAGGGCGTCCAAGATTCGTTGCCCTT
>Ga0187771_10004021_pt1 | contig 10340 bp, 10 predicted proteins | sample 0116_SJ02_MP15_1_FD_133139 | JGI IMG/M metagenome (GOLD analysis project Ga0187771, IMG submission 133139) | Tropical peat soil microbial communities from peatlands in Department of Meta, Colombia - 0116_SJ02_MP15_10_MG | ecosystem: Environmental > Terrestrial > Soil > Wetlands > Peat | place... | reverse complement strand
CAGGAAGGTCCGGGCCTCGTTGCCGCGCCGGGATTCGAGCAACAGCGAGAGGCCCCATTCGCTGTGCAGCGGTCGCGTCGAATCCGCCGAGCGGCCGGGTTCCGTCCTCACGCCATGCGCCTCCTGGGGGCGGAAGAAGATGTCGGAGGCGCCGTCGACCAGGACGCGCACCGAAAGCTTGTCGATGGTCGGCACCTCGATCGGCGCGGCGCTCGCGATCTCGACGCAGGAAAAGCCGCCGGCGGCCGCTGCCGTTGCAAATGCAACGGTTGCCTTCAATACATCGCGTCGCTTGATGTCCGCAGCCATCGCCCGTTCCTCCTCGGTCCTCGGGCGCCGGCGCGCCCGCTCGCGCGTCGCTATTGCCTCGCGCTCGCGGGAAGTCTATCTCACCGCCGGGTGATGGAAAGGGGCCCGCTGGTCCTGCCGATCGGCCGATGCGGTGGTCGTGGCAAGCCGGAGGGCTCCGCGTCGTCCGATGACGGCCGGCCAAGGCGCCGGACGCGCCCGCCAAGTCCACACCGCCCGTGGCGTCCCGGTTCGCAGCCGGGTCCGCAGCCCGGGTCTCGCCGCAGAAGAGTTCAGACCAAGTGGAGGACACCTTGATACGCTGGTTGCTGATCCTGCCGTTCATCGGCCTGATGATCGTTCCCCTCTACAACGTGCAGGAGCCGTATCTGTTCGGCTTTCCGTTCTTCTACTGGTATCAGCTTGCCTGGGTGCCGGTGACGTCGCTTCTGACCTACCTCGTGTTCCGGAGCGTGCGCCATGATGGCTAATGTCGACACGGCGGCGCTGGTCGTCTTCGTCGCGTTCTTCGTGCTGGTCACCGGCATGGGCTTCTTCGCCGCGCGCTGGCGCAAGCCCGACACCCTCGCCCATCTCGACGAGTGGGGCCTCGGCGGCCGGCGCTTCGGCACCTGGATCACCTGGTTTCTGGTCGGCGGCGATTTCTACACCGCCTATACGGTGATCGCGGTGCCTGCGCTGGTCTACGCGGTCGGCGCCTATGGCTTCTTCGCGCTGCCCTACACCATCATCGTCTATCCGTTCGTGTTCACGGTGATGCCGCTGCTCTGGAAGGCGGCGCGCGAGAAGGGCTACGTCACCGCCGGCGACGTGGTGCGTGGCACCTACGGCTCGCGCATGCTCGAGCTCGCGGTGGCTGCGACCGGGATTCTGGCGACCATGCCCTACATCGCGCTGCAGCTGATCGGCATGGAGGTGTCGATCAAGGCGCTCGGGCTCACCGGCGAGATCCCGCTGATCGTCGCCTTCCTGGTGCTCGCGCTCTACACCTATTCGTCCGGGCTGCGGGCGCCGGCGCTGATCGCCTTCGTCAAGGACATCATGATCTACATCGTGGTGCTCACCGCGATCGCCATCGTGCCGTCCAGGCTCGGCGGCTACGAGCACATCTTCGTCGCGGCGGACCAGGCCTTCAAGGCCAAGGGCTCGGGCGGCATCCTGCTGTCGCCGGCACAGGTCATGCCCTACGCGACGCTGGCGCTCGGCTCGGCGCTGGCGGCCTTCATGTATCCGCACACGCTGACCGGCATCTTCGCGTCATCGGGGCCGAACACCATCCGCAAGAACGCGATGCTGCTGCCGGCCTATACGCTCTTGCTCGGGCTGCTGGCGCTGCTCGGCTACATGGGGCACGCGGCGGGACTCAAGCTCACCAGCAACAACGACGTCGTGCCGCTGCTGTTCAAGACCCTGTTCCCGAGCTGGTTCGCCGGCTTCGCCTTCGCGGCGATCGCGATCGGCGCGCTGGTGCCGGCGGCGGTGATGAGCATCGGCGCCGCCAATCTCTTCACCCGCAACTTCTGGAAGGCGTGGATCGATCCGGACGTCACGCCGGCGGGCGAAGCCAAGGTGGCGAAGATCACCTCGCTGGTGGTGAAGGTCGGTGCGCTGCTCGCCATCCTCTACCTGCCGACCCAGTTCGCGCTCGACCTGCAGCTGCTCGGCGGCCTGTGGATCGTGCAGACGCTGCCGGCGCTGGTGTTCGGGCTCTATGTCAGCTGGTTCTCGGCGCCGGCGCTGCTCGCCGGCTGGGCGGTCGGCATGGTCGGTGGATCCTATCTCGCCTGGTCCGACGGGCTGAAGCCGCTGCACGCGTTGGTGTTCGGCGGCAGCTCGGTGTCGGTCTATACCGGCCTCTTGGCGCTCGTCGTCAACATCGCGGTCGCGGTGGCGGTGAACCTCGTGGTGGGCAGCCCGCGCACCGCGGCGAGCGGCAAGCCGGCGTGAGAGGGTGAGCGCAATCTATCGCAGACCTTTGTTGTTTCACTCGTCATGCCCGGCCTTGTGCCGGGCATCCACGTCTTGACCGCCGCTCAGCGAAGCAAGACGTGGATGGCCGGGAGACCTTAGTCCTAGCGATCCGTCGAAGACGGATCGCGCTGCCCGGCCATGACGAAGGCGAGGGGCCCCGGCCTCTCATCGTTGAGACCTCTGGCCGCTTCGTTCACCCCTCCGCCGCGACGCCGCCGAAGCGCTGGAAGTAGCTCGGGTCGGCATCGGGGATCCGGCCCTCGGCGGTCTCGAGCTGGCCGACCAGATAATCTTCAGCGCTCGCCTGCACCTGCCGATAGAGGTTGCGGCACAGCAGCCGCGCCGCGGCGCCGGGCCATGCCGCCGGCAAGAGCTCGTCCGGCAGCCGCGGATCGCGCAGCAGCGCGCGGCGGTAGTCGTGAATCAAGAGCGTGCGCAGGCGAAAGCTGGTCTCGGGTGATGGCGCCGCCTCCGTGACCAGCCACACGAACGGGCGGAAGCTCTCGAGAAACGCCTGATAGCCCGCCGCGAGCGCGGCGAGATCCCAGGCGCGGCCGACGATGTCGCGCAGGTCCTTGGCTCCCATCCAGTCCTTGCCCGAGGCGTTGATGACATAGCCGCCCTCGGTGATGCCGGCATCGCGCAGCGCCTGGCGCAGGCTCGATTCGTCGGGCGAGGGATGCACCATCACCCCGGGCAGGATCTGGCCGAAGCCCTGCCATGAGAGGTCCGCGCGCAGCTTGTCACGCGTCTCCTGCTCGAACAGGCCGGTGAGCACGAAGGTCCACAGCCCGTGCCACGGCTGCGGGCCGGCGGCATAGATCGCCTGGTGCGCCGCCTGAAAGCGCAGGCGGCCGGATTCGGTGAGATCATAGAAGCTGCGCCGGCCGAGCTGATGCGAGGCGAGCCAGCCCTCCCTGGCGAGCCGAAACACCGAGGTGCGCACGCCACGCTCGTTGATGCCGAACAGCGCCATCAGCCCGACCAGCGAGGACAGCGCGACGCTGCCGCCGTGCGGCAGGACAGCGTCGCCGAACACGCTGACGATCAGCGACTTGGCGTTGGGGCGCCGTCGCTCCAGCAGTTGCTCGATCAGGTCGCGGATCTTGGTGTCGGCCGTGGTCATCGAAGGAAACCCGTCCTCGCTTCCTGCGGTCATTCGCGATGCGATGCAAGCGCTCGATCGCCTTCATTCGGCGTTGCGAGTCGCTCGCAAGATATGATACAAAAAATCGTATTGATATAAAAATATGTATCATGTAGCTTTCGCCTCGTCGCGGCGACTTCCGAGATCCATCGAAACCGCCGATGGAAAGCACGGAAATCAGCTCATGGCTGTCGCAAGGCCGCCATCGCGTCTCCGTGAGATGCATCAATAATGTGAAACAGGAGGACCTGAGGATGGCCACCGACACGCCCAAGATCGCCCACACCATGGAGCTGCCGCCCGCGGTCGCGCAGCCCAACGTGTTTCCGCTGAGCTGGCACAACCAGACCGCCAAGCTCGAGGAGGTCTATGACGCGGCGCTGCGCGAGAATTGGGATCCGAAGAAGCTGCCGTGGGACACTTTCGACGTCGAGCAGTACTCCTGGGAGGAGCGCGAGGCGATCGCCTACTGGTGGACGGTGCTGTCGGTGTTCGACGCTTCCGCGCCGCCGGTGTTCGCGGAAGCGCTGATCAAGACCTACGAGGCGCACGAGGAGGACGCGGTGCGCCGCTGCTTCTTCTCGGTGACGCGCGACGAGCAGAACCACGAGCAGATGTGCGGCCTCGCCGTCACCAGGCTGCTGGGCTCGCCGGGCCCGCTCGAGCACACGCCGAGGACCCTGCTCGGCAAGAAGGCGCAGCGCAACGCGCACTGGCTCTACTACAACGGCGGCCGCTACTGGAACGGCTACAAGAAGGCGGTGCCGAAATATTCGCTCGCCGTGCTGTTCTCCTCGTTCCTGATGGGCGAGATCGCCGCGGCCACCATCTTTCACCAGATGGCGGCGGGCTGCACCGAGCCGGTGTTCAAGGAGGCGTTCCGCAACATCGGCCGTGACGAGGGCCGCCACATGGCGATCTGCATGGCGGTGATGGAGCGCGACTATCCCAAGCTCAGGAAGGAAGACGCCGCCATCATCACCAAGCAGATCCGCGCCGGCTACCTGTTCCTCTCGGCGGTGCTGTTCGAGCCGCCGCCGGAGTTCTGGGACCTGCCGGCCGACTTCATCGAGGTGCAGCGCAAGTGCGAGGCGGTGGCCCGCGAGGCCGGCTTCCACATTCCCGATTACGAGGCCAAGAAGGAGAACTGGCGCAAGGCCATGCTCAATCTCAAGGGCGTGCTCGACAAGTACGACATCCCGTTCCCGGCGATTCCGGAGGTCGGCATCAGCGGCCAGGAAGTGCTGCAGGTCGACATGGACGAGATCATCCCGGTGTTTTGAGCACATCGAGTCGTCATGCCCGGCCTTGTGCCGGGCATCCACGTCTTGACAGCGATTCAGCGAAGCAAGACGTGGATGGCCGGGACAAGCCCGGCCATGACGAGGTGAGGGAAGCAACACCTCGATCAATTCAACAAGGCAGCGACACACGGCACATGCCTCGAATCCGTCTTTATCCCTCGGGCCGGGAGATCGACTGCCCCTCGACCGACACCGTGCTCTCGGCGCTCGAGAAGGGCGGCTACGCGCTGCCCAACAACTGCCGCGCCGGCGCCTGCGGCGAGTGCAAGGTCAAGGTCCGCGCCGGCGAGTTCGACCAGGGCACCGTGCTCGACATGGCGCTGTCGGAAGCCGAGCGGCGCGACGGCTTCGGCCTGATGTGCATGGCCAAGCCGATCTCCGACTTAATCGAGATCGAGTGGGGCACGCAGGACGCCCAGCCGAAGCTGTTTCCACCGCGCGAGAACGTCTACTACGTCGTCACCGACAAGCGGCCGCGCACGCCGCGCATCATGGAGATCACCTTGCGCCCGCTCGGCCAGGGCGTGCGCTACTGGCCGGGTCAGAACATGATGATCGGCGACGAACGCGAGGGCGCGCCGCCGCGCTGCTATTCCATCGCCAACGCGCCGCGCATCGACGGCGAGATCTCGTTTCACGTCACGCGGGTCGACGACGGCGCAACCAGCCGCTGGCTGCATGACAAGGTCAAGGTCGGCGACCAGCTCAAGCTCGCCGGCCCCTACGGCACCTTCATCGGCGATCCGTCGGTCGACACGCCGGTGCTGTGCCTTGCCGCGGGCTCGGGGCTGGCGCCGATCCTGGCGCTGACGGAAGCCGCGCTGCGGCGCAACTATCGGCCACCGGTGGCGCTGGTGTTCTCGGCGCGGACCGCGGCCGACGTCTATTGCCGGGGCCTGATGGCGTGGTGGGCGGCGCGCCACCGCCGCTTCAAGTTCATCCCGACGCTGACGCGCGAGGAGCGCGACGGCTTCAGGAGCGGCCGCATCCCGCTGGTCTTGCCGGCGATGTATCCGGACCTCTCGGCGCATTCGGTGTTCGTCGCCGGCACGCCGGCCTTCGTCGACGACTGCGTCGCCGCGGTCAGGGCGCTCGGCGCGCGCGACGAACTGATCCACACCGAGGGCTACTTTGCCCACTCAGGCCCCGCGGCAATTCCGTCGGAGCGGCTGGCGGGGTAGAACGCGCGACGAACTCGATCGTCACCCGAGCCTTGTAAGCTCGTCATTCCGGGGCGCGCCGCAGCATGCGGCGCGAGCCCGGAATCCATATCCACGTCCGCAAGTTTGAGATCTCAGAAGAGCGATCGTCACGAGATTTGTCCCAACGCGGGCCGTCGGGGCTATGGATTCCGGGCCCGGCGCTTCGCGCCGTCCCGGAATGACGTTTTGTTTTGGTCTCGCCGCCAAGTTCAATCGCTGGCACCCTCACGCCGCCTTCAAGCGCCCTTCGATGTAGCGATATTCCTGGGTCTTGCCGCCGTAGCCGTAAGCGCTGGCCGGCACCTCGTGCACCAGCACGTAGCTCTCGGTGTGCATGCTGCCGATGATGTTCGACAGCGAGCCGAACACCGCGTCGAGATAGGTCGCCATCTCCTGCTTGGTGTTGGTGCCGTCGACCACCTTGATGTCGAGCCAGAAGCTGCTGGCGCCTTGCGAGGCCAGCGACTTGCCGCCGGCGAACCAGTGCCGGGGGTCGACATAGCTCACCGACACCGCGGTGAGCGTCGGGTCCTTGCGAAGATGGGTCTTGGTGAGATCGTTGACCTCGGTCGCGATCCGCTCGGAAAGGGCGACGTCGGGTGATCCGGTCACGGTGACATCGATATACGGCATGGTCGTTCTCCTTGAGCTCGAGGGGCAGGCGGGGGCCTGCCGGGTTTACGGGGCCTGGATCTCGCCCTGCTGCAGCATCACCAGGCGTTCGACGCCCGCGGGCACGTGGCCGGCGATCAGGAACGGCGTCGCCGTGAGCAGCGCGACGAGCCCAAACACGACGAGCAAGTGCTTGATCAGAATTCGGAAATCATGGCGTTCCATGACGGCCTCCGGTTTTCCAATGGTGTCCCCGGCAATGTCCGGGGCTCGATGCGGAGGAATATGGGACGAGCCTTGATCCAATAAAATCGAATTCTTTTTCAGTTATAGTTCTGTTATGTTAAAGTATGCGCCTGATCGATTCGGAGCTGCTTCGCACCTTCCTCGCCTTCGTCGACGGCGGCTCGCTCGCCCGCGCCGCAGCAATCGTCGGCCGCTCGCCCTCGGCGGTGACCGCCCAGATGCAGCGCCTGGAGGAAACGGTGGGCGAGGCGCTGCTGGCGCCGGCCGGCCGCGGCCGCGCCCTGACGCCGGCCGGCGAGGATCTCGTCGTTCACGCCCGCCGCATTCTCGATGCCCAGCGCGACGCCTGGCTCAGCCTGCGCGGCGCCCGCGCCGACGGCCGCTTCAGCTTGGGCGCGACCCAGGATTTCGCCGATGCGGTGCTGCCCGAGCTGTTGCGCGTGTTCGCGCGCAGCCATCCGCGCGTGCGCCTCGAGCTGCGCATCGGCCGCTCGACGGAGCTTTCGCGCGCGTTCGACGAGGGCACCGTCGACGTGCTGATCGTGATGCGCTCGGCCCCGATGCCTGATGAGCGCGCGCTGCTGCGCGAGCCCATGGTCTGGCTCGGCGCGCGGCAGGGGCTCGCCTTCGACGGCGACGAACTGCCGCTGGCGCTGCTCGATCCGCCGTGCGGCTTCCGCGCCACCGCGCTGGCCGCGCTCGAGGCCGCCGGTCGGCCGCACCGCATCGTCGCCACCAGCGGCTCGCTCGCTGGCCTGCGCGCGGCGGTGCGTTCCGGCATCGCGCTGACCTTGCGCACCGCGCGCTTTGCCGGCGACGATCTGATCGATGTCGGCTCGACGCTGTCCCTGCCGGCGGTGCCGATGGCCGAATTCGCCATCCGCCTCAAGCGCGACGCCGAAGCAGCGGCGCGCGATTTCGCCGAGCTCCTGTGTGATGCGCTAGTGCGGTGAATTTGAATTTCCTATCAGTTTCGCGGCTAGATTCGTCATAGGAACTTCAAATTCAAAACCGCACCAGGTTTTCACCGCCGCCGCATCGCGCCCGGCGCGACGCCGAACCGCCGCTTGAAGGCGCGGGTGAAGTTCTCCTGGCTGGCAAATCCGGCGCGCCGCGCGATCTCGCCGATGGTCACATGGGCGAGGCGCGGGTCGCGGATCTGGGCGATGGTGCGCTCGAGCCGCGCTTTGCGGATGTGCGCGGCGAAGGTGATGCCGGCGTCGCCCAGAATCTCGAACAGCGTGCTGCGCGAGAGCGCAAGCTCGCGGCACACGAACTTGGCCGACAGCAGCGGATTGTCGAGCTCGTCGCGGATGAGGTCGAGAATGCGGCAAAGCATGGCTTCGCGCCGCGACGGCGCCGCGGCCATGCCGGCCTCGGCGCTGACCGCCCGTGTCAGCAGCGCCGTGAGCTGATGACCGGCGAGGTCGTCGACCAGCTCGAAGTCCTGCGGGATATCGCGCAGCGCGTGGAGATAGGCGGAGGCCAGTCGTCCGGCGCCGGCGTTGGCGATGACGCCGACCGGCGCGCCGCCGAGGCGCTGCAGGTGGCGGCGCAGGCCGGTGTCGGGCAGCGTGGCGCAGACGAGGTCGCAGACCTCTTCGAAGCGCATGGAGAACGGCTCGTTGGTGTCGAGCAGCACGATGTCGCCCGGCCGCGCCACCGAGACGCGGCCGAACTGCTCGACGATGGCCTCGCCGGCGATCAGCAGGTTGGCGTAGAACGAGCCGTCCTGATACTTGCCGATGCCGCGCCGCGTGCGCGCAACGACGGCCGGCACCGACTGCACGCGCGAGATGTGCAGCGACGCCCCGGCGGCGCCAAGGATGCGGCCGTCGAAGGCGCCGTCGGAGAGATCCTCCGGCTCGAGCGGCAGGTAGGTCTGGCACACCGCCTCGCGCCAGTAGGCGAAGCGCTCGGGTTGCGGCACGTCCCGCATATTCCAGGAAATGCTCTGCATCGCGGACCTCGTCGAAAGCTTCTCCAGAACTCTACGATCAAATCGCGTGCCAGTGTCGATGAATCCGGTGTTCGCCTGCCCCCTTTGTCGGCCGGACATTTTGCCGGCCGGGTCCGGACGCAAGGTCAAATGACCGGGGAACCCGACCAATGCAGGCTCACTCGCCAGAACCCAGGCGCCGCCGTCTGGGAAATGACGGGAGAGCCCCATGCCGATCGACTTTACTCTCACCGCCGAGCAGCGCGAGCTGCAGCTGTCGGCCCGCAAATTCGCCAAGCGCGTGCTTTCCGAAGTGGCCGGCGCGACGCGCCACCTTCCGACCCCCGAAGCGCGCTTCGCCGCCACGCGCCCGTTGTACGAGGAAGCGATCCGTGAAGGCTTCCTGCAGCGGCTGATCCCGGCGCCACTCGGCGGCGGGGGCACCGGCGTGCTCGACCTTGCGGTGGTCGCCGAGGAATTCCAGGCGGTCGACGTCAACGTCTCGCTGACGCTGTTCGCGACCCTGCTCGGCATCATGCCGGTGATGCTGGGCGGCTCGCCCGAGCAGTGCAAGCGGCTCTTGGCGCCGTTCCTGGCGCGGAGCGGCGCGCCGCTCGCCGCCTTCGGCTTCAGCGAGCCGGGCGGCAGCGCCAATTTCGCCGCGCCGCCGCCGGCGGAGGGCGTGCGCACCGTCGCCAGGCTCGAGGGCGATCACTGGGTGATCAACGGCGCCAAGCAGTGGGTCTCCAGCGCCACCGGGTGGGGCGGCAAGGGCGCCGACCTGATCTGCGTGGTGTGTCGCACCGATCCGGCGGCACCGCCGGACAAGGCGATTTCCGTCATCGCCGTGGAAGGACCGGCGGATGGCATCGTGCTCGAGCGGGCGCTGGAATCCGTCGGCCATCGCGCCCATCTCACCCCGCGTTTCAGGATCGTGAATGTGCGTGCGCCGAAAGACAACATCATCGGTGGTCCCGGCGCCGGCCTGCAGCTGGTCGAGGGCTCATTCACCGGCACGGCAGCGCTCGTCGGCGTGTTCGGCGTCGCCTTGATGCGCGCCGCGTTCGACTTCGCGCTCGATTTCGCCCGCACCGAGCGCCGCGGCGGCGCGGTACCGATCATTGAGCACCAGGCCGTCGGCTATGCGCTGGCGGATGCCAAGACCGCGATCGAGGCGGCACGCGCGCTGAGCTGGCGCGCCTGCCACGCGCTCGATGCCCAGGCGCCGGGCGCGTTCGAGCTGTCGCTGCAATCGAAGATCTTCGGCTCGGAGACGGCGGTGCGCGTCATCACCGATCTGATGCGCGTGGTCGGCATCGACAGCTACGACCATCACCTGCCGCTCGCCGGCCTGTTGCAGGACGCGCTCGCCTATCCGCTGTTCGACGGCGGCAACATGGGTGTGCGCCGCCGCCAGCTGCACACCCTGCTGATGAGCGCCGGATACGATCCGCTCACCGCATTCGGGACTGAGTAGAGCCGGGGCTTTGCGCGGAGAGCCAGATATTACCGCCGAGGTGGAACTCAGGTTCCATGCGCTTATCAACAACTTGCCCACAGGTTGAGGCGGGGTATTCCAACCACCTCGAATCTGCGTCATACTTTGTGTG
>Ga0187771_10004019_pt1 | contig 10341 bp, 7 predicted proteins | sample 0116_SJ02_MP15_1_FD_133139 | JGI IMG/M metagenome (GOLD analysis project Ga0187771, IMG submission 133139) | Tropical peat soil microbial communities from peatlands in Department of Meta, Colombia - 0116_SJ02_MP15_10_MG | ecosystem: Environmental > Terrestrial > Soil > Wetlands > Peat | place... | reverse complement strand
ATGAGCATGTTTCTTTTTCGGTGCTCTCGATGCATGAAGTTGCGTATCCAGCGGCTTACCCCTTGGCGGCTCACGTCTTCCATGGGCATGCTTGCAATTCGGGCTAAGACAAGGATTAGTTTCATTGCTGAGTCGTCTTCGAAACTGGTTAGTTTGTAGGCAATTTCTGAGTCGCGAAGGCAGTAGGCGGCAAGCTCGCTGTATGACAGGTCGCCGAAGGCTTTTTCTAAACGGATTTTTTCGATGCCTATTAGCGCGTTGCCCACGTCGTCGAGGGTTACGTCTCGGTAGCGGTTACCATATGCGTAGATCTGCACTGACCTGTTAAAGAAGAACTTGTAAAGGTCTATGTGGACGCCGTACCTTAGGAGGCATACGCGTTTGCCAACCTCGATCGGAACTTCGCTTCTGTTAAAGCCTAGGTTCATTGCGCGGTGGGTAAGGTAGCGGAGGTCAAAGTCGTCGCCGTTGAAAGTTAAAATGAACGGGTAATCCCATAGGACATCAAACGTTTTTCTAAGCAGCTCTTCCTCGGTTTCACAGTACTCTACCGTGACGTCTGCAGGTAAGTGCTTGTTGCCTTCCCGTACGCCTTCACGTTTAAGAAGAAGCACTTTTTTCTCGCCGTCTGAGCTGTAAACTGACACAGCGATCACTGGACAGGCTGCTTCCCGTGCATCAGGCACCCGAGTGGATACTGGAGCGTAAACCTCTATGTCTATGGCTGCCCGCCGGAACTTCGGGGCTGGATACTCAAGCAGCTTTGCCCACATCTCAGCGTACTCTCCTTCCTCCTCGGTGCAATCCTTGAAGAGCGATTTTATCTTGTTCAGGTTTTCCTTGGCTTCTTCAAGCTCTTTAGGAATAAGACTGCCGTTCTTAACCTCGTATATCATTCCTGGCAAGAGTTGGCGGTCGTAAATGTAGCATTGATAATACTTTATTTTTGACTCCCAGACCTTGACGTCTTCCTTGGCAACTGGCACGTCGGAAACCGTGGGGAAATCCTCTGGGATTATGTCTCTTATCGTGCCTTGCGGTCTGCCTCCGATGGCCAAGGGGTCGCTTGCGACAATCTTGGTGACGTTAACCTTTTTGTCGAGTAACGGGTCAAATTTTTCTTCAAGTTCAAAATGGTCAAAGCCTTCGTGGTTGATTAAACGGTCAATTTTTTCCAGCTCGTACGGTGACAGGTTTGTTAAGCAGTAGGGTTTGTGCCCCGTGTTATCGTACCAAAAATAGATCTGCCCTGATTCTGGCTCGTAAAGTTTGATTACGGCTTTCTTTTGGCGACCATCGTAGGAAGCGGAAACAAAGTAGGATGGTGGAAGATTCTCGGGTGCTACAGGCGGAAAAGCGCGGGGTTTCTTTTTCTGTTTGGCTTGCTCGGCGTTCGGAACTCCAGGGGACGGCGCAGCCTCCGTTTTTGCCTCTTTTTTGAGCAGAGGCTTAGCTTGTTCACTTGTGCAGTAATCTAAGAGGGTGCGCGCCATCCCATTTGACCCTACCCTCTTTATGGTGCAGCAGAGACTAAAATCTTTAGTGACTAAAAAACGGAAATTTACTTGTTAAAGTAACGCGGAAGAAAAAGCCGAAAAACGGTTTAGTACTCGTGCAGGCATCCATGCACCGTTCTCAGGTCAGGCTCATGCGTCATGTGAACGTGGCTGTCAACTGATTTCTTGTCATCGAAGACTTTGCCGCATTCAGGGCACATGTACTGACCCGCTTTTGTTTTGGGAGTACTATTCCGCTTGGACACTCGACTCATTAACTCAACTCTCGTGACTAAGAAAGAGGAAGGCAGCATAAACCACTGTGTGCTGGCTTTTTGTTACACACTCCTCTTTGTCCTTTGTCCTTTTCCTTCACGAATCAAGCCTCGAAACTTGTTCACTCTCTTTGCGCCGCCCTTTTTGCCAGCTTCTCTTCCATGTTTTGTACAATGCTTCCGGCAGGTTAGTTGGTGATTAGAAGAACAATAACAGTTGGAAAAGCTTTGTTGTTGTTCTTCTCGGTTTAATTTCATCAAAAGAAGACGCCTTATGGCAGCAACTTCTTCTTCGTGAGTCCTTTTTTTGCAAAGCCTCGATTCGTTATACAAATCGCAGACGCTTGTCGCTGAATCTTTTAGCTTAACGGCGAAACGAAGGCTAAACAGACGTTGCGTTTTGAATTCTTATTTAGAAGCTTTGCATCTTTCTTAGGCGTGAATCTGATTTGTTGAAGGATGCTTGGACAATCGCTATTGAAACCCTAAGCTGGATGGAAATGCAGAAACTAAGCGAGCACTTAGCCCTAGCAAGAACAATCAAGCAGCTCAGCATAAAGGACCCAAGCGCGATTCGCTACGCCTACGGCTTAGTCGTGGAAACCACGCGGCGCAGAAACCTCATAGACAAGTTCGTCAACACCGTCATGGCGACCAAAAAAATCGGCGAGCACAACCTCGGTGTCCAAGCTTTCCTTCGACTCTACGTTTACCAGACCCGCGTCCAAAGGAACTGGGGCAAAATCAACCTTCAAGAAGCACAGCACATCGCTAGCTTAGGACGGGCAATCCTCGGGTGGCAAACCATACGGGAAGTTGAGCCGTTCCTGGGTTTTTTGCTCACACGCCAACTGCAACCCATCTTGGAGGCTGCGGATGAGGTGGAACGGGTTAGCTTGGAAACTTTTCATCCATCATGGTTTGTCAAGTACTGCTACAGCCTCATGGGGCGCAGTGAAGCCGTAGCCTTCTTACAGGGAAGCATGAACCCGCCGCCAACCTACATAAGGATAAACACTTTAGCCGAGACTGAAGAAGCGACTACGCGAAAACTCGAAGCACAGGGCGTAAAACTCGAGAAAACAATGCTGCTTAAGCACTCGTACAAGGTTTTGGAGACAAAACAGCCTCTAAACGCGCTACCCAGCTACAGGGAAGGCTTATTCTACATGCAGGATAAAGCAAGCTGCTTCGCCACGGAAGCCGCCGACCCCAAGCAGGGCAGCACGGTTTTTGATGTTTGCGCTGCGCCAGGCGCCAAAACAACCTATTTAGCCCAGCTAATGCAGAACAACGGCGAAATTTACTCTGTGGATTTTTCATCTCGAAGGATACAGACGTGGAAACGGGAAACCGCCCGCATGAGAACCAAAATTGCCCAGCCAATAATCGCCGACGCCTGCGCCATCTTGCCTTTTTCTAGCGAAGCGGACTTGGTAGTTTTGGACCCGCCATGCACAGGCACAGGAATCTTCGCCAAGCAACCCTCAGCTAAATGGCGCATCAGCCCAAAATCAATCGAGAAAATGGCTGAAATCCAATGGAACATGATAAACCGCTGCGCTGAAAAGGTGGCTTCAGGCGGCATCTTGATTTATTCAACGTGCAGCATCGCGGTTGAAGAGAACGAAATGATAATCGAGCGGTTCTTGAAGGGTCATCCAGAATTCGGCTTGGCAGAGATTAAGCCCGAATTAGGATTGCCAGGGTTGCGTGGGCTGACACGGTGCCGGCGACTTTACCCGCATATTCACATGTGCAACGGCTTCTTTATAGCTAAACTACAAAAACAATGACGTTACTCAGATTCAAAGTCGCCTAATGTTCGCTGCGGTATTTCTTTGCTAAACAAGGGATAGGTTATTTTTGTTCCTTCCACCTTCGCCGTCTCGTTAAGCTCATGGCTGAGGCAACTGGTTGAACTTATGATGTGCTGAACTTTAACATGCCTTACCACGAGCGCGTCGGAGATGAGGCTTCGGTGGCACCGCCAGGGCAAGGCTTCAGCACACATTATCGCCAAACAGTTTTCTCGTGCAAGCGCCATGATTTTTAGCAGGTTGTCAGTGAACTCTTTGGTCTGCATGTAATCGGCGTAGCCTCGGAAGCCCATGTTTTTCCACGCGAGGTTTACGGAGTCACGTTTTGGTCTGCGTAAGCCGCCAATTTCAGGCATATGAATGTACTTGACGCTGCTGGGTTTGAGGCTGGCGGGCAGCGTTTCCTTGTTGAACTGTGGGTTGTGCTTGCTTCGGGGAACCGTCCTCACGTCAACGAGCACTGAGACGCCGTATGTCTTGAGCAACTGGGTAAATTCCTCCAGCGTTCGAGTTGAATGCCCAATCGTGAAGACGGTTAACTCCCGCTCCTTCGCCAAGCCAGCGTCACCAACGCATTAAGCTATTGCATGTCAAAATATAAGAAACTGACTTATCTTGGAGAGCGCCGTGAATTGCTTGTCGGTTCAGTTGATCTGTGACCTTGCACGGTTTCGTCTAAGAGCCACGAAAGCCACTATTTCAATCGCGGCAACTGCTGCGAGAACAACCGCCACCGTGGTTGTGGCTTCGTTTTGCTGTGGAGATTTCTGGGGGCTGCTTGATGTGGCGGTTGTCGGGGTTGGTGAACTACTGGGTGTAGGCGTCTGGCTGAGCTGCAGCGTTTCGCTTCCTGCCGATGGGATGGTGAAGGGCGACAGGAGCGGGTCCCTGTCCAGCACTGTCAAGTTTAGCGTAAAAGGGCTGGTTGTAACGTTGTAGGGGATATCGCCTATTCCCGAATCGTCTATTTCGGTGGCGTTGGGGTACCGTGCTGTGTAGTCGCTCCAGTAGTTTCCGCCTGACGGGTAGCCGTTGTCCCACGGTGGAAAATCTGCGTCCGTCGCATTCTTATTTGTCATTAGAACCATGGTGTTTCTCCCCGGAAGGTAGAAGTTGTTGTGGTAGACTTGGAAGCCCCCGTAGTCAGTTTGGAAAACCATCGGGTTGTTTGAGGTTATGTTGTTTTCAGTTATCAGGATGCCTGAGCTGTCGGTTATCCAGAAGGCGTAGCCGCCGGCGTCGAAGGTGTTACGGGTGAAGGTGTCGTTGTTTCCCGTGACGCGTATGGCGTAGTCGGCCTGCTCGATGTAGTTGCCCTGAACTTGGTAGTTGTCGGCGTAGATTGCTATGCCTCTCTCGTTGTCGATGAGGCTGTTATCGGAGATGGTGTTCCCGTCATATGCGCCGAGAATGCCCACTTCCCAGCACTTGACAACAAAGTTCTCCACCGTTACGCCTGTGCAGGTCAGGTTGATTCCTGCGGGGGTTGGCCAACCGTTTGGACCCTGAAGTGTAAAACCGTCGCCGTCCAAAACGATGTTGTTGCAGAGCACAGCTATGGATGAGTTGTAGAGGCTCTCTGTCAGGTCGTAGCGGTTGCCCTCGCGTTGAATGGCGTTTGTGCCTGAAACTGACCCGTCAGCGTTTATGAAAATGGTGGCAACCGGCTGCGCTCTCACGCCGCCTACGGAGACCAAACTGACGACACACATAAAAACGAGAAACGCCGCCGCAACTGTGTGCTCTGTCATCCTTATTCGCCCTAGGCATAAACACAACGCTCACTCTTAGCTCTCCCTAGAGAACAGGTTGTTCCGCCGCGAGAACAGCAGCCAAAACATGCGCTTTATGGCCGACGATTCTTCTCCAGTTGGCACAGCATTTCGAAGGCAACTTTCGCCGCCGCAACCGCGGAGATTCCTTGGTCGTAGATTGGCACGATCTCCACTACATCGAAGCCGAGCACTCGCTTGTCGCATAGGCTGCAGGCGAGGTCGATGAGCTGGGTTGTGCTTATGCCTTCGGGCTCGGGGTTCTGCACTGCTGGGGCAAACGCTGGGTCAAGAACGTCCATGTCCACTGTTAAGTACAGGTTCTCGAAGGGCAGAAGCTTCTCTCTTAACTGTTCACCAATGAGCAGGGAGCCTTGCTTGATGATTTGCTGCGAAGTGAAAAATTCTACTCTAGCCTTCTCAGCGTAAGCAAGTTCTTCCTTGCATGCTGAACGGGTGCCGACCTCAACTATTTTCGCAGGCTTCACTTCTTCGCTGATCAGCTGCATAAACGTCGTATGAGCCAAGGTTGAACCCATGATTTCACAGCGCAAATCTAAATGTGCATCAAAGCTTACAATCGCCGTTTTCCCTGCTTTTGCACCTAAACCCTTCGCAATCCCAAGCGTAATCGTGTGTTCTCCGCCCAAACCCACAGGCATTTTCCCCGCTGCCAAGATATCTTCAACCACAAGCCGAGTCATGTCAACCGTTTTCTGCGTTTCCATGGACACATCTAAGTCTCCAGCATCATGCAACGCTAAATCCTCAACGTCAACCCCGCTGCGGAAACTGTAGGTTTCAATGTTCAAAGACGCCTGCCTAATCGCCTGCGGAGCAAACCTTGCACCACTCCGATAAGTGCTCGTTGCATCAAACGGCACGCCGAAAACAATGTATCTTGCCTTTTCAAACGGCTTTTGTACCCCGCTGAAAACGTTTATTTGCGAAGTGAACAGCTCAAGATAACTCATCCTACAATTCAATCCTCCACTGTTTGGTATTCGCTAAAGCTTACTCTAAACCTTTTCGCCGAGATCCATTTTCCTTGCGAAAGATAGCAATTAATCCTCTTAAAGAACACACGCAATGAACATTACCACATTCGTTTAAAGGTCCGCTTGAGGCAATTTTGAAGAAAAGTCGTCTAAGAACAAAGTGAATTCTTGCAGCAGGATTTTTTGGGCTCAAAATGCTTAGGCCATGAATGTGCACGTAATAATTGTACCCTGCTGCAAAAACTTATTAGTTATACCCTTAATGCATTAGGGTAAAGGCGAGCATAAAGTGTCCTTAGCGTCTAAACTAAAAAGCTTCAACCGCATAGAACTATCATCATTAGCATTCTACATTGTCGCCGGAGTAATTCTTCTGGTTTGCCTGCCCTTAACTGGTTATGCGCCTCAGCTCGGGTTACTGGGAATCCTAAGCATAATAGTAGCTTACGGCGTCTTCACAAAACGAGTCTGGGCTCCGTGGCTAATTTTCATCCTGTTCATTGGAGCATCAACATTCTCGCTCTACACACTGGCCGTAGCCGGATTCAGCAACGTACTATTGGGCATAAGCATGGTTGCCTACGTAGTGCTCATATGGATATTTACAATTTACCTCTTGCTGATAAGAAGAAAACCCTAACCCATTATTTTTGAAACGAATTCCTTTCGACTCATAGACATAGGGGGAGTCTCTGGAAATGCAACAAATTGGCGAAGCAGGTTGGGCGGTAATCTAAACTCTTGGGAAAAATCTCTTATCTCTAATCGTAAATGTAAGTGGGAGGGAAATCTGGTTGAAGTGGTACTATTGGCTTGTCATAGCCATCCTAGCCATTGTGGGAATTTTCCACGTTTATTCCTGCGCCTGGACCGAAAAACTTGGTTGGTTACTCTTCGGTTGATCCTTTTGCGCCGATAAGCGGAGTAATACTTTGGGTTATCGCAGGGGTGATCTTCTGGTTAGGAAAAAGAAACGAAAAGAAACCGTGATTTCCTTGTCTCCGAAAACCCTTTATCCGACCCCTAAATCTTCTCTGACACGCTGCGGAAAAGCGCAACCGTGACCTCTTCATCCGCATCCACAAACTGTTCATTTTCAGGAATCTCCACAAACCCGTCAGCCTTAGCCAAAGTAGTGATCGCTCCAGAAGCACCAGTCTCTACTGGTTCAGCAATCAAACGGCAGCTTTCATCAAACATTAACTTAACCATAACGAACGTTCGCCTACCTTTAGCGCTGAACATGCGTGAACCAGCAGCAGCTCTGACCATTTTCATCGCGGTCACAGGTCTGCCAGCTAACTGCTGAATCAGGGGTCTAGCAAGCAAATAAAAAATCAGCAACGCCGACGTTGGATGACCAGGCAGAGAGAAAACCGGCTTATCCCCGACGAACCCAACGGTGGTTGGTTTGCCGGGCTTAACGGCGATGCCGTAGACGACTATTCCAGGCTTGCCCAGTGAATCCACTATCTGCGGAGTATAATCTCTTGGACCCACAGAGACGCCGCCTGAAGTAATCACCATGTCAGCTGAAGCCAAAGCAGTCTGCAAAGCCTCAGACAACGCGACCTTATCATCTGGGACAACGCCGAAGTAAACGGGTTTGGCGCCGCTTTCAACAACCGCCGTGCTAACGCTGTAAGCGTTAATGTCATAGATCTTCCCCTGCGGCAAAGGCTTGCCAGGCTCCGTTACCTCGCCACCCGTGGATAAAACCGCAACCATCGGGATTCTTGAAACTTTAATTTTAGTCAAACCCAAAGCTGCCAAAACACCAACCTCGGTAGAACCCAAGACCTGCCCCTTTTTAAGCACGGCTTCGCCTTTTTTTATGTCAGAACCCCTTTTCATGACATTCTCATTAGGGGTTACAGGGCTGAACACACGCAGTTCGCCGTCTTCTCGCTCGGTGTCTTCAACCATAACCACCGCGTCAGCACCCTCAGGAATAGGTGCTCCAGTGACAATTTCAACCGCTTCACCCTTCTCAACTTTAACCTGCGGCTGCTCCCCAACGCTTACAACACCAGAAACTTTCAAAGTTGCAGGTTGGTTTTCGTCAGCTCCAAAAGTGTCCTCGGCTTTTACAGCGTACCCGTCAACGGTTGAACGGTTAAACGGAGGAATATCAAGCGTTGAAACTACGTCTTGACTGAGGACACGATTGTAAGCCTCAAGCAGCACCGCTTCTTCTACGCCTAAGGCGGCGGGCTTAAACTGGGATTCAATTGCTTTTTGCGCTTCGTCAAACGTCAAAAGCTTCCTAAACACTATGCAACCTCCAATCTGCCAAACATATGCACAATCACCGTTTCACCCTCGCTTACACCTTCACGATTCTCCGGAACAACAACAAAACCGTTGCTCTGTGTCATCGTGGAGATTGAGCCTGAACCCCTCGAGCTGACTGGTTCAGCGTAAAACTCGCCGTCCTTCAAGGTTACGTGAACCCGAACGTAGGTTTTTCTTCCAAGCGCACTCGCAACCCTCCTAACCAGAACAGCCTTCAACGCTGGTCTCGGCTCCGTTTCACCCATGCCGAGCAACCTGCAAACCATCACTCGCCCGAACACCTCAAAACCGATAACTGCCGCGACGGGGTTGCCTGACAGAATCAAAACGGGTTTGCCTTCCAACACTGCAAGGGCCGTGGGCATCGCGGGTCTGAGCGCGACACCGTGAACAACAACGCCGGGCTTTCCCAGCTTGTTAACAGCGTCAGGTACCAAGTCTAAGCCGCCGACGCTCGTGCCGCCAATGGTGATCACCGCATCTTGGGTTTTGAGCGCTGTTTGGATTTTATCCGCAATTTCATCAACGTTGTCTTTCGCTATGCCGTAATCGATTGTTTCTGCACCAAGCTCTCTGCACATGGCTGAAATCATGACCGTGTTCGAATCGTAAATCAGGCTGCCGCTAAGCTTTGCCCCCACCTCAGCAAGCTCGTTTCCCGTGGCTATAATGGCTATTTTCGGTTTCTCGGCGACTTTCAGTTTGCTGTGGCCTAATGCCGCGGCTAACCCGATGTGGTAGGGGTTTAAACGGGTGCCGGCCTTAGCGATAACATCGGCTTTTTTGATGTCTTCACCAATCTTGGAGACGTTTTCGCTCGGCGCAAGCTGGCTCCAAACCTCCAGTTTCCCATCGGTTTTCTTGGTGTTTTCAAGCATGACAACGGCGTTGGCTCCTTTCGGGATGGGGTTTCCAGTCCAGACCTGCTTGGCCTGCTTAGCGCCTAGTTCCTGATTGTCTGTTAACTGAAAAGTTGCGGGTTTAAACTGTGACGCACCAGCGGAATCTGCCGAGTTTAACGCGTACCCGTCCATTGCAGACTTGTCAAACCGCGGCAAACTTTCCTGAGCAACTATGTCATCGACTGAAACGCGACCCAACGCATCCTGCAAAGACACCGTAGCGGCTTTAGGCTTTCCAATCTGCAGCGTCGTAAGCCAGGTTTGCAGGGCTTTGTCGGTTATTGTCAACTTTTGGAATCCTTTAAGTTTCACCAAAACGGCTCCCACACACAGCACTAAGCGACTTTACGTAAAAAACATATCGAAATGAAAATAAAAGCTGAACCATTATTTTTTTGTTGCTTCTTCCGCCATTTTTTTGAGGAACGCCTTGATGCCTTCTTGTTGACCGTAAACTATTAGTCGACCGTCCTTTTGCTGGTTGGCTGAAAGATTGTTTTCTTTGGCGATTTGTTTCAGCCTTTCGGTTGGCAGGTTGGGTATGGGTTCAACTCTTACCCATTTTTGGTCTCTGGGAACGCCGGTAATGAATGTGTTTTCCTTTTTGCCTTTTGTTTCGCATGTTGTGATGCTGGCTTCGTCCATACGCCTGAGCCACTCATCAACCGCTTGAGCGCTCAAAACGTTTTGTGCTTCAGTAACGAGGTACGTTTCAACGCTGCCAAGTATCTCTTCCAGTTTTAACGTTGCATCTCCTGTGCTTTCTCCTGCCTCGGCGATTTT
>Ga0187771_10004018_pt1 | contig 10343 bp, 7 predicted proteins | sample 0116_SJ02_MP15_1_FD_133139 | JGI IMG/M metagenome (GOLD analysis project Ga0187771, IMG submission 133139) | Tropical peat soil microbial communities from peatlands in Department of Meta, Colombia - 0116_SJ02_MP15_10_MG | ecosystem: Environmental > Terrestrial > Soil > Wetlands > Peat | place... | reverse complement strand
TTTCCACCCCGCTTGTGGCGGGCGAGGACAACGAAACGATATCCCAGTTGCTCCGGGTATCGCTCGATGCAAACAAGTTCTTCCTGGAAGGACACGTGAAGCTTAAACCGCTCGACTTCGCAACGGACGGCATCTATCTGTGCGGAAACGCACACTATCCGGCAACCGTTCGCGAAGCGATATCGCAGGCGCTCGGAGCTGCGTCCCGCGCATCGATTCCGCTGTCCAAGGGCGTGCTTTCGGTCGAGCCGATCGTCTCCACGCTGGTCGATGAAGATGCGTGCCGGGGCTGCGGACTTTGTGCCGCCCTTTGTCCCTATGGCGCCCTGGAAATCGTGCGGGGCGAGAAGGGGCGCAAGGTCAAGGTGATTCCGGTCGCCTGCAAGGGATGCGGGGTCTGCGCCGCCACCTGCTATCAGCACGCCCTCAGCGTCAATTCGTACTCGGATGCGCAGATAGGCGAGCAAATAAAGGCGTTCCTGGAGGAAACGGCATAGGCTCGGTCAACAGTGAACAGTGAACAGTGAAGAGGAAAAAGGCTTTTTCTGCTCACATCTTCAAGGAGGCTACAAGTGCCCGATTTTGTCCCCAAGCTTCTGGTGATGTGCTGCACCTGGTGAGGCTACGCAGCGGCTGACTTCGCTGGAGTTTCCAGGATGCAATATACCACGGATATTCGAATCATCCGTATCATGTGCACGGGCCGGGTGGACCCGACTATGGTGGTCAACGCCTTCAAAGAAGGGGCGGACGGAATCATGGCGGTCGGTTGCCACTTCGGAGATTGTCACTACATTTCCGGCAATTACCAGGCCAAGGTGAAAATGGGCCTCGCCCGGAGAACCCTGGGTTACGTGGGTCTCAATCCGGAGCGGGTTGCCTTTAACCAATGCTCGTCGGCGGAGGGGGACCGGTTTGTCAGCCTGGTCACCACTTTTCATAACACTATCAGTGAAATTGGCCCTCTTGGTTCGGCTGAACGCTTTCCGCTGCCCGAACTCAAAGAAAGGCTTGAAATCGCCGGGGCCGCTCTTGCCAGCGAGAAGCTGCGCTGGGTTGCCGGTAAGTTCACCGTCTTCGAAACTGAAGGCAACAAGTACGGCGAAAAATTTACCGAACACGAAATGTGGCGGACTCTCGACACTATCGTGATCGACGAAATTGCCACGCACGGGATTTTGAAGGAAATGCAAAATGGCGCCGCTTCGGTCCCGGAACTTGCCAAAAGGCTCGGGATAGCTCCTCCCGAAGCTCTCAAGTACGTTTTGGCCCTGCAGCGGCGCGGATTGGTTGGAGTCGCCGGCGTGGACGGCGCCACGCCCAGCTATGAGATCCTGGAACGGGCTGCGAAAGCCGCCGCTTGATTCAACAAACAGACAAACGGAGGACTCAAGTGTCCGATAAACGGGTAATTATCTTCGGGGGCGATCCGGCAGGTATTGCGGCTGCGATCGAACAGGCGGAAGGGGGCCGGCAGGTCGTACTGGTGGAAACCTCCCCAGCCCTGGGGGCGGGGCGCATCCCGCAGACACATCTGTTGAACGGCAAGCCGGCGGCAGTCGATCCGAACTACGAAGCGGCAAAAAAACACCCCAATATCCGCATCATTACGAACGCTGAGGTGGAAAGAGCGACCGCTAAAGACGGGTCTTACACTTTTCGCATCCGACGCAAAACCACCCGTGTTGACCTCGAAAAATGCGACGGATGCCGCGAGTGTATTCGGGTTTGCCCGATCAATATGTATGACGACTTCAACGAGGGCATCGGGTACCGAACGGCTATCGACTTTTTCAACCCCGATACCGGCGATTTCAACATCTTCAAGGAAGACATGCCCGTTTGCCAGGCGACCTGTCCGGGAAACCTGGATATTCGCTCTTACGTGGGAAATATCGTCGACCGTGATTACACCAAGTCGCTTTCCATCATAAGGCGGCAGCTCCCCTTTGCCCTCTCGATCGGCCGCGTGTGTCCTCATCCCTGTGAGACCGCATGCAACCGGGGCTATATGGATGAACCGATCTCGATCTGCACTCTCAAGCGCTACGTTGCCGACTATGAAATGAATAACCGGCTCCCCGCCCCGGTCGAAGTCCCCGATGAGTTCCACAGGGAAAAGGTCGCCATCATCGGCGCTGGCCCCGCCGGTCTTTCGTGCGCATATTTTCTCGGAAAGGCCGGGTATCATTCGGTGGTTTTTGAAGCCCTCGCCGAGCCGGGCGGCATGTTTCGATACGGCATCCCCGAGTACAGGCTCCCGACCCCGACGCTTATGTACGAGATAAACTGGATGCTTTCCCACGGGGCGGAGCTCCGCTGCAATACCAGGATCGGCAAAGACATCTCTTTCGATGAGATCATGAGCCAGTACGATGCCGTATTTATAGGCGTCGGCGCGCACAAGGGAATGAAGCTCCAGATCAAGGGCGAAGACATGGAAGGGGTGGTCGACGGTGTCGATTTCCTGCGCGAAGTAAACGCGGGCAAAAAGTGGCCCGCCAAAGGCAAGGTCATAGTAGTCGGCGGTGGAAACGTGGCGATGGACGCCGCGCGCGTCAGTTGGCGCGAAGGGTTCGATGAAGTGCATGTTCTTTACCGCAGGACCAAAAGGGAGATGCCCGCAAGCCCCTGGGAAATCGATGCCGCAGAACACGAAGGCGTGAAGTTCCAGTACCTGGTGGCTCCAGTTGAGGTAGTGGGCGAGGGTGGAAAGATGACCGGCCTCAAGTGCCTCAGGATGGAGCTGGGGGAGCCCGATGCCAGCGGAAGACGGCGCCCGGTACCCATCGAAGGCTCCGAATTCGTCGTGGAAGCCCAGACCCTGATCCCGGCGATCGGCCAGGCCCCGGACTTGAGCTTCGTCCCTGAGGGCAGCAAACTCAATATCACCAGGTGGGCCACCTTTGCAGTCGATAAGAGCAATTACATGACAAACGTCGAGGGAGTGTTCTCGGCGGGTGACGTGGAAACCGGCCCGGATATCGCGATTCGCGCCTGCGCCGGGGGCCGAAAGGCTGCGCAGGGTATAATAAGATACCTGGAGGCCAAGCGGGAGAAAACCCAGGGGACGGTTTTGAGATGACAGTTTTCAGTTCCTGGTTTGCAAGCTCAAAACTAAGAACTCAAAACTAAGAACTCTTAAGAGGGAACCGATGCAATACGAAAATAAAGGCCGATTCATAGTGAGATTCGGGGATATTCCTTCCCCTCGCCAGCAGTTCATCGAAATCGGGGTGGATGAGCGCCGGAACAACTATAACGAGGTGGAACTGGGGTTCGACGAAGAAAGGGCTTTGAAGGAAGCCAGCAGGTGCCTTAGCTGCCGCCGATGCCTGGGATGCGCGCTGTGCTGGGCGGAGTGCAAGCCCGAAGCCATACAGTTCGAACTCCAGGATGAAACGATCGAACTCGAGGCAGATTCGGTGATCGTATCGCCTGGAGTCGAACGCGCGCTCGACCGGATCGACCGGCGTTTCGGGCTGGCCAAAGACACCAATGTAGTAACGGACCTCCAGCTCGAACGCATGCTGAGCGAAGCCGGCCCAAGCGCCGGGCTCGTCATTCGCCCCTACGACGGTGAAATCCCTGCAAGCGTCGCCTTTGTGCAGGCATATGACAAGGCGCCCCCGGCCATGCATCGGGCGGCCCTGACCTTTGCCGTAAACGAAGCCTCGCTGCTGCGCCAAAAGCTCCCCAAGGCTGAAGTCATGATGTTTGCCGCAGGACTTGACGATTTTGCCGAAGCTAAAAAAGCGCTCGGGACGGCGGGAATCCAGGTGCAGAACGCCCCGGTCCAATCGGTTGCCCCCAACGGCGGGTCTTCCGTCAAAGTGGCCCCTGCGGAGGGACAGGCAAAGGATTTCGACCTCGTCGTTCTCATCACCCAGCCGCAGATGTCCAAAGACGCCCGCGACCTGGCGAAAAGCCTGGGCCTGAGCCTGTCATATGCCGATTTTCTGTCGGGAGAAGGAGACGGCCTTGTCAAGACCGATAAAGAGCAAGTGCAGTTGACAAGGCAGGAGTGAGGCCAAAACCCAGAATTCCCCGCAACACTAATCTGCAATACCCCAGGAGACCTTCCTTGGCCGCGAAAGCCCCTCCATAAGGGGCTTTCGCTTTTCACCCGTGTGGTTCCTGTCCGCCCTTAATTTCAAACCCAAGATTCCCATTCAGCAGGATCAGATTGCCTTGCTGGCGGCTATGAATTCTTTCAATATCGAAAATCGTGACCTGGCTCTTTGATTAGATCCCGCGTATCCGGCAGGGAATGTTTTTGAGGTTGGGCGTTCCGAACTCTTTTCCAAGCTTTTCGATGGAAGTGAGCATATTGAAATTGGATTTTCGCCATTCGAATTGCTCTGAGGCGTCTGCTTCAGGAAACCACCATCCCAGGGCTGCGCTGATCGTACGGGGGTGAACGATATCGGTGATGTGCGCCGCCTGGATGATTTGGCCGTGTTTTGTTTCGATGAGGACCTCCTCGCCCTCGCTCAACCCGTGTGCCGCAGCGAGTTCGGGGTGGATCTCCACAACCGGGCGGGACCGTTTTCCCCTTAGCCTCTCCACCCACCGGTAGGAAGACATCAGGAAATGGCGGCTCTTGGCGCTGATAAGGATCAGAGGGTATTCGGGGTCCTCCTCTTCGGGCAGCGTCGTAAATTCGGGAAGTTCTTTGAGCTTGAATTTGTCGGCGGTGCTCAGCTTCAGTTCCACCTTGCCGGTGGGCGTGCGAAAACCCTCTCTACGATGCAGCCGGAAACAGTCGGGGCCTTTTAGAATTCCTTTCGAAGCGAATTCAGCGTATGTCAGCCCGGACGGTCTCAGCACATCTTCAAGAAACTCTTCGAAATCTTCGTGCCAGTATTCGGGGGGAGACACACGCCTTCCGAGGTCGTTCATGATCCTGATGTCGGGCCTGCATTCGTCCGGCGGGGCGACCAGCCTGGGCCTGGCCAGAATCATGCCGTGCCCGATGCCGTAGTGGCCGATATCGTTCATCTCGAACTGGTGGGCGGCCGGGAAGACGATATCGGCAAGGGATGCGGTGGGCGTCATGAAGATCTCCGACACGGCAACGAAATCGAGCGCCATGAACGCCCTGTAGGTCGAAGTGCTGTCGGCCCAGGTGACGAGGGGATTGGTGCACATGCCGTAGTATGCCCTTACGGGGTAGGGTATCCCTTCGAGCACCGCCTTGCGGAAATATGCCGATGGCGCCGTCATCAGCCTCGGTATGACCCCGTGGTGGGCCCCGATCATCTCCCGGCGCTTGTCCGGAATGAGGTCGGCCCGCACGAATTCGCCCAGTCCCATGAGCTGCGGGTCGTGGGCGCACACGTTGCCGCCGGGGACTTCGAGGTTTCCGCTGATCGCCATGAGGCAGACCAGTGAGCGCGTGGCGTCGAAAGCGTTGATGTCGTGTTCGATGCTATTGCCCCACTGGAGAGCCGCTGGTTTTGCTTCGGCATAAAGGCGCGCGGCCCTGCGGATGGAGTCGGCCCGGACCCATGTGATCTCGGACACCTTTTCCGGGGTGTACTGTCTCACATGTCGGGCGAGGTCTTCGAACCCGTAGGTGTGCTTTTCGACAAAATCCCTGTCGTAAAGCGATTCGGCGATGATGACGTTAAGAAAACCCAGGGCGAGCGCCTGCGCCGTCCCGGGCCTTAGCTGAAGCCACAGGTCGGCCCTGTCGGCCAAGTCGGTCCTGCGGGGATCGACCACTATCAGCCGGGCCCCTTCTTTGAGCCGGTCCAGGGCAAGACTTGCTATCTGCCCTTCGTCGTTTGTGGAAAGAACGTTGCTGCCCCAGGAGAGGATGAGTTGAGTCGGATTGTGCAGGTCGGCGACGGGGTAGAATCCACAGGTGTGAATGCCCGTTAGCTCGCGTGCGGCATGGCATACGTCCTGGACGGCGACGACGTTTGGCGAGCCGAAGACGTTGGCCAGGCGGATCAACACGAAATGTTCGAGTCCCTTGGGCATGCCTGCGCCAAAGGCGACCGCCCGTGCGCCGTATCTTTCCCTTATCCGGAGCAGGTTTTCCGCCGTTTCGTCAAGGGCTTCATTCCAGGTGATGCGCTTCCATTTGCCTTCGCCGCGATTGCCCTCCCGCTTGAGCGGATGCCGGAGGCGGTCCGGGTGAGTGAGGCGGTCGGCCGAGACCCTGCCCTTATAGCAGGTGTATCCCCTGTTCAAATACCCCTGAGGATCCCCTTTAACCTGCTGGATCCGGTTACCCTTCACCCGCACGAGCAGTGCGCAGCCCCCATGATCCATCCGCGCGCAGTGAGTCTTTTCCCAGCGTATTCTTCCGTTTGCCATTTGATGAATTATACACGATTGAGATCGACCGGGCCAGCCAATGTCCTTTACAACTTCTTTTCTCATTGAATTCTTTCAGGTTTTGCTTGGCCTGCCTGCGGCGCGTGTACCCGCATTTTTCGCTTTTCGGTCCTTTTCCAATGATTTACTATTATTCTCTGTTTTCGCCAAGCGTTGCACCAAGTCTATCTTAGTGTGGAAATTTTGCCCCATGAGACTAAGAGCTGGAATACTGGTCAAGCTTTTTGCCTGGTATCTTTTAGCCTGTCTTGTTTTTTACGGTACCATTCTCTCGCTTTTCGTCCACATCAAGGAACTCGGCAGAATCTCCGAGGATATCGTCAACCGAAACTACCGGATTTCCACCGCGTCCAAGAAGATGATAGACACCCTGTGGTGGATGGCGGAAAATCAAAAAAAATACGACCTTCTGAAAAAGGAAGAGTATAAGCAATACTTTGCAGATGGCCAGAAAGAATATGAATCTAACCTGTTCGAGATTCTGTGGCTCGGTGTGAGCGGCAGTGCGGAGAATCCCTGGGAGGGCCTTTGGCGGGACTATCAGGAGCAGTTGGCATCCGGCAGGGAACAGGCCGACGCCGAACATTCCGACGTTCCCTGGCTTAAGGAAGAGATGATAAACGAGTGGGTCGAGAAGATTCAAAAGGCCAGGGCAGTCAACGAACAAGGGATCGAGAGCATGGTCAAAAGGCTCAACAGCCAGGGTCGAAGAGCGGTGGAGTGGGGCGTAGTAGGCGTTTCAACCTCTCTGGTGATCGGTCTGTTCGGGGTCATCGGCTTCAGCTTCGGCATGATACGCCCGCTCCATGAGCTCAGACGGGGGATCAAGTCTTTGACCCGATCGGGGGTCACGGCCCCAATCCGAATTCATTCCAACGACGAGTTCGGCGAGCTTGCGGGCGCTTTCAACGATATGGCCGCCCGGCTCACCGAGGAAGAGCGCATGAGGTCGGACTTTATCTCGATGCTCAGTCACGAAATCCGAACGCCTCTGACCTCCATCCGCGAATCGGTGAACCTGATTGCTGAGGAGGTCATGGGTGATATAAATGAGAAGCAGAGACGTTTCCTGCTGATTGCCAGCACTGAATTGGAACGTATTACCACCCTGCTTAACCATCTTTTGCAAATATCCCGCCTGGAGGCTGGAGCGGTGGAAATCCATCCGCGCGAGATGGACCTCGGCGAATTCGTCCAGGGCGCGATATCACGTTTGGTTCCCGTAGCGGAAGCAAAGGATATATCGATCAATTCGGAAATCACCTCTGGAATATCACAATTTTACTGCGATCCGGACAACTTGCAGCAGGTTTTGCTTAATCTGCTCGGAAATGCTATAAAGTTCTCTCCCCACGGAAGCGAAATTCTGGTTTCGGTTAGGCGCGAAGATTCTTCAAAAACGCCCCTTCTGGTGTTTTCGGTAGCCGACAGAGGCCCGGGGATTCCCGATGCCGAGCAAACCCTTGTCTTCCATAAGTATTACAGGGCATCCGGGATTCGCGATCAGGTTGACGGGGTCGGCCTGGGGTTAAGTATTTCCAGACATATCGTCGAGGCGCATGGGGGCGAAATCAGCGTTAGCAGCAAACCGGGCGAAGGCAGCACTTTCAGCTTCTCACTTCCTTTGTATCGGAAAGAATGAACGATGGTCCTGAGCCCGCGGATTAATACGGTGTTGCGTTCAAGATTGGGCGGGGGTAAACCCCGCCCCTCCGTAGGGGAGGGGGAGCGCAGCGAATGCGTCGCGCGATGTATGCCCTCCCGGTCACATCGATCTTGAACGCAACCTGGTATAAGTGTAGATTTCCTGTCGCCTGGTTCTTCTTTTTGGTGTCTGTCAAGTTGGCCCCGGCCAATACGCCTTAATTTTGCCTTCCGCAGGAGACGGATGTTACCTACGAAACCGATAATTCTTGTGGTCGATGATGACCTGAACATACTAGCCGTTCTCGAGGCAAGGCTTTCTTCGATCGACTACCGCGTCCTGACCGCCTCCGGAGGCGAAAAAGCCCTGGAGATACTCAAAAGCGGGCCGGTGGACCTGATGATTACCGACGTAAAGATGCCGGGTATGGGGGGCATGGACCTGTTTTCCGCCGCCCAGGCGATCCGCCCGGGTCTGCCGGTGATGTTTCTTACAGCCTATGGGACGATACCGGATGCGGTGAAGGCTGTCAAAGCGGGGGCCGTTGACTACCTGACCAAACCGTTCAACGGTCGCGATCTGATCTTGAAGGTCCAGGAGGTGCTGAAAAAGAGCGCGCCAAAACCTGCTCTGGATGCGCTGCCGCCGGTCAGCGAGTCTGTCTGGGGCGGCAAGAGCCCGGCAATGCGAGAACTCTATGACCTCGTTGACCGCATTGCCAGAAGTGACGTAAATGTATTGATCCTTGGCGAAAGCGGGGTGGGCAAGGAGCGGATAGCGCGCCTGCTGCATCAGCGAGGTCCCCGCCGTGAACAGCCTTTCATTGTTGTGGACTGCGGCTCCACTCCCAGCGGACTGCTGGAAAGTGAGCTCTTCGGGCACGTTCGCGGCGCCTTTACTCACGCCATCAAAGACAAAAAAGGATTGATCGAGGCTGCCGACAAGGGGACCCTCTTTCTCGACGAGATAGGAAATATCTCCCATGATATGCAGGTGCGGCTCCTAAGGTTTCTGGAAGACAGGAAAATCAGGAGGATCGGAGACCTCAGGGAAATCCCGGTTAACTGCCGGGTGATTTCCGCAACCAATGTCGACCTTCCCGGAGATGTCGCAGCAGGCGCTTTCCGCGAAGACCTCTATTACCGGCTTCGTGTAGTGACCCTGAAGATCCCTTCGCTCAGAGAACGGCGTGAGGACATACCCGTGCTTGCGCAGCAGTTTGTTGAAAAATTCTGCAAAGACCACAACCTCCCTCAGGTCAAGCTGCCTGCTGAAACTATCAGGTGGCTTTGCGAATATCCATGGCCGGGCAATGTGAGGGAACTCAAAAATGCCCTGGAGGGCGGTGTGGTCCTGTGTCGCGATGGGGTCCTGCACAAAAGCGACCTGAGTCTTTCCGGGCTCCCGGATGCGCCGAAGAAATCTCCTGCTGTTGCAGCGGATGCTTCCCCCCTGTCTCTTGAAGAAAGCGAACGAAATGCAATTGTGCGAGCTTTGCGGCAGGCGGGCTTTGTTCAAAAGGAAGCTGCCAATTTGCTCGGAATAAGCCGAAGAGCCATCCACTACAAGATCAAGAAGTACGGGATTGAATTCCCGAAGCGCTCCCTTAGAGGTGATGATGATCTATGAGATCAAATCATGATATGTTGGAAACTTAATTGCGTCATCCACGCTCCTTCGCATTCACTTTCACAATAATATATCCGGGGAGACGCCTATGAACTGGGCATGGCGTTTTGGCATGATAGTCCTTTCGGGAGTTCCTGCGATTATTGGCGGCGGGATTGCTTATGGGCTGACCGGAAGCTGGACTGCCGTCGGCGCATGGGAGGCCGTCCTGGTTTGTCTCATCGCAGCCGTCTTCATAAAGGGCGGAAAGACCGGTTCAAACTCTCATCATGTTGAGGTTAACTGATGGAATGCAGGAAAGAACAAAACAGCGGCAGATGCACATGCACCTACGATGGATGCCCCAGGACAGGCCTCTGTTGCGAGTGTATCGAATACCACCTCAAGAGCAGGCAACTTCCCGGATGTTGTTTTCCACCGGACGCTGAGAGGACCTACGATCGCTCATTCGAGCATTTCGCCCGGCTGGTCGCGGCAAAAAAAGCCTGACCTCCTGCCTTCTTCACTTGGAAGGGCTGTCCTTTTCGGACTTATACATCTTGTAGTTGATACTGTCCACGAGCGCCTGCCAGCTGGCTTCGAGGATATCGTGCGAGACGCCGACCGTGCCCCATCTGTCAAGTCCGTCAGTGGATTCGATGAGCACCCGAACCTTTGCCCCGGTCCCCGCAAGGCCTGGCAGCACGCGCACTTTATAGTCCACAAGCTCCACGTTCTTCAG
>Ga0187771_10004017_pt1 | contig 10343 bp, 9 predicted proteins | sample 0116_SJ02_MP15_1_FD_133139 | JGI IMG/M metagenome (GOLD analysis project Ga0187771, IMG submission 133139) | Tropical peat soil microbial communities from peatlands in Department of Meta, Colombia - 0116_SJ02_MP15_10_MG | ecosystem: Environmental > Terrestrial > Soil > Wetlands > Peat | place... | reverse complement strand
GTCAGCCGGAATGCAATTCTGTCATCAGCTGGTTGACGTGAATTACATGAAATTAGTTTATGTTCGTGGCTCGGAGGAAGATGGTGCCAAGTTTTGGTTGAAGAGAGTTGGTTGGGAACCAAGTGAGGTGGCAAGGAAGATTGCAAAGGAAAATGATCCCAAAAGAACAAGCTACGTTGCCGACATCGGTGGGGGCCACGGACGCGAGGCCTTATGGCTTGCCGAACAGGGGTTTCCAACGATTCTAGTCGAACCGAATAACTTCTCTTTGAGGTTCGCGAAGGAGAGAGCGAAGACTAGAGGCGCAAATCTGCACTTGATAAACGCTGCACTGCCGTATCTGCCGTTCCGGGCTCAAGTCATAGAGATCGTTGATTTCTACTGGGCTCTCCACCAGATCCCGGACGAGCATAAGCTTGAGTCTTTGAAGGAAATTCAGAGAATATTGGAGCCTAACGGAACGGTGTATTCAACCAGCTTCGGACACTGGGAAGGCCATAGCATGCCGAGTAGCATATATCCAATCACAAGAAAAGAGGATTTCATGCACCTTCATGTTTCTGCTGGTTTCAAACCTCGTTGTGAAGTCAAAGAGAGATCTGACGACACGAATTCCTTCGAGAAGTTTTGGTTTGGCGCATTTCAAAAGAAGCCTTAACCCTGTCTCCCTGTCATTTAACATTGTGAAATGAATAGTCTAGAAGGAGGTGATTCATTGTCTGAATCTCCTTTGAAGGTTCTGGAGAAGCTTGATCCGAAGCTTCTCAAGGTCGTTGAAAGTACCCGTGACCTAGCCCTCGCCGATGGTGCTCTGCCGAGGAAATTCAAACTCCTAATCGCTATGACTCTAGACGCATCTCACGGAGCCGTTGGCGGTGTGAAGTCGCTAGCTCAGGCCGCAATCCAGGCGGGAGCAACGAAAGACGAGATCGGAGAAGCACTTAGAGTTGCTCAATATGTATGCGGAGTAGGCAGCGTCTACACAGCCGCACACGCTCTCAAGGAATTACCCTAAGCTTCCACATGCTCGCCTCAGATCCAGGCTGTTGGATAGCCAAAGAGTACCCCGTATTGCAATTTCTGATGCGGTTATCCTATCGCATAGCGCGAAACTCTACTCGGGCATCAATCTTTAGTCTCCTGCCATGCAAAGGACTCTGCAGGGACTAGTAGATTGCCCGTTGTGAGCGAATTCACTGAGGAACATGTCTTGGCGATGGCGAGGAGGGCATACGAGGAAGGCCGCGCCTCGTTTGAAATCTTCCGTGAGAAATGCGCCTTGCTCGTCATTGATATGCAGGACGAGTTTGTTCGGCCTCACTGGACTGCTTTCTGGGTTCCAGAGTCCAGTCGCCAAGTGCCCAAGATCAAGAGGTTGATCGAGTTTTGTCGGGGCAGAAATGTTCCGATCATTTTCACTGCATTCGCGAAGACACACAACTACCTTGACAGACCAGCCGCTGGATCAACGATGCCCAACCGTTACGGCGAGGAGGGAACAGAAGATCCTGCCTGGTTCAGAGATGGACACATTTGGGATGAGCTCGCTCCATTAGAGAGCGAAATTGTGATACGCAAGCCCTCGTACGGGGCGTTCTATGACACACCACTTGAGACAATTCTTAGGAATCTAGGAAAAGACACGGTCATTATCTGTGGAACGCTGACGAACTTCTGTTGCGGCATGACGGCTCGACAAGCCTACGAAAGAGGGTTCAAGGTAGTCTTCGGCAGTGATGTTACTTCGACCGACGACCCACAACTGCAAGAACCAGAACTGGAAGTTCTGAGAAAGGGATTCGCGAGAGTCCTGCCGCTCAACGCAATTATCTCGGCTCTCCAGTGACTTCAATTCTTCTCGAGTCATACCAGCTTCTGCGATTATCTCTAGCAACAAGCTTCTCTTGATTTGGTCATATCTTGGCGCCGGAACGATTGCGTAACGTTGAAGTGCTTATCTCTCGATATCGGTGCGCGCCCAATCAGGAATGGAGCTAGATGAAGAACCACAAAGTCTTCCTTACCATGGCGATACCGAAAGTGGCCATCGACCGAGTCGCGCAGATCGCTGAAGTGCAGCTTAGCCCATACGGAGTCCCATGCCCCAAGGATATGCTCGTGAAGGAGTTGGCTGAGGCTGAAGCAGTGATCGCAGACGGAAGTACGATCTTTGATGCGCAGGTGATGAAAGCGGCTCGGAAGCTCAGAATCGTAGCTAGATTTGGTGTTGGTTTCGACAACGTAGATCTCAAAGCTGCTACGGAGAGAGGAGTCTACGTAAGCAATACGCTCGGAGTACTGTCTGACGCTGTCGCTGAGCTGACGATCGCTTTGATGCTTGCCCTTTCGCGAAGGCTCATTGAAGCACATGCATACGTCAAGAGCAGAAAGTGGACTGAGCTTTCGGATTTTCCGCTTGGAATAGATCTTTCCGGGAAGACCCTTGGGATCATTGGCCTAGGCCAAATCGGGATGGAGGTTGCCAGGCGCGCGAGCGGACTGAGGATGGCCATACTGTACTATGACGTAGTTCGGCGAGAAGACGCCGAGCGGCTCTATGAGGCCAAATGCTCGAGCCTAGAGAACCTGCTCAAGGACTCCGACTTCATCACGCTCCACGTACCTCTGGCTTCAAAAACGGAGAAACTGATTGGGCGCTCTGAGCTTGCGTTGATGAAGCCCACGGCTTATCTAATCAATACGGCAAGAGGAAAGGTCGTGGATCAGGCTGCGCTCTGGCAGGGGCTCAAAGAAGGGCGGATAGCTGGTGCTGCCCTAGATGTCTATGAGGTTGAACCGATCGCTCGCGACGAGCCTCTCCTTCAGCTCGATAATGTGATCCTCACGCCACACATAGGCTCTGCAACTGCTGAGACACGCACGAAGATGGCATTGACAGCCGCGGATGACGTCATCAGGGTTCTGAAAGGCGAGAAGCCTTTGAACCTAGTCAATCGAGAGCTCCTAGAATCGTAGAATCGAGTCGGGCTCTCTCCGGACTTGCCTCGATGAGAGAGTCGCAGGTTTCGCGGATTCAAGCTAAGTATTGCAAGAGGATTAGATATTCAAAGAACGCCTATTGCTAGAACCCCTTCACATCAGAACCGACTGTCACGAATCGTATGCGCCAGCGCACACAACTAACCTGCACATGGTTCGGCCGAAAAGCGGTCGGGGCCGATGTCAACACAGCTGCACATCCATAGGACCTTCGATTGTCCACGATGTCTCGATAGTAGATGCGGATCCTCGAAAATGACTGGAAAGGTGAGAAGAAGCGATCTAGCCATACTTCGAAACTCAGGAAACCATGACAGAGGGAAAGCTCGATTTGGTTAGCGTTCCTGACGAAAGATGGTAATAGGACATTCGCTCAGCTCCAAGGAAGGTGCGCCTCAGATTGGAGCCCAGACATCTAACCTTCTGCCCTCGTTACCTCTTCGGCAGTCGAGCAGCGGACAGGCTGGTGCCCTTTTGTCGAGAAATCGGCCTGCAAGAGAAGAACGCAGTCATCATAAGCGACGCAACAACTTGGAAGGTGGTCGCCGAAGGAATTTCGGAGTCTCTGCGCAGATCCGGATTTCGGGTCGAGACGAGTATCGTAGAGAAAGGTGCAGTTCGATCTGAAGTGGATAAAGCTCGTGAAAGGATTCGCTTACTGAGACCCTGCATAGTGTTTGGGATCGGCGGCGGGGTGAGCATGGACATTGCGAAGGCGTCAGCGTTCCTAGAGGGCGCTCGTTGGATTACTGTTCCAACAAGCTTTTCGACGGATGCTATGACCGGAGTCAATGCAACTTTTAGAGGAGAGAAGAGAGGCGTCGACGATAAGGCCCACGAGGGAGACTATGATATCCATGTCGGGCCGCCGCTGGGGTGTATAGTCGACACTGACGTAATACGAGAATCCCCATGGAGATTTCAAGCCGCCGGATTCGCTGACTATCTGGGCAAAGTCTGCGCCACATACGATTGGGATCTTGCCTATTCGCGTGGGAAGGACCCAGTTTACAGCGAATACGCGATAATGCTTGCGAAAGCACAAGTGGAATATCTGATGAAGAACGCTCCGCGAATAAGGAGGAAGGATCAAGGTGCGTTTGACGCGTTTCTGCAAACCATGATGAACGACGGTTTTCTCACGCAGGTAGCTGGGAACTCGAGAATACTATTCGGTAGCGAACACGTGGTTGCGCAAGCGCTGATGGAGGAGCAAGTTCGCCTGAATATCAAGGGATTGCATGGCGAACAGGTGAGCTTGGGTACAGTCATGATGGCGTACCTTCAGGGACAAGATTGGTTGACCGTCAAGAATGCCTTGGAGGAGATTGGAGCCCCCGTGAGGGCGGAGCAAATGGGGCTCGACGATGAGGCTGTTATCAGAGCGCTAACCAGAGCTAGAGCCATCAACGAGTCTTGGATACGTGACCGTCCAGATATGTACACGATCGTATTGGAAAAGCCTTTGACCCGAGAACTTGCGAAAGAGATCGCAAGAGGAACAGGCGTCATAGAGTGATCGCGCCCATTCCCAGCTTCTAGCGAACAATCGCAATGGCCTAGAAAGTCATGCAACGGAGCTGCCGAATCTCCAGCAACGTCGGTGCAGTGTTCGCGAAAAGACTCTAGCAACACAGCTTGCTGTCAGGTGTTATAAGCTGCGCCATCGCTCCCAAGGCGCATACCAGAGGCCGTGGAACTTTTGCCTGTCCATCCATACATACCAAATAGCGATCCAGAAACGAAGAGGGAGATGCTCAAAGAGATCGGCGTGCAGAGCGTCGAAGAGCTCTTTGTCGATATCCCCCAGAGAATTAGGCTGAAGAAAAAGCTGCAGTTGCCATCCGCCAAATCGGAATATCATATAAGAAAAGAAGTTGAAGCCATCCTATCAAGAAACAAGGCTTGTGGTGAGCTGATTAGTTTCTTGGGAGCGGGCTGCTGGCCCCACTATGTGCCCGCGGTCTGTGACGAGATCAATTCGCGGTCAGAGTTTCTGACAGCGTACGCGGGTGACGTATACTCTGATCTTGGAAGGTACCAGGCGTTCTTCGAGTTCCAGAGCATGATAGGCGATCTAGTCGCGATGGACGTTGTGAGCTTTCCTTGGTACGGCTGGGGGAATGTTTCGGGGGACAGCGCCCGCATGGCTGTAATGATCACTGACCGCCACGAAATCCTGACACCTCACACAGTCAGCCCTGATAGACTATCGATCATGCGAGGACACTGCGAAGGCCTAGCCGATATCAAACTAATCAAGAATGATCCCGTCACCGGCCAGGTCAGCCTTGAAGATCTGAAAAGTAAGATCTCATCAAAGACAGCAGCGGTTCACATTGAAAACCCAACGTATCTAGGATTCATCGAATCACAATGCAAGGAAATCTCTGAGATCGCCCACGATCACGGAGCATTGTTCACGGTCGGGGTCGAGCCTCTATCACTAGGAGTGTTTGCGGCTCCTGGCGAGTACGGCGCGGACATAGTATGCGGCGAAGGTCAGCCTCTCGGGATGCACATGAATTTCGGAGGCGGGCTGCTGGGTTTTCTTGCATGCAAGGACGACGAACGATTTGTGTCTGCAATGCCTCACAGGCTGATAACGATAACGACGACGGAGCGGAAGGGAGAATGGGGATTCACGTATGTCCTCCCTGAAAGAACTATGTTTGCCGCAAGGGACAAAGCCAAATCGTTCACCGGTACAGCTACGGCTCTCTGGGCCATAACAGCAGCCGTCTACTTGTCGCTGCTAGGCCCTAACGGTTTGCGAGAACTTGCAGAGGTCATCATGCAAAAGTCGCACTACGCGATCAAGCAAATGTCCGAGATAGGCGGGATCAAGATCCCCGTATTTAACTCCTGTCACTTTGAGGAGTTTACGGCAAACTTCGACGCAACGGGAAAAACCGTGTCCCAGGTGAACAGGGTTCTTCTGAATTCTGGAGTCATAGGAGGAAAGGACGTTACAGAAGAGTTCCCGGAGCTTGGCAACACCGCACTGTACTGCGTCACTGAGATGCATGCCAAGGCGGATATCGACAAGCTCGCAGCAGCACTTGAGGAGGCCATCCGATGAGAGACACGGAAAGCACAGGCTATCACGCCGTCTCCTGGAAGGAGCCAATCGTGCATCAACTCTCAAGGAAGCGTAGGAGAGGCCATCAGGTACCACTGGCTGAGAACGAGCTTAGAGCGGCGATTGGGGATGTCACATCAAGTATCCCTGAGAAGATGCGAAGAAAGCATCCTCCAGAGCTACCAGAACTTTCAGAACCAGACGTCGTAAGGCACTACATTCGCTTGTCGCAGGAGACTTACGGGGTCGATTCCGGCATCCACATGCATGGAACCTGCACAATGAAGTACAGTCCCAAACTCAATGAGTACATCACGAGGTCCCCCAAAGTCGCTGACCTACACCCACTGCAGGCTGTAGAAACTGTTCAGGGTGCTCTACAAATAATGTACGAATTCCAGAAGTGGTTGTGCGAGCTCTCTGGTATGGCGGAATTCTCTCTGCAGCCGCGCGGCGGGGCCCACGCGGTGTTTGGTAACGCACGCATAATTAGGGCATACCACAAGTTGAACGGTGAGATTGAGCAGCGAAAAGAGATAGTCACGACGGTTCTATCGCATCCGTGCAACGGCGGTTCACCTGCGACAGCAGGCTTCGAAGTTGTAACACTCTACCCCAACGAGGAGACCGGGTACCCAGACATAGAGGCCCTGAAGGCGGCGGTTTCGAGTCGAACAGCAGGTCTCATGATGACCGATCCATATGACACGGGCATCTTTGACAGCAACCTCGAAGAATACATCAAGATCGTTCATGAAGCAGGCGGCCTTGTCGCGATCGATCAAGCCAACGCTAATTCCCTGCTGGGCAGGCTAAGAATAGGCGACGTGGGCTCAGATCTGTGCCACTTCAACCTTCACAAGTCATTCTCGACTCCTCACGGATCCACAGGTCCCGGGACAGCCGCCATCGGGGCCAGCGAGAAACTCAGCAAGTTCCTTCCAATTCCAACCGTAAAGTTCGATGGAAACAGTTACTCACTCGACTACAACAGACCGCACAGTATCGGAAAACTTGGAGAGTTCTATGGCGTCTTCCCGAACGTCCTGAGAGCGTATGCGTGGATGATGGCGATGGGTGCGGAGGGACTGGAAGAGGCCTCAGAGGTAGCGGTGATAAACAACAACTATCTCCTAAGGAAGCTCCTGAAGGTTCGAGGAGTAAGCCTGCCCTGGTATGAGTCCCATCCTTTCAGATTGCAGGAAGCAAGGTTCAGTCTACAGAAGTTACACGAAGAGACAGGCATAGGAGTCGCCGACGTGAATCGTAGGATTGTGGATTACGGTATTCAGGACATGGAGACAAGCCACGAACCCTGGATAATCCCAGAACCGTTCACACCCGAACCGCCTGAAACGACTCCTAAGGAAGATCTTGACAGATTCGCCGAAGTAATCGACGCAATTTCTCACGAAGCATACGCGAGTCCCGAGGTGGTCAGAACGGCGCCTCATAATGCTGCGATATCAAAGATTGATCGAGCACCATCACGTGATCCCCAGAAATGGGCGATGACGTGGAGAGCGTATCTTAGGAAAGCAAGGAGTGACAAGTGCTGAAGAAACTAGATGGCAAGGTGGCGATTGTTACAGGAGCATGCCGTGGGATGGGTGCAGCGACAGCGAAAGTGCTGGCCCAACACGGCGCACAGGTTGTGCTAACGGACGTTGCAGATGGCGTTCACGAGACCGCAGAGAAGAACAGACAGAACGGCCTGAACGCGATGGCCTTCAGAACTGATGTAACACAAACAGATCAGGTAAACCAAATGGTTCAGCAAGTCCTAGAAAGGTTTCATCGGATAGACGTACTAGTCAACAACGCAGGGATATATCCACGCAGTAACCTGATCGATATGTCGGATGAATTTCTACGTGAGATGTTCGACGTCAACGTGTTTGGGATGTTCAGATGCTCAAGAGCAGTTCTTCCAGCTATGATGAAGCAAAGCTACGGAAAGATCGTGAACATGTCCTCTGTTACGGGACCGATGGTTGCTGATGCTTCAGGAGGCCAAACCGCCTACGCGGCAACAAAGGCAGCCGTCTTGGGCTTCACGGTAGCGCTGGCGTTGGAAGTTGCCCAGTACGGAATGAACGTGAATTGCATTTGCCCAGGCTTCATCGATACGCCAGGAGGCAGAGATCAGACCACAGAACCAGGTTACCCCGACAAGAGCATGGAAGTGCTAGGACGCACCATTCCCATGTGTAGACTGGGAACGGCCGAAGAAGTTGGAGAGCTCGTTGCATTCTTGGCATCCGACGAGTCGAGCTATCTGACAGGAACCCACATAGTCATTGACGGCGGAAACATAATACAAGAAACATATCGTGGACCCTACAGTCCCCGGTAAGTTTGCGGTCCACTTGCAACCCTACGGTTACGCTGCCGCTAGGTTCCGTGGTCAGTCTCAGATTCTCTTTACGGCTTCTTGTCGGGCACTCGGTTGTGCGATATTGCCGAGGGATCGTGACAGCCAAGCTTTGACTAGATGCAAGAGCTTGGTAAAGCGTCGGCGTTGCCATATGACCACATACGCATCTAAGACTGCGTAGAGAAAGCCTATGAGGAATCCGGATTGGCTGATGCCAAGCTGGTATGCTACCGAAATCGACAACATATCAACTGCGGTTGCTACTAGATTCTCGACGAACTCTGGAGAAAGCTCGATCATTCTCTGCGTTGCTCCTGTAGCTTGCTCATTATGTCCTGGATCTTCTTGGTAGCTTCTTCCAGAGTGATCTTCGCTTGCTCAGCTGCTTCTTTGGAATATCCCCGTCTCAGTTCGTGAAACAGATCATGTACTTCGTGGCCGAAGTCCCTTGCAGCTTTGCGCAGCTCTTTCGTAGCTTCTCGGTCGAACCCAAACCATGTAGGCCCCATGAGGCCGGGGGGCGATCGGAAATGTTCGAGGCGTCGGTCAAGTTCTTTGCGTGTCTTTCCTTCGTCCTCAAGAAATGCCTTGCCCTGTTCTGTCAGCGTGTATCGTCGTATTCCCGGTTCTTGTTGAGCTGCCTCTTTGATGTAACTTTGATCTTGCAGCCAAGATAGCAACGGATAGATTGAGCCTGGGCTGGGTTTCCAGTATCCGTTGGTTTGTTTCTCGAGCTCACTCATGATCTCTGAACCTGACATGGGTTTCTCGCTGAGCATTTTCAACAGCTGATAACGAAGGAACCCTTTGGGAACAAGGGCGGTATGTCGCATCCAGTGATGCATCCAATGTCTTCGTCTGCGTTCGCTTACCGAACTTGCTGGCTCATCTTCTTCGTCCATTCCATATCCCTACTTCATATCATCCACGATATCGCTATAGATATCACGAGCGATATCAATAACGATACAAGCTTATAAACATTCTTAGTTAGCGCGCCCAGTACTTCGCACCAACCTTCGTCCAGAATCACGAATGCACTCGAACCATAGATCACTCGTAGGAACGGGGCGGTCGAATCAGTGCTGCACGAATTCCAAGGAGCGTGCTTGTAGGTTCGTTATTTGAAATGTGTAAGCGCTTCCATCAAGAGGCGGGACCTAGAGGCAATTTGTCTATGCCGTGCTTTCTCATGATGTTTCTCGCCACTTCGTCGAGGTTCTTCTCGATATCTTTAGGCATCGGTTCTGCTTTGTGATCGCGAAGTATTCTCTGAGCTGTCTCTTTCGCTCTCTGGAAGGTATCTTTTGACCCTAGCTTCTTCCAAGCGCCAAGGTCCTGCCTATCGACTAGGTCGGATGGATTGAAGATCTCCTTCTTGAGCCATTCCATGGTGTGTTTCTGAGCTAGGTAATGTCCGCCGGCGCCGACCTTTCTGATCAGGTCGACAGCAAGGGTCTCGTCATCAACGTGGATGCCCTTGATGAGCCTCAAAGCCATGCCACAGATGGTGTCATCCATAACGAGTTTCTCGAAGCTTTGGCAGTTCTCAAAATCTAACATTCCGGGTCCTGATATCATGTTTATTCCGGCGAGGGCTCCTAGCGTCATGCTGATTCCAGACTCGAAGCCGCACTGGGCGTCCACTATCTTTGTGTCGCTCAGGCCAAGGTATACGTGAGTTGGCAGATCGTAGTATTTTCCAATCTGTGCGTAGGCGCAGCCCATCATGACAGTTTCCATGGCACCGAGACGCGCTGTCAGGTAGCGCATGTCGAAGGTTGTAGGTGAGCCTCCATAGATGACTGGCGCCCCAGGGTTCGCGAGCTGTGAGATAACCAAGCCGCTGAGAAACTCGGCATTAAACTGGACCAGCGAGCCAGC
>Ga0187771_10004015_pt1 | contig 10346 bp, 10 predicted proteins | sample 0116_SJ02_MP15_1_FD_133139 | JGI IMG/M metagenome (GOLD analysis project Ga0187771, IMG submission 133139) | Tropical peat soil microbial communities from peatlands in Department of Meta, Colombia - 0116_SJ02_MP15_10_MG | ecosystem: Environmental > Terrestrial > Soil > Wetlands > Peat | place... | reverse complement strand
CTGGCGTGTCCTATGATGCTCGACGCAAACTTGAAGATCCGTTCCGTCATCCCGCCGTTATTCATGACATTTCCTGCGAAGACAAAGAAAGGAATCGCCAGGAGGACAAAGTTCTGGACTCCGTGGGCCATGATCTGCGGGATCAGCTTGATAGTGATGTCTCCAAAGGACAAGATATAGATAAGGCTTGCGATGCCCATGGAGATACAGACCGGCATCCTCAGCAGGAAGAGGAAATAGAAAATCACCATGACGAAAAGGCTGCCCATAGGCCCTCCAATTCATACGTCCTGGGTTTATTTCTGATAGAATTGTTCCGGGGATGGGTGATCTTTCATCCACTTTCGGAATTCTTCATACTCTTGCTGAGGTTGTTTCCGCCAAAGCCCGTAGCGGCTCACTGCAGGATAGCCTGCCAATTTATGCAGATCCACCATCATCTCTGCCTGTTTGAAGGCGACGATCTGAGGATCGATCACGGGAACCCCAAGCGCTTTCACAGAGTCCTGCATGAATAATTTTGTGCAGAGGGTTCCGATAATGGTACAGCCCGGGATGACTAATTCAGCTCCGTCCTCCTCGATGCATTTCTTGCTGACCTCTACAACCCGTCGAGCAATTACTTCTGTGGGCGTAATCTCCGGGTAGAGCTGGTTTGCAGTGATATTGATCCAACGAATAGAGGCAAGCTTCTGCCTCACCCCGTAGAGATCGACCAATCGCATGTCGATCCCGGAACCGGTCATGGGGTCAGTGGTGACGACCGAGTACCGTTTCGCCATCATGCAGGCAAGATGGGCAGCGGACTCAAACGTGGCCGTGACAGGAATATCGACAACAGCCCTGGCCTCCAGGAGTCCGGGGTCGAGCATGCAGGATAATACAACAGCATCGTACCCCTGTTTCTCAGCCTTGATGCACCGCTCCACAGCTGCATTGATGCATTTCAAAGTATTATAAATATAGGTGTTATAGGGAAGCGGAAAGACATCGAATAGACATTCAAAACTAAACTCCGTGTCCGGACGCTTCACCTTCATCAGGTTCTCATCGCCATAGGGTTCACACTTCCCAAAGGGTGCCAATACCAGGATCTTCATTGAATTTACCTCCCATTAAAATATTTGGTTGATTGTATCGGAAAAAGGAGCTGATCTCAATCATTTTTTATTCATTTCGTAAGTCCCTTTCTTATATTTTTCAGACGAGATGTCCTTCTCAATCAGGTCAGCAGATCGCTTCTCCAAGGGACCATACCCTCCACCTCCGGGGGTTTCAATTTGAATCCCATCCCCAGGATTAAGACGGACCGTAAATTTTGGTGGAAATAACTTTTTTGTCTGTCCCCGAAGGATATAGTTTCGACCCCTCCTCCCATCCCCTCCTCCCAGAAGCCCATAAGGAGCAAATCTCCTCCTCTCACTTTGAAGGGAGAGCATAGCCTGATGGTCCAAGACCCGGAGCGTCCTCACGATCCCGAGACCTCCTCGATACTGGCCGAGGCCACCTGATGAAGGATTGAGTTCATATTGTTCTATCATCAAAGGATAGGCTATCTCGAAGGCCTCGATGGGTGTATTGAGGGTATTGGTCATATGGGTATGAATCCCGTCCATTCCATCTGCATTGGGCCTTGCACCCTGACCTCCTGCTGTGGTCTCGCAATAGGCATAGGGCTTTCCACTTCGGGGATCCATCCCTCCGATGGTAAGGGTGTTCATCGTCCCCTGACAGCCTGCAATCACTCGATTAGGTATGACTGCAGTGAAAGCACGGAGAAGGAGATCGACGATTCGTTGGGAGGTCTCCACATTGCCAGCAGAAACTGCTGCAGGAGGCTTCGCGTTTAATACTGTTCCTTCGGGGATATAGATCTTGAGAGGTCGGTAACATCCACTGTTGGCAGGGATGGAAGGATCGGTAATGGCCCGAATGGTGAAAAAGACTGAAGAGTCCGTTACCGCTGAGACGGCATTAATATTTCCATCCCGTTGGGAGTCGGTACCGCTGAAATCGATTGAGAGCCTATCCTCCTCTATGGTCACTCGAACCTTGAGCTTCACGGGTTCATCACTTATTCCATCATTGTCCATAAAGTCAACGGCTTCGAAGCTTCCCTTTGGAAATCCTCGTATTTGAGCCCTCATCATTCGTTCGCTATAATTCAAAATTTCTTCCATGGTGGTTAAGAAAGTCTCCCGGCCATATTTCTCAATCAGCTCCAATACCCGCTTTTCACCGATCTTGTTGGCTGAGACCTGTGCCTTAATATCTCCTGCCCTCTCCTCTGGGGTTCGAACATTCTTAACAATTAAGGTAAGGAGATCCTCTTTCAACTCTCCCTCCTCAAAAAGTTTCACAGGAGGAATGATGATTCCCTCCTGATAAATCTCGGTGGAGGAGCCGGGTAAACTTCCAGGACTGATCCCACCCACATCTGCGTGGTGAGCCCGATTTGCCGAAAAACCGATGAGTTCTCCCTTATAGAAAATGGGGGAAATGAGGGTGATATCGGGAAGATGGGTTCCTCCCATATAAGGGTCGTTCAGAATAATCGCATCCCCAGGAGAGAGGTCTTTGGAGAAGTTCTTAATGGTCATCTCAACGGAACGGATCATGGCTCCCAGGTGGACTGGGATATGTTCGGCCTGTGCAATCATTTCGGCCTTTAGATTGAAGAGAGCACAGGAAAGGTCTTTCCGTTCCTTGATATTAGGAGAGTATCCTGTGCGTTTCAGCGTTGCGCCCATCTCTTCTGCTCCCGACTGGAGGGCATTTCGAATCACCTCCAAGGTAATAGGATCAATTCTCATCTGCTTTCCTCATGTCCTACTCGAATCAGGAATGTGGATCAGGATTGCACCATATCGGTCAACCTTCCCAACCATCCCGGGATGAATAAGTGTGGTTGCGTTCGATTCCTCGATGATGGCGGGCCCCTCCATCACATTTCCTGCTAAAAGTCTCTCCCGCTCAAAGATCTTCGTATCTAAAAAGGCTTGGCTCTCTTCAAAATAGACCTTCCGGATCGATTTGAGACTTTCTGAGAAGGGTTGTTCACTGCCTGAAGGGATCTCTTTTAAATGGATGGGCTCCCTAGTTCCTATCCCTTCCACCCTGAAATTAACCAATTCCACAGGGGCTATCAGATCCTTATGACCATATCGTCTCTCATGTTCTCGGTGAAAGCTCTGAACAAGTTCTTTCAAATTTGTCTCAGTGCACTGTTCAGCTTCAAAATTGATGCGGATCTCGAAGGACTGGCCGACATATCGGACGTCGACGTATTTCAGAATGACGGTGTCCTCTTCCTTCACCCCCTCCTTCCTCAACATCTCCAACGCCTTCTCAGTGAGGTTCTGAAAGATCACCTCCACCTCTTCAGGCTTGACTTTATGAGCGGGGAAAATACGTGTGAGGACAAAATCATGACGGATATCTGAAATGAGCATTCCCATCGCAGAAAAAATCCCTGGAATGGGGGGAACCAGAACTTTAGGGATTTTCAATTCCTTAGCTAAAGCTACGGCATGGAGTGGACCTGCGCCACCATAGGGAATGAGAGTGAAGTCTCTGGGGTCGTAACCCCTTTCCACAGAGACCACTCGTATCCCACGGACCATATTGGCGTTTGCTACTTGAACAATTCCAAGAGCAGCAGTGATGAGATCCATCTTCAACGGACCACAGAGTCTTTCCTCAATCACTTTTTGAGCCAGTTCGGGGTTTAACCTCATCTCTCCACCCAGGAAATAGTCTGGATCGATCCTTCCAAGAATGACATTAGCATCGGTGATGGTAGGTTGGCCTCCTCCTTGGCCATAACAGGCAGGACCGGGAACGGCCTCTGCGCTCTGGGGGCCTACCTTCAAGGCCCCTCCTTCATCAATCCAGGCGATGGAGCCTCCTCCTGCGCCGATGGCATTGATATCGATAATCGAGACCCGGATGGGGATCCCTTCTATATTCCCTTCTGAGGTAAGGATTGGCCTCCCGTTTAGGATGAGGCTGATATCCGTACTCGTCCCCCCCATGTCGATGGTGATGAGATTTTGGAAACCTGTCAGTCTACCAATGAAAGTGGAAGCCACCACCCCTCCTGCCGGGCCTGAGAGCAAAGTGTAGACCGGTTTCTCCCTACCGGCCTTGGCTGTCATCACCCCACCACTCGACTCCATAATCATTAATGGGACCTGGGGCTCGATGTTTAAGGAGGATTCAAGATTATCTCCCTTTAAGCCTTCTTCTAAGCTTGTGAGATACCGATGCAGCACCGGCATCAGATAAGCATTCAGAACGGTCGTGCTAAACCGTTCATATTCGCGATACTCGGGTAAGATTTCTGAAGAGATGCAGATCGGGATATCCCCAAGAATGGAAGTGATCAGATCCCTTACTCTCTGTTCATGCAAAGGGTTGATGTAAGAATGGAGAAGGCAAATAGCGACCGCTTTTACCTTTCGTCTTCGTATTTCCGTGGCAACTCTTCTAATCTCTATTTCATTCAAATCCTCCAGAATCTGACCTTTATAATTGATCCGACCTTTAATAGTAAAACGATTCTCCCTCTCGATCAGAGGTCTCTCTTTAGTCACGAAAAAGTCGTAAAGAGAAGGACGATTTTGGCGCCCGATTTCTAAGATATCCCTGAAATTTTGATTCGTGATCAAAGCTGATCTCGCTCCTCGCCGCTGGATCACTGTATTCGTTCCAGTCGTCATCCCATGGTTGACAGCTTCGACCTCCCGACCATCAAGCCCTCTACTCTTTATAATCTTAGAAATGCTCCGAATCGTCCCGATGGATTGATTTTCAGGTGTGGTTGATACCTTGGAGACATAGATCCTCTTGTCATCTTTGTCATAAAGAATCGTATCGGTGAACGTTCCCCCTACGTCTGAAGCGATGAGAAAACGGTTACTCAAGGAAAGCTCCTTTTCCGAGAGAACTGCGCTATTCCAACCTCTCCTAATAGATAGGATTCAAGATATCCAAAAATTCTTCGTTGAAACAACCTGTTGTGATTGACCAACTCCTCATCCAGCCTTTGGGCATCCCGTTTCTCAAGATAAGTGATCATGTTTGAATGTTGTTGACCCACCTGACGAAAATGCTCCTTCAAAGGGTATGTCACCGAAACCTCCTTGCTGAAACAGAGAAAGGCCAGCCGCTGTTCTTCCACGCGGATCTTGTCAATATAGGTCGATAGGTATTCGTTGTTGGAGGCCTTAGCAATTAAACGATGAAACTGGCTGTTGAAACAGGTAATATTAAGAGAATTTTTTTTTCGGATGGATTCATCGATCTGTTCATTGATGGATTTTATCTCGGCGATCTGTTCCGGTTTGATATTGACGAGGGCCAGCTGGATGGCGGACCGTTCCATGGTGAGAAGGGCTTGAAGGAGGTCTCTTACTCCTTTTAAGGTGATCTGCTTTACATAGATCCCTTTTCCTGGAAAAACGTCGACGAGGTTATCGGCCTCAAGTTTGAAGAGCGCTTCCCTGATCGGCGTCCTGCCGAGGCCAGATTCTTCCTCAATCTTGCTTTGATTAAGATGTTGCCCAGGCTCTAACTCGAGAGTGATGATTTTTTCTTTCAAGATGTTGTAGGCAGTTAGGGCAAGGGGCTCTTTCTTTTTTCGCGCCATATAATTGTTAAAAATATTTTTAGATATATTCTATATATAAAATAAATATATTTTGTCAAGATAAAAATCTCTTGACAAGGTGCCTTTTAATGGGTGCATTAAGCAGACCCGCCGGGAACATTTCCCTGCCTTCGCCCCGCAAGGCGGGGCTACGCACAGGCAGGTACAAGGCTCTTACAGTGTCCCCGCCGAGCCTGCCTTGGTGTTTTGTTGCAGCATTAAGGTTCAGTTGCTCTTATCCCCTTGCAAAAGCTTCTTGTGAGACTGTCCCTCGGACGGTTTAAGAAAACACTTCATATCTTTTGTAATCCCTCAGAAGGTTTGTCCATGGCCAATACCCGTAGGAGCAGCATCTTGCTGCGATCCCTCCGTGGCGGGAATGGAAGCCTTTCCAAGGATGGCGTTTCTTTCACCCGGAACCCTAATGAAGGCATCCCTATTTTTCTCTACATCCTATTTTCATTTAGTTAAAAATATGGTATGTAAATTTATTCTTTTAGGAGCCTCACCAATGAAACTTTTTTTTGACGCATATCAGCAAAAAACCCCTCTTTCAGAAAACCTTTTTAAAAGAGCGAGAGAGGTGATGCCAGGAGGGATTTCCCACAACGTTCATTACTTCCCTCCCTACCCTTTCTTCATCAAGAATGCTCTCGGTTCCAAAATATGGGACGTGGACGGGAATGAATACGTGGACCTCTGGATGGGGCACTACACCCATATTCTCGGCCATCGATCGGAGATCGTGGTGGAAGCGATCGAACAACAATTGAAAGAAGGGATCCACTGGGGCGTCATTTTTGAGAAACAGGTGGAATGGGCGGAACTCATCCGAGAATTGATCCCCTGCGGGGAAATGGTCCGATTCTGCTGCTCTGGAACAGAGGCAACGATGTATGCGGTGCGTCTCGCCCGTGCCTTCACAGGGAAAAAGACCATCTTAAAGGTAGCGGGTGGCTGGCATGGTGCGAATTCTGATCTCTCAGTAGGAATCAAAAGACCCTATGAAAGGGAGGAAAGCCTCGGACTATTACCCGAACTGAACCGTTACACGAAGGTGATCCTTTTTAACGATCCTTCGAACTTGCTGGAGATGATCGATCAGAATAAGGAAGATCTCGCAGGGATTATTGTTGAGCCTGTCGTCGGCGAGGGTGGATTCATTCCTGCCAGCGCCGAATATCTAAAAATCCTTCGCGCTGAAACAGACCGTCTGGGGGCCCTCCTTATTTTCGATGAGGTGATTTCAGGATTTCGGGTCAGTCTGGGCGGAGCTCAGGAAAGGTTTAGTATCATCCCAGATCTCACCACCTTGGGGAAGATTATGGGCGGAGGGTTGCCTGTCGGGGCCCTTGTTGGAAGAAGAGAGATTCTCGAAAAGACCTCACCTGAAAAGAAGGGCAACAAATGGGAGAAGATCCTAATCGGCGGCGGGACCTTCTCCGCCCATCCACTGACAGTGGCAGCAGGATTGGCAATGCTGCGCTATTTGAAGGATCATTCGGATGAGGTCTATCCTGTTTTAGAAGCGAAAGGCCAGAAGATCCGCAGAGGCGTTCAGGAGTCCTGCCGCCGTGAAGGACTGGATGTCATGGTCACAGGGATCGGTTCACTTTTTCAAACCCAATTCCCCCTTCAAAAAGGAGTGATCTTGAATTCTCCTCATTTGGTCCAGGAGTTCACTGATGTGGAAAAGAGGGAGGTCGAATTTCGAATCAGAATGCTGACGAAAGGGATTCATGTGATGCATGGAGGTGGGGCTTTGTCCATCACCCACTCTGAAGAGGACATTGAAAAGATCATTCGCGCGGCAGGAGAGGTCGCAAAGGAAATGGCCCGGTCTTGATTGTGGATTTCGCTTGCCTGCCGAACAAGTTTTTTGGCAGGGGAGAATGCGGATTGTGGATCAAAAACCTTCGACTTTGGACTTTCAGATTTGACATTGAAGTTGCAGAATTCAGCAAGGGACATGAAACGTAAACAAGTTCCTATCCCGTCCCATTTCAACCCCGACAAAGTCGGTGAAGTCTGGAAGGTTCCCTATCAGGAGCGAGCTGGAGAGGCGGAAAAGTGGGCAAAGCAGAATAACATAAAGCCTGCTGCCAGCGATCGATTCCGAATCTGTTTGCTTCCCGTAGACGTTCAAAATACATTTTGTATTCCGGGTTTTGAGCTGTTCGTGGCAGGGCGTTCAGGAACAGGAGCAGTGGATGATAATCGAAGGTTGAGTGAATTCGTCTATCGCAATACTGGGATCATCAGTGAAATATGCCCAACGATGGACACACATCAAGCCATGCAGATTTTTCATAGCATCTTTTTGGTCAACGACAAGGGAGAGCACCCCGCTCCCTTCACCCTGATCTCCGAAGAGGATGTCAGAAACGGGGTTTGGAAGTTTAATCCTTTAGTGGGTGATAGCCTTGGGCTCAACCACACTTATGGGGAGTCGTATCTCATGCATTACACGCATAGACTGAAAGAGGGGGGCAGATACGATCTCACCGTATGGCCCTATCATGCAATCCTCGGAGGCATTGGTCACAGCCTTGTGTCATCAGTTGAAGAAGCTATCTTTTTCCACACCCTCGTTCGATACAGTCAGGCAGACTTTCAAGTCAAGGGGAATATTCCTCAAACTGAAAATTATTCCGTCCTCGGTCCAGAAGTGCTTGAAGATGCAGATGGCAAACCGATTGCTCAAAAAAACATCAGCCTGATTCAAAAACTACTGCAATTTGACATTGTGATCATTGCCGGGCAGGCGAAGAGCCACTGCGTGGCCTGGACGATCGACGATCTGTTGAGGGACATTCTTCTTCGAGACAAGAAGTTGGCTAAAAAAGTTTATCTATTGGAGGACTGTACCTCTCCCGTCGTCGTCCCGGGAGTGATGGACTATACGGATCAGGCGGATGCAGCATTCCGGAGATTTGCCGAGGCGGGGATGCATATTGTCCGTTCAACAGATCCAATCGAAGGCTGGCCAGGAATTTGACGCGAAGAGTTGCAACCGTCAATTGATCGATGTTTGATTGAGTGTCCTCTGAGAAATTCAGATTTCAAGAAAGTATCTTAATTTTCCTAAATTCTTCCTTGAGCAGCCGGAAAAATTTTGCAAATTTGACCGTTTTCTGTCACTCCTACGCGAAGGGCCTCCGTCTGGGGTACACTAAAACTTTATGATATTGGAATGTTACGGAATTGGCTCTATGGCACAGAAAAATGCGAAACCCAGCTTGAGAATCCTTTTCAGGTTGTAGATAAGCCACCTTACCCGGTGGAGCGCGACCATACAATTTCATGGCAAGCCTCGGAATATGAGCATCTCCATCATGAGAACGTGATGATCCGAAGTCGGTAAGAACGCTGGAAGTGAGATGAGAACCAAGACTTTTCTGGTATTTCTAATTCTTTTTCTTTTCGCAATCGGTAAAAACAGTTGGGGAGATGAATTTTATAAATGGGTCGACGAAAAGGGAACACTCCATTTTTTGGATAATTCAACCTCTGTCAACGTAAGGAGGCAAGATGAAAGCCAAGGGAAGACCCAAGATAGAAACCAGGATAAGAACCAGGTAAAACGACAAGATAAGAATCAAGTTAAGAATCAAGATGGAAACTTAGATAAGGAAACGACCAAAGAAGACGTTTTGGCAATATTGAAGCGGTTGGAAATAGGGAATCGTTATATACCAGAGGACATGCGAAAATATGGGCCGGCAGGTCCAGCAGTGTACGAGAGACCCCAGGAGGCAGTAGCATGATCTGCAAGCCCCTCGAGTGCCAGAAGAAGCGTATCCTGACGCTCAAGTAGGTAAGTGTCAGGGTCTGACACATCGCTCACGTTTTAAGGGTCTTCCTTAGTTATCCATTCAGCGAGTTTCCCCTACCTTCCCCAAAAAATAGGGACACATACCATTTTTCCCATTAAATGGTATGTGTCCCTATTTTATGTGTCCCTATTTTTTAGTAGTAGCGGTTCTCCTCAGCATGGTCCTCCGACAGGTCGATGCCCCACTCACCAAGAATCTTCGAGACGGCCCGCTCCCCGCTCTCGATACAATTCGGAACGCCGACACCCCTGTAGCTGCCGCCGGCAAGGGCAAGCCCGGAAAGCTGGGCACTGCGGTTCTCGATCATTGCGACACGGTCAAGGTGCCCGAGCGTATACTGAGGCATGCCGAGATGCCACCGGAAGATACGCGAGAAGAGCGGTTTCACAAAAGGATTGAGACCTAAAATATCATGAAACTCCGCCAGAACCGTCTGGACGAGTTCCTCGTCCGAGCGCTTCAAAATCTCTTGGTTGTGCGGACCGCCGACAAAACCACGCAGCAGCACCTTCCCCACCGGTGCTCGGCCCGGCCACTTGGTGGAGGAGTAAGTCGCTGCCATGAGCGCACGGCCCTCCACGAGGGGGCAGAGAACTCCGAAGGCGTTCAGATCGAAGCCAACCTCACTCTCCTTGAAGGCAATCGATACCGTCGCCGAGGAGGAGGTCGGTATGTTGGCAAGTGCGTCTGCGATGGTTTGGTCAAGCGGCCGCACGAGCGGCTCGGCAGCCCATGACTCGGTGGCGATGATGACCGCGTCCCCCTCAATGCTTGAACCGTTGGAGAGTTGAGCGCTCCATGCACTGTTCCCGATAGGATGGAGCGATCTGACAAAAACACCCGTGTAGATCCTCTCCCGG
>Ga0187771_10004014_pt1 | contig 10349 bp, 9 predicted proteins | sample 0116_SJ02_MP15_1_FD_133139 | JGI IMG/M metagenome (GOLD analysis project Ga0187771, IMG submission 133139) | Tropical peat soil microbial communities from peatlands in Department of Meta, Colombia - 0116_SJ02_MP15_10_MG | ecosystem: Environmental > Terrestrial > Soil > Wetlands > Peat | place... | reverse complement strand
TTCTCTGTCCTCCCCGGGACCTTTCGTAACTATTGCCTCCAGAGCCCGTGTGTCCCCTGTGTTCCAGGCCTTCAAGAACAAGTCCATCTGCTCCTTCATCGTATCGGCGTCTTTCAGTGTATAAAGAAGAAAACTCTCCTGTTCGGTGTCTGAAAAACTGTTGAATAGTTTTATCTGGAAGTCGATGCTCTCCAGTTCGAGAATGCGTTTCTTGTCCCTTGCTTCTTCAAGAAAGTGCACGTCAATGCCGTACTCTGGATCGAACTTGTTCTTCTCTAGTTCGAGTGCGGTGATCATCATCGAGAGGATCCAAGGCTTGCTCCTTTGGAAAAGCTGGATGGGAAGCCCGAATTCCATGAGCTTGGCTTCCGCGCGTTTAAATGTTTCAAGTGAAAGATGTTTCTCAAGCGTTTCATCTTCAGGGTAGAACGCACCTTCAAGCATAGTCATGATGTTCTCGATGTTTATCTTGTTTATGTCAGCCTCCACCACCAGTGTGTCAGTCGCCCCGAAAGCCTGTTCTATTCTTGCGGGGAGAGGGTAAAGTTCTTTATTAAAGGCATGGATGGAACCGAGGAGAAAGACAGTTGCTGTTCCGGATCGAACCTTCCACAGGAACCCCTTTTGCCTGTCGGCTGTATTACCGCTGACAGGCAGTGACAAGACGAGGACCAGAAGAATGCAACAGGTCGGGATTGAATGTGTAATCCTATGCCTGCCCAATCAGTACACCCCTCCATAGCATGACAGTTCTTTGTGCCCGGATATTATACTTATTCTACCTTAAGATTGGCTATTCCCCTCAGCCCGCTCATTACCGGTTGTTTCAATTGAAAAAAGCGGTTCTTCTATCGACTCACTCCTGCATACCGGGCATTTACCTGGCTTTTTCAGCCTTTCGCGTTTTCTGAAAACAAAACCGCACTTTTTACATTCTGCGGGGGTAACAGAGAGCCGGTGGGATCTCTTATTCAGCGTCCTTTGGATATGATCGAGATGGTTGTATGCCTCCCTTACAGAAATACCCACGTCACCGGATATGTCCCTTACAGAGAGCAGTCGCCCCTCAAGGAGTTCCATCATTTCCTGCCGAATAGTCTCGTGCCTTTCGGCAGGAATAACTGGTTCTTTAGGTCTGCTTTTCATGCCCGCTTACCCTGTTCCCGAGATGAAACCATTATACCATCAGGGGACAGGACCCTATTGGGGAAAATACAAAGCGCAGTCGCGAGATCGGCCTGTCCTCCAGCAGAATCGATCGATTGACGATAACCCTCACGCATGATATCCTTAAGCTGATACTCGCGGTGCCGTGCAGAGTATGACAGAACCTTTTTGGGAGGGACCGCCATGCCATTCGATTTTGTGTTGCCAGATCTTGGTGAAGGTACTACGGAAGGTGAGATAAGAAAATGGATTGTTAAGGAAGGCGACCACGTGGAAGAGCACCAGACCGTACTCGAGATAGAGACCGACAAAGCAGTGGTCGAGGTACCCTCACCGAGAAAGGGAACAGTTCTGACTATCAACAAAGACGTGGGCGATATCGTGAAGGTAGGCGAAGTCCTTATGACAATCGCTCTCCAAGGAGAGGTCTCTAAAAAGGAAGAACCGCTTAAAGCAGAAGAAGCTGTGGAGAGGCCGAAATCCTTCTCCGTAGTCGGCATCCTGCCCGAGGAAGAAGAGGTCCTCGCCACCCCTGCGGTGAGGGCATTCGCAAAAGAGCTCGGTGTAGACCTTAATGCAATAAGAGGCTCCGGGCCCGGCGGAAGCATAACAAAAGAGGACGTCTCTAAAGCATCTGGCAAGGAGAAGAAATTTGAAGATCAGTATGGTTCGGTCGAGCGAATACCTTTCAGAGGATTGAGAAGAACAATCGCAAAGAACATGTCGCTGTCACAGAAAACGACCGCCTTTGTCACGGGAATGGAAGAGGCGGACATCACCGACTTGTGGAACCTCAGGGAAAGAGAGAAAAAACCGCTCCTCGAAAAAGGGCTTCACCTCACCTTCCTGCCCTTTTTCATCAAGGCCGTATACCATGCTCTTACGGAATATCCGATGCTCAATGCATCCCTCGACGAAGAGCGCGAAGAGATTGTAATCAAAAAGTACTTCAGCATCGGGGTCGCAGTAGACACCCCTGAAGGGCTTATGGTCCCGGTGATACGGGACGCTGTGAAGAAGACGATCCATGAACTTGCAGCAGAACTCCAGGAATTGAGTCAGAAAGCCAGGGACAGGAAAATAAAGCTGGAAGAGATGAAGGGAAGCACTTTCACCATCACAAACTACGGACATTTCGGAGGAATCTTTGCAACACCGATCATCAATTTCCCCGATGTGGCCATACTTGGCACGGGAAGGATAGCCGAAAGGCCATGGGTGATAGACGGAAAGATTACCGTAAGGAAGATACTCCCTCTCTCTCTCACCTTTGATCACAGGGTGACCGACGGGGTCTATTCGTCGAGGTTTCTCATGAAGGTTATCCAGTACATCGAAGATCCTGCCCTGTTGTTCATCGAGAGTGCATGAGTCTCGATTTCCTTTTCAACCCGAAATCGGTAATACTTATCGGTGCGGCCCATACGGAGATTAAGCTGGGCGGTGTCGTCCTCCAGAACCTCCTTAACTATGGACGGCCAGTTTATCCGGTAAACCCTAAATATGACGAACTCATGGGGATCAAGGCGTACCGCACAATTCAGGATATCCAGAGTCCCGCTGATCTAGCAATCATTATGCGTCCCGCTGTCGAGGTGCCGACGATACTTAACGAACTCGAAGGAAAGGTGAAGGGAGCCATCGTTGTCAGTTCCGGGTTTGCAGAAGTGGGGGAAAGTGGTCTGCAGGATGAGGTGAAAAAGACAGGGGCAAGACTCGGTATGCGACTGCTGGGTCCAAACTGCATGGGGGTCTTCAATCCCATAAGGAAGTTCGATACGCTATTCATCGCCCGCGAACGAATGAAAAGGCCGAGGAAGGGCAATGTCGCGATCCTGTCCCAGAGCGGCGCAATCATGGTGTCCCTTTTTGAAGCAATCAAGGCATCCAACACAGGGATATCCAAAGCAGTGGGGTATGGCAATGCCATCGATATCGACGAGTCCGATCTTTTCGAATATCTTGTGGAAGACAGAGAAACCGATGTCGTGGTCTCCTATGTAGAGTCTTTGGGCGACGGAAGGAAATTCATCGATAAAGCACGGGCTCTGTCCGAGAGCAAGTCCCTCATTGTCCTGAAATCAGGCAAGGGAGCCAGCAGTTCGGCAGCCGCCTTTTCCCACACCGGCAGGCTAGCGGGTAAATATGAGGTCTTCGCCTCTGTCCTGAAACAGTTCGGGATCCGCGAAGCACAAGATTTTGACGAACTAATGGATGCCTCGAAGGCACTTTCGTATCAGAGACCGGTGAAGCCCAATTCCGGGAGAAAGACCGCTAACCGTGTCTGTATCATCACTAACGGCGGCGGTTCCGGTGTGCTCGCGGCCGATGAATGCATGAGACATGGACTGGAAGTGGTGAGGGTTCCACAAAATAAGCTGACCACCCTAAAGGGGGTATTTCCGAATTTCTATGTGCTCAACAATCCCGTCGACCTGACCGCGCAGGTAAAGGACGATGATTACCTCACGGTGCTCAACGAGCTAAAAGACGAATATGACGGGTTTGTCATCATAGCCCTTCCCAACATCCCCGGCATCACGCAAAAGCTCGCCGAGCTTCTCAAAGGCTTCCGGGAAAAGTTCAACAAGCCACTGGTCTCTCATATCCCCTCAGATGGAATCTCCGGACGGATTATCGCGCTTCTCGAAAAGGCTAGGATCCCTGTCTATCCTTCTCCGGAAAGGGCGGTGAAAGGCCTCAAAGCGCTTCTGTCCTAACTTGGCTTCACCTGCTAGAACAGCTCCGGGCACGCGCAAAATGCTTTTGTCCGCGATGCCGCGCAAATGTGGCTCAGGTCATTATGCCATTCCAGATTACAGTCTACTTCTTCTGATATTTTGTTCAATGCGGCAATCCCTCTCGGATGAGCTTAGGACGTTAAGCAGGTTTGACGATGGAGAACAAAAGGTGTATCTTACTGAATGATGATCATCGAAGAATCCATTATGATCCATGCTCCGCTGAAAAGAGCATGGCGGACCTTCACCGATATTACTCGCTGGAAAGACTGGAATACCATACTCAGGAACGTCTCTCCTGACAAGACCGAAATACTGACTGAAGGGGGGAAAGTCAGGTTCTGTATCTACCCATTCACTTTTCCTGTGTATTTCGAACCCAACATCGAAGAAGTCGTCCCCTTCAAGAAGGTCGTATGGGCCAGCGGGGTATATGGTATCTTTGCGCGCCACGAATTCGCTTTCGAAGAAGTGCACGAAGGGACACTGTTGACTAGCAGAGAAGTTTTCAGGGGTCTACCTGTAAGGGCACTGAGTTTTCTTTTCCCAGAATCGAGGCTGCGAGGACTTACTGTCGCATTCCTGAAGGAACTGAAAAAAGCAGCGGAACGCAGGTGAGGATCATCCGATGTTTATCGTCATCGTAGCATCCGAGTGCGCACCCGCAGCAAAAGTAGGCGGGCTTGCAGACGTAGTGTACGGCCTCTCCCATGAGCTCGAAATACGTGGCAACGCGGTGGAGATCATCCTCCCCAAGTACGACTGCATGCGTTACGACCACATTTATGGTATCCGAGAAGTCTATAGGGACCTCTGGGTGCCATTCTATGATTACCATGTCCATTGCTCTGTGTTTTTTGGATTCGTCCACGGCAGGAAATGCTTCTTCATAGAACCTCATTCGGACAGGAACTTTTTTAACCGTGGCATTTACTACGGCCATAACGATGATCCGGAAAGGTTTACGTTATTTTGCAGGGCGGCCCTGGAGTTCATGCTGAAGACCAACAAGCATCCCGATGTCATCCACTGCCACGACTGGCAGACAGGTATACTCCCGGTGCTCCTCTTCGATATTTATAAACATCTCGGAATGACTCATCCCCGCATATGCTACACCCTTCACAACCTGAAACATCAAGGAGTGACTGGAGAGTTTATCCTGCGCGCCTCGGGACTGAACAGGCCGGAATACTACTTTCACCAGGACCGTATGCAGGACAGTTTCAATCGTTCTTCAATTAACCTGATGAAAGCTGGAATCGTGTACTCCAATTTCGTAACGACAGTGTCCCCCTCCTATGCTTGGGAAATAATGAATACTGATCTGTCTTACGGCCTTGGACATACGCTTCACGTCCATGCACAGAAGGTGGGAGGGATATTGAACGGTGTTGATTACGACGTGTGGAACCCAGCAGTCGACAGATACATCCCGTACCGTTATAGTATCGGCACTATCGACGCCAAATACAAAAACAAGGAGGCCCTGCGCCACAGGCTTCTCCTGCGGCAGGAATTCAAACCGCTTGTCGCATATGTCGGAAGGCTGGATCACCAGAAAGGCGTCGATCTTATCAGAGACGGTATCTTCTATTCCCTTGCAAACGGTTGCCAGTTCGTTCTCCTCGGATTCGCGCCCGAGCACGGGATCAACAACTATTTCTGGCACCTCAAAAACCACCTGAATGAGAACCCTGACTGTCACATCGAGATAGGATATGACGAGGAACTTTCACACCTCATTTATGCCGGCTCGGACATGGTGCTCGTACCCAGCCTCTTTGAGCCGTGCGGACTGACCCAAATGATCGCTCTGAAATACGGGTCCGTTCCCATTGTGAGGGCCACCGGCGGGCTGATCGATACGGTCTTCGATGCGGATTATTCGGACAAACCATACCACGAACGCAACGGGTATGTCTTCCACCATTACAACTACAAAGGACTTGAATCGGCGATGCGACGGGCTATCGGCAAATGGTATTCGTATCCACATCTGTTAAGGGCATTGATAACTCAGGGCATGGAGTACGATTATTCATGGAACCAACCGGGCCAGCATTATCTGAATGTTTATGAATATATTAGGGACAAGTGAAGCCTGATCGTCCTTACCGGGCCTTAATGGTCCCGCCCCTTTTTCCACGACGAAATAAGAATTGTATTTTCTCCGGCTGTTGTATTAGTATTTTACATAGCATTTGAAGTGGGCTTGTCTATGTATAAGGAATATTTTGGCCTGAAAGAACTGCCGTTTTCCATCGCTCCTGATCCTCGCTACCTCTACATGAGCCATAAGCACAGGGAAGCACTGGCGCATCTTGTGTACGGGATCAGCAGCGACGGCGGCTTTGTTCTCCTTACCGGTGAAGTCGGGACGGGAAAGACCACAGTCTGTCGCTGCCTTCTGGAGCAACTGCCGGGGAATACAGATGTCGCGTTCATCCTGAATCCAAAGTTGTCCGTTGAGGAGTTGCTCGCCGCAATTTGCGATGACCTTCGCATACGGTATCCGGATGGCAAGACCAGTATCAAGGGTTTCGTGGACCGCATTAATACGTACCTCTTGGATGCCAATGCCAGGGGTCGTAAGACCGTGCTCATCATAGAAGAGGCCCAGAACCTCTCTCCAGATGTTCTTGAGCAGCTCCGGTTACTCACCAATCTTGAAACGAACCAGCGTAAACTTCTTCAGATCGTGATGGTGGGCCAGCCCGAACTCCAGAACAAGCTGGCGCAGCCTGGAATGAGTCAGCTGGCGCAGCGGATCACTGCGCGTTACCACCTCGGTCCGCTATCGCGGGAAGAGGTCTCTGAATACGTAACCCACCGTTTGGCTGTGGCTGGTGTGCATACAAGATTGTTTATGCCTTCAATCATGGACAAACTGTTCCGGTTGAGTGGCGGCATACCCAGGCTAATTAACGTAGTATGTGACAGGGCTTTACTGGGAGCATACGTTCAGGGTAAGGAAAGGGTCGACAAGAAAACCTTGATCAAGGCCGCAAAAGAAGTGTTTGGAGAAGCCGGGAGTCTGAGAAAACCGAGAATCCTGAGGTGGGCATTGGCTGGTATTTTGGTCGTCATATCTTTGGCTGCCTTATCAGGAAGCATCTATAATCAGAAACCCCCCGCTGTCCCCGCGGGGCCGGTGCAACCTCAGAACAATGCGGTGGTAGCACCGGAGCCCCCAAAGACTGACCGATTGGAGTGGCCATCCGGTATGCCCATGGAACAAAGCAAGGACATGGCTTATCAGGCTATATTCAGGGAATGGGCCCTTTCCTACCAGGGTCAGGGAAGTGCATATTGCCAGCAGGCCAAGACCAACGGCCTTGGATGTCTCGATACCCGAACCAGCCTGAAGAACCTTATCCAACTGAACAGGCCTGCAGTGCTCAAACTCTTTGATGAGAGCGGCAAAGAATTCTATGCCGCTCTGACGGCCGTCGACGGAGATACGGCCACTTTTGTAATGGGGACTGAAACAAAAAAAATCCCTTTAAAGGAGATAGATGCCCGATGGTTTGGTGAGTGCACATTGCTGTGGAGGATGCCCCGGAAATATGTTAGCGATCTCAAACCGGGCAACAGAGGCGCAGGGGTCCAATGGCTCGATACGCAACTCGCCATCATTCAGAGGAGGACTACGCAGTCGAAAACAAAATCTTCATACGACGAATCATTGGCCAAACAGGTGAAGCAGTTCCAGCTTGCAAGCGGACTGGTCCCTGATGGTATAGTGGGACCTCAGACGGTTATCCTTCTTAACAACGCAGCGGGCAGTGACGAGCCTATGCTGACAAGCGGGAAAGTGGGTAAATAGGATGTCCTATATCCTCGATGCCTTGAAGAAGTCTGAAAAGGAGCGGCAGCGCGGTAATGTGCCGGACATACATACCCTCCAGTATACCCCTGCACTGAAGACAAGGCAGCACCGTTTGGTACTATACCTGGTCCTTGTCGCATTACTCGTGAATGCAGGCTTGCTGGTTGGGTGGCTTGTGGTGAGCCCGAGGAAGCCTCAGTCGGTTTCACAATCAGTTGCCCCGCTTAAGATCCGGCCTAAGTCGCAGGTATCGGCAGAGGACACAGCCGTTGCCCTTTCTCGAATGGAAGTGCCGGCACCCGCTAAGGGGGCTGCGGATTCCGGCATTCCTCCTGCTGAAAAAGAACCTACTCCTCAAACCGCGGCGACTTCCAATAGGCAGGCCCTGATCCGGACAGCGCAGCAGAACCAATCCCCAAATACTGTTGATGGGCAGGGGAAGGGTGCGCACGGCGGACCGTCTGCTCAGGCAACCGCCCGGGCAGCTCGGGAGAAAACGCCCGAATTGCCTCAGCAAACAGTCGTCAGCCAAGCCCCGGTCGAGCCCCAGTCCGTCGCATACAGCGAGGCACCAATAAAAAACAAGCTCTACAGTCTGAAGGAGCTTCCTGCCTCTGTGCAACAGAGCCTGCCGGATTTTTCCATTTCGACCCATCTCTACTCAGCTGATAGCGCTTCACGGATGGTAAGGATAAATGGTCAAATTCTGCGGGAAGGTGAACACCTGAATGCCGGGGTAAAGGTGGACGAAATTACCTCTGACGGGGTTATCTTCCTTTTCCAGGACTATCGCTTCCGGGTAGGACTCAGGTAAGGCGCATTTCACCTTTCTTTTCGTCTTCTTTCCCAGAGGCTAATACGTTAAGAAGTTTCACCACCTCCTCGTCAGAAACCTGATTGAAATCGCGATAGTAATTGCCCACTGCCGTAAAATCATGTGGAGTTTCGAGACAGATGACCTCATCGGCAATCTTCCTGAGTTCAAGGATTGTTTCAGGGGGCGCCACAGGTATCGCGGCCACTAGTTTGAATATCTTCTCCTCCTTCAAGGCCGCTATAGCGGCCCCTACCGTCGCGCCTGTGGCTACCCCATCGTCCACCAAGATAACGGTCTTCGCTTTTAACATAGCCGCCTTACCTTTACGGTAAAGTTCTACCCTGCGTCTGATCTCTTCTTTCTGCTTCAATACCTCGTCATGAATAAAGTCATCCGGGATGTCCAGAGCGGAGATGATATTCCGGTTAAGGATGATTGTCCCCTTCTCAGAGACCGCACCTGCTGCAAGCTCTGGCTGCAAGGGCGCACCGATTTTCCGCACGATGAGGACATCAAGGGGCAGCCCGAGACTACGTGCTATCTCATACCCCGTAATCACGCCTCCTCTTGGAAGGGCAAGAACGAGCACGTTTTTAACACCCTTGTACTGCCTCAACCTCTTCGCAAGCTGATTCCCTGCGTCTCTTCTGTCTCGAAACATCTCGGTGTCCTTCCGGCAACAAGCCAACCCCGATTATCTCAGGAGTAAACTTCGTCTTAGAAAGTGTATTGTCCTTTCAATCTCTTCCCTCATTGAAGTTTACCGGGGCGTCGAATCCTCCGTCCCACATACAGTTCCTACCAAGATGGTATCACATTTCTCTCTCCTTTTAGAGTGCCCTGGTGCGTGGTATACTTATTCCATGAATGAGGCTCAGGCTGTCAGGGAACTCATTGGAAGTGACAGGGGCCGAACGGTCTTCCTCGAACACGATGTTAAAGGCCTGTTCAGGGAAATAGGGTTTGATGTGCCGAGGGGGATTTTTATCAGGACAGGTGAGACTCTTCCTAAACCTCTCGACCTGTCATATCCCCTGCTTGCGAAGGTCTCTTCTTCCAAGATCACATCGAAAAGCAACATAGGCGGAGTCAGGGGCAGGCTGAGGAATGAAGAAGAACTGGAACGGGCGGTCCGGGACCTTTCAGGCATTGCAGAAGCGGAAGGAGTGCTTGTCGAAGAGATGGCACCGGAGGGCCTGGAGGTTATCGTCGGTGGGGTGATTGATAACCAGTTCGGCCCCGTGGTGATGTTCGGCCTCGGAGGGATATTTGTGGAACTCTTTAAGGATATCGCTTTTGCACTTGCGCCCCTTGCATCGGAGGACGCTCTATGGCTCATAAAGCAGGTCAGGGGATACAGACTCTTGGAAGGGTGCAGAGGAAGGCCGCCTGTAGATAAGGCCCTACTGCTGCGTATCATCATGAGCGTTTCAGAGATCATGGCTTTGGGGGTGGTGAGAGAGATAGATCTGAATCCCGTAACGCTTTACGAAGATGGAGCAATCATACTGGATGCAAAGATGCAAATCTTTCCCTGAACCGATCACCGGCTTTCCTTAGAACACAGACGCCCATTTAGAGGATCAGATCAAGTCACGATAACCGCATTCCTCTCAGTTCCCGAGTGGCATCTGCAGGAAAACCACTTCCGTGATGTCGGCAAACACCAATGAGCGAGAGTCAACAAGTTCGCGCTAAAGTCCTTGGTTTACAGTTCCAAGAGAGAGAGGAGTAGAGCAGAGACATGGACTGCGATAGTCCGGTTGACAGCAGCAATCTAAGCGGTGTATCG
>Ga0187771_10004013_pt1 | contig 10352 bp, 9 predicted proteins | sample 0116_SJ02_MP15_1_FD_133139 | JGI IMG/M metagenome (GOLD analysis project Ga0187771, IMG submission 133139) | Tropical peat soil microbial communities from peatlands in Department of Meta, Colombia - 0116_SJ02_MP15_10_MG | ecosystem: Environmental > Terrestrial > Soil > Wetlands > Peat | place... | reverse complement strand
TTTTTCAGATCCTGGACCCAAGCGGAAAATCTCTCTACATCTCAAGAGGTTTTCAAGAAATCGGATATGAACTTCAGGACAGTGTGTTGACCAACGCCAGAAACGGCAAAGACACACGAGAGCAAATCCAAAGTTCGGGGAGGATAAGCTACCGGATCATCAGCACTCCTTTTTACAAAGATGGAAAACTTTCTGGAATCATTCAATTGGGCACTCACCTCCGGTTTGCAAAAAAGAACCTCGCTCATTTCAGAAACTATATATTGACCGCTCTGCCCATCATGTTGATCTTGGGAACACTGGGCGGGTGGATGCTGGCCAGGAGATCTCTTGCTCCGATCGGTTACATCGCCTCGAAGGCCCGAAGCATTACGTCAAAAAACCTGAGTGAGAGGTTGTTGGTGAGGGGGACGGATGACGAGATGGATGACGTCATCCAGACCATCAACGAAATGATTGCCAGATTGGAAAGTTCTTTTAAAGGAATGGCTGAATTTACTGCGGATGTCTCTCATGAGTTGAAGACTCCCATTTGTGCCATGAGGGGAGAAGCTGAGGTTCTCCTTTTAAAAGAGAGAAAAGCGGAAGAGTATCAGGAGGGATTGATCCATTTTATAGAACAATTCGACCACCTGAACCAGATGATCAATGACCTGATCTCACTTTCTAAGTTCGATACCACCCAGGTAGAGCTAAAGATGGCGCCTCTTCGTTTGGACCTTCTGGTTAACGACCTATGTAATCTCTTCCAGATCCTTGCTGAGCAAAAAAACGTTGCCTTGGAAACAGACAGGATGGAAGAGGTGACCGTGATTGGGGATAAGGTCCGCCTCCAGCAGCTCTTTACAAACCTGATTGACAATGCGATCAAATATACTTCGCATGGGTCGATTCGGGTGACGGTCGAAGCGAACAAAGACTCAGCAGTGGTCAAAATAAGAGATACGGGGATCGGCATTCCCAAGGAGGAGCAAGAGAGGATCTTCAAGCGCTTCTACCGATTGGATAAATCCCGTTCAAAGGAGACCGGCGGCGTAGGCCTCGGATTGAGTATTGCCGAGTGGATTGCGCACGCTCACCGGGGAAGGATCGAAGTCGATAGTGAACCCAATCGAGGTTCTGAGTTTGCTGTCTATTTACCCCGTTAGAAAGCCCATTGCTCCAGTCAGCCGGCTGGCCCTGAACCCACATAGTAAAGGGCAGGCATCCGGTGCAGGATACTTCCTTTTTGAGCGAACACGCGGTCTAATGTCACATGTTAGGCTTTCCCCCTAAGAAGGGCGAAGGGTCTTCTGACGGGGTTTACCCCTCCCAAACGCGGCAAATTCTCCTTAACGAAAGAGCAAGGTTATCGCCGAGAAAGCAGACTCGTTTAGAAACCGAAAAGACAAACGAGTCCGATGACCTTCAAAATCTTATTGGTTTTCCGATTGAATTCACCAAAGACAACCAATTTATAGCCTGCGAAATTCCAGACTAATCCGACCAGTGTCCCTGCAAGGGCTCCTACAGTCGCCCAAGCTTTGGCGTGAATATGGAAATGGGGTCCCCAGAGATTAACGATGGAACTTGCCACCGACACGTTGAGCGCGAAGCCAATCAAAGTAACGGAAGAAAATTTAAAGAGTTCGGCCCTTCTGCTTTTCGTCTCACCCATGTTTTTTGGTTCTGAGGCCTTTTTGAATGTCCAAAATTTGTTCCAAAAATAGCTGTTAGTCGCGGCAAGGACGAAGGAAGCGCCTTTGCAGAGCGGGTAAAGCGGACCGCTACTCACCGCCACAACGATCAAGAGGAGGTTCAGCACGCCCCAGTCGACCAAAGTGTTGAGCACTCCCACCAGAATAAATTTGGCAGCTTGGTAAATGAATTCCATCTTTCGAGCGAATGCTGACGCGAGCAGTATGCCTAAAGCTGATAAGGCCGGAAGACTCAAGACGGCGGTTAGGTAAAGGGGAAAAGAAAATTTAAATCCCGATTGTTTGATGATGGGGAAAATGAGGATTGCGACAAGAAATCCGATGACCGCTGAAATCGCGAGGTCTTTTCCTTGCGCGGGTATTCTCTGTTTCTGTGATGACTCGGCACCCATCGTTCGTTTCTTCCCGTTCATTGTTCTTATCATGGCCTCAATGGTGCTGGGCGGCCCGATAAACAGTCCAGTCGCCAAAGGCGCAGATTTGTTCCAGTTTGTCCAGAGTGGCTGGGGGAATGCTTCTCTGATATTTTCGCTTCACCACATAGAGATGGTCCTTACCTGAGTCCAGCCCCTTCAGGATGCTCAGACCATTGCTGTCCTTGGGCTGAGGCAAAGTCAGGTCCTGCCCATAAAAATAGGCTGAATACGGGACATTGGTGACGAAAACGAGGCCGCCGTCCAGAGAGAGCCGGGCCTTGGCTTGCCGCCCAAGCTGAACAATGTTCTTCGCCGAATAACCATGAATATCCGGCGAAGGAAGAAGAGGATAAACAATACCATAAAGGACGACCAAGGCAACGGATACGAGAGTAATGGTTTTAAGCCTGATTCCCGATTTTCGTAAAAGCATTGCACACCAGACGGCGAAGAACGGAAGTGCGGTTAGAAGGTACGTCATCAAGACCGCCCGGGTCAGACACAGGAAGAATGTTATTCCCGTTAAGCTCAAGGTGATCAGGCTTATGTGCTCGTCCTTGAAGGAGTGGATGAACCATTTTCGTCCCTGCTTCCTGAAGAGGAGAGCCATTGACCAGAGGGTCCAGGGCAAACCCACGAGCAGAAGGAGGATGAGGGCAAATCCATAAGGTTTTACGTGCCCTTTGCCGTAGAGGTCGCCAAAATCGTGGGTGACGAATCTCAGGATGTTCTCGTTGTAAAAAAAGTATTTTAAGAACCCGGGATTCCGAATCTCCGCCAGCCAGAACCAGGGTATGGTGAGAACCAGGAAGATGAGTATCCCCGGCAACCATGCATGATCCTTTAGCGTCGTCCATTTCTTGTGAAGGAGCGTGTGCAGGAAGACCGGGATCCCAAACATCACCACGGCCACGGGCCCTTTCGTTAAGAAGCCTAAACTGAGGAAAACAAAGACGCTCAAACTCCAGAGCTTCTTCCGGAGCCTGACCCTTTCCGTCAGGAAGGCCTGGTACGACAGCACCGCTCCGGTAATAAAGAGAGTAAGGATCATATCGATGACGACGGCGCCAGCCAGAACGAAGAACAGCGCGGATGAAGAGAGAATCATCAATGCCGACTGGATGATTTCGCTTTCGACACGGCGTCGGAGGATTACGAACATCAGAATGATGAGAAGAGCTGCTCCGGCGAGGCTGGGAAGTCGAGCGGCAAACTCATTGGGTCCGAATAGGTGGATCGACAGCGCGGTGACCCAGAAATGGAGAGGGGGTTTGCCCAAGTAAGGGATATGATTTTCATAAATCCAGATCCGGGGCGTAACCCAATCGCCGGAATAAGCCATATCCTTGGCGACCGTGGCGTATCGTGCCTCCGTGTCGTCCGTGAGAGGGTGGGAAGGGAGCGTGATCGCTCGGATGGCAAGGAACAAACCGAGCAAGACCAGAAGGGTTCTGTTGCTCACAGTTTTCCTTTGTGATGCGAAAAGAGAGATTCGAGGGAAAGTAGTGCCTGATATTCACGGACTCTGTCGCCGTCATAGTGGTCGGGGATACCCAGTTGAGGCACGTCATCGCGGACTGCCGGATGGGCCACCATTTCGTACCCTCCCTTTCTGGCTACAATGCTCCGCAGAAGACGTTCATCCCTGTAATCCCGTGCCGTTGGGTAGACAAAGGGAAGTGACGTCAATCCCCACCTCCTCCATTTCGGGCGCGCCATCAGAGCCAGAATCACAGCAGGACTCACCCTGCTTAGAAGGCGGGCAGAATCCCATGAGGCCCGCACCTGGGTAATCCCTAATTCACGCAGGAGTGGCAGCAATGATTCCATGACTCCCGGAACTTGATGGATATGATGATGTCCGTCGAGATAGTTCGGGGTGACCCCGTGCCCCGTCAGCGTTGCAAATTGTTCGCGTCCGAGCAGATGCGCCTCCTTGGCAAGCTGTTTTCGTCTTCCAGGACCGGCGAGAAGATAGAGAAAAGCGATGCGGACGGGCGACAGATAAAACTGGCCGCCGCGAGAGAGGACCCGAATCGGAGCGCCGAGACTCGTTTTACCGAAGGTGAGACTGAAGTGAAGACCCAGGGTCGGGGTCTTGAGCGTTCTCAGTTCCGCCAGCCTGTGGCTGACGAAGGATGCTGAGGCAAGAATTGAGACACGCCTTACGATTCCTCTGCTGGCAAGGTCGAGGATGCCTTCATTGATCCCCGGAGACAGCCCCCAGTCATCGGCAGCGATCAGAGGGAGGCTCATTCGGTCTTTTCCGTCACGGAAGCGCCATGCCGGGTTAATTTCTTCTGCGATGCAAACGTCATGGTTGGAACAGCGTACCAGCCACGCTTCTTCCTCCAGAAAATCTTCGTCAGCCAGATGCCGGCCAGCAGGCTTTCTCGAATCAGTTGTACCGTTGACTTTTCACTGTTAAGAGAGAACTTAACGGGTATTTCTGTAACACGAAAGTTGAAGCCCGCACAACAGAGGAAGAATTCCAAATCGAAGAAGAATCCCGGACAGGTCTGGCGTGAGAAGGCGACCTCGGCCATGCGCCGCGACATGGCCTTGACCCCGGCCTGCGTGTCCGTGGTTGGAACCGAGAAGAGCCAGCGCGCGGCACGGTTGAAGATGAGCCCAATACAGTGGCGCCGGTACGCCAGGTGGAGCAGGGGCACGGGTATGTCAAAACGACTCTGTGGTATCCGTCGGTTCCCGGTGACAAAGTCAAAGCCGTCCGTCAGCAGCCGGGCAGCTTCGGTAAAGAAACTGAGATCGTAAGGGAGGTCCGCATCCATGAAGAAGACCCACTCGCCACGGGATTGACGAAAGCCCGTTCGAAGGGCAGCTCCCTTGCCCTTGGGCGATTTGTGGGGCACGATCTTCACTTCAGAGAAACGATCCTTCACTGCGCCCGCGATCTCATCGGTTTGGTCGCCCTTGCCACGGGTGCCGTTCGGGATGATGATGATTTCGAAATTATTGGGGAACAGCGTTTTCAGGTAATCATGTATGGATACCACGGTTCTTTCCAGTGAACCGTCACAATGGTATGCAGGAACGAGAAAAGAGACGCGAAGTTGAGATCGATGCTCTTCGGCCGGGGGCAAAGGTGATAGAGAACGAGCTTCCCTCCAGAATGTCAATCTTCTTCCCCCCCTGTCACTTGAGATAGAATGGTATGGTCGAACTGAACCGCCCCATTCCGAGTGGTTGGGTTTTGTTTCAAAGACTTAGACTGTATGTTACCTCAATTTTTGTAAGTATGCAAGAAAGGAGGTTAAGTTTGAATTAAATTCAAATGAAGATTTCTTAATGACGGAGGTGGTACGAAAACTCTGGTACGGATTCTGATCGACGTATCATAGGGTATCAACCATGAATTAAGAAATCTTAACGCCGCTCACTCCACTTTTGTGATAGATATGTTATGATTTTGCCCGTTTTTGAAGCATCATGGTATGAGTGCCGATCCGGAAGGGACATTGACCTGATGAATGTGAGGAGAGGTTATGTAGTTGCCATCATCGCCATCGGGATCGCTCTATTTTTTCTCAATTTAGGGGCGAGGGATCTCTGGGAACCGGATGAAACTCGGTATGCAGTGGTTGCTCGGGAGATGAAGGAAACGGGGAACTGGGTGTTGCCCCATCTCAACGGAGAGGTTTATGCGGAGAAACCCCCTCTTTTCTTTTGGTTGGTCAACTTCTCCACTTCCTTGCTGGGAATCAATAACGAATTCACGAATCGCCTCCCTTCTGCACTGGGGGGGTTCGTCACCTTTCTCCTGGTGTTTTTCTTTGGGAAGAGGCTTTTTGATACGAAAGCAGGCTTCCTTTCCAGTTTGGTTCTTGGCACCTGTCTCCTTTTTCCTCAACTGTCCCGCTGGATGATGCTGGATTCCCTCTTTACACTTTTTTTTCTTCTGAGCCTTTTTTGTTTTTATCTTGGCTATGAGAAAGGGGAGAGCCGCCGTAAATATTACTATCTGGCGGGCCTGTTTATGGGACTTGGGGTCTTGACGAAAGGGCCTATTGGCTATCTTCCCATTCCCATCTTTCTCCTTTTTGCCTTTTTTCAGAAGGAAATTAGGAGGTTTTGGAATCGCAATCTGTTAGGGGGTTGCCTTCTTTCTGTCATTCTTGTACTGATCTGGTGGTTACCCGCGGCCTGGACGGGAGGGAAAGACTACATCTACTGGCTCCTGTTCAAACAGGCTGTTGGAACGTATATGGAAGGAGGGACCCATTTTCATCCCGAGCCATTCTATTTCTACTTTCTCCGTTTTCCCCTGGAATTTTTTCCTTGGATCGTTTTCTTGCCTACGGCATTTATCTTCGGGTTGCGCAAAGAATTCGGCAAGAGAAAGGAATTCTTATTCGTCTCGATCTGGTTCATTTTCATCTTCCTTTTCTTCACCCTTTCGAGAGGAAAGAAGGACAACTACCTTTTCCCCCTTTACCCCGCAGCGGCCCTGATGGTTGGAGGTCTCTGGGATCTCGGGCTTTCTCCAAAGAACAGGAGCAAAGGGTTCTTACCCGGTTTTCTCCTTCTCATCTTTTTGCTTCTCGTCGGGTTGATTCTCTTTCTGTCCGGCATCCCGCAGAGGTTCTATCCAGAGCTGATGGGCTATCGCTCGCAGGCGCTCTTCATTCTTTCTTACTTATTGGCGGGAGGGTTCCTTTCCCTTCTTTTCTTTGTTAGCGAGAAGAGATGGGCAGCTTTCATCAGTCTCATGGCCGCCTTTGCTCTTCTTCAAGTTCAAATCTACTATCTCCTTCCGCCGAGACTCAATGCCCAAAGGTCGGCGAGGGCATTTTCAACAAAGATCCTGGAAAAAATGGAAAGCGGGGATGAGCTCAAAACGTATCGCCTCAAGTGCAACGGGTTGCTTTACTATACAAAGATGCCTTATATAGAAAGTATTCAAACCAAAGATCGATTTCTGGAGCTGTTCAATTCCGGCAAACGAGTTTTTGTGGTGGTCTATCCGGAAGCCGTCGATCGACTTCGGAGAGAAACAGGAATGGAGCTCGTTCCGATTGGGCAGGGTAAAGTGGGACACTGGGACTACGTCGTGGTCTCGAATCATTGAAGCTTAAAGCACATCCGCAAATTGCTTCCTTCTTTTAGTGAAGCTCCCAGCCCACAGGGCGGGGCATTCTGCAGCATTTTCGTAAAGGGGCATATAACAAACAATCATCATTTTTCTCTTGCATTGGAAAGATCGTGAGTGAACGAGAAACGGTTTCCCCGAAGACAAAGCTGGGCACCCAAACAGGTTACTACGGTCCCCTTGCCGCCTCTTATGATGACCGCCGCTTCAGCGGAGCGCTGGGACGTTTAAAGAATTGGCGGGACCGGCGCCTTGTCGAGAAGGCGATGCGACATGCTGGCGGTGTCGAGCGAATCCTGGACGTGCCCTGCGGCACAGGACGGCTCCTCCGAAGCTTGGCCTCCCGAGTCCCCCATTCGGTAGGAGCAGATGTCTCGCTGGATATGATCGAATTTTCGCGCCTGCACCCCTCCGTCAAGAACGGAGCGAGGGGCCTTCTGGAATATGTCCAATGCGATGCGAGATATCTTCCGTTCAGCAACGGTACCTTTGACTTGGTGGTGAGCGGCCGGTTCTTGCATCACTTGTTTCATCTGCCCCAATCCGAGCGGCTTCAGGTCATACGGGAGTTCGTAAGGGTGTCCCGGGGATGGGTCTTAGGAGATTTCAACATCCGGTATGGACTCAAATATCAGATCAACAGGCTGCGGAGTACTTTGAGAGGAAAGCCGCTAAAAAGTCAGCGCATGGCAGCGACCGAGGTGTTTGAAGAACTGAGCCGCGCAGGGCTTCGGGTCGAAAAGGTTTATCCCATCTCCTGGCTCGCTTCAGAGAAGTGGTACATCTTGTGCCGGAAAGAACGGGGGCCGGAGGGGACGAGTTGAATTAAATAGTCCTTCATACTATATTTGATACGTCTTTCTTCTTCCCATGCCTCATCGTAGGGCGAAAAGGAAGGGGAGGATGAGAACCCTTTTAGGAGACCCAGGTAGATGAAACTATTATTGGTCGGAATAGGAAGGTGGGGGAAGAACCATCTGAAGGCTTTGACGAAGCTTGCCGATGAGCTTTATGTGGTGGATGCGGATCAAAGCCAACTGAAGGTCTGCCAGGAGTTCTCAATCCCTGAGGAGCGTCTCTCAAACGATTACCACGACTTTCTCGACCGGGTCGATGGGGTGGACGTCGTGACGCCGGCAGATAGTCATCTCGCCATCTGTAAAGAGTGTTTTGATAGGAGGAAAGATGTCTTCGTGGAGAAACCGATCGCCCTGACCACTTCAGAGGCGAGAAGGATGATCGCTCACGCCGAGGAGAAAGGAGTCATTCTGCAGGTTGGTCATATTTATCGATATCATCCGGCCGCGCAAAAGATAAAGGAGATTCTTGAGCAAGGGAAGCTGGGCGCCGTTCAGTATGCCTACGGTCACTTCATGGGATTCAAGAGACCCCGAACGGATGTGGGGGTGACACAGACAGATGCCATCCATTATTTTGATCTTTTTAATTATCTCATCGGCGAACCTCCTCAAAGGGTGACGGCGGTGGTCAAAAACTATCTCAACCTTCCCCTGGATGACACCTCCGTTTCGGTTTTGGACTATGACGGAAAAGTTGTTTTCATCGAAGCGGGTTACATGCCGCCCGAGAAGAGAAGAGATATCGCGATTATCGGGGACCGGGGGAGCCTCTATTGTGACTTTCAAAAAAATTCCCTTCTCTTCTGTGACAATCGGCACGAGAGGCAAGGTGGAAAGTGCGTTGCCCTCGAGGGAGAGGAGCAGACTGTCGCCTTCAAGCCCGAAGAGCCTCTGACATTAGAACTAAAGGCCTTTGTTGAATCGATAAAGAATCGGACGAAGCCCCTCGCGGATGGGCGGGCCGGATTTGAGGCGTTAAAGATCGTTGAAGTCTGTTATGAATCGTCCCGGAGTGGAAAGAGATTGGAGATCGAATGGGAAAAAATCTAAGCTTCAGCGAAAGGAGTTTAAATGAAGGTACCTCTTTCTAAACCCTATGTGGATAAAGAAATGAAAGATCGCGTCTTGGAGGTCATCGATTCCGGGCAGTATATTCTGGGGAATCAATGCAAGGATTTTGAAAAAGAGTTTGCGCAGTTCATCGGGACAAAACACGCTGTCCTCACCTCTTCGGGAACATCCGCTCTTTTTCTATGCCTCAAGGCTTTGGGGGTGAAGGAGGGAGACGGCATTCTGGTTCCATCGCTCACAGCTTTTCCAACCATTGAGCCCGTGTTTCATGTCGGAGCGAGGCCCATTTTCATCGATATCGATGATACGTTTACCGTCGATCCCAAGCACGTCGAATCGATTCTAAAGAATAAGAGCCAATTACCAGGAGTAAAGGAGGTCAAAGGGATGATCCCGGTCCATCTTTACGGTCATCCTGCCAATATGGATTCTCTGCTCGACCTGGCAAGGCGTCACGGGCTTTTCGTTTTGGAAGATTGCTGCCAGGCTCACGGTGCTAAGTATAAAGGAGCAAGAGTAGGGTCGATGGGGATTGGAGGGTGCTTCTCTTTCTATCCTTCGAAAAACCTGACCGTTTTTGGAGACGGTGGAATTCTTGTCACGTCGGATGACGAGATGGCTAAGACTTGCCGAATGCTGAGAGACCACGGCCGGAGAGAGAAATATGAGCACGAGCTGGTGGGATACAATTTGAGGTTTAACGAAATTCAAGGGGCCGTGGGTCGCCTCCAACTCCGAAGGCTCGACTGGTTTAATGAGTCGAGAAGACGAATCGCGCAATGGTATGAGGAAGGATTGCAGGGAACTCCTGTGACGACTCCCCGGGCAAAGGATTGGGCCGAGGCGGTTTACCACCTCTATGTCATCCAGACTTCCAATCGGGAGAAGCTTGCCGATTTCTTAAAAGAGAAGGGGGTTCAGTCGGGGATTCATTATCCCATCCCCAACCATCTCCAGCCTGCGGTGCGGAAGACTCTCGGACAACAGCCTAAATTGGGGGTGACAGAAGAAGTCGTCCAGAAAATACTCTCTTTGCCGATCTATCCAGAACTCGAGAAGGAGAGGGTGGATTTCGTGTGCGCCAGCATCAAAGAGTTTTTTCAAAAAAGTTGAGCCCTGAAGGGAGATCGTCTTTTGAAAGAGAACCGTCCGGATATTTCCGTCGTCGTTCCCGTCTTCAATGAAGAGGAGAATCTTC
>Ga0187771_10004012_pt1 | contig 10355 bp, 10 predicted proteins | sample 0116_SJ02_MP15_1_FD_133139 | JGI IMG/M metagenome (GOLD analysis project Ga0187771, IMG submission 133139) | Tropical peat soil microbial communities from peatlands in Department of Meta, Colombia - 0116_SJ02_MP15_10_MG | ecosystem: Environmental > Terrestrial > Soil > Wetlands > Peat | place... | reverse complement strand
TTGGCCATCAGGGGAACGTCGTCGTGTTCGCTTCCCCCGAAGGCAATCCATACCTCGTCAATGATCCTTCCGGTCAGCGGCTGCAAGATCTGGATTTCCCGTTCCAGGGTTAGAAGCTCTTCGTCTCCCCGGGTGGGAAAAACCACGATGACCGGTATCTTCTCCTGTTCTTTGATCCCCTGGACTCGCTCGCGGTCCATGGAATGCATCATTAAAAGAGAAAGAGGCGGGAGGATCGCTGACCTCTCCACTTTCTCCGGATCGACCGCCTCCATCAGCTCTACTGCCATTTCATTCTCCCCAAATCTCACGCAACTTGTCCCTGCTGAAAAGAAGGTATCTCCGGTCGGGAGAGAACACTTCCAGGGTGATCGTCTCGTCGTACCCGGATTTTTTTAGCAGGCCGATGATCCTGGGCCAGTTGATCGTTCCTGCGCCCAGGGGCAGGTGTAAGTCTTCACTCTTTCCAAAATTATCCGAAAAGTGAACATGGGCGAGGCGGTTGCGGAAAGCCTTCAGGAATTCCTCGGTCCGGTTCCGCTCCACATTTAAATTGGCATGCCCTACGTCAAGATGAAAACCCAATTCAGGCAGGAGGGTCAAAGCCTCCTGAATCTGCTCCAAGGTATTGAAAGTCCGGTCCATGTTTTCCACCAGAACCTGGAGGCCAAGGGGCTTGGCCATCGCTTCGATCTTTTCCAGAGACTCTAGGTTCCGTTTCAGGACTTCTTTCGAACCCAGGGCGAAAGGGATGGATTTATCAGGGTGGACGGTCACTTTTGAGGCTCCCAATTCCGCGAGAACCTCCAAGGCCCACCCCATTTCTCTCCAGGCTGCCTTCCGCAGACTTTCCAGGGGAGAAGCCAATGGCAGATAGTAGGCGGTATGGCCGATGATCTTCAGGTTCTTATCCCTCAAGGCCTTCCGGGTTTTCTTCACTTTGACCTGCCTGGGATGGGCCGCGCCGGGTTCCAGGGTCATGTCCAGGAATTCAAACCCGTTCTGATGAGCCCAGGCGATTTCGACCAGTAAATCGGCCTGGGGATTGTTCATCATGCCAATCTTCACCGCCTTCTCCCTCTTGGCAATTTCCACCACTCCGCCTGACAGTTCAGAGGGTAGACTACCAACAGGATGCCCAAAGTGTCAAGGTCTCAATATTCCTTGCCCCCCCAATTTCCCATCGACGTTTGCTAACCAGGGCCCAACCAAAGTGCGGAAGAAGAGTTTAGCCCACGCCAAAAAATGGGGACGGCCAAATTCGACTCTACAAGCTCGATTCCGTAGTTGACAACTGAGTTCTGATCGGCTAATTTGAATACATTCTTCGCCGATCGACTATCTCCCTGCTAGGTTAGAGATGTACGAGGTAAAAATTAGAGCTGATTTTTCCGCGGCCCATAATCTGAGGGAGGCAGGCGGAAAATGTGAATCTCTCCACGGCCACAATTTTATCGTGGAGGTGGCCGTGGAATCTGACTCTTTGGACGAAGGGGGGATGGTCGTTGATTTCCGTCTTCTCAAGGGCAAAACCAAAGCCATCTTGGATGGGTTGGACCACCGGTATTTGAACGAACTCCCCCTCTTTGCCAAGGTCAACCCTTCGTCGGAAAACCTGGCGGCCTATATCTTCGGCGAGCTTTCGCGCCAGATAGACCGGGGATCTCTAAGAGTAAGCCGGGTTTCCGTCTGGGAATCAGAGACCTCCCGGGCGACCTATCGCCGACCATGAAAATGATTGACATTCAGAACCAGCGCGACCACCGGCGGGTGGAAATCAATAAGGTGGGGGTAAAGGATATTGAGTACCCCATTACGGTACTGGACAAAAGGAATAAGGTCCAGCATACCGTGGGGAAGGTGAATATGTATGTCAACCTTCCCCAGTATTTCAAGGGAACTCATATGAGTCGCTTTATCGAGATCCTCAATGAATACCGCGGGACGATCAATATTAAGGCAATTTCCACCATCCTGAACAAGATGAAGGAAAAGCTCAATGCCGAATCTGCTTACCTGGAAGTGGAATTTCCCTATTTCATCGAAAAACGCGCCCCCAAATCGGGGGCCCGAAGCCTAATGGGATACACCTGTCAGTTCCTGGCTTCCTTGACCACCGGAAGCCAATCCCTGGTTGTGGGGATTACGGTCCCTGTGACCACTCTCTGCCCATGTTCCCGGGAGATCAGCGAAAAGGGAGCCCATAACCAGAGAAGCAGGGTCTCGGTGAAGGTGACCTTTCGCAAATTTTTCTGGATCGAAGACTTGATTCGTATCGTGGAAAACTCAGCCAGTTCGGCGGTTTATTCTTTGCTGAAACGGTCGGACGAAAAGTTCATCACCGAAAAGGCCTATGACAACCCCATGTTTGTGGAGGACGTGGTTCGGAACGTGGCCCTGAAGCTCAACTCGCACCCTAACATAACCTGGTTTAGCGTAGAATCAGAAAACTTGGAATCCATCCACAACCACAACGCTTACGCCTACGTGGAAAAAGAGGCCTCTGCTCTGCAGCACCGTAGGCCTTAGATTTCAGGCACCCGACAATGGGTGTCTGAGCTCGCAGATCCAGGGTCTGAAATACATTCCGGTAAGACCGGTTTCATGGTCCTCCGGGATTATTCTATTGCTTTTGGGTTTCAACCGTTCCGCAATCCACAATCCCTGACTGACCTTACCCTCTCGTCTGAGGCGGTTCATACGTGCAGCCCATCAGGCCACAGTAATGTCCTACGTATTCAGCCTGCGGCCTGTAAAGGGCTGGTCTTTCCTGGGCCTCTGCAAATTCTTCTTCTATGATATGGGCGCACCAACCGGCGATCCTGGAAACGGCGAAGAGGGGCGTCATCAGGTCTCCGGGAATCCCCATCATATGGTAGACCGGCGCGCTGAAGAAATCGACGTTCGGCTTAATCATCGAGAGTCCTCTTTTTTGAAACTCTTCGACCGCCGCCTTTTCTAATTGGCTGGAAAGTTGATATAGCCTCTCCTGGCCGAGTTTCCTGCTCAACCCGGAGCCCATCTTCTTTAAAATTTTCCCCCGGGGGTCCGTGGTCTTATACACCGCATGCCCCATCCCCATGATCTTCTCCCCCAGGTCCAGCTGCCTTCTCACCCACGCCGCAATGTCTTTCTCCCCTTGGAGTCCCTGGAGCATCTTCATAACCTGGGCATTGGCCCCACCATGGAGGCTTCCAGAAAGAGCCCCCACGCCGGCCGCAACCGCGGCGTACATGTGGGCCCGGGTGGAGACGACCTCCCGGCAGGCAAAGGTGGAGGCATTAAAGGTATGATCCGCGTGGAGGATCAGGCATATATCTAAGTCATGCGCTATCTCTTCATCGGGCTTGGTCCCGTTCAGCTGCCACAAAAAATTGGCGGCATGGGACAAGCGATCATCCGGAGGAAGCGGCTCCAGCCCTCTCCGGATCCTGTGCCAGGCCGCGACCAACGCCGGCAGACGGGAGATGAGGCGAATCGCTTTGTGGACGGCAGCCTCCCGGGTTTCCTCGTGCAATTCAGGATCGGCCATGGCCAAAACCGGCACGGAGGCCTGAAGGACATCCATGGGATGAGCATCCTGAGGCCAATTCTTCAAACTCGCATAGAGGAATTCGGGTGCTTTTCTCGCTTCCACCACCTGGCGGGTGAAAGCCGCGAGTTGAAGCGGGTTCGGCAATTGCCCGTTTAGGAGCAGGTAAGCCGTTTCCATATAAGACGAATGCTCGGCCAGCTCTTCGATTCGATAGCCGCGGTAAATAAGAATCCCATTCTCCCCGTCGATAAAGCTGACCTTGGTGTCCGCCACTGTCACGCCCCTCAGTCCAATATTCTTCACGCGTACCGCTTCAGCCATAATTCCCTCCTTCTTTCGCCAACGCTCTCCATCTTCCCCCGTTAGCTCTTCTTCCTCTCGCTTTTCCTCAATGACGCCTATATTATTTTTATTTATACATTTGATGCTGGAAAGATGAAAGCGGGTGAACTTTGTATTTTTCGAGGAAAAGGACTGTATTTTATTTAAGTAAGGCCTTTGGGGTACCCCGATTCCTTATTGGTCTCCGCCAATTCTCTCCGCATCCTACCAAGCTGCCCTACGACCCTCGGAGGATCAAGTTGACATACCAAAAATGACCCAATAACATAAATATTAGAGCATTTATTCCTTATTTCGCAAATTTCTCCGGAACGAACCCAAAGGAGGATCTCATGGACTTGACCGAGGTGCGGGAGACAGCGAAGGAAAAGATGAAAGGCTTCTGCGGCGTTTACAAGGTTTGCGACGGGTTGCCGGAAAGGCTCTGTCAGGGGATCAAATACGGCAAAGCGATCGGCATGGGAGGAATTGGCAAGGGGGAGAGTTTTGCCGCCAACGTGAAAGCCCTGGACCGGCTCAAGTTGAAAACCCGTCTGATCACCCCCCATGTTGAGCCCAACATGAAAGCCAATTTTCTGGGAAAAGAAGTGGCTTTCCCGATTTTCTGTACCTCCATGAGCGGGGTCAAAATCAGCATGGGCGGAGGGATCAGCGAGCTCGACTTCGCCCGGGCCGCCATCCATGGCTCCAAAGCTGCCGGGACCATTGGATTCATAGGAGATGGCGCCGAGACCTTTGAGGACCGGCCGGGCCTTCAGGCGATTCGGGAGGCGGGGGGATGGGGCGTACAGATATTCAAACCCCGGGAACAAAAGGTTCTACTGCATCTGATTGAGGAAGCCGAAAAAGCCGGCGCCATTGCCGTGGGGGTTGACATGGATGGCGCGGGATCTGTTCCCATGTCCATGAAAGGGCAGCCGGTCTTCAGAAAATCGATCTCCGAACTTAAAGAGCTTGTCCAGTCCACGCGTTTGCCTTTCATTCTAAAGGGGATCACGAGCGAGGAAGATATCCGGGCAGCCCTCGAGACGGGATGCAAGGTCGTTAGCATATCCAACCATGGCGGTCGAACGCTTGATTCCATGCTGGGAATTGCCGATTTACTTCCCCGGCTCGTGCCCATCTTGAAAGGAAAGGTTACCATCACCGCAGACGGAGGGGTACGGACAGGTTTCGATGTAATCAAAATGCTTGGTCTCGGGGCGGATTTCGTGATGGTGGGGCGGGAGATGATCCGTGCGGCCATTGGTGGGGGGCCTGAGGGAGTCCGGGTGGAGATGGAGTTCCTGGCTAAGGACCTGCATAAAGCCATGATCATGACCAGTTGCAACTCCATCGGGGAAATCGGCAAACAGATCTTTGCGTAGGGGGAAAAGGACCAGGGTTTAGGCCTGAAAGTGAAAGGGGGAGGGAAATTCGGCTTTACCACTCCGGGCCTAATCCCTTTGGCCAGATCGCGGATAGAATCTCCTGGTAATCTTCGGGGTGACTACGTTGCAGTTCATCCATGCCCACCGCATCCTGTCCAATCAAAATTCGCCACTGCTTTCTCTTGATCCCGTCAACCATGAGCCGCGCGGCATCTTCTGCCGATGTCCCGGCGTGGGCTTCAAAAGCTGCTACCTGCGCATCGGCGTCTCTTAGCCGTGGTGCCATCTCTCCGGCGAGTTCCGGATGCTCTTCCAGGTACTTCTCGGCAATGCGTACAGCATTCCGGGCGATATTGGTTTTGACTCCACCTGGAAAGGCACAGGAAATCCCGACGTGGGTGTGCCGCAGGTCCATCCTTAGAACCTCTGTAAATCCACGAATGGCAAACTTGCTGGAAGCGTAAGCAACCTTATAAGGAAGCGCGATAATGCCCTCAATGCTGGAGACGTTAACAATGTGGGCTTCAGGTTTTGCCAACAGTTGGGGCAAAAAGGCCTTACAGCCATAAACCACGCTCCAGAAGTTCACCTGCATGAATCGCTCCATCACCTCCATCGGGATATCCACAAAAGATGCCATGCCACTTATGCCCGCATTGTTGATCAAAAGATCGGCCCCTCCCTGTTCCCGCGCGACCCTCTCTGCCAGAGTAAACACTTGTCCTCTATTACCAACGTCCACAACATGGGAAATGACCGGTTGCGAATATCCGGCTAGCAATCCACACGTCTCTTTCAGTCTTTCACCGTCGAGATCCACGACCACCGGCACACAGCCTTCTTGCGTAAGCTGCAAAGCCAAAGCACGCCCGATCCCAGAAGCCGCCCCCGTGACAACCGCCACTTTGCCTTTAAAATCGTCCATTAAAAGTGCCTCCCAAGATCACGATCAAGACTCTTTTCATCCCTAGTTTTCAGCCGTCAATCGGCCTATATTCGTCCATCACTTCAATCAACACCCCGTGGGCGTATGGGGGCGTTATCCAGATCCATCGGGTATCCGGAGCATGGGCATCGGAAATAAATTGATCCCCGTGCAGGGATACGCCTTTATTCTGAAGCTGTTGAAAGGTATCTTCCAAGTGGGAAGAGGTAAAAGCAATGTGGTGCAAACCCTCTCCATGTTTTTCCAGGCGCTTATAAAGCGGCGACTTGGGATCGAGAGGCTGGAGGAGCTGAATATCGCAGCCGCTTCCGGCCGCTCGAAAGAATGCCGTTACATACCTGTCTTTCCCCGCAGCCCGCTCTTCCTTGGTGACCTTCTCCTTCAATAGCTGGGGGGACACTGCACTAAGAATGTTCGTATAATGCTCTATTGCCCGATCAATATCCTTAACCAATATGCAAATGTGGCCCAATCTTTGTTTTGCCGTGCCCTTCATATATCTTCTCCCCAGGTTACAAATGGCTTCCAGTCGCTTCATTAAACAGGTGTAATGGTAAGATGTCAATAGCCCATGTTGTACTTTGGTCATTTTGACCAACGTTATATAAAGAAGCAAGGAAAGCTTAAACATTCTTGTAAAGCTTATCCTCGCGAAAGCGAGAATCGGGAATTCGTTTGCTGCCCAAAACCTTCCCGGATTCCCTCTTACGAGGGAATGACCGAAATGGGGTTTTCAAAAAGTTAATCTCTGGTCTTTTTGGGGGAGTGCGGCCACAGTGTTGACGGAAAATGGGGGAAAAATATGGAGAAAAATATATCTTGACAAGTCAATAAGTCCCCATTAAATATAAGACACATTTTTTCCACCTCTGCGGGGAAAGGAGGAGGGATATGCGCAGAACGGTTGCCTGCGTGTTGACTGCCATCCTGTTCTTCAGCCTCTTCACCATTTCTGCTCAGGCCCAGGACACGATCAAGATCGGTGTCATCCTCCCGCTGACCGGGCCCACTGCGGTCATTGGCCAGGAAGAAAAGCGAGGAGTCGATATGGCCATCGAGAAAATCAACGCCTCGGGAGGCGCCCTGAAGAAAAAAGTTGAACTGATCATCGAAGACAACAAGGGAGATCCCACGGTCATTGTTTCTGCGGCGGAGAAGCTCATTACCCGGGATAAAGTTGTAGCGCTGAGTGGTGGTTATTCCAGCGTGGAAAGTCTGGCTCTTCTTGCGGCCATGAAAAAGTATGAACCGGTGACCGTCTGGCAGGGCGGCGGGGCGGTAAAGATGGACCAGATGTACGGGAAAGAGCGGTGGTTCTTTATGCTCCATCCCCGGTCCCCGGACTATCAACGGAATATCACCGACTTTCTCCTCGACATTCAGCCCAGGCCCAAGCGCATCGCCATCTCCTATGAGGATACCTCTTACGGGGTGGACCACTCCAAGGTAGCCAAGCAATACCTGACTGAGAAAGGGTTCGATCTGGTCACCTTCGAGCCTTTCAAGTCCGGAGCCCTGGACTTCTCTCCCCTACTCACCAAGATCAAGGGGGCCAAGCCCGAAATTTTCTACTGGATCGGCTACGCCGGAGATTCCATCCTCCTCACCAAGCAGGCTAAGGAGCTGGGTTTCACTCCCAAGATGTTACTGGACACGGTGGGCGTCGGGTTCCCTGAATACCGGGATTCTTTGAAAAAGGATTCTGAATATGTCTGCGGGATCGAGGTCTGGGCTCCCTCCACGAGGTTCCCGGCTTCCACCCAGTACCCGCAGTTTTTCCCCCAGACCGAAGATTGGGTAGCCCGATACCAGAAACGGTACAACCGGGAACCCAACTATTGGTCTATCATCTCTTACGTGTCTCTAATTACCCTGACCAACGCCATCAACAAAGCCAGCGTGACGGATAAAGAAAAACTTATAACCGCCCTGGAAGCTACGGACACTATGACTCCCATGGGACATATGAAGTTTTTCAAGAACCAGTTCGGGGCCATCCACCAGAGCTTCCATGAGATGGTTGTCTTCCAATGGCAAAAAGGAGAAAAGGTGACTCTCTGGCCCAAGAAAGGGGCCGGGGGAACCCTCTGGTATCCGCTGCCGGACTGGGAGAAGCGATAAACGGGTTCGGCAGTATTGCGGTATTGCAATGCAGCTGTCAACCGCAGTGCCCCGGAACGGCAGTACCGCAGTACCTCTTTAAGAAGGAAAACCATGGATCTGGCGACCTTCGCCCAGGTCATTGTCAATGGGGTCCTGACCGGTGGCCTCTATTCCTTAATCGCCGTGGGCCTCACCCTCATCTTCGGGGTCATGCGGGTGATTAATTTCGTCCACGGCGAGACCCTGATGATCGGGTCCTACCTCACCTACTTTCTCTTTACCCTCTGGGGGATCGACCCTTTCCTTTCCCTTCCACTGGCCATCTTTGTCCTCTTCTCCTTCGGGGTCGCGATCCAACGCTTTTTTATCAACCCGGTCATGGACGCCCCCCACTTCAATCAAATCCTTCTCACCTTCGGCTTGGTGCTAATCCTGCAAAACCTCGCCCTGATCTTTTTTACCGGCAATTACATTTCCATGACCACGAGCTATTCGGCGGCCTCCCTGAAACTGGGTCCCATCCGGCTGGGTCTGGCCCGTCTCATGGGCTTTTTAATCGCTATCGCCCTTACCATCTTTCTCAGCCTCGCTTTGAAAAAAACCGAGTGGGGAAAATCGGTGCGAGCGGTCACCCAAGACCGGGAAGCCGCCATGCTCATGGGGGTCAATGTCGACCGGGTCAACCTCCTGGCCTTTGGGGTGGGTTCGGCCATGGGAGGTGCAGCGGGTGTTGTCACCAGTATGATCATGTACATCTTCCCGCTCATCGGCATGCTCTTCGTCCTGAAAGCCTTCGCCATCGTGGTCCTCGGCGGCTTCGGCTCCATCGCCGGGGCAGTCGTAGGCAGCTTGATCCTGGGGTTGACTGAATCCCTGGTAACCAACTATCTTCCCAACGGCTCGGGATGGGCCGAAGGGGTATCCTTCTTGATCCTGATCGTAATCCTGATTATTCGACCCAAGGGGCTATTCTATGTCGAATAATGGATACCTGAAGATCCTCTCCCTGCTAATCCTGCTAGGGGTCCTCTTCTCGGTTCCCTCGTTCCTCAGCCAGTATTCCTTGCACATGATAATCCTCGTCATGGTCTTCGTGGTGATCTCCACGAGCTGGAACATCCTGGTCTGGACTCATCAGATTTCCTTAGGGCACGCTGCCTTCTTTGGAATCGGAGCCTACACTGCGGCCGTCGTATACAACACCTGGCAGCTTCCTATTTACTTTGACATGGTCCTCGGAGGGGTGTTTGCTTCTATGGGAGCGATCCTTGTCGGCATCATCTGCCTGCGCATGGCCCCATGGGCTCTGGCCATCGCCACCCTGGCTTTTGCGGAGGCCATTAAAATACTGGTCATCATGCTGCCGGGGCTGACCGAAGGGGCGGAGGGCGTAGCGATCGCCCCTCTCTATGGAGGTGGCCAAACGGCTAAGGTCTATGCTTATTATCTGGCCCTGGGTATCGCCTTGGTCACGGTTCTTAGCGCTTATCTCCTGAAACGCTCCAAACTCTATTTCGCATTCACCGCGATCCACGATGACCAGGAAGCGGCCAGCATGCTGGGGATCAACCCGACGAAGTACAAGGTGATGGCCTTTACCATCAGCGCTTTTTTTGTAGGGATCGTGGGTGGTTTCTATGCCCATTACATTTCCTACATCGATCCCCATGCCGCCTTCAACATCCAGATTTCGGTGGAGGCCCAGATCATGCCCCTCATGGGAGGACTCTACACGGTGGCCGGACCGGTGCTGGGAGCTTTCATTCTTACCCTCCTGGGAGAATATCTCCGGATAACGGTCAAAACCGGCTACCTGATCGTTTACGGCTTCATCCTGGTATTTCTTATCCTTTACCTGCCAAAGGGGCTGATGGGTTTGGTGGCTGGCTGGACGAGGAGAAAGTGAAGGGGACATGGCCCTCTTAGAATGTGCCGGAGTAACCAAATATTTTGGCGGGCTTGCTGCCCTGCATGAAGTCGACTTTCGGGTATCTTCCGGGGAAATCGTAGGATTGATCGGTCCCAATGGGTCGGGAAAGACAACCCTCTTTAATCTCAT
>Ga0187771_10004011_pt1 | contig 10357 bp, 9 predicted proteins | sample 0116_SJ02_MP15_1_FD_133139 | JGI IMG/M metagenome (GOLD analysis project Ga0187771, IMG submission 133139) | Tropical peat soil microbial communities from peatlands in Department of Meta, Colombia - 0116_SJ02_MP15_10_MG | ecosystem: Environmental > Terrestrial > Soil > Wetlands > Peat | place... | reverse complement strand
TAAATTCTTTTCCTCTCTGTCAAAGAGTTGGCAGCGAAGGAATGGCTTTAAATTTGCTTGGGAATTCGGAAATCAATTTTTGAAAGGAAAGGAGGTGAAGGGGAGTGAAAAAGTTGGTGAGCTTGGTTCTAGCGATGGCAGTACTGGCGGTCTTTTCCTTTGGCTGTTCCGGGTATGTTGCTAAGGAAAGCAAAGTGAAATGCCCGAAGTGCGGAGCAGTCTTCACAATCGATGAAGGGATTAAGAACATGCCCGGTTCGCCCGGCTAAAAAACAACCCGAATTTCCCCTTTGTAATAAAGAGTTAAGGGCCTTCCGTTGAGAGGCCTGGACTGGGGAAAATCGGCACCCCTGGCCATTCGGGGGTTTAAGTTGTTCGTCCCCATTTCTATGCGAGGAAAACCTACAGGGGAGGGGCAAAGGTCCTTCCCCTTTTTTTTTCTTTCTGCCCTGTTTTTTTTCTCGGTCCTGGGTATCCTCCCTTCGCCCCGGGAAGCCGCAGCCCAGAAATCCGGGAAAGATGAACTCTCCCGCTTCGATCGTCTGGCCGAGGAGGCCACCATCCTGAATAAGCATGGCCAGGCCGATCAAGTCATTGCCCTCCTTGAGCCCTACAAAAGGGACAAAAAAAACGATAGCGCCTTGTTCTTTAACGAACTGGGGATTGCCTACCGGAATAAGGGCAAGCTTTCGGAAGCGACCCAGGCTTACCGGGAAGCCCAATCCCGTGATCCCGAAAATCCAGTCATTGTGGTGAACCTGGGCTATGCTTACTATTTAAGAAAAGAATATCTGCAGGCCGTTGAACAGTACGAAAAGGCGATCAATCTCGCCCCCCGGTTCAAAGAGGCTTATGCTAACCTGGCGCTCGCCTATTCTCAATTAAAAAAATATGATGAGGCTCTAAAAGAAATAGAGTTGGCCCTAAGACTCGACCCCAACTATGAGCAGGCCAAAAATGTCCGCGAAGATATCCGTAAGAAGCTGCGGGAGAAAAAGTAAGAACGAAGGGATCACGCGGGGAAAAGACGCGAAACGAATAACCAGGAACGGGGAACCTTCTTCGCCCCTCTCCGCATACTCTGCGGTGAATAATCCTTGAGCTTGACCCGCAAAATCATCCACATCGACATGGATGCTTTTTATGCTTCGGTGGAGCAACAGGACAACCCCGCTCTCAAGGGCCTTCCCGTCATTGTAGGAGGGGGGGCGGAAAAGAGGGGAGTCGTCTCAGCGGCCTCCTATGAAGCTCGCGTCTATGGCGTGCATTCGGCCATGCCCACCTCCCAGGCTAAAAGGCTCTGCCCCCATGGCATCTTCCTTCCGGTCCGTATGCACCGTTACCGGGCAGTATCCGAGCAGATCTTCAAGACCCTCCAGGGGTACACCCCTCTCATCGAACCTCTCTCCCTGGATGAATCTTTCCTGGATGTCACCGGTAGCGAAAAGCTCTTCGGCCCGGCACTGCAGATCGCCAAGGCAATCAAACGGCGAATCCTGGAGACCACCGGCCTTACCGCCTCCGCGGGCGTTGCCCCCAATAAGTTCTTGGCCAAGATCGCCTCGGACATTAAAAAACCCGACGGCTTGGTGGAGATCAAACCCGGGGAGGTTCAAGATTTTCTTCGGGATTTGCCTCTTTCTAAACTCTGGGGAGTGGGAAAGTCTACCGAAGAGGTTTTGAAAGGGATGGGAATTTTGCGCGTGGGACAGCTGGCAGCCTACCCTCCAGATAGGATCGAAAAAAAGCTGGGGAAATTCGGCCTTGAGCTTATCGCTTTAGCCCGGGGGGAAGATGACCGCCCCGTTACCCCCGATTCGGAAACCAAGTCCATCAGCCAGGAAGAAACCTTCACTCCTGATCTGGAAGGCCTGGAGAAGATGAAAAGAATCCTCCTCGATCAGGCCGAGCAAGTCGGCTGGGAACTCCGCAAGCAGAGACTGAGGGGGTGTACGGTCACGGTAAAGGTTCGATACCCGGATTTTACCACGGTCACGCGTAGCCAGACCCTGCCATTGCCTACCGACCAGGGAATTGAAATTTATCAAACCGCCCTAAAACTTCTTCACAAGACCGAAGCCCTGGGAAAAAAGGCCCGCCTTCTGGGCGTGGGCATTTCCAACCTAACCCATCAGGAGGATCCGGAGCAGCTTACTCTGTTCGATTGCCGGAGAAAACAGATGGAACGATCCACTCAGGCTATGGATCAAATATGGGATAAATTCGGTCCGGAAGCAATCAAAAGGGCGACCCTTGTAGAAAAAAAGAAAGATGAGGAGGCGAGGCGATAAGGAGAATTTTATACTCTTTCTCTCCTGTCCTCTCATTCCATTTTATTCGCCTCTTCCCGGGTGAGTTCGGTGGCGAACCGTCCCTGCAAGAACTGATAAATTTTCTCGCCGATTGCCAGCCCCAGGTCGATGAACTCTGGCCCGTACACCCTGCCCGTCTCGCTGCGAAAAGTATTTTTGATTTTGGCGATCCCCTTCATTCCCTTTGGAAATCGGCGAAGGAGACGGGCCATGGGGACCTGGGAGAACCTCAGCATCTCCCAGAGCGTAAGGGTAAAATTATCTGGCCCCCAGCGGAATTTATCAGCGTCATACAACGCATCACTGACCATTTGACCGAGAGTTGAGTCAATCCGTTTGGGCTCGACAAAGGCTTCATGGTTGGCAATGGCCTCCACGATCACCTGTTCATCTTCCTGGGAGAAAGAAAAATCTCTGATAATTTTCCCAGCGGCTGAGGCACTGGATTGGGCATGGTCTTTTTCTCCTCGCCGGAGATCATGAAGGAGGCCGGCCATCTGGGCGAGAATCCCCACCTGAAGTTGGGCCGGCTCCTGAAGAGTCTGCCTCAAGCCTTCCATATAAGCTAAAGCTCCGGCTTCCACTGCAACTTTCTCCGCATGGTCCAGCCCGTGGCCATAATTATTTGTCAATTCCTCCTGAACGAGGGCCCGGCATTTTAATACCTTGCCATCTTGAAAAAATACGGAACGGGAAAGGTGAATCCATTGGCTGCAGCAGGTGTAGAAACGAGGGAGAGGAAATGACGCGGCGATCTCTTGGGAGGCGGCGATCATCTCTTCATAAATATCTTCCATTTTCCTTCCTGGAGAATCAGCTCCTCTTTTCGATTCCAATATTCACGGTCACATGAGAAGGCTGGTCCGGAGCTAAGCGCAGGTAGGGCGAATTGATTTCTACTCCTACAGACATCTTGGTATTTTCCTTTAAATCTGACAGGTCTATGGGCTCGGTGAAAATTTCCCGAGATTTCTTCAAGTTCCCTTCCGGCCCCTGCAGGATAATGGAGGGAGGCTCCACCGTCACCGATCCCAAGCGCAGGGTAGAGGAAAGCTTTCCGATGAGATTTACCTTGACGGGAACGGACCTGGATTTCACATTCTCCAACCGAATCCGAACCGAAGAAGGGTTGATTTGAGTGATCTCTGTTCCCAGAGGAACCCGGATGTTTTCCGCGGTCAAGCGGATATAGTTGAGCCCGGTCAGCACCTGAGAGAGGTCCACATGCCCTCTGATCTGATCCGGAGTGACACTGGAGATGATCGTCCGGGGCCCTCGGAGTCCCACCTCTACCCGGTCGGTCATCTCCCCCACAATCTCCATGTGGGCCGCCATGTCTCGATACTCCAGAGGGATGGTGAGCCAGATTTCTGCCCGTGGTTGCCCCCCGATGAATGCCCAGAGCACCAAAACAAGAATGAAAGAAATAACCTTGGGCGCCAAATTCGTGGTGAAGACGGCCCCCCAGGGTCTCTGGGGCGCCTTCTGCGGATTGACGATCATTGATTCCAGTTTATCCTTGAGCGCATCCGGGCTGGCAATCTGCTGGATCTCCCCCTGGACCGCCAGGGTAACTTCCCCCCGTTCTTCTGAAATGATCAGAGCAATCGCATCACTTCGTTCGGTGATGCCGATCCCGGCTCGATGGCGTGTTCCGTACTTTTGCGGTAAGCTTGGATTTTCTGAAAGAGGAAGGTAGCATCCCATGCAGATGATCCGCCCTCCCTGTATAACCACCGCTCCATCATGGGTCGGAGACTGGGGAAGGAAGATACTGGAAAGGATTTCATAACACACCCGGCCCTCCAGAGGGACTCCTCCCCTAAAATAATCTTCAAGCGCATCCTGCCGTTTGAAGACCACCAGGGCGCCGATGCGTCTCTGGGCTAATTCAAAAGCAGCGTGGGCCACCTCCTCCACCACCAGTCGCCCGAGGGCCTCGGGTCTGCCCAGAAAAAAGCGAACCGGGCTCATCCGGTCCAGGACCTGACGGATTTCGGATTGAAATACCACCACAATGATAACCAGGATAATGGCCCAGAGATACTGGAGGAGCCAGCTGGTCATGAAGAGTCCGGCCCAGCGGGCGAGGGGATAAAAGATCCCCAGTGCCAAAAGGGCGATCAGGATTCGGAGCGCCCGGGTGCCTTGGATCCATACATACAGCCGGTAAAATACAAAGGTGATCAGGAGGATATCGACAACATCCTGCCAACGGAAGCTAACCAGGGTGTCTTTCAGGTATTGAATCTTCCGACCTCCGTAGGAGTGTTCTGGTTTCTATGGTATTATAATTTCTTTGAGAAATCCACTTTTCAATTGCGGAATCAGAAATTGTCGTCCGCCGCTCGTTACTCGCTTCTGGTTGGAAGTACCACTAGGGACGAGCGCGGAGAAACAAGTAACCAATAACAGATTCGAATTCTGCATTGCGTTTTCCGTAGGCTTCATTTCGCTATTGCCAGGACCTTATTCACCACCTCTTCTGGGTCGCGGCCCAAGACCCGAATCATGGGCTCTTTCCCCAAGTCCCCCCGGTCGAAGATGAGATCAGGAACCTTTTTCGATTTCTTCAACACCTGGTCTACCCCCCAGGAGAGGGAGCACCCCTCGCGGCGTTTTTCCCGGGCCGGCTCTTCTTGGCGGCGGAAATGGCCCACCGAGAAACCGGCCTTCTTGGCCAGAACTAAAATCTCTTCAGAAAAACATACGTTCATAGCCGAGCGCATCTCCGGGTTATATCGCATGGCGGTAAGGATAATCCCGGCAATATGCTGAGAGGCCCCAAATTCCGGGTCAGATACACGGACGACCTCTCTCCCCAAGCGAACAAACCGTCCGGGGAAGGCAGCCACGTCTTCAGGCCCCCGAGGATCCAAGAGGGCGCATCCCAAGTTTGACTGGACCTCGGGAAATAGATGTCCGACTCTCCGGTCCCGGAGGATATGAAAAGCTTTTTTGAGTTTTTGGATCACCCGGTAACGCTCCGCATCTCTACTTGCCGGAATGTAGGGATTCACCGGGCCATGCCCCTGACCAAGGGGTAAAGAGAACTGGATCGCAGAGGTGATAAAGGCTTTGGCGTATTCCACAGCCTGGCGGGGAGAACGGCCTTTCGCCAATTCCAGGGCGAGGACTGCGGAGAGTGTACATCCCGTCCCATGACCATGGAGAGTGGGTATTCGAGCACCCGGGAATTCAAAAATTCTTCGACCATCGTAAAGGACGTCGATGGGGTCCCCTCGAAGGTGCCCGCCCTTGATCAGCACATGCTTAGCGCCCATTCCGTGAATCTCTTTTGCGGCTTCCCGCATTTCTCTCACCCCTTTGATCTTTCTGCCGGTCAAGACTTCACTCTCCGGGATATTGGGCGTGATGATCTGGGCCAGGGGGATCAGTTCTTTCTTGATGGCTTTGCCCGCCTCCGGGGCCAGGAGGCGGACTCCCCCCTTGGCCACCATCACCGGATCTACCACCACCCGGGAAATCCGGTACTGCCGGATTTTCTGGCTCACCCGGCGAACGATGGCCGGGCTTCCGAGCATACCGGTCTTCATGGCATCCACTCCGATATCGGAAAGTACCACATCCATCTGCAGGGCGACAAAATCCGCTGGGACCTCGAAAATGCCTTTTACCCCCCGGGTATTCTGCGCGGTCAGGGCGGTCACCGCGCTCATTCCGAACCCCCCCAGAAGGGAAATGGTTTTCAAGTCGGCCTGGATACCGGCTCCCCCTCCAGAATCCGATCCCGCCACCGTCAGTATTCGGGGAATCATCTTTCTTTTCCTCCCCTTGCCCGCCTTCCTTCTCCTCTTGTCTTCCGGTCCGAAGGACGAAAGGCTGCGGCCAATGAATTTTAGGCTTATTTTAGCCCATTTCCCCCAAATGCGGAATGCGCATTTCGGAATGCAAAATCTCGACCTCTTTCGCGCCCCGCATGCCGAGATCTCAGAGAAATCCTCTGAAGAACCGTTTAGAACTTTGATCTTTAACCCTCCGCCCTTTGCGTTTTCTGCGGTTGATGATCAAGATTCCGCCTCCTGCACTCTGGATTCCTCTGTATTCGGCATTTGACAATCGCCCGGCAGAAAAGTAAAATATAATAAAATATTTTAGAGCAGAGATAATGAAGAATTTCCAGTTGATGGCCTTCGGAAGAAGGGTTTTTTTTTATTTTCTCCTCCCGGTTTTATTGGCTACGTCATGCGCGAATGGGAAAGCCGGTCTGCAACCGGTCTCGTCTTCCCCCCGGCCCAATAGGGATTATTACCCCGCCGGACCAAAGGCTGAGGCTTATTATCATTTCCTTTTGAGCCAGTTCTGTGAGCATTCGGGCCAAATCGATCGAGCCATTCAAGAGTACCAAAAAGCCCTGGAAGGCGACCCATCTTCGGCTTATTTACACAGCGATCTCGCTTCCATTTATCTCAAGCAGGGCTTCCCCGAGAAAGCTTTAAAGGAAGCGGAAAAAGCCATCCAGACCGACCCCCAAAGCGTCCCGGCCCACTTGCTCCTGGGAGGTCTCTACCTTTCCCTCAATCAAAGGGAAAAGGCCATTCAGACCTACCAGACCATTCTAAAATTCGATCCCAATAATCAGGAGGCTCTTCTCTTTCTCGGAACCCTCTTCGCGGAGGGGAAAAATTATGCCCAGGCCATATCCTACCTCAAGACCCTGGTGGATACCGACCCCACTTCCTTGATGGGGCATTATTATCTGGCCCGAGTCTACGCCGAGATGAAGCGTTACGATGACGCGAAGCGCCAGTATGATTTGGCCCTGGAGATCAAGCCCCATTTCGAGCCGGCGCTCATGGACCTAGCACTCCTTTATGAGATTCAACAGGATTACGAAAAGGCCATCGTGGCTTTGAAGGAGGTGCTCGCCGTAAATCCTTCCAGCGCCGAAGCCCATGAACGCCTGGGGCAGCTTTATATCCGGCAGAAAAAGTTCGGCGAAGCCTTGAGTGAATTTCAGGTGGTTGAAAAACTCACCATCAATAACCAGGATGTCCGCACCAAGATCGGGTTGATCTATTTCGAGCAGGGGCGGTTCGATGAGGCCATTGCCCAGTTTGCCCTGGTTCTCTCCTCTCGACCCAATGACCACCGGGTGCGTTACTATCTTGGCACCGTCCTTGAAGAGAAGAAAGAATTGGAACGCGCGGCGGAAGAATTCAGGAAAATTCCTGCTTCCTCTACCTTCTACGTGGATTCTCAGATTCAACAGGCTTTTATATATGAGAAACAGAACAAGATCGATGAGGCCATCCAATCCCTCAAGGCTGCCATCAAAGCTAAGCCTGAGAACGCCGACCTCTATCGCTTTCTCTCATCGCTCTATGAAAAGAATAGCCAGTTTGAGGAAGGAATCCGCCTGCTCAAGGAAGCCCTGGCATTTGCCCCCCGGGATGAAAAAATCTATTTCAGCCTGGGGGTCCTCTACGACAAAGCGGGAAACTGGCAGGAGTGCATTGTCCAAATGCAGAAAGCCCTGGAGATCAAACCCGACAATGCTCAGGCGCTCAATTACATCGGCTATACCTATGCGGATCGGGGGATTAACCTGGACGAGGCGGAGACCCTGATCAGGAAGGCGTTGGAATTGAAGGCCGACGATGGCTACATTACCGACAGTCTCGGTTGGGTATATTTCAAAAAGGGAGAGTTTGAGAAAGCAGTGACCGAACTGGAAAAAGCCCAGCAGTTGGCTCCGGATGATCCGGTCATTGCCGAGCATCTAGGCGATGCTTACGCCAAGCGAAAAACGAACGAAAAAGCCATCCAGATGTATGAACAGGCGCTCAAACTGGATCCCAAGAAGACCGAATTGCAGGATAAGATCAAGAGGCTCCGCCAGGAGAAGAAACGCCCATGAAAGCGGGGCGTCTGGTCCTCCCCCTGGTGGTTTCCTTGTTTTTCTGCGCTTGCGCCACTGTTCCCATCCTCCCTCCCGAAACCCCTCCCCCGGAAGAGATTCTTCGGCAAGTGGACGCTTTACAGCAGGCTCTTCAGGGGTTGAAAGGATTGGCTCAAGTTAAAGTCTCCTCTCCAGAGAGAACCTGGAGCGTGCAGCAGGTTCTTTTTGCCCGCCGTCCGGCTCTCCTCCGGACCGAAAGCCTGAGTCCCCTGGGAACCCCAATCCTGTATATGGTCACGGACGGGCAAAAACTGGACCTTTACCAGCCGGGAGAAAATCGTTATTATCAGGGCACTTTTCAGGCGGGTTCCCATTTCCTGGCCCTGCCCCCGGAGTTGACCCCCGAGGAGGTTGTGTCTTTTCTGTTGGGCGGGGTGACCCGGAGGGATTATGAAAAAATCTTTATCCGGGCTGAGCCGAAAGAAGGCCTCTGGGTTTTAGACCTTCTCTCTCCTTCCCGGGAAGAGAGTCAAACGCTCTGGGTCTTTCCTCAGCCTTTTCACATTCTCCGCGCGGAGTTTCATCGCCCCCGGTTTTCTTACCGCGTCGCTTATGCCAACTTCCGCCGAACCAAAGGAATTCTCTTCCCCGAGCGAATGCTGCTAACTTCGGCCGTTCCTCAAACAAAGATATCGTTGGAATTCCGGGAGATGGAACTCAACCCGGATTGGGAGGAACAGGATTTCCTCCTCCCCATACCCCTGGGAGCGACGGTTTTTTCTCTGCCTTAATCCGGTATGAGAGATTATCCGATTTCTTTGAGCTTCTTTCGCGCTCGGTTGGCTTGATCTGATTGGGGGAAACGCCGGACCACTTCTTTCAGGATGAGTCTGGCGTTGGTCGTGTCTTTCATCTCCAGGAAGGCCATTCCCTGACGGAATAAGGCATCGGCAATCTTATTCCCTTTCGGATATTTCTTGATGACTTCGTCGAATTCTAAAATAGCTTCTTCGTACTTCTTCTCCGCAAAATAGCACTCTCCCAGCCAAAAATGGGAATTCTCCGAATATTTTGACTTGGGATATACTTCCAGAAATGTCTTGAAGTCCTTCTTGGCTCCTTCAGTATCTCCTTTGGTATACTTGTCATAGGCCCTTTTATAAGCTTCATCGGGTCCAGAGACTGGCTTTGGTGCTTTTTCCTCCGCCTTCTTCACGGGAGGCACTTCCTTGGGGGGCTCGCTGGAAGCGGGCACCGCTGCGGCTTTCCCCTCTTCTCCCTTTTCCGCCGGGGGCTTCCCTTCCCCTGCTTGGGGCTCACCTTTCTTCTCCGCACCCTCCAGGTTCTTCTGTAAGGCGGCCACCCGCTTCTCCAGGTCCTCAAGTCTGGTCTGGGAATTTTTGGTGGCCCCCAAGGTCTTCTCGCTGAAGTATTTGCTCTCTTCGAAGCGACCGGTCAGATTCTGGACATCCAGTTGAAGTTTGTCCAGGCGAGCCCCCAAATCCGCCTGGTAGCGGCGCATGGGCTGGCTGCTGGTTTCCATCTCTTTTTCCAGCAGTCCGACTTTGGACTTCACTTCTCCATTCAGCGTGCTCACCTGCCGATGAAGGTCGTTGGTTGTTTTTTCCAGGGCCTCCATCTTTCCGGAGAGGTCCTTCATCTCTGCATTCAGGTCATAGATGTTCCGTTGAAGCCCCAGGAGCTCCTTGGTCATGTTGTTGGTATCCCGCTGGACGGCATCCAGATCGCCCTGGGTGGCACACCCGCTGAGGGCCAAAAGACAGGCAAAGGAAAAGAGAGAAAAAAATTTCTTCTGGCTTGATTTCATTGTATCGGAGCAATAGAGAAGGAGCTCTTGCCCGTTTCTTGACCTAACACCGGCAAGAGCCCCTGGAGAAAGAAAAAGAAATTACTTGGCCGTTACAAATTCATCTCTTCGATTCTTGGAACGGTTCGCTTCGTCGGAATTGGGGACCAGGGGCCTCTCTTCTCCATAACTGATTGTGGAAATGCGGCTGGAAGTTACTCCCAGGCCCTCCAGATACGTCTTGGCACTGCTGGCCCGACGCTCGCCGAGGGCCAGGTTGTACTCGTTCGTACCGATATCGCAGGTATGCCCTTCAATCTGGATCTTGGCATCCTCTGTTTTTTTCATCCAGCCGGCCAGCTTTTCTAAATTTTC
>Ga0187771_10004010_pt1 | contig 10360 bp, 6 predicted proteins | sample 0116_SJ02_MP15_1_FD_133139 | JGI IMG/M metagenome (GOLD analysis project Ga0187771, IMG submission 133139) | Tropical peat soil microbial communities from peatlands in Department of Meta, Colombia - 0116_SJ02_MP15_10_MG | ecosystem: Environmental > Terrestrial > Soil > Wetlands > Peat | place... | reverse complement strand
GAAGCACGGCCCGATCGCCTTGATCGACCGGGAGATGCCGGTCGTTGTCCTGGCCACCCGGAACGATGTCTACGAGAAAGTGATCTCGAATATCGAAGAGGTCAGGGCAAGGGAAGGAAAGATCATAGCCCTTGCTTCTCCGTCCGATCGAGAGATCGTCAAGAAGGTGGATGATGTGATCACCATCCCCGAGACGCTACCTTCTCTCACTCCTATTCTCCTCTCCATTCCCCTTCAGCTCCTGGCCTACTATATGGCTGACTTCAAAGGCACGGATGTGGATCAGCCGAGAAACCTGGCCAAGAGTGTGACCGTCGAATAGATGTACCGACTCTCCCCGATGTGAAATTAGCAAAATAAACGGGAGGCGCTGAAAAGTGAAAGTCGCTTATTCCTTAATGCCAAATGCCAAAGCTCGAATTTCAAATTAAATCCAAAGTTCCAATGTCAAAGGTTTCTGGTTTTGAATTTTGAGATTCATTTGACATTTGCCTGCCTGCGCGAAGCCCCGCCTGCCAAAGCCTTGTGCGGCGGGCAGGCGCTTCGGCGAAGGCAGGGATCTTGAAATTTGACATTTCCTATTTACTATGTCTCTTCTCAATGAGCTCAACCCCATTCAACAGAAGGCGGTTCTGGAAACCGAAGGGCCACTCCTCGTCTTTGCAGGCGCGGGAAGTGGGAAGACCAGAGTCCTGACCTACCGGATCGCCTATCTCATTCGAGAAAAAGGGGTGCGCCCGTGGAACATCTTTGCAGTGACCTTTACCAATAAGGCCGCGGATGAGATGCGGGAAAGGGTGGAGAAGCTCCTCGGAGGATCGGCGAAGGGGACATGGATCTCGACATTTCATTCCGCATGTGCCCGAATTCTGAGGCAGCATATTGAGCCTCTTGGTTTCAAAAGAAATTTTGTCATCTATGACGATCAGGATCAGGAGCGGCACCTCAAAACGATCATGAAGGAGTTGAACCTTGACTTCAAGATGTTTCCTCCGCGCGCGATTCAATCCAGCCTTGACCAGTTGAAAAATGCGGGGGTCACTCCGGACCAGTATTCTCCCAGCCCCTATAATATCTTCCAAAAGAGGCTGGCGGTGGTCTACCAACGCTATCAAGAGGACCTCCTTAGAAACAATGCCCTCGACTTTGGAGATCTGCTGACATTCGTGGCAATTCTTTTCAGACGCTTTCCGGAGGTTCGCAGGTCTTATCAGGAACTCTGCCGCTACGTGATGGTGGATGAATTTCAGGATACCAACCTCATCCAGTATCAACTCATCAGACAGATGACAGAGACGCACCGCAACATCTGTGTGGTCGGAGACGACGATCAATCCATCTACCGGTGGAGGGGAGCCGAAGTGGGAAATATCTTGAACTTTGAGAAGGACTTTCCTGAGACGAGGGTCATCACCCTGGAACAGAATTATCGCTCCACGCAGAACATCCTCGAGGCTGCCAGCCATGTCGTGCGGAAAAACCGTTACAGAAAGGAGAAGAAACTCTGGACGGAGAATCCGGAAGGAGAGCCTATCACTTTTTTTGTGGCCGGGGATGAAGAGGACGAGGCACGCTTCGTCACACAGAAAATCATGGAGCCTGTCTCCGCGGGGAAATCCGGCAGGTCTTACCGCGACGTGGCTGTTTTCTACCGGATAAATGCCCAGTCTCGCGCCCTGGAAGATGAACTGGTCAAAAACCGGATTCCCTACACAGTGGTGGGGGGGATGAAGTTCTACGAGCGAAAAGAGATTAAGGATGTCCTGGCTTACCTGAAGTTGATCGACAACCCCTCTGACGGTCTCAGTCTGAAAAGAATCATCAATGTCCCTTCGAGAGGGATCGGAGAAAAGACGATCGAGAAGATAGAGGCGTTTTCTAGGGAGAAAGGACGTTCCCTTTACGAAGGATTAAAGCAGGGGATCGAGGAAGACTGGCTGCCGCCGGCTGTCAAAACGAAGATGAAAGAGTTTATACAATTGGTAGAGGGGTTCCGAAAAGATGCGGGTTCCTTTACCCTTAGCCAGCTTACCTTAGCGCTTCTTGCCAAGACAGGGTACCTTCAACGATTGAAAGAAGAAGGGACGGATGAAGCCATCTCGAAGATAGAAAACGTTGATGAACTCGTCAACGTGATGATGGGCCTTGAGCAAGGGGAGGAAAAGGTTTCGCTGGAAACTTTTTTGGACAAGGTCTCGCTGGTGACGGACATCGATCTTTACGAGGATAAGGGGAATCGCGTTTCTCTGATGACCCTCCATTGCGCAAAGGGACTCGAGTTTCCGATGGTTTTCATCGTTGGATTAGAAGAGGGGCTTCTTCCCCACTACCGGAGGGGCGAGGAGATTGAAGATATGGAGGAGGAGAGGAGGCTCTTCTACGTGGGGATGACACGTGCGAAGGAAAGGCTCTTTCTTTCCCGGGCAGAGGAACGGTCCACGTTTGGCGTGGGCCGCGCCAATCTTCCCTCCCGTTTTCTTGATGAACTCCCGATCGAATTGATGCACTTCGAAGAGAGAAAAGGGAGAACGGAAAGCTTGTTTTCACAAGAGGCTCACTGGAAAGAGGATCTTCGTCAGACCGAGATGATGCCGGAAGACCTGTCCCAGGAGATTTCCCTTCCGGAAGAGGGGTGTCTCGTGCTAAGCCCAGAGGGATTCTTCCCGCTCAGAATAGGCATGCGAGTGAAACATCAAAAATTCGGCGTGGGAAGGGTCAAATCCGTAGAAGGGATGGACGAGAATCAAAAGGCAACCGTTGTGTTTCAAAATGTGGGGGCCAAACGATTAAAAGTCAGATACGCAAACTTGGAGATCCTTGAATAAGAAAGATAAGGAGATAATGGTATAGGGAGATGGGGAGAATGCCCCTAACCACCTCATCTCCTGATCTCCTCATCCTTTGTCGCGGAGGGAAGTACTGCGAAAAGCCACTTCGTGTTATTTACAATGGGAAGGAGTCGGGCCGGGCGTGTCGCCGATGTTTCAGGAATGATTTTATCAGGGGGGGGAAATACCGCCTCTGCTCCCTCCTTAATTGAAGGAGGGGGTAGAGGCGGGCAGGGTTTCCTTCTTACATCTGGATATTCCCTTTCTTCAAGGTCTGAGTAGGCATAAACCACTTAATGCCAAGCTTCTTCGAGATGGCGTCGCATCGTTCAGCTACTTTCGCCCATCCCATTCCCTTGCCAAGGGTAAAGGGCCCAATGATGGACCCGCCCCCGTTCACAACCGCTTTATCGATCTCCGCGGGGCTTTTGATAACGCCTTCTTCCAAGAGTTTGGTCCCTTCATTTACCTGAATGCAGATGATGTCCATCGGGTCGAAATTGGGATCAGCCTTGCTTATGTCGATCGTCGGCCTGGCGCCACCCGGCCAAGTGAAAATGCCCTTGCCGGTCTTCTTGCCAAGCGCTCCGGCCTCGTTCAACTTCTTGAGCCAGTTTGGCACCTTGAATTCAGGCGACAGTGTTTGGGAAAAATATTCCATACCATGAAGATTCACATCCAGTCCGGTGTAGTCCATGATCTCGTACGGGCCCATCGGCGCGCCAATGGACCTGATTTTGGCGTCAACGGCCTCGGGGTCCACAAGACCTCTGTCGTATAACGCAGATACATAAAGTCCCACAGGGGCCCCAAGCCTGTTGTAAACAAATCCCGGGGTATCTTTTTCCACACGGACCGGAACCATCACACCCCTGAAGTTTTTGAATTTGAGGACAAGGTCATGGCTCGCCGTCATGGTTTCGTCAGAGGTTTTCTTGCCGCGAATGACTTCGACCAGAAGCATCATGACCGGGGGGTTAAAGAAGTGGAGGCCGACGACTTTGTCCGGTCTCTTCGTTGCGGCGCCCATCTTCGTAATGCTCATATTGGATGTGTTTGAGGCAAGGATCGCGTGCTTCGGTGCGTGCTCGTCAAGTTCCTTAAATATCTTCACTTTAAGGTCGAGTATCTCGGGGGCGGCTTCGATCGTGTAATCGACATCCTTCACCGCATCCTTTAGAACGACGAACCCCTGGATATTGCCAATCGTCTTGTTCATGTCCTCCGCGGTCATCTTCTGCTTCGACACCTGTTTTTCAAGGCTTTCCTTTATTTTGCTCTTCCCCCTGTCCACAAATTCCTGCTTGATGTCGTAGAGATTTACCTTAATACCTGCCATGGCAGCGATTTCTCCGATGCCATGGCCCATGTCACCTGCGCCGATGAGTGCGATCTTCTTGATGTCTTCTGCTTTCATAAACTTAAGGCTCCTTTCAGTAGATTATTAATGAGAAACTTTCTCATTTTCGCCACTACGCGCCCGGGGAATTAAGAATTTGCTTCGGGTGAGCTAAATATATGAGAAAGGGAGTTTGATGTCAAGAAAAAAGGGGTTGTTGCGAGAAATCCTTCGGCGGCTGAAGACAAAAACCAAACCAGATGCTGAACCGAGTCCAGCGCGGTATATCGGCTCGATTCTGGTCTTCTTGACATTCACGGTCATTGATCATTTCTCGACGATCTCCTCGATATCTTCAATATTTTCTGAATCACTTCTTCTTCTTTTCGGATAATCCTGACTGACCGGTAAATTGATAAAAAAGGAGGCTCCCTTCCCCCACTGGCTCTCCACATCAATATAGCCTCGGTGGTCTTGAATGATCTGATGCGAGATGGAGAGCCCTAAACCGCTCCCCGTACTTTTCGTGGTAAAGAAGGGATTGAAGATCTGCTCTATGTGCTCCGGCGGAATTCCACATCCGGTATCTGTACACTCGACCTGAATGTACGGTTCACCTCCCGGTTTTATAAAGGACCGGGTCTTAACCGTAATCTTTCCGCTCTCGGATGTGGCCTCAACCGCGTTTAGCAAGATATTCAAGAAGACCTGTTTGATCTGTTCCCGGTCAATCTGAACAGGGGGTAAATCAGAGGCGTAGCTTCTAAGAATGTCGACTTGTTTCTTTTTCGTTTCTGTTGAGACGAGGAGAATCATTCCATCCAGAATCGTGTTGATATTCTCGAAATCCAGCTTTGGATCCGAGGGCCTGGCAAGATCGAGAAGCTCCTCGACCAATGTAGCAATGCGATCGACCTCGCCGGCGGCAATCTGGAGAAATTGGCCCCGAAATTCTTCATCTTCAAGTCGTTCCGGCAGCAGTTGAGTTAACGTCTTGATGGCCACCAGCGGATTACGAATTTCATGGGCCAGCCCCGCCGTCAGGGTTCCGAGAGAGGCAAGACGGTCTGCCCTTCGGATATAGGATTTTGATCTTTTCAAATCCTCATAGAGCCTTGCATTCTCAATGGCGATCGCCGTCTGGTTCGCCAGGGTACTGAGCAATTCAATATCTTCGTGGGAATAGATATCTTTATTAAACTTGTAGCCTAGGTTAAACATCCCAATGAGCTGTCCTTTTGAGATGAGCGGGATACTCACTTCTGCTCCGATCAGGGACATCATATTGACAATATATTTCAGTTCGGGGATATTGGCCCCCTTGGCCAATTCTTCCCGGATGATGATCTCTCCCATTTTCTGCAAATAGCGGGGCAGAGGGTCGTCTTTAGGAAGCTGAGGGTTTGTTGTGGTCACATTAACGTTCTTTGATTCAAACAAGGAGTAGACTCCCTTTCCCTCATTCCACAAAAATAGAGATGCCTTCTCAACGCCCATCGTCTGTGTAATTGTCTCAAAGACTCTTCTTGCAAGGGACTGTAAATCGAGGATGGTGACCATGACCCTGCTAAATTTCCATAAGGTTTCGCGATAATCATAACGCTCTCTAAAAAGAATTCTCTCCAAAACCTTTTCCGTAGGCGCTTTGAGCTTGTGAAAAAACAACGTCAATAGCACCAGAATGGACGAGATGATGACAAGAAATAGGTAATTAATCTTCTCGAAAAAGAGCTTTTGTGCAAAAATTATTAAAGGCGAGGCTGTAAGAAAGGCCACCATTGTTAGGAAGAAATACGTAGTTCCCTTCTTCAAGACCACATGGATATCGAGCAACCTATGTTTCACAATTGCATAGGACATAATGAGAACATACAAAGAGATTAGATAAAATCCAAAAGGAAATACTTCGATGCTAAAGCTTGGAAAAAATGTAGTGCCACCGCCCAAGAAACCAATAACTGTCGCAAACAAAAAATATTTGATCTGATTTCTTTCCTGTCCTTGGGATATTCTAAAATGTTTTACCAGGATGTAGTGGCTATAAGCGGTAACTCCAAAAAACCAAGTAACAAAAAAGTAGAAGACAATCCCCGGTATGCCATAATGGCGGAAGGAGAGGATCGGTCTGACATCTTTAATAAATAAAGGTGTGAAATCAAGGATCAAGAAAATTATACTGGCGATATAGAAGGACAGAATCAATCGATTCCTAATCTGTTTTATCAAGGAAGAAACAAAGTGGAAAAAAAGAGGGGGAATGAAGATCGATCCAGCATAAAGTAATCTTACACAAAAAATGCCCGTAATCTTGTCAGGAGATAATTCTTTAACAAATATAGACCATGCCCATATGGAAACAACAAGACTTAAAAGCATCCAGATTTTATTGGTATCCGAGGACCTATTCTTGACATACACAAAGATCCCGAATAAAAGGCCCAACGTTCCAGTCAATGCGCAAGAGATTAAATATAAAATATTCATGATACAAGCATGCTGTAAATCATTAGATGTTCAAAAGCTTCCGGACTACGACCATAGAATTCTTGCCACCAAAGCTGAAAGAGTTTTTTAAGATAGTGTTGATTGAAGCCTGCCTTCCTATATTCGGAACGTAATCCAGGTCACACTCCGGATCTGGAAATTCATAATTTATCGTGGGAGGAATAAATTGATTTTTTATCGTTAAAACGCTTGCAATGAGTTCTATCGTTCCTGCCGCCCCTATGGCATGACCTATCATAGATTTATTGGATGAGATGGGTATCCTATAAGCGTATTCTCCGAACACCTCCTTTATTACCTTTGTTTCGACCTGATCATTCAATGGAGTCGAGCTGCCGTGTGCGTTAATATAATCGATATCAGAAGGTTTAAGGTTGGCATTCCTCAGAGCCAATTCAATCGCGCTCCTTGCCTGCTCCCCGGTAGGCAAAGGATGTGTTATCTTATAGGCATCATTTGTTGAAGCATAGCTCAGGACCTCAGCGTATATTGGGGCGCCCCGCTCTAACGCATGCTGGATATCTTCTAATATCAGAACCCCGCCTCCTTCAGCCATGACGAAGCCGTCTCTTTCCTTATCAAACGGTCTCGAAGCCCGTTGGGGATCTCCATTCCTATTTGAAAGGGCACCGATGTTGGAAAAGGCGCCTAAAGTCAAAGGAGCAAGAGGCGCCTCCGAGCCTCCGGTAATCATTACGTCTGCAAAATTGTTCTTGATTGCATAAAGGCCATAACCTATTGTATCCGTGCCTACACCGCAGCCACCGCCGATAGTATTACATTCCCCCCTTATACCGAATTCAATAGAGACTTGACTCGTAGACCCCCCGACAAAAGTCCTCGTTGCTAACAGAGGATCAACCCTTTTAAGTCCTTTCTCGAAAAAGACACCATATTGTTCTTCAGCAATTGGAAATCCGCCGAGGGCCGATCCCATAACTACTCCAACTCGGTCAGAATCTTTCTCGGATATTTGTAATTTTGCATCCTCTAAAGCCATCCTGGTACATGCTACTGCAAACTGGGCAAACCGGTCCATGCGTCGTGCACTCTTAGGACTCATATAATCTAAAGGATCGAAATCGGGGACTTCGGCAGCTATCTGGCATGGGTATGAAGATGCATCGAAGCGGGTGATTTTTCTAACGGCGGAACGACCTTGGCTCAGCGAATCCCAAAACTTATCAATCCCAATCCCATTGGGAGCAACCACGCCTATTCCAGTTATAACGACTCTTCTCTTGTCCAACTGTTACTCCTGCGTACTACCAAGAATAGAATAGATTAGGTGTTTCTTAAGTAGTTCAAAGGACTTAGGTATTATTATAGATAATTTGGAGTTTTGTCAACAATTTTGTACACTCTCTTGGAGCAAATCCAACCCTATGAGGTCGGGTTACCTTGACAACCCAATGCTATTACAATATATTATCACTCGCTTAGGGAATTGGAGTTTCTTGAAAGGGGGATCAATTTATGAAGAAAAGCTTTCTGTGCATCCTGGTGATGTTGGGAGCGGGGATTTGTCTTTCCAGCAATGTCGTGGCGGCAGACGTGATCAAGATCGGGTTTGATATTGAATTGACAGGCGACATCCCAAAAGTGGGAGAAGCGTCGAAATACGCTGCCGAGATGCTCAAGGAGCAGATCAATCGCGCTGGTGGGCTGAAGGTCGGAAATAAATCCTATCAATTAAATTTTATCTATGAGGACAATGAGACCAAAGCCGAGTCCGCTGCGGCTGCGGCCCTTAAGCTTATCACTCAACATCAGGTTTTGGGCATCATAGGTCCTCAAGCGAGCAAGCAGGCCATTCCAGCCGGAGAAGTGGCTGACGCGAATCAGACTGTCTTGATCACCGGTTGGTCCACCAATCCAAAAACAACGCTGAATCGCCCCTGGGTCTTCCGCGCCTGTTTCTTGGATCCTTTTCAGGGCCCCGTGCTTGCCAGGTTCGCCACTCAGGAATTAAAGGCGAAGAACGCGGCTATTCTTTACGATATTGCCAGCGATTATCCCAAGGGCCTTGCGGAATTCTTCAAAGAAGCTTTCGAGAAGATTCACGGTAAGGGCTCTGTTGTGGCCTTTGAGACGTTTACTACCAAAGACCGTGACTTCAGCGCCCAGCTCACCAAGATTGTTGCATCAAAGGCGGACATCCTGTTCACGCCCCAGTACTACGATGAAGTCCCTCTGATCGTGAAGCAAGCCCATGAGCTGGGCTGGAAGAAACCCATCCTGGGGAGCGATTCCTGGGGTTCGGCGGAGCTCATGACGCTTTGCGGTAATGACTGTAAAGGTCTCTTCTTCAGCACCCACTATGCCGCCGCCGGAGCGAAGGGGACGACCAAACAATTCATCGACCAATATAAGGCCAGGTACGGATACGAGCCGGATGACGTATCCGCTTTGACCTGGGATGCCACCCGCCTGCTGCTCCAAGCGATTCAGAATACGAAGGGGCTGACTGGAGACTTGAAGAAAGACAGGAAGGCCATCCGCGATCAGACGGCGAGGATCCGGGAATTCGATGGAATCACCGGCAAGATGTCGTTCGACGGAAAGACAGGGGATCCTATCAAGTGCGCCGTGATCGTGAAGATCAGCCAAGAAGGAAAGTTCGAGTTTTTCAAATCCGTCTGTCCGTAACCTTCGGTTAGTCCTTTCGCACAGAGAGCGGAGGCGAGCAGGTGAAACGCTTCCTCCGTTTTTCCTTCAGCTCTGGAGATAAAGGAATTGACTCTCTCCATATTCATTCAGAATGTCATGAACGGCCTCCAGTGGGGAAGCTTTTACGCCCTCATCGCGCTGGGGTATTCCATGGTCTATGGGGTATTGCTTCTCATCAATTTCGCCCACGGAGATATCTTTATGGTGGGAGCCTACGTCGGTTTTTTTATCTCAACCTTTCTGCTGGGAGCCTATGGTTTTCAACTTCCTTGGAAATTGTCAGGCGGCTTCGTGATTTTCCTGACCTTTCTGCTGACCATAGCCATCACGTCAGGGGTGGGCGTGACCGTCGAAAGGATCGCCTACCGCCCCCTCAGGCGAAAGGGAGTCAGCCGGCTTTACCTGGTGATCACTGCGCTGATGGTAGGGTTGTTGCTTGAGAATGGGAACCTCGCCCTGCTTGGAGCGAGTCGCAGAAACTTTCCTGAACTGATCCCCAAGGTGTTGTACAGCGTGAGAGGGGTGAACTTCTCCAATACAAAAATTATTGTCATTGTCGTGACACTCTTGGTCTTTGTCTTCCTTCAGACCGTGGTGTTCAAGACCAAATGGGGTATGGCCATGCGTGCCATCTCTTATGATCGAATGGCCGTTCCCCTCATGGGAGTTCCGGTGGACACGATTATTGTGATGACCTTTGTGCTGGGATCTTCGATGGCCGCTGTGGCTGGAATCCTCTTTGCTGTCTCGTATCCGGTTTTGGAGCCTTACATGGGAGCGCTGGTGGGCTGGAAGGCCTTCATCTCAGCCGTGGTGGGGGGAATCGGTGACATTCGGGGAGCTATTGCTGGTGGGTTCATTCTTGGATTCACGGAGATTTTTGTGGCAACCCTGTTCCCATCCACCTTTCGTGATCTCATTGCCTTTGGAATCCTCTTGTTGATTCTAACGCTCCGTCCCAATGGAATCTTCGGCCTTGCGAGGAGAACCAAAGTTTGAACAAAGCAGAATTCAGAAT
>Ga0187771_10004009_pt1 | contig 10360 bp, 6 predicted proteins | sample 0116_SJ02_MP15_1_FD_133139 | JGI IMG/M metagenome (GOLD analysis project Ga0187771, IMG submission 133139) | Tropical peat soil microbial communities from peatlands in Department of Meta, Colombia - 0116_SJ02_MP15_10_MG | ecosystem: Environmental > Terrestrial > Soil > Wetlands > Peat | place... | reverse complement strand
GACCGAGCCCGGCTCCGGCAGCGACGCCCTGGGAGCCCAGACCAGCGCGGTCCTCTCGGCGGACGGCAGCCATTACATCCTGAACGGCACGAAGCAATTCATCACCAACGGCGGTTTTGCCGATTTCTTTACCGTGTTCGCCAAGGTGGACAAGGAACACTTCACCGGTTTCCTGATCGAGCGGACCTTCGAGGGGGTTTCGTTCGGCCCCGAGGAGAAAAAACTCGGGATCAAGGGGTCGTCAACGGTCCAGGTGATTCTCGATAACGCCAAGGTGCCGGCCGAAAATGTTCTCGGCCAGATCGGCAAGGGACACAAGATCGCTTTCAATGTGCTGAACATCGGCCGTTTCAAGCTGGGGGCCATGGTGACCGGCTGGGCCAAGCACGCCCTCGGCGTCGGGATCAAGTACGCCAACGAGCGCAAACAGTTCGGCCGTCCGGTCAGTTCCTTCGGAGCGCTGAAGGAGAAGATCGCTGACATGACCGCCGACATCTTTGCGGCGGAGGCGCTGGTCTACCGCCTGTCTGGGCTGCTTGACTCCAAACTGTCAACTGTGGACAAAGGATGTGCCAACTACTACGAGGAGTACCTGAAGGGGATCGAGGAGTATGCAGCCGAGTGCGCGGTTTCCAAGGTTTTCTGCTCGGAGATGCTCTCACGGGTGGTAGACGAAGTGTTGCAGATGCACGGCGGCTACGGCTTCATCAGCGAGTACCCGGCAGAGCGGTTCTACCGCGACGAACGTATCCAGCGGATCTACGAAGGGACCAATGAGATCAACCGGATACTCATCCCCGGAATATTCATGCGCAAAGGGCAAGGAGATCTGCCGGTAAACGATGCCGTGCAAGCGGCTTTTTCTGCACTGAGGTCGCAGGATGGGCCACATGTCGACGCTGGCGAATTCGCCGTTGAAAAGGGACTGCTCAGCGGGCTTAAGACGCTGTTCCTAATCCTTGGCGGTGCAGCGGTCCAGAAGCATCAGGCCAAGGTAGCCCAGGAACAGGAGATTCTCACGGCTCTGGCCGATGTGGCCATCAACATCTTTGCCATGGAGAGCGTCCAATTACGGGCGGAAAAGAACTTGTCGCTGCTGAGCGAAAAGAAGCAGGCACTCGCAAAAGCAGCGATGAAGGTATTTACGGCGAACTCTGTGGAAGAGGCCGCCAAGGCTGCCCGGAAGGCCGCCTATTATGTAGCGGAAGGGGAACAGCTCCGATTCCTGCTTGGCGGGATCAAACGATTCGCCGACTACGACGCTACCGGTCTGCTCGAAGCGAAGCGCCTCTTGGCCGATGCTTCCATCGAAACGGAGAAGTACTTGTTTTAAGGGAAGGCTTGTGTAGCAATTATCATTATTAGTGATCCTGATTCGGCACGGATGCGGCGAACAATAACTCCATCCACAGATTCTGCGGAGGAGGCATAATGAAAAGGGAGGTGTTAGAATGAAGCGTAGCCTGGTTGTATTTCTCGCAATGTTGTGTTTGTTCGCATTTGCTGCAACGTTTGTTTTCGCTGATGAAGAACCCGCACCAGCACCAAGTGCCCCTCCAAACCCTGCACCAAGCGAACCGCCGCCTGCCAAGTAGTTGATTGGTCAATAAGGCTGAGCGCTACCCGTTCAGCCTTATTTCTTTCAAATATATCCAACATTTTTAGTTAGAGTGAGCGTGACCAGGTATGAACTGCCGAGGATTACGTTGAAGACAGATTTCAACTTCTTATCGAATCCCAACTTCCTCTCAATGAAGGGACGTAACCGTTAAAGGTTTAAAGTTTCACAGCAGATGGAGGATTCATCATAAAAGAAAATATCCACACTCCTTACTCTATAGTCAACCGTCTCTGGCGGGTTTAGTCATGTTGCATGCTCATGCTTTAAGTGTTATTATTTTTTTTAGGTAAAAACTCCAAGGGGTTGAGCATGAAAGAGGTCGCAAACAGACCCAATAATGCAGGCCTGACCTTGTCCGGTCACCTCGCAAGGCAGGTTGTCATCGCAATCGTGGTCAACCTGTTTATCATTGCGATAACAGCGGTGTCCATCTACCAGGGCAAACAGCATTATGACAAGGATATCTCATCTTCAAGCCTGAATCTCGCCCGATCTCTCGGCAACAACATCGAAGATCTTATCCGGAAGATCGATGTGGCGTTGTATGCCGTGGCAACCGAGGCCCAGAGACAATTGCACGGGGGGAAAATCAACAGGGAGGGAATGAATGCCTATCTTGCCCAGATACAGGAGCATGTCCGGGAACTGGACGTGTTTTATGTGGCTGATGCGCGGGGGAACATCCTGTACGGCAAGAAGATTTCCGCCATGAAGTCGGTCAATATCGCGGATCGAGACTACTTCAAGCGTCTGCGCGATAACCCGCGGGAAGAACTGTTTATCTCAAAACCGCATATCGGAAGGATCTCAGGGAAATGGTCGCTCTACTTTGCCCGGCGCATCAACCATCCGGACGGCTCTTTCGCCGGAGTGGCCTTCGGCACGCTCTTTATAGACCAGTTGGTGAAACTCTTTTCGTCGTACGAGATTGGCGCCCATGGCGCAATCGGTATTCGCGACGAAGACGCCACCCTCATCGCCGTGTACCCCCCATCCCCGGGGGTAGCCAATCAACCGGGATCCAATGTCGTGACCGAGTATACCAGAAGGCTTGTCCGATCCGGATCAGACAGCGGAACGTTCCTGCAAGTGTACAAGCGCGACAATATCTTGCGGAGCATGAGCTACAAACGGGTTGGCACAAAATTCTACATGATAGTGGGCCTGGCTCCAACCGACTACCTTGAGAACTGGCGCAACGAGTCCATGGTGTCGGCCGGTTTGGCCGGATTGTTCTGCTTATTGAGCATGTGGGCCACATGGTTGTCCTACCAGAGACGCAAGGGCGAGCTTGAGGTTATGGAGAATATTCGCCTGCGTAACAACACCCTTGAAGAAATGGTCGTATCCCGTGAGAAAGAGGCTCAACGCACCAGGGTATTACTTGAACTCCATGAACGGGCCCCGATCTTAAGCGACGCCGATCTGTATGACGTTATCATCGACAAGGCCGTCCAACTGACTGGAAGTGAAATAGGTTTCATATGCGGTATCGAAGATGGGGGCAACAGCATTACCGTTACCGCCTGGAACGCCAGGGCGCTTGAAACCTGCTCCGCTGCCGTTGTTGATACGCACTACCCTTTGTCAAAAGCCGGGAGCTGGTTAGACGGCCTCAGGGAGAATCGTCCGGTAGTCTACAACGACTTCCCGAACTCCCCTAACCGGAAGGGGCTGCCGGAGGGACATGTGACAATACGGCGCTTCGTGAGCTTCCCGGTTTACAGCGGGGGCATCCCCTGCTACGTCATCGGGGTCGGCAACAAGGCCGAGCCATACGACGACAACGATGTTGCGCAGATTCAACTCCTGGCCAACGAGCTTCAGAAGATCATCTTCAACAAGCAGGCCGATAAGTCCTTGCGCCAAAGCGAGAAACAACTGCGCGAGGCACAGCGAATAGCCGCCCTGGGAAGTTGGGAACTTGACCTGCGTACCGAGGACCTTTCATGGTCCGATGAAGTCTTCAGAATATTCGAAATCGACAGGGAAAAATCTGGGGCATCCTATAAGGCATTTCTGGACCTGGTCCATCCCGATGACCTTGAAACGGTCGACAACGTTTACAATAATTCGCTTCAAACCGGCTCTCCTCATGAGTTAGTCCATAGGCTGCTTATGAAAGACGGTCGGACAAAGTACGTCAAGGAGCAGTTCGAGACCGAAAACAACGAGGACGGCAAGCCTGTCCGGTTTGTGGGCACGATCCAGGACATCACCGACATCAGGCGCATGGAGGAACAGCTCCACCAGTCCCAGAAGATAGAGTCGATCGGCCGTCTGGCAGGCGGCGTAGCCCACGATTTCAACAATATGCTCGGAGTAATTCTTGGAGCTGCCCAACTTTTGCTGTCGAAGGTGCCCGAAGGGAGCGATCTCCATCAAAACCTTGAGGCAATCCAGAAGGCGGCCGAACGCTCCTGCGGCATCACCCGGCAGCTTTTGGCCTTTTCCCGTAAGGAAATCATAGCCCCGAAGCCGGTCAACCTGAACGATCTGGTAAGCGATTCACTAAAGAACCTGGGACGGCTGATCGGCGAAGATGTCAAGCTTACTTTCAAGCCGGGTGACGGCATCTGGACCGTGCTGATCGATCCGTCCCAGCTTGAACAGATCGTGATGAACCTTGCGATCAACGCCAGGGACGCCATGCCCGACGGCGGATTATTGACCATCGAGACCGTCAACATTTGCATTGACGCCGACTACAGCCACTATCATCTCGATGCCGAGCCCGGGGATTTTGTCCTGTTGACGGTGAGCGACACCGGATGCGGCATGGACCGGAAAACGAGGGAACACATCTTCGAGCCGTTCTTCACCACTAAAGATATCGGCAAAGGAACCGGACTGGGACTGGCCACGGTATACGGAATCGTCAACCAGAATGCCGGGTTCGTCAATTGCTACAGCGAACCGGGCCAGGGAACCACCTTCAAGATTTACCTTCCCCGCCTGATGGGGGAGATTGCCCAGAAGGAAGAGATGGCACAGCCTCTTCCCTTTGCCGGCGCCGGTACGATCCTTCTTGTGGAAGACGAGGCAATGCTTCTCTCGACGATAACCAAGATGCTGGAAGACTGCGGTTACACCGTTGTCCAGACGGCATTGCCCAAAGATGCGATAGCGATTTGCGAACGAGATCAAACGATTGACCTTGTCCTGACCGATTTAGTCATGCCGGATATGAACGGGAAGGTTATGATGGAACGGATCAAGGAGGCGAGGCCAGACATCAGGTTTCTCTTCATGTCCGGCTACACGGCGGATATAGTTGCCCAGCGGGGGATTGTCGAGGAAGGGACCCCCTTCATTCAAAAACCGCTTGAGATGAAACAATTAAATCAAAAGATCAGAGAACTGCTCGCTTCATAGAATTTATTCCCTGGCATTCGGCCCACTTCTTACCGTTGCAAGGGACTATATCCTTGACTTTGTCGTTCTCGACGACAGGACGATCTGCCAGATTGTCGAAGTATGCTGGGACGGCATCACCCGATGACGGTGCCGTACTACCGCTTTTGTTGCACCAGAATTCTGTCGGGGGAGATATGGTGTCCTATGTTGGAATGATCCAGTCATTGACGGCAATCACCTCTAGTTTAAGGAGGTAACCGCGGCCCATATGGCAAAGGGGAGAAGGATAACATCACCACAGCGGAGAGGAACCAACTGCCCAACTTGTCGGAACTCTTGTTGCCAACTGGCGTACAAGAAAAGGGAAATAGCATGGATACGCTTTTTTCAAGTATTAAGCGAGGACTGGAAGAGGCAATTGCCCATAGCACAGACGAGCAGACCGAGATCAGAATGTTTACCCCGCAAGCGGTGGATGTCAAAGCCGTCAGAGAAAAGACCGGTTTGACCCAGGCCCAGTTTGCCGCTACTTTCGGTATCAGCCTGGGCACCTTGCGCCATTGGGAGCGTGGAGACCGGAAGCCTCATGGTCCGGCGCTCGTGTTGTTGAATGCTGCCAACAATGCTCCGGCCGAACTGCTGAAAATCCTGACCGGAGCCCGGCAAAGCAAACGTAGGGATAGCTCTGCGGCAATCAGGGCTGCGGCGTAATTTTTTAACCGAATAATATCAAGAGTCTCACTAACGTATCACTACGGTTATGAATTGTAATGAACTTCGATGAACCTGAATGAACGCGTAGCCGGATATAAGAGAAAGATAACCATCTGATATTTAATGTAACTTGTTAAATTGACAATAGTTTTAAAGGACGGCATATTTATAGTAATCTTTACCCCGCGTGGCTTCAAATCCCGTTTCCTGCTTGTTCAAAAATTCATGGAGGCGTCATCGGCAACATCCAGTAATCAGATTTATCCTTGTTGTGAATCAGCAGGGACTTGAAGGAAATGCAGAGGAATTTAATTAAACAGGATTGTTAAAAAACAATTCTATGGCACGTTGTTCAAGTTTATTCAGATCAATGCCCTCCAGGGCCATCTGATCGGAAAATTTTTTCAATTTCTCTGTCCTGATGTTTTTCATATATCGGGAAGTTATTTTATTGCTTGTGCTGTGGCCCATAAGATCGCGCGTAATTTTGAAATCCTCTGATACCGCAAATACATTGACTGCAAATGCATGCCGCAGACTATGCAGACATTTTTTGGGGTCCGTTGTGACGAATTTCGCTTCAAATCCTTGGATGATCTGCTTATCAGGGCGGACTTCGTTCCGGTTGAACCATTTGGAAAACGATGCTGAACTGTCCTGAAATAGCCTATGCCTTTTCAGTCCATCAGCCCATTCAAGGAACCCTAGCAGCAACAGACATTCCTGGATTGCAACATCCCGAATCGTGCTTTTCGTTTTGCCCTGACGAATTTTAAAAACCCATATGCCCTTATCGGTTTGGCGCACATCATCCTTTGTTAAAGCAACGATGTTGCCGAGTCGCAGCCCATGAAACAGAGCGATGAGAATGAGCCAGAAACGTTCGGGCTTGGGTGGGGCGTACCTGTAGAGGGGCTGAGTGCATATGGCCTCAATCAGGCGCTCGATATCCGCTCTTTCGTAGGCGTCGCGCTCCTCTTCGGCAGCCGTCTCGATCTGAAACAGCTCATGCTCCCACACATTGTGATCCTGTACCATCTTGTGCTTGGCAGCAAACTTCACCAAGGCCCTAGCGCGTTTCAGATACTCGTTTGCCGTTTTCGGGCAGATGACCTCTTTGGCAGAAGCTGTTCTCAACACCTTATACAGGGGCGTGTCGCCAAAACGCTGCTGACGGTTTAACGGATAGCGCCGCAAAACGGCTTTAACCTGTATCACCGTATCCATGGTATTGAATGCCGCAATCGAAATATTTCCGACAATTTCAGCCAAAACTCGGCACTCAACCTCCATGTCATTAATCGTGCCGATTTTGATGTTGGGCTTGGATATTCTGAAATGCTCCTTATATTTACTGATTACATGGGCAATAGGCACATACGGTGATTTTAGCGTGCTTTCACAGTCACGTTTAATGGCCCGAAAATGTTCCCATCTCCCGCCTAAAGCCGCCGACTCGGCCTCAGCCAATTGAATCCTGGCGTCGACGAAACGCAAACACAGGGATTTGAGTTCAGCTTCGGTCAGGCTGATTCCCAGTTCATCCTTTATTTTTTCGGCAATGGATCTTGCACTGATCGGCGAATATTGATTTTCTTTGTGGGTAAGTGCCAGCTGGCCGACAGTAACCTCATCTTTCAAGACATCCTTAAGGTGATAAGATTCGATTTTGTGCCACAAATCCTCAAATTTTGCCTGTTCCGAAAAAAATTGGTCCACTGGACTGATTGACGATACCGGCGGTGAGTATTCCTGGCCCAGCGCCTGGGATTCTATCCTGGCAACACCATGCAGCAGGAAGGAATCCGCCAGCCTTTTTTCCAGATCAGGCGTTAGCATGCCGCTTCTTAGTTGCATAAATAGCTTTTGAGCTTCATAAAAATATGATAAGGATAATGCAGAAGCGGTTTTCTTGTCGGATGAATGGAGTGATTTCCAGAAGATTTCACGGGGAAAGTGCCTTTTCAGGTCACGCGGGATGCGGCAGACGAAATAGAATCTTCTGCCTCGTTGACACAGGGAGTGATGCATGATCAACCTCAAAAATGTTTGCAGTTTGTTAGATGGCAACATTTCTGAAGCTAATTATGCGAAATAATTGAAATTGGCGGGCGGCATGGGATTCGAACCCACGACCCCAGGCTTCGGAGGCCTGTACTCTATCCAACTGAGCTAACCGCCCGCACCATTCCCGTCCGGCAACGGACATTATCCACTCAAATTACACTAATCAGGCGGTCAACTCAAGCCAAAATTTGCTATTTTGGCGGATACCCCGTTAGAATGTGGCATTGGGAGAGAATCATGAAACGCATTTCTCCGGCCATGGCGAAGCTTGTCGCGCCGGTAGCGCCGGTTCCGGCCCATACTGCCCGGCAGAGGCAAGGATGAGGCCGCCGGGTATCCGCATCATCGGTTTGACAGGTGGTATTGCCACCGGCAAGAGCAGCGTGGCCCGCTTCTTCGAAGAACGCGGCGTTCCGGTTGTTGATGCCGACCAGTTGGCCAGAGAGGCGGTCATGCCGGGGAGCCCTTGCCTGGCGCAACTTGCCGCGCTGTTCGGACACGGGGTGATAACCGCGGACGGCACGCTCGACCGTAAGCGCCTGGGAACGGTCATTTTCGGGGATTCGGAAAAACGGAGGCTTCTGGAGCAGGTCCTGCACCCCGAGATCCGGCGCCTGGCAGAGGAACGGATCGCCTACGCCGCGTCCGCCGGGCAGCGGCTGCTGGTCTACATGGCGCCGCTTCTGATCGAGGCGGGCGTCACCGACCGGGTTGACGAAATCTGGGTGGTGACGGTTCGGCCCGATATCCAGATCGAGCGGCTGATGGTTCGCGACGGCATCGGCCGGGAAGAGGCGGAGCGGGTCATAGGGAGCCAGATGCCCTTGGCCGAGAAGGTCCGCCACGGCAGGGTCGTGATTGACAACAGTGGAACTCCCGAGGAGACACGCCGCCTGCTGGCGGAGATTTGGGAGCGGGAGATAGCGGCACGCCATGAATGAAAAAAAACATATCTTGCGACGTGGTCAGGGACCGGTTCAACGGCCCGATCCGAGGATGAACTGTTTCGCCGCCGTCCCCCGCGGCGCCGAAGAGATTGCAGCCCACGAACTTGAGCAATTGGGGACTGAGGAGGTTGCGCCCGGACGGGGCGGGGTTTCGTTTGCCTGCCATCGCGAAGGTCTCTACCGGGCCAACCTGTGGCTGCGTACCGCCAGCCGCGTATTGGTGCAACTTGCCGTGTTCCCCTGTACGACCCCTGAAGAGCTCTATGCCGGCGTCCATGCCATTGCCTGGGCGGAACTCATAACTCCCTCCATGACCCTGGCGGTGGACTGCAGTTTGCGCGATTCCGCCCTGACCCACTCGGGCTTCGTGGCCCTCAAGACCAAGGATGCCGTTGTCGACCGGATTCGGGAAACGTGCGGCAAGCGCCCCGATATCGATACGGCGTCGCCCGACGTGCGCATTAATGTCCACTTGTCCAGGAACGTCTGTACCATCAGCCTGGACAGTTCGGGAGACGCTCTCGACCGTCGCGGTTACCGGCTGGAACGTACCGAGGCGCCCCTGAGGGAAACCCTGGCGGCTGCCGTGGTCGCCCTGACCGGTTGGGATGGCTCCATCCCCTTGGCGGACCCCATGTGCGGGTCGGGCACGATCCCTGTTGAAGCGGCACTGTTGGCTGCCCGGGTGCCGCCGGGACTAAAGCGTTCTTTCGGGTTCCAGCGCTGGCAGGATTTCGACGAAAAGGTGTGGAAAAGGTTGCTCGCCGAGGCGGAGAGCGGCATCAGACGGCTCCCCATCGGCCTGGTCACCGGGTATGACCGCGACAGCCGGGCGCTGGTTCTGGCGGCCCGCAATGCCGCTGTCGCCGGATTCGAGGGGCAGCTTCATTTCTTTCATGCTGAACTGGAAGCGTTCAAGCCGGAAGGGGACAAGGGCGTTGTGATCATCAACCCTCCCTACGGCAGGCGTTTGGGCGAGGAAGAGGAACTGCGGGAACTCTATTGCCGGATCGGCGATATCCTGAAACAACGTTGCCGGGGATGGACCGGTTTTGTCCTGACCGGCAACCTGGAACTGGCGAAATACATAGGCCTGAAGGCGGCTCGACGCCATGTGCTTTTCAACGGGCCGATCGAATGCAGGCTATTGAAGTACGAGCTGTATTGAACCCGAAACCGCCGGATATCCGGCCCGGAAACTATTGGCGTTTCAGCTTGTGGCACAGCAGACAGCGGTTCTTGGGGGGATGATTGGGGGGGAAGGGAACCCCCTTCTCATTGTGGCAGTTTTCGCACCCCTTTTCCGCTTCCTTTTTGCTGCCGGTTTTGGCAAAGGTTTCGTAGAACGGCTTGTGCGTGTCGTCAAAGGGAACAAATTTGGTCTTTTCTTTGCCGGATATGGCGTAGAATATACCCAGAACGGCAAGGATGAGTCCGATAAACAGCCAGTCGCGCTTGTGGATTTTCATGAAATAACGTCCCTTTTTCCAGAGTTGCCAGTGTCGTGCGCGCTTGGTCGCCGGAATTGCGAGTACGAACTAACTAGTTTCCATCCGGAAAGGGTTCTTTTCCGCCCATGCGGCGTCAATCTTCGAAATTGCTTGTGCGGCGTACCGGTGTACGCCTCCGCGCAATCCCTTGATTTCCTGGCCTG
>Ga0187771_10004008_pt1 | contig 10361 bp, 8 predicted proteins | sample 0116_SJ02_MP15_1_FD_133139 | JGI IMG/M metagenome (GOLD analysis project Ga0187771, IMG submission 133139) | Tropical peat soil microbial communities from peatlands in Department of Meta, Colombia - 0116_SJ02_MP15_10_MG | ecosystem: Environmental > Terrestrial > Soil > Wetlands > Peat | place... | reverse complement strand
TCCTCGGCTTCGATGCGCGAAGGCATGATGTCCTGCAAGGCACCATATGTGCTTTCGGTTATTATTGTTTCAACGCGTGGAAATTCGGTGACTGCGGGTTCGAGGAGAGTTGTCTTTGCAAACTTGTAGTCTCCCGTGTAGACTATGTTGTGTAGACCTTCTCCGACGTGAAGATGAACAACAGAGGAACCGAGAATATGCCCGGCATTGTGCAAGGTTAGCCGCACATCAGGCGCGATATCGGTGACAGTGCCGTGCCTGAGCGGAATCGTATGCAGCACGCATTCTCTCACGTCCTTTTGATCGTAAATGGGCAAAACGCCCTGTTTATTCATCACGTCCAAATAGTCAAGCTGAAGAAGCGTCATAAGGTTTGACGTCGGGGCAGAACAATAAATCGGTCCGTCATATCCATACTTGAACAGAAAAGGCAGAAAACCACAATGGTCAAGATGCGCATGGCTGATGATGACCGCGTCCAGTGAGTCCAAGTCAAACTGTGCCGCGTCCAGACGTGGGAAAGCATCTAATGGATTGTAAGCCCCAGGGTTTATGCCACAGTCTAGAAGCACTTGACTCTCTCTCGTCTGTAACAGAATGGCTGAGCGCCCCACCTCCTGAAACGCGCCCAAGCAGGTCATACGAACGTCGCCTACTCCGTGAATGGTAGGCCTGAAGATGCGTTCTCCTGCTGTTCGGAGAATTCTCTCCCTTTCCTTGCTCTCAGAATGAAGATAATGCCGCATGTGAGCGACAATCTTTGAGGGAAGCGGTGGGCTTCTTAAGATTCGTGGCCGCCAGCGTGTTTCGCGTACGATTTTTTGGAGCTCACTGCCACTCTTGCCAATGACCATACCTGGCTTTTTGGCTTCAATTATTATTTCGCCGAGGCTAGGGTCGAAGGTTATGTTTGTAACCTCAGCCTCCTTCGGAATTATTTCTGCTACTTTGTGCTCTGCTTCCTTCTCATCAAGTCTTACGGAAGGGTCCGAACGAACCACTATTCTCTTCCGTATGACATTTACAATGTCAGCAATTATGTGGCTCTGTTCCGTTAGGATTTCAGGTTTCTTTGTATAGATAGCGAGCGCAGGTCCTTCGAATTCGATCCTGGTGATCTCTGCTTCCTTGGGAACGTGTTCTAAAACCGTTTGACTGACTTCAACCTTGGCCTTATCGAACGACGTCACAATCCTGCCTCTTTAGGACCCCGCATCGATGCTTTCTTTTTCTTTGTCGCTGAGTTCTTTGACGCCATTTTCGTCAATGATTATAACGTCGAAGCTATCCCCGCTCCCGATGTCGCGTTTCATCGCGGCTTTAACAGCTTTCACAACAACGGGCGTCAGTTCTTTGATTTTGCCGTCTTCGTTGTAGCTGTCTTCCAAAATACCGTATGCTATCGGCGAGCCAGAGCCAGTGGATACGAATTTTTCCTCAGTCACGCTGCCGAGAAGGTCTATTTGATAAACGTGTGGTCCTGTGTCGTCAACTCCTCCCACGATTGCCTGCAAACCGAGAGGTGCATACCGAGCCGAAAAGAGCAGATTCGCAAGCACTCGGGCAGCCGTGCTCACGGGCATCAGGCGTCCATAGTTGAGCCTGTATAGCTGAGCGTTTGCCTTCAGAATGTCAACCGCTTTCTGAGCATCTGCAACGTTTCCCGCAATGGTCATTGCAAGGTGCTCATCTATCTGATAGATTTTCTTGCCCTTGTGATTCGCAACGAAATAGCCCATCGTCACACGCGTGTCGGAGGCGAGTACAACGCCGTCTCTGCAGACTATCCCTACAGTAGTCGTCCCTTTCATGACTAAGTCATTTGATATCTCACGCATTGGTATCTCACGCATTTTTCACATCTCCGAAAACTCGAAAACGTTTTTCATATTACTTCGTAGGAAGTAAGCGTGATGTATTCTAACCGACGAATTTAAAAACGTTTCGAATCATATCCTAAGCTGAGCTTAATTGATGAGAGGACTTTATTGACCCTGAAACTCCACCGAATGCAGTTACCTCGCGAAGTGCTAGTCGGACGGGGAACATTAGAACTCGTCGGTGAAACATGCAAAAAACTTGGATTCTCAAGAACAGCTTTCGTCGTGTCCGGCGAGAAAACCCAAAAAATCGCTGGAAGCCGTGTCATTGATTTACTCGAGCAGGAAGGCGTGAAAGTCGGACACTTACTCGTCACTTCGCCTACCCTTTGGAATGTCCGGGCCGTAGAGACAAAGATCAGAAGGAAAAAACCACAACTCGTCCTCGGGATTGGCGGCGGAGCAAAGATAGACATTGCCAAACTGAGTGCAGCCCGTTGTGGAATTCCATACTTTAGCATCCCCACAACCGCTTCTCACGACGGCATTGCAAGTCCGCTAGCTTCGATAAAGGGTCTGGGAAAGCCTTTCTCAGTTATGGCACAGTCGCCTATGGCGATAATCGCTGACACTGACGTCATCATGAAGTCTTCGCAGCGCCTAATAGCAAGCGGCTGTGGAGACGTTGTAGCTAAGCTTACTGCTGTACGTGACTGGAAACTAGCGCATAAGGTGAAGGGCGAGTATTACGGTGCCTACGCAGCGAGTCTTGCCTTAATGAGTGCAAGGTTGGTGTTGGAAAACGCCGGTTCAATTAAACCGAACGACGAGGAAGGACTCCGTGTGCTCTTGGAGGCCTTGATTAGCTGCGGCGTAGCCATGGCAATCGCGGGAAGCAGCCGTCCGGGAAGCGGAGCTGAACACTTGTTCAGTCATACTCTAGACGCGGTCTCGCCTAATTGTGCCCTGCACGGGGAGCAATGCGGTGTGGGCACGATTATGATGGCCTATTTGTACGGACTTGACTGGAAAAGAATCCGCGACAAGCTCAAAATCCTAGGCGCACCGACAACCGCCAAGGAACTCGGTGTGAAACCCGACGCCGTCGTACAAGCCCTAGTCAAGGCACGGGAGGCTCGACCTGAAAGGTACACGATTTTGCAGGAAAAAACGTTAGATGAAAACAGCGCGAGGAAAGTGGCTGAGGCCACAGAAGTGATTTAGAGTAACACTATTCTTCTTTGGCTGTTTCCTCTGCGGTTGTTTGTTCAGGCGCAGCTGCAGGTGGTTCTGCTGCTGGGGCAGACTCTTCCGTTTTCTGCGCTGGCGCTTCAACCGTTTCTCTGGGTTTAATCTCTTCTGGCTTTGCCTCTGCAACCGATGCCGCTGGCACGGCTGGCTTTGGTCTCTTGAACTCCTCGACAAATTTCACCGCGTTCATGTCTGGAAAGAACTTTTGAATATCCATAGCCAAGCCCCTCTTGGCTACCTGGATGCCTTCTATGTAGAAGGCGTCTTCTGGCATGGTGATGTCTACCTCGGTCTTTTTGATTTTGAAAGCAAATTTTGACACGTCTACCAGCGGGATTCTTCTGCGCAACAATGCTGCCAGTTTTTCTTCAAGTGTTTCAAGTTTCTTTGTGACCGTGACTTCGTAAACCAGAGTCTTGCCTGCAAGAGCTGGGTTGAAGTCGAGTTGAACCCTGCCTGCACCCATGGTTCTAACTGTTGCCATTTTCCCGTTGTACTCTATCCGAGCACCCAACTGTGGTGTGATATTCTTCTCTAACAGCCGCCTCAGAGGAACGAGACGCACTTTTTCTGGGTCTCTAGGTCCGAAGGCTTTGTCGGGCGCAATTTCAACCGTGTTCGGTTTTTCCGGTTCAAATGTGGCGAGGCTTTCATCCAAGGCTTGTAACACCCAGTTCTCGCCGATAACGATGAGTTTGGGTTCGTATAGTTCGCCCTCCTTGTACAAGTGCTCTTTTTTAGCGATATCCTCCTTCGTTGTGTCGAAGATCTCGCTTGTCTCCTTCACCTTAGCCACATATTCGATTAGTATGAAGTCACCTTTAACGAACGGCATATCGTTTACATCTCATGTTTTTGTGTGGCAGACACTAGTTGCAATTAAACGTTTAACCTTTGCCATAAGAGCCAGCCTTTCAAAAGTGTTCAAGGCTGACAGAGACAGCCCCACCTAGCTTCACCAAGGCATAGTAGCCTCTTCTCGCCGTTCCCGGGTTGACGATTACAGAGCTGCCAATGTGATCTATTCCTCTTCCCTCATGGATATGCCCGCAGAAGACGGCGATAGGCTCTGTCTTGGAAATGAATTGCCTGAGCGTTTGGCTCCCGGCGTGTCCGCCTATGAAGGCTACATCTACTTTCGTGTCTCGAGGAGGAACGTGTGAAACGATAATCGAGCGTTTGGCTTGTGGGCACTCGTTTCTGCCTCTGTCTAGCCATTGCATGATCTGGTCTTCAGGTAAGTCGAACGCTTTGTGCAACGCGCCTAATCCAATAAAGCTGTAGTTTCCTATTGATCTACAGGCAGCGTGGATGCAGGTTGCACCCTCGGTTCTTGCGTTTACAAGGTCTTGCGGATCCAAGTTGCCTGGCACAAAGAAGACAGGTATTTGAGAACGTACAAGTATCGAGAGGTATTCCTCGGCTTCCTTAACGGTGCCAAACTGAGTCAGATCTCCGCATACGCATACGGCATCCGCCTGTGCCTCTTTGGCTTTCTGGGCAGTTTTTTCGTAGGCGTCTCTGCTGCTGTGTACGTCGGCGATTACGATTATTTTCAAGTTTCCATTCTTTCCCACGCTTGCTTTGCGAAAACCGTGGCTTTCCGTGGATATTCATCGACCTTTATCTCTGCGATGACAGGAAAAGGAGTAGGAATTGCGATGCCCCACAGCATAGCTTCGTGGTCAGCTAAGCCGGGTAGGTAGTCTCTTAGTCTTTCAGAGCCATATTCCGTGTACATCAGCACCGCGTCTTGGTCGTTTCCGCTCTTCAACCGGAAGCATGCTACAGAGTTGCATTGAGAGATGCAGCTCTTCAGAACGTACGCCGGTCTCTGCGTCATGATGATCAACCCCACATTGTAGCCGCCGGCTTGGCTTATGGTCTCAATCATGGACGCCTTCACCTCTTTCTGCGCTTCTGACTCGACGATTTCAGCGCCTTTCTCGGGAGCTAAGTACTGAGCTTCCTCGATAGCTAGGATACAGGCAAAATCACCCTCGTCTTTGCGTTTCATGGCGTAGTCGCGCATCTCGTTTATGATGTGACACGCCGTTCGGTGCTGCTTCTCGATATCCGTATCCACCGAGAAATCGATGATCAGGGTCACGTTGTTCTTTATCGATTCGATGATATCGAGCGACTTGGTCTTTTCTTCTAAGAAATCGCCCTTATTCTCGAGACACCACTGAATGGTCTTGTAAGCTTTGGCCTGGCTGTCTGCTGTCTTGTAAACAACACCTTGATCCAGAATCTCATGGCACTTTTCGAGTATGCGGTCTTTCGTAAGCGTTCCATTGTCATCTATTATTTCCTGCACCGCAGCAGTTAGGGCGTCCTTTTCCTTGCCTTTTACTCCTAATTTGGCCGCTACGAAGTCGGGGTTCGTAATTGTCGGCGTGAACTTGTCATATGGAAAAACAATCGCGCCGTAACTCTTGAGCGCACCGTACTCGCCTCTGCGGTCAAAAATGACGAAACGCGGACGGGGTTTTAGTCTGGATGCTTTGGCTACCAAGTTTACGAGAAAGCTTGATTTACCGCTACGGGTCATGCCTGCAACGAACATGTGTCCCTTGGCCATGGCGTTTAAGTCGATGTAGACCGGTATATTCGTGCCGCGCACTTTGCCGAGTTCAAGTGTCAGCGCGTCTGCCGCAAACTTCTCGGGGATGAAGAAATGCTTCAGGACCTTCTCCGAGGGTTCGTACACGTAATCCCACGGTTCGGGTGCCATTTCCTGCATCCGCCATTTGTGGTTCTCGTCGTAGTATCCCAAGATTTCGGCAAATGCCACGGTGTACTCGAGCTTCTTGCCGTATTCAGCAGGTCTTCCCTTCTTACCCGCCAAAGGTCCTGTTCTGCCGGTTGTCATTTCAGGATTGTAGGGTTGGGTGCGAAAAGTGCGCGCCAGCACCATAATGTTGGCGTTGGCGGGATGCTTGAGAAAATAGAAATTATTCACTTTCACTTTGGCGGTTTCGATAACTACGAAGATGAGGAAATCATGGGTGCAGCCCGACAGAGCGTATCCGATTGGTTTCAATTCGTCTTCCATTTTACGCCTCGCCCTTGGAAAGGAGGCCAGTCGTATAGGTTTTGTCTTCTCGTATCGTCCATGGTTCGCCAAGCTGCAGCGTGAGCAGGTTCAAGTCTTCGGCTTCCATTTCGCCGTTCTCCACCAAGTCTAAGGCCTTTGAATACAGCATAAGGGTGCGAATGTTAGAGAGATTACTGGTTATGCGGGTCAGGTGGTCAACTTCACAGATGCCGAAAGGCATTCCATCCTCCTCCGAAGTTGTGTACAAAATCGTGCTGAGCTCCTTCAACCTGTCTAAGCAGAACTCTGGCAGCTCAAGACGAAACGGTGTGGCCAAACCTGTGCGAATGTAAGCCGAATAAAAGTTAGTGATCTTTGCCACATCTTGGGCTGGAATAAACATCTCTTCTGCTTTTCGCCTGTATTGGTCCACAACCAAGCCCGCCATAGGCTTCGATTCCGGCACGGTGCATTGCCCTCGTTGCAGAAGAAGGTCGAGAAGCGCCGTATCGCGCACATCGTTCACCCCGAAGCTCTCGCACAGGCTTGTTCTCTGCGTCCTTTTAACGAAGCCCACGACAGGCGTGCCAGTTCTATAGCAAGTAAAAAGCATGTTGATCGCGCTTGCCAATGCTGAATCGAAATCATGGCGGTAGCACTCGGAAGAATTGCTGAAAGGCAACAATCCATAATTAAGCAGCAGAGTTCCATCAACGACAGCATACTTGGGGTTCCATTTGGAAATGGCTTCCGCAGTTATCTCGAATTGCACTTTCGCGGCAAGAAGACTTTCTCTGCTTTGCGCCCTGAACTCGTCTGCCCAGAGAACCGATTCTCCCACCTTGCAGATCGGCTCATCTACGATTTTCCTGCCTTCAGTGGCTATGGCCGTAGAAGCATACAAAGGTGCGAAAGCCGACCTGAAGTCCACGCCGTTGTTTCCCGCGTCAGAAGCTACTACCCTTGCGTTGGCGAGGGTTTCATCTTGTTCAAGTTGTTTAATCTGGATTTGGCTGCGAACAGTTTTTGCGAGTTCTCTTCGCTGCTCGTTGTATTTTCTGAGCTGCTTCAGAATGAGATCCGTGCCGTTGTCGATGAGCTTCTGATACAAACTCGGATAAACGGTTTCAGGTTCCGGTGCGCCGAAGAGGCTGAAGTATTGCTCCCTGAAAGTCGGCGGAAGTCGTTCGAGAGCATTCTTCTTGTTCTGCAGAGACAACGCTACGTCACCTTTGACAGTATAGTGAACAAAGAGGATTTAAAATACTATCCGTAATCAACTCCTAGTCTTGAAACGTGAAAACCCCTAAGCACCAGCCGAAGTCCATGTTTTCAAGATTGTTAGAACCGTTTCGATTCATCGCCGTAATATAATCATAATATGAAGAATGATTTCTTCGATTTCGGTTCGTATCATCATATTCTACAAAGGATCGGCTACCTGCTGAAGGTACGCGCAGGGACGCTTCGACTAATCGTCCGCGAATACAGACTAAGCAATCTCTTGAAGACAGCATGCATCTTCGAAAGAACCCTTGATGCGACTCGCTATTTCGTTGCTTCTTCGACTAGTCTGTCTATTTCCTCTTCGGTGTTGTAAAAGTGCGGCGAAACCCGAATTCCATGCGATCTCGCTGAAACGATGATGCCTTTCTTGGCCAGCTCATTCGTTCTCTCCTGAGGATTCTCAATTAAGAAGTTCACGATGCCCGAACGGCACTGTGGATCCAAGGGAGTCTGTATCCTCAAACCTTTTTCATTCAGCCTACCGATCAGATGATCCGTGAGTCCCAAAACGTGTTTCTCAACGTTTTCAATTCCAGTATTCAGCAGAAGCTTTAACGCAGCCGCAGCGCCACAAGCACTAACACTACTCGTTGTGCCTATTTCAAATCTGCTCGCAGTTCTGGACAAGTCTATTTTGTGTATTTCCCAAGGTTCTATGGTCTGGAAAACTTCGGGTCTCACACTGGCCCAACCGATGAAAGGCGGACTGAAATTTTCCATAAGGTCTCGTCGCACGTACATGTAGCCTACGCCTGTGGGTCCCATCATCCACTTGTAGCAAGCAGCACTGAGAAAGTCCACATCGTCACGCTTAGCGTCAAACGGCAAGACGCCGAGCGATTGAATAGCATCCACCACCAAGTGGGCACCGTGCCGATGGGCAATCTCGCTTACGGGTTTCAAGTTGAACCTAAACCCGTTTGCGTACTCGACATGACTAATGACAACCGCCACCGTTTTGTCATCCACGGCCTTCTCCAAATCCTCATAGAGAACCTCTCCAGCCCTGCTGGCAACGTATCGCACTGTTACGCCGAGTTTTCTGTTCATCCACGGATAAATTGCCGAAGGATACTCAAGATCCGTCGTGACGACATTCGAGCCTGAAGGATAATCGAGCATGTTGGCGATTATGTTCAGACCGACGGACGTGTTTTCAACCAAGGCAATTTCATCCTCGGCTGCGTTTATCAGCCGAGCAAAACTGCGCTTTCCATTGTCCAAATCAGCAGCGTCCCCATACTCTGAGAATTCATTAACACATTTCCACATCGCATCCCTCACCTGCTTCGACAAGGGAGAATGCGCAGCGTGATTTAGGTAGACTTTGGTCTTCGTCACTGGAAAGTTTTGCCGAATGCTTTCTAGGTCTTCCACTCCTATCTTACCTCAAGGAAAGAAAGAATGTCTTAACTACGTGCTTAAAAGAATTAACCGTCTATCTTCCATCTGTTGCTCTAATGGGTAATTTCCGATTTGCTTCCTGTTCGAAACCCTTCAGCACCTGACCGAAGATTTGACGCCCAGATTTTCTTGCTCTCACGTAAAAAGGTGGAAAGATACCTTTAAAAGATGAAGCCGCACACAACTAATACTGGCAAATCATGTCCTCCATTAGACGCAGCTTCGAAAAAGCCTACTTTCGATTGACCACGTTCAAACCTAGCACATTCACGTTTATGCTCGTAATTGTGATCGCAGCGATTTTCCTCCTTGGAGGCGGCATCTACGATATACTGGAAGCAGGTAGTGTGCCAATCGCCATATTCTCCGAGTCAGGAGGAACGGGAGTATTTATTTTTCTGTATCCGTACCCGAGCTTAAATGACCAGTTTATCGCAGAATCGGCGTTCATAATGATTCTCTACGCCCTCGGCTTTATAGGATTCTACGTAACGTATCAAAGCACAAAATATGCCTACAACCCTCGCCAAGCTTACATCACACTGATTGTAGGTTTAATGTTGACTTTGATGGCTTACGGGCTTCTCGAGTACATCTTCTACTTGCGAACTCAATAGCCCAGCTTAAGCTTACCTTTTTCCAGCAACAAGACGCCGTCTACTTTTACCGTGGGCTCTAACAGGATTCCATCCATGTGAATATTGCTCTTGGAGTGGCCGCCAGGGTAAGAACTGTTGTCTCCTAAAGCTACGTGAACGGTACCCAGCACCTTCTCATCCTCTAACACCGCGCCCGTCAAACGCGCCCTTCCGTTAGTTCCGACACCTAGCTCACCAACATTGAACGCGTTTTCATCTCCCTTTCGGAGTTGACCCTCAAACCTCGATGCGTCTGGGCCTTCGAATTTTCTTGCCCAACCATCCTTAATCGTCACGCGCACAGGCTGGGTCAGGATCAAACCCAAGCTGTCTACGACCAATATGCCTTGAGTGGTGCCTTCCACGGGCGCCAAGCACGCCTCGCCAGCGGGCAAATTGCCCCACGTATTGGGAGGCTCATGGTAGAGACCGGTATCTCGCAAGCATGTGCGCCCATCGATGCTCATGGTCAAATTGGTTCCCGAAGGCGTGGTTATCTCAACCATTTTCCCTTTGTCTAAAACATCCGAAACCAGGTTCGTCAACCGTTCCACTTCGTGATAATCTGCAGTTAGACCACCAACGCTCATCATGTCCTCGGTAATGCCAGGCATGCTAGCGATTCTTGCGCCCGCTTTTGACGCCTCTCTTCGAGCGTCTGTGTGACTGAACGAGGTGCTCGTAGGAATCAATACCACTTGGGCTGTTTTCATAGCCTCAGCAACGGGCCTCGGCGGTTCCAGCCCGCTTCGAGCAAGCGGTTTCATAACGGAGACCACAGTCGTGGCGCCAAGGGCGGAGGAAGCATAAGCGAAAGCTTCTGCGAGCTTAACTTTTCCTGTGTCTGTCATTACCAAAACGGTTTCTTCGGGCTTCACGTTCATACAAACTTCAACGGCGGTCCGTGCACCTTTCATTAAT
>Ga0187771_10004007_pt1 | contig 10363 bp, 10 predicted proteins | sample 0116_SJ02_MP15_1_FD_133139 | JGI IMG/M metagenome (GOLD analysis project Ga0187771, IMG submission 133139) | Tropical peat soil microbial communities from peatlands in Department of Meta, Colombia - 0116_SJ02_MP15_10_MG | ecosystem: Environmental > Terrestrial > Soil > Wetlands > Peat | place... | reverse complement strand
AGTTCGCCCTCGCCCCCTTGCGGGCGTAGGCGTAAGTCGATGCGAAAGACTGTGCCCTCGTGCGTCATTCGGGAAAGAATTGCCGTCAGTTCCTGGGCCTGGCGTACGAAGTATTCGTGATTCGAAATGGCTGCGGTGGCCGGCTCTTCGCCGTCGCCAAAGATGTATGTCAGATCAATGTCGGAGCAGTAGTTCAACTCGTTTCCGCCGAGTTTTCCCAGCGATAACACGGCAAAAGGCGTTTCCACCAATCGGCCGCTGAAGTCGAAATGCTGCGGTGGGCCATACTTGCGTCGCATCCGCGTCTCTGCCGCATGGAGCGCTTCGGCGATGAGCACATCGGCCAGTGCAGAAATCTCCGCGGTGGTCTCGGCCAGCGGAGCGATTTTGAGCACATCGCGCAGCATGATTCGCACGTATTCCCTGCGCTTGAAACGGGCCAAGAGCAAAGACTCATCGGTCTCCGACGATGAAGGGCGAAGGCGCTCCAACCGGGATCGAAATTCCTCCGCTGAGTAGCTCCGCTTGAGGCTCCTTTCTCTCACAAAGGACTGCAGCAGGTCGGGATTTTGCAGCAGGCATTCCGCCAGAAATCCGCTATGTCCACACACCACGATGGCATAGTGCGCCAGCAATGGATGGAGTTCGATCAACTCCACGACATCGGTGGGCGATTCGCTCAGCATCCGTTGCAGCCAGATCAAAGCGGCATCTGGATCCGGGGTTTCTGCAAGCAACCCGGAAACTGTTTCCATGAGCGGCGGCGAAAGCTTCTTGGCGAGACAGCCCCAGCGCGACTGCGCGGCTTGCGCATCGTTGAACGGGATGTTCGCTAGATCCCCGCAGTTGAGATCAGGAGGGCATGGGCCAACTAGTTCGAGCGAGTGGGAGTGCTCTGACGGCGGCAGCGGGCGTGGCGGCGGCAAGGCGATGGCCCCGGATTTTCAGCATAGCACGGTAATCGGGAGTCGGTTTCTTGTGGTATTCGTCCGGCGCCAAACCACTCTCATGCCATGCCGCCGAATGAACACCGGCCAGCGTTGCTGCGCTCAGACACGGTCTTCACCATCTGCGTGTCCCAAAGTATTTCCGCACGCCGATCGCGTTATAGCGACCGAATGCGCCATTGTTACCGAGGTCGGGCGGCCCGAGATACCGGTCGCGCGCACCCACGCGGTCAAAAAGGAAATGTTGCGTCACGCGCATCTCAAATCCTTTGCCCAGGTAAACGCCGAGACCCCAGCTGTGGTCCACGCCAATGGCGTCGAAGGACCAAGTGTAGAGCGTGTGCGGTACATTCTTGCCGAACAGGAAGGCCGGCTGTCCGAACAACATGAACCGCCTGAGCTGTCCACGGCCGAACGGACGCACTTCCAGATAGCCCGAGAGCATGTAGCGGGCAAAGGCGTTGCAGGGGGCGTTGACGCCTCCGAAGTTCCCCGCATCGGAGCGGCACATGTTCGGATCAATCTCGTTGTGAGGCGGGGCGAGGTCAAACTGCCCATATCCCCACAGCATGTCGCGAGGAAAAAACATGCGTTCGTTAGATTGCAGAGGCGCAGCCGCCTCCTGCGCTTGGAGTGCGGCGCCCAGCGTTAAACATAGCAGTATCCACAGAAACCGCTTCATGGGTCCTCCGAGTCCTCACCTTGATGTGGAGGGGCTGACCTGCATCCGGTTGCCAACGAGACCTCCGGGTATAGGTTGTGATCGGAGGTTGCGCCCAAGCCCCAAGCTGGACGGCGCGCAGAATTGTACACTCGCCAGGAGCCTCGTGTGCTGGCAGCGGCGAGGGTTGGTCTCTCAAGGCTCTTCGATCACTTTGAAAATGCTAACTCGTGTAATACTCCGCACCTAGGTAGCCTGATCAAGTCGCATCCCTAAGCCAGGTCAGCGTCGGAACGGCTGCATACAACATAACAACCTGCAGGTGTCGCACGAACGCGGTTAGCTTTGAGTTGCCAGGCATGGCGCATCTCGGCTATCCTGGCGCTCTGGCCGGCTCGCTTGCTTCCGTTCACACTGGCGCAGAAACCCACACGCAGGAAAGTCAAGGAGAAGACGATGAAATCGGCTTTCGATAGAATCATGCGCAGATATCTTTGGCTGGGATTGGTCCTCGCCATGGCGACAACATTGTTTGCAGCGTCCGGTTTCTACAGCTTTACTTTGCCCTCCATCGACGGCAAGCCCGCGCCCCTGGCCGATTACAAGGGCAAGATCGTGCTTGTTGTCAACGTGGCCAGCCAGTGCGGATACACGCCCCAATACAGCGCGCTCGAAGCCATCTACGAAAAATACAAAGATCAGGGTTTCGTGATCCTGGGCTTCCCTGCCAACAATTTCGGTGCGCAGGAACCCGGCACCAACGAGGAAATCAAGACCTTCTGCACCCGCAAGTACAACGTGACCTTCCCGATGTACGCCAAGATTTCGGTCAAGGGCTCGAACCAGGCGCCTCTCTATCAATACCTCACTAAGCAAACGCCAGCCGGAATTGCCGGTGAGATCAAGTGGAACTTCACCAAGTTCCTCATCGACCGCGACGGAAACCCAGTGCGGCGTTTCGAACCCGCGGTCACACCCGACTCCAAAGATGTAACTTCGGCGATTGAGGCGTTGCTGAAGTAGGGCGCGACGATCGTTTCCACGCAGCGGTGCAGAGCCAGCAGCTATTGCAAGCTCCGCCGTTAAAACGACAATTCCATCTCCGTGCATCCCTACGGAAACCCATAGGTCGCGTTCGGTTTCTGTAGCAGGGAGTCGGTTAAGTCTCGCTCCTGCATTGCGAAAGGTTTGGCGAGCGTCTTGCTCTCAAGCCTCCTAGGGAGCCCCCACCATGGGACAGGAGATGTCCGTTTCGTATCAGGCGGTTAAGAGCAAGGTCTATAAGATGATCGATGCCCTGGTCGAGGGCACTAAGACTGAAGCCGAGGTTCAGGATTCGATGCGGCGCTGGTGGAACATGATTCATCCCTCGGACCGGCCAGTGGCTCGGAAGTATCTCTCCATGGTGCTGGAGCGGTCGCAAGCCGGATTGCGGGCCATTGCGGGCGGTGTTCCGGCGCTCAAGCCTTTTGACATCGTGCTTGCCCCTGCGGCGCACGCTCAGGAGGTCCCCGACTCCGATTCTGCAAAGCTGCCGAAGCTGAACCCTGTCACGAACCGCAATGTATTCAGCAGCACGGCATAGTGGCTGAAGGTCACAATCCGTCTGCCACCCGGATGTTTGCCGGGCATTATCGTTCAGAGCCCTCGGATCTTGGGGAGCGCGGGTCCGCTTACTGCGATTGATCCACCCGCAGTCTGATCACCAGCGAACCGATCGGCTCACCTTCGGAGAAGACCGGCAATCCTACTTCAACAAATTGTTGGCGCGTGATTGGGTTGGAGACGACCTCGCCGATCCAGGTCTCTCCGGTCATGGGGATGTCGTGAGCAGGCTTGCCAGTATCATTCCAATCCATGGTTTTGGCCAGCAGTGCGACTTTACCGCCGTCTGCTCCAGAGGCGTAGATCTCGGCAATGCTATCGTCTGCGATGCTTCTCAAATACTCTGCCAAATCGTTCTCGCTCAGCGACAGCACAAATCGGCTGTAGGCCGAAAGGATGGTCCACTCCTCGTTGGTCATGGCCTTGGCGTCGGCCGGCGGATCGGCGTTGTAATCCTTGACAGCACTGACCACCCGCGAATCGAGACTTAGGAAACGCAAATCTTCAATCTTGGCTTCTACTTTGGCTTTGACTGCGTCGGCCAGTGAAGCACCTGTCTGGGCCCGGCCCGCGGCCGCGCAAGCTGTGGCTAACAGAAAGGACGCGAGGAGATGTCTGCTTCTTGCCATGGAGTTCGCGCGGGCCAGGGTTCGCTGGGCGCCACACATTTTCCATCGGCCAAACTGCCAGAAGCTTTAGAGGGAAGCAGACGGGGGCTCGAGACCGAGGCGAGAGGACCACCCCCGACTCAGATATCGTAATAAAGGGCAAACTCGTAGGGATGCGGGCGCAATCGCACTGCGTCTACTTCTCGCGTCCGCTTGTAGTCGATGAACGTGCTGAGCAGTTCCTCTGTGAACACATCGCCCTGAGTGAGGAAGGCGTGGTCCTTCTCCAAGGCGTCGAGGGCACCTTCCAGCGATCCCGGCATCGAAGGTACCTTCGCTAATTCCTCTGGGCCAAGGTCGTAGATGTCTTTGTCAAGCGGCGAGCCGGGATCGATCCGGTTCTCTACGCCGTCGAGGCCCGCCATCATCATCGCGGAGAATGCGAGGTAGGGATTGCAGCTCGGGTCGGGCGGTCGGAACTCGACGCGCTTCGCCTTCGGCGAGACCGAATACATCGGAATTCGGCACGCGGCAGAGCGGTTGCGGCGGGAATAGGCCAGATTCACAGGAGCCTCGAACCCGGGCACCAGCCGTTTATACGAGTTGGTCGTGGGTGCGATGATCGCCGAAAGCGCCGGGCCGTGCTTGATCAGCCCGCCTATATACCACAGCGCCAGCTGTGATAGCCCTGCGTAACCATCCCCCGCAAACAGCGGCTTGCCGCCCTTCCACAAGGACTGGTGGGTGTGCATGCCGCTGCCGTTGTCGCCGAAGATGGGCTTGGGCATGAAGGTGACTGTCTTCCCGTACTGGTTCGCCACGTTCTTGGTGATGTATTTATAGAGCAGCATCTTATCGGCGGACTTCACCAGCGAGTCGAACTTGAGGTCAATCTCGGTCTGGCCCCCGGTCGCCACTTCGTGGTGGTGGCACTCCACTTCCATGGCGCAGTTCTGCATGGTCAGCACCATCTCGGAGCGCAAGTCCTGGTAGTGGTCGGTGGGCGGCACCGGGAAATAGCCTTCCTTGTAGCGCGGACGGTAGCCGAGATTGTTCTCGGCACGGCCTGAGTTCCAGCGGCCCTCCTCGGCATCGATGTAGTAGAAGCCGTACTGCTCGCGCTGATCGAAGCGGATGCTGTCAAAAATAAAAAACTCAGCCTCAGCGCCGAAATACGCCGTATCAGCAATGCCGGTCGAAGCGAGATACATCTCAGCTTTTTTGGCGATATAACGCGGATCGCGGTCATAGCGCTGCTTGGTCACGGGATCCACTACATCGCAGACCATCACCAGCGTGGGCGTCTCGGTAAACGGGTCGAGCAGGTGAAAATTGGGGTCGGGGATAAGCAGCATGTCGCTCTCATGAATGGCTGCCCAACCGCGAATGGACGAACCGTCCATGCCAAAACCTTCTTCGAAGGATTCCGCGCTTAGCTGATTGATGGGGAACGAAACGTGATGCCAGAGGCCAGGCAGGTCGGTGAAGCGCAGATCGAGCATCTTCACTTCGTGCTTCTTGACGAATTCCAGCACAGTCTTCGCGTCAGCCACGGATTCTCCTTTACGATTGCAGGAAGTTGAGAGTCTGCCATCGGTGCGGGCAGGGCTGCCCTGTTACAATCTCGCGTTGAGCGGACAGGTGAGTCTAACGGCTGCCAGACGCCAAGCTAAATTGATTGTTTTTATGGTCGTCATAAACAGGAATTATGCCGGCAGCCGAAGCCCGGAACGGTACCGGCACGGGGAAGGCCGCCGCTAGATTTCGTAAGACGCAAGGCTCGACACGTGCGTCAACATTAAGCCGTAGCCACTGCTCACTGGCGGCCGGCGACAGACTGTCCTATGGACTTCGACCAGCTCGAAACGTTTCTCGAAGTAGCGCGGCATGCGTCGTTTTCGCGCGCCGCGGAAAAGCGCTTTCGTACCCAGCCGGCCATCTCGTCGCAGATTCGGGCGCTTGAGGAGGAAGTCGGCGCCAAGCTGTTTGATCGCTCCGGGGGCAAGGTCTCGCTCACGGCAGCGGGCAAAGCATTTCAGAAGTACGTTGAAGAGACGCTGGATGCGCGCAAGTCCATGCTCACAGCCCTAGGCGAGATGGAGCGCGTGCCGCGCGGCGAAATCGTGGTCGCGGCGAACGAAGGCACCTGCCTGCACATCCTTCCCGAGGTTTTCGCCAGCTTCAAGAAGCAGTATCCGGACGTCGCCGTCGGCATCAAGCGCGCCGACTATGCCAAGGTGCTGGAGTCGCTCATCGACAATTCGGTAGACTTCGGCTTCGTGTCCCTGCCTGTCAGCGACAACCGACTGACCACCGTGCTTATCCACCGCGACGAATTGGTGATCATTGCGCCGGCGGGACACCCCTTGAGCAGAATGAAGTCGGCTACGCTCGCCGATGTGTGTAAGTTTCCCCTCGTTTTGCCCAAGGTCGGGCACACGCGCGATGCCCTGGAGAATCTTTTTCACGAAAGACGGCTGAAACCGAGCGTCACCATGGAACTCGATTCCAGCGAACTGCTGAAGCGTTTTGTGGCGGCCGATGTCGGCGTGGGTTTCATCGCGCGCTCCAACGTGGAAGAAGATGTACGCGCCCAGGGGCTGGCCGCCGTGCCCATCGCGGACGCGCAGATTCGCCGCGACCTGGCCCTGGTCTTCCGCAAGGACAAAGCTCTGAGCCGAGCAGCCCTTGCTTTTATAGATATAGCGGTCAAGCATCAAGTGATAGATTTAGTTGTTGCCACCCCCAAGTGACCCATGGTATCCGTGCCCAGGCAGCTTTGTGTGCTCCTGCTGCTCACTTCCTTGCGCGCGACCGCTCTGCCCGCACCAACTCGGCCCGCACGCGAACGAACTTCGCAGCAGATGCCGGCTTCGGCCTTTAAGCTTATCTCGATCAGCGTGAGCGGCAGCAAGCGCTTCGCTCAGGACGACCTCGTCGCAGCCAGCGGTCTGCAATTGGGTCAAAACGCGGGAGAAGAGGATTTCAGAAAAGCCACCGAGCGCCTGGGCGCGAGCGGCGCTTTCCGCGAAGTGGCTTATTCGTACTCCTACTCACCCGCTGGCACCAAACTCGAACTTCAGGTCGCTGACAGCGACAAATTTGTGCCCGCGCATTTTGAGGATTTCGTCTGGTTCACCGACGACGAACTCCAGCGTAAGGTGCACGAACGCGTTCCGCTGTTCAAGGATGAGCTCCCCTTGACCGGGAACTTGCCTGACGAGGTTTCCGAGGTCCTGCAAGGCCTGCTGGTGGAGAACAACATCGCAGGCCACGTGGACTACCTTCGGGCTGGAGAATCCAGCGGCAACGACGAATTGGGCAAGATCGAATCCATCGACTACAGCGTGACGGGAGCGGAAATCCGCATTCGCAATGTTGACTTCACGGGCGCGAGCCCGGGGGAACTGCCTCTGCTCGAGAAGGCCGCCGGCCAAATGCTCGGCCGGCAATATGCCCGCAGCCGCGTGGATACTTTCGCGCAGCACGAATTGCTGCCCATTTTCCTCGCGCACGGGTATCTCAAGGCAGCCTTCGCCCCGCCCCAAACCAAGGTGGTCGAGCAATCCAAAGATCAGACTCAGGTAGACGTGACCTTGCCGGCACAGCCCGGCCGCCAGTACAAGCTCTCTGCCGTGGAGTGGTCCGGAAACAAGGTATTCACCGTGGAACAGTTGCAACAACTCCTCCACCTTCCGCCAGGTGAGCCCGCGAATGCGGTGCGCCTCGCTTCTCAGCTGGAGGCAGTGCAGAAACTCTACGGCACACGCGGTTACGTCATGGCAACGGTCAAAGCCGAGCCCGAGATCGACGACGCCAATGGCACCGTCTCTTACCGGCTACAAGTAAGCGAGGGCGAGCTCTATCACATGGGGGAACTCGACATCATGGGGCTGGACAGCCCGGCCACCGCGCGGTTGCGGGAAGCCTGGAAGATGCGGCCGGGCGATGTCTACGATAGCAGCTACGTGAAACGCTTTGTGACAGAAGCCGACAAGCTCCTCACCGCCAACGTCGATTGGATGGTGCAGACGCAGGAGATCCCCAACCAGCAGGACAAGACAGTGGACGTCGCGCTGCACTACGAGGCTCGGGCCACCCACTGAGTCGGACACATCGGGGCAGCCTGTGTGCCGAGCGTCTGGGGGCTCCGAAAATATTCGCAAGAGCGACGTAACTTTCGACTCACTTGGTTCGTCTAAGTGTAACGGTGTCGAGCTTTCATGTGGCTCGAAGGGGTTTGTGTCAGCATTGAGCGGACAGGCCTGGCTTTGATTGCCAGGATGAAGGCTTACTTTGTCGGTAAGAGGAGAAAGACTGCATGAATCATCGTTCGCGGCAAGTTGGGATCGTTCTGGGTGCACTTTTGCTCGCTGTTTTGCTGAGCCTACCCGCGCTGGCTGCAGGTAAACAGAGTTTCACTGGGACCGTGACCGACGCCATGTGCGGCGCTACCCACATGATGGACGGCGATGCTGCGGCATGCCTACACGCGTGCGTGAAGCAGGGATCGAAATATGCCTTGGTGGTTGGCGACAAGGTTTACAACCTTACAACCAGCGATAAAGCCGTATTGGCAACGCTGGACAAGCTGGCCAACGACCAGGCCAAGGTGACCGGAACAGCAAAAGGAAACACCATCGAAGTGAGTTCGGTCGCGGTGGCAAAATAGGCCGCGCCTTTGCCCGGGCCCTCCCCCCCGCTCCCGGGCCGATGGCGGAACCTGAAGAGGCGGGTTCCCGCTTTTTTCTTGCCCGAGCGACAACCGTGCGGCTTCCGTCTGGCACCGGGTTTGTCGCCAAATTGAACCCGTACGCGAAAATCCTGTAACCGATATGCCGTCTGGGGAATCGGTACGGTAGAGGCTGTGCCCGGTCTAGACGGGCATCTGTGAATTACATTTCCAACTCGAGTCGGAAGGAGAAAGACTGATGAGACGTAGCCTGAAGCAGTTTGTACTTGTGCTGGCGACCCTGCTGGTAGGGGTCGCATTCACCCTCCCCACCGCTTTCGCCGCTAAGGGCAAGAGCTTCACCGGTACAGTGAGCGATGCCATGTGTGGAGCTAAACACGCCATGGGCGACGCGGCGGCCTGTACGCGCGGCTGCGTTGCCAAGGGATCGAAGTACGCTCTGGTCGTGGGCGATAAGGTGTACGCCCTCGAAACCACCGACAAGGCCGCTCTGGACACGCTGGACAAGCAGGCGGGCGCGAAGGCCACAGTCACTGGTACCGCGAAAGGCAATACCATCGAAGTCAGCTCGGTCGCGGCCAAGTAGTTGAGGGTTGGCTTTAGGGCAACTGCACAGTGAGAGCAGTTCGGCGGGAATCTGCGTGGGCAGGTTCCCGCCTTTTTTGCGTGTGCCTGATTTTTCACACGCGATTTACAAAGGCTTATGTTAGATTGACTTTTTTCATTCCCTATTTCGCGGAGGATGACTGCGTTGGGCAAGGACATGGTCCCCAAGCGGATCTTTTTTACCAAGGGGGTCGGAAAGCACCGCGAACGTCTGACGTCGTTTGAGCTCGCCCTGCGCGATGCCGGCATCGCCGCCCAGAATCTGGTGCGGGTTTCCTCCATCTTCCCGCCGAATTGCAAACTGCTTCCCCGCTCGCAGGGGCTCAAGTTTTTGCACCCGGGCGAGGTGGTTTTTGCCGTGGTAGCGGAGAACTCTACCCGCGAGCCTCACCGCCTTCTGGCCTCTTCGATCGGAGTGGCCATTCCCGCCGACCGCAACACCTACGGCTATCTCAGCGAACACCACTCCTACGGTGAGACCGAAGACGCGGCCGGCGAATACGCTGAAGAACTCGCCGCCGAGATGCTCGCCACCACGCTGAATGTGGAATTCGATCCCGATCGCTCCTGGGACGAGAAGAAACAGATTTATCGCTTGTCGAACAAGATCGTGCGCACGGCAAACGTGACGCAGTCGGCAGTTGGGGATAAACGAGGCTTATGGACGACGGTGATTGCGTCAGCGGTGCTGATCTTCGACTAGGTAACTACGCCACCCTGCGCGACCCTCATTTCCTCGCCAACGCCTTCCTTGTCTTCTTCGCAGCACCGTTGCCTTTCCTGTCCAATCTCTCCAGGACAGCGGCCACGATCAGCGGCAGGCCGACGGTCGCATCCACGAAGACCTCACCGAACTTGCCACCTTCGGCGGGCGGCACAAACTTGCCCCACGAGACGGCTTCGCTGTAGGGACTGCCCGACAAACCGCCCCAGTAGACCGGCTCCGGGCAGATACGCAGCCCGTAGTGGTAGCGCTTGAGCGGGACGTTTTCTCCCGCTCGGCGATGGCGCAGCTCGATGAAGGGACCGAATTGTTGCGACCAGTTGCGGGGCACGCCGCCGCCAATGGTGAAAATACCCAGTCGTTTCTGCCGCAGCAGCGTGGACGCAAAATGCTCCAGGTCTTCAAAGGGATCAAAGCGCAGCTTGTGGCGGCCTGAAGCTTCGCGCATGCGGTTGGTCAAGGCCAAATCCAAACCAAGCTCGGAATCGGTGAATGCCGGCACGAACACGGGAACGCCCT
>Ga0187771_10004006_pt1 | contig 10364 bp, 9 predicted proteins | sample 0116_SJ02_MP15_1_FD_133139 | JGI IMG/M metagenome (GOLD analysis project Ga0187771, IMG submission 133139) | Tropical peat soil microbial communities from peatlands in Department of Meta, Colombia - 0116_SJ02_MP15_10_MG | ecosystem: Environmental > Terrestrial > Soil > Wetlands > Peat | place... | reverse complement strand
TGATGCTTACCCTCCGTCTCATGAATGCCTCCTTTCTGCTGTTGGATTTCGAAGTCACCCTAGTCTACTTCCCCACTGCGCTGGCCGGTGGAATCGTACTATACCTTAGCAGAAAGAGGGATACGCCTCAATAAGCCGGTCAAGAGTCAAGGGCCAAGTCTAGACTCCCTAAGCGGGTCCTGTTACACCAAAGCCAGAGCGCGGACTCCGAAAAATTGTCTGGGCCAGATCGTCGGGGACACCTATACGACCGAGCCGACATTGAGATTAGGAATGGTTAATGATTCTAACATGTTTCAGATACTCCGAGGATTACGCACTCTGACCGACTCGTTCTTCTCAGAGCAGTGTGTTGCTAACGATCGACGACCAACCTGCCCAAAAATAACATGTATTTGCGTGCGGTGCTGGTTAGGTTTATCTTAGGTGTTTTCCGCAGTGTGAACGATCGCCTTTGCGACCGTTTCGCTGCACGAAACATGTAGCCTCGCTACTAATCCTAGGCGCACTTTTCTTCTTATCAGCGGAAACGGCACTCGTAGTCATGGCTCAAGTGACCCCCTCGGTTTCTCTCAGCCCAACTAGCGGAATCCCTGGTACTCAAGTAACCGTAAGTCTGTCCAGCTACTCCTCAAGCGATACGAGCTGCACAATCACAGGCACGCCGGTATCGAATCCGACATCATGCTCGTTGTCAGGTGGCCTAGGGACTTTGATGTTCACGGTCACTCAGTACACACCCCCGGGAAGTTACATTATAACTGTAACGGGAACGCAGGCGGGAGATTCGGGCCAAGCATCGTTCCAAGTCAATAGCCTCACATTGTCCCTCGCTCCGACCTCGGGCGCGGTTGGCACGGAGGTGGCTTTCACAATCACGAACGCCCCCATCAACGATACCAGCTGCTCGGTCTCAAGCCAGCCAAGTGGCATCGTAACTGTCTCAGCATGCGTCGTCAACAACGGTTCAGGCAGCGGAACCTTCGTTGTAGGGAAGGGTACGACGGGGGACTACGCGATTGAGGTAACCGCTTGTACCGGTAACAATGGTTGCTCGCCTAGTGCGGGGGATTTCAACCAACAAGTCTTTACGGTTACGGCAGGTCCGATAATCACACTAAGTCCGACGAGTGCATCCCCGAGCGCCGATGTTGCCATCAGCGGTACGGGGTTCCAGTTAACCGATCAATCATGCTCCATTTCAAGCCCCACAAACCCATCCGCAGTTCTGAACGCTGGGTGCGCCACCACTTCGGGGACAGGTACGGTGCATGGCAGTTTCATTGTCGGCAATGTTCCAACGGGCCAGTATGTGATTGAAGTGACGGGCTGCTCGGGAAACAACCCTTGTTCGCCCAGTCAAGGAGACTTCGCGGAGGAAGTCCTAACCATTGTGACTTCGCCCCCGCTGGCAATCACACTTAGCCCGAGCGCGGGTGGCCCCGGTGCAACAATCCAAGTGTCAGGAACTGGGTTCTCAGCAAACGACACGTCGTGCTCACTCACGGGCATAGCCGTAAGCTCCCCGAGTTGCTCAATCTCCGGAGGAGTCTTGTCCGGTAGCTTCGTTGTAGCCACTGTTGGAAGCGGCTACTACACAACCACGGCGACTGGTTCGACCGGAGACTCAGTCTCGACCACCTTCGCTGTCTCGCCTCAAAATGTGCCTGCGATACCCGGATTCCCGATCCAAGCGATCTTCTTGGGTCTTATTATCGGAACCGCGTTGGTAGCCTTTCTCAGAAAGCGGCAGAGTGGCGTGGTCCCCGAGACGGCGTTTACGCCCGCAATCCGCTAGACGAAACGCACTTTGGCGCCGAGCTATTTCTCGACACAACTAACGGCGTTGATATGGAGAAGGAAAATGAGGGGTTACTATGTTCGGCCCAAACGGGTTGGGCCGGAAGAGCGAGTGGAAACGCCTTGCATGGCAAGGGGGGCAGTAAACAGATTCAACCCCATACCTAGCGCATGTCAAACAGATTGGCGTTCCACAGTCCGAGCAAAACACTTGCGCTAAAACCAACGGATGGTACGCACAGAACTTCTGCCCAGACACTGGTCCAGATGGTTCATGGCTGAGGTGAGTGCCACATCTTAGGCAGTAGATCGCTATGTCCCGGTTCTCCGCTTGACAATTCGGACAATTTCTTGACAAGGCGTTCCGCGACCTAATAGTGAGGTTTGGCGAGGATGTACTTAGGATTTCGTCTCGACAGGTGAAAGTCTTATCGGCGGTGAGGTCGCATAACGCGCCCAGGTGAATCTCCACGACCGCCGACGATTGCCCGGGGTGCGGTCAACCGTTCGACCCGATAGCGGACAGTAAGGTAAGATCGAAGTGCTTGTACTGCGGGTACTACTATTACTGTTGTTGAGTGATAGAAGTTGCGGTACGAAGACATCACTAGTTATGTTGAGGATTTGGTGGGGCAGGGGGACAAACTTCAGAGTTGGGTTCACAAACGTTCAAGAGACCTCACGGACCGCGGCGTGGTCCCCATAGACCCCACCAGAGGGCGCTTTCTTGAGCTCGTCGCCAGGTTGAGATCACCACGGCGAGTGTTAGAGGTGGGTTCGGGTGCGGGTTACAGCGCCTTGTGGTTCATGAAGGGCATGGGCAGGAAAGGAGTACTGGAGGCAATTGAAATCGACGCCGAAGTTGCGGAGCTCTTAGAGAGCGTCATTGCGAAGGCAGGCCTGAGCAGAAGGGTCAAAGTACGGAGGGGTCCAGCTCTCTCAACCTTGGGGGGACTGCGAGGCCCGTACGACATAATCTTCATCGACGCCGACAAGGATGAGTACCCTGAATACTTGGAATTCGCAATCAAACTGACAAAACCCGGCTCAGTCATAATGGCGGACAACATGCTCTGGAGCGGTGCAACGTTCCTTCGCGGTGTGCGAAAGAAGGGTGCCGAGGGTATAGTCGAATATACGAAGCGAATCTTCGACGATCAGCGGTTATCAAGCTTGATTGTTCCGCTCGGAGACGGTGTAGCCATAAGCTTCAGAATTCGTTAGCCTGAGGAGATTACGGAGGCGGCAAGTGAGAGTGCTAGGTGGAACGATAAGCCCATAAGCGGCTGAATTATGGGGCGTAGACGCGTTCAGGCAGTTGCTAAGAGTAAGCAAGGTCCGAGCTCTCCAAATCTCACTGTTTGCTATCGCTTCGGTGATACTGCTTGAGGGAGCTGCCGGCCTGATTAGCGGGAGTCTGGCTCTCCTAAGCGACGCCGGCCATGCCGCTTTCGACGCCCTCTCGACATTGATTCTCCTTGTTGCCACAAGCCTTGCCTTGAAGCCGGCTGACGAGGATCATACGTATGGACATGGAAAGATCGAATCGTTGGGCGCGTTAATCGGCGGCGTTATTCTTCTCCTTTTGGTAATCGGGATTGCTGCCATGGCCTTTCTACGCATGAGCGCAGGTGTTCATGCGAAACCGGGCGTGATAGGGTACCTCGCCGCAACCTACACGATAGGCATAGACATGATCCGCATTGGCATTCTCTCTGCCGCCATGGGGTCCGGCAGTCTCTCGGTCAAGGCTGACCTATACCACGCAGCGTCAGACTTCGTTTCAACAAGTCTGGTCTTCGTCGCGTTGGCGTTAACAAGCCTCGGCTACCCCTTTGGCGATACCGCTGCGTCATTCCTGATCGCTGGGCTGCTCGGGTACCTCAGCTTACGGTTGATCTACACTTCAATGTTGGACCTTAGCGATGCCGTGTCCGGAAAACTTGTCCAAGCAGTTCTGCGCGAGATCAAACGAACGAATGATGTCTTGAACTGCAAGTCGTTGCGCGTGAGAAGAGTGGGTGACGAAACCTACGTCGATGCCGTATGCGCAGTTTCTCCCCTAGCCGGCATAACAGACGCTGACATGATTGCCTCCAGGGTGGAAGCCAACCTAACGCGGCTTTTGGGAAAGTCAACAATCATGATTCACCTAGAACCATTTGAGTGGGATCTACCCGCGGAACTTCGAGTGCGAGCTGAAGCGAACAAAGTAGAGGGAGCAAAGGGCCTACACAACGTCTCAGTCACAAACATCGGTGACGCCTTGTTCGTGACACTGCATGTGCAGGTAGATCCGTCACTTCCGCTAGACGAAGCACATGAGATCGCCCGGTCTGTGGAGCGAGGAATCGAGCAATCAATCCCAAAAGTTCGTCAGGTAACCGTTCACCTCGAACCAATGATGCCTGAGACTACTAAGGGAACACTGGTCGATGATGAGTACGTTTCCGAAGCCATACAATCCATAGTTCGCGGATACCCGGATGTTCAAGAGATTAGCGCGATGACCACTTACAGGGTAGAAAGAAAATTGTACATCAACGTTCACTGCCTATTCTCAGGAAGCGTGCCCATCTCGGAGATTCACGAAACCATTTCAAAGATAGAGGAGAACATAAGGCAGCAGTTTGGAGACGCCATCGTCACTATTCACCCGGAACCGGTTTGAGAGAAACGCGCGTGAACGGGCTGTCAGGACAAGGCTTTGGACATCACGTACGCATCGGAGGCGTCGAAGTAATATCGCGGAACTGTTCGGGCGACTTCGAATCCCAGTTTCTTGTACAAATTGATCGCCGGATAGTTGCTTACTCGAACCTCCAGATAGCACTCGTCGGAGTGATGCGCCATCATGGCCGTAAGGGCCTGTTGCACGAGTGAGCACCCAATGCCCATGCCTCTATACTCAGGCATAACGGCCACAGAGACGATGTGGCCTTTCCTAGCGAACCTCAGCTTTCGCACATCCGAAAACCCGTGCTCGAGCCTGCACATAATGTACCCCACAACCTGTCCCTGTGCCTCAGCGATGACAAACGCTTCCGGAAGAGTGTTGAACGTGTCCAGAAAGAAGTAGGGCGCATAGTTCTCGGGCAAGCAGACACGATTGATGTTCATAACGGCGTCAAGGTCCGCAGGACCGAAGCCGCGAAGCGCATAGTTTCTTTGGATCAGCAACTGGGGAACTCGAAAGGACGCATCCGGCTAAGGCATATTTGACATTATCCCCATTCTCAAGCGCGAACATCCGCAAAATGTTGACGTTCAGAATACAATTGTCGGGCCGACGTTTGGGCCGCATTGTAGGTTCGATATCTCACGATCGCTTCAACCGCCGGCTACGCCTTAGCGCTTCCCAAGGGTTAGCTAGCGTCAGGGCTCTCTCCTCTGAACGTTCGCGTTCTAGGCGAAGTTTAAATGAGGTCCGCCAATTGTGGCGGAGGAAATAGAAGGATTACCGCGTGACAGCCGAGCCAGCTCAACCCACACCCGTAATACCGTCTTTTCCCACCGACTTCGGCTCCATGCGAAACATGATCGAATACCGCTTCACACTCCTAGATGCGTACGTTGACGTGAATGGGTTGGCGACATTCGTGGTCGCCAACGAGCCCATTAAGGTGAAGTTTCGAGAGCTGTTGGGCGACCTAGCAAATCACAATTTAATGGCCAAGATTAGGAAAGTGGCCGATAAACTCGTCATATCCGTCTTCCCGAAACCAAGACTCGGGCGGCCAAGAAGAACGATCAACTTGCTTCTCTTCTTGGCGACAGTTGTGACGGTTGGCATAGCCAGCTATGGACTGATATTCGATTTGGACCCTCGGCTCGCAGCCTTCATGTACACGAGTTTGAGCGCCGGCGATCAGTTCGTTGCACTCGCGGCTGGCATTCTTGGAATAATAGGGCTCCATGAAATGGGTCACGTGCTTGCCGTGCGTCATCATGGGATGGATGCTACCCTCCCATATTTCGTTCCTGGCCCACCCCCCTTTGGCACGTTTGGTGCTGTGATATCTCTTCGCAGCCCCCCGGCAAATCGTGATCAACTGTTCGACTTAGGCCTCAGCGGGCCAGTAACCGGTTTCGCCGTCATGATCCTGATCGCCGTAATCGCCATTTTGGTCTCCCCAACGATCACGTCGCAGCAAGCGACACAACTTTTCGCCGCCAAACTCTTGCAGACGGCGTCATGGCCGAACGAACCATACTTCCTCGATTTACTGGGACAATCTGCCTTGCGCACGGTGCCCTCCGGCGAGACAATAGTATGGAGTCAAATTGTTATCGCGGCCGAGATCGGTTCGTTGGTCACCTTCCTCAATTTGCTACCCGTGTGGCAGCTGGACGGAGGACATATCGTCAGAGCGACGCTTGGCGACCGCCCTCATAAAGCGACTGCGCTCGTCGCCTTTGGACTCTTGGCTGTTGCCGGGTACTGGGGTTTCGCGATTCTTCTCGTGATTTTCATGGTGCTGAGCCGACGACCTCTCGAGGGCCTTGAACCGTTGGACGACATTTCACCGCTTTCGAATTCGAGGAAGGTTTTGTTTGTTCTATCTCTGGTCATGCTTGCCCTCACGTTCTTTATCCTAGTTCCATGATTTCACCAACTGTGCCGTGGGATGCTCTGTGCGAGATGATGTCGCACTGAAACTGCTCCAACTGACTAGCGACCGGCCTTTCCTAAGAACGAGCGAGCTTGAGACCATGCCGCCTTTGGTGCTAGAGTCCAGACTAACGGCTTTGATCAAAGATGGGCTTCTGACCATATCAAACGGGGTTTTGCGGATGGATGGCACTCAGCGTATACTGCTTGCGGAACGTTTGATTCATGCTGGATCTGACCCAAGGCGGGTTTCCAGATTCCTCAAGTGGCAAGAGTTCGAGGATTTCACCGAGCGTATGCTGCGCGAGAACGGGTTCCTAACTCGACGACACTTTGTCTTCAAATCTCAGGCCGGAAGGAGGGAGATCGATGTACTCGCGTGGAACGATACCTTCATGCTCGCAATTGATTGCAAGCATTGGCTCAGGGGATTAGCACCAAGACGACTGAGGGAGGTTGTGCAGGCGCAGATTGAGCGAACGGCGCAGTTAGCCCAAAGGCCAGAATTACTTGGCCGTCTAAGAGTTGCCGATGCTACCAGGCGGAGCATCATTCCACTCATCCTGACTTTGAGTGAACTCCACGACCGGCTCGTCGACCGTGTTCCAGTAGTTTCGGTGTCAAAGCTTCTGAGTTTCCTATACGGGCTTTCCCCGGTTGATGATGGTCTGTGTCGGATTGGAATTCTGAATTCTCAATCCCGCCTGGCATAGGACCGAGGCTTCTTTTCATGCAACAGGAACCGAAGCGCTAATCTCGCAGAGGGGTCACAGACAGTCAACCTTGACAGAATTAGAACCGACCCTTCAAGGCTTGACTAGTGCGCTGCTAGCGGGTAATGGGGATGAGGCCAAGCAGAAAGTATTCGCCGCGTTAGCGAAGGGAAGCCGGCAGAGCGAAATCTTAGATGCGATCGTCGAAGCCATCAACATTGTGTGCGACCTCCAAGAACTCGGACAGTACGATCAATCAAAGGTCGCTTCTCAGGAAAGCTCTGTGAATTCATGTCTCCAACTCTTGGAAGACTGGCTTGTCAAGTCGGAGGGTAGGTTCAATGTTAAAGTCACCGTTGGCCCCGTCGGTCTCAAGTCAGGCGCGTTATCGTCATTAGCCTTGTCTGCCTCGTTAAGATCGGTGGGTTTCCGATCTACCAGTCTGGGAAAGACTCAGACAGCTCTCGACCTCCTGCGGAACTCGGAAGAACTAAACGTTGACTTGGTCATCCCTTTGTTAGCCGGTGATGGGGATGCATCATTGCGAAGTTTCGTGGACGCCTATGAACGGGGAGGTTTCAGGAGTAAGTTCCAAGTCATACCCGTCGCCGCGTCGTCGTCAGAAAACGTGCAAGGAATGACAGTAGCGCGAAACTCTAGCGAAGCGATAAGCAAGGCAACGGAATGGGCGATGAGGAAGACGCGGAAAGCAACTTAACGTGCGCTTTGACGCGGTCAGTTTTGAACGTGGCCTTGCGGATTTCCTTCGGCGAGCTTGGTTCCGCACTTGATGCAATGCGCCCATTCCGGCTCGGTTTCTTGTCCACAGTTAGGACATGTCGTGGTTAGGCTTGACTGCGCAACAGGTTCCTCCGTGGGAGTTTCGACGATACTCTCTTGTTCAGGGCTTGCTCTTCGACGCAACAAAACCAAGCTAATTGCCGCCGTAACTATTCCCAGGACGAAGATTCCGGGAATAGCAAGAGGTTGATAATCCACACTATAGTCGGCTGTAATCGTTTTGGGCGAATCCATCGTTATGTTTAGCTGCGGGCTCGTTGACTGGGCGTCGCCGCTCCAGGCACGGAAGCTCTGAGTCACTCCGAAGATGTTGAGCGGCCACGGAGCCGGCGGTGAGGTTGGGGCGGTAATAGTTGCGTTTGATCCCTGATCGTACCATTGTTCGGTAGTGGAACCTGCGTTCACTATAAGCAGGTATTGAACTCTGTAGGTGACCGAGAGAACGATGTCGCCATCGACCAGTACCTGCCTTTGAGGCTGGGTGACACCATCACTCCACTGGCTGAATATGATTCGCGTGGAGTTCGCCAATTCGAGTTGCGATGGGACGCTTACCAGAGGAGTAGTTCCAACCTTGGCGTTGAAACTGACACTTCCAGTGCCCGTGGTCTGTTCGGTGACGTCGTCCATAGTAACAGTTACTCCGGGAGCGCCCACATCAACTTCAAGATTCGCATTCGTCCCAAGCTTGATGACTGCCTGACTGACGCCGGGCCCGTTCTCTGGGTTGCTGAAGTAAGACCAAGTTCCGTTGTCTAGGTAAAGTGCATACGCGGTTAGGTTGAATGTGCTTCCGGATGTCGGGGCCGTTAGTGTGAGGTTCCAAACCTCATCGCCCCCATTCGAAATCGAGATGGGATCGCTCTCCCAAAGAGCGGTGGTAGAGTTGATGCTGCCAGGATAGACTGCTCCACGAATGGTGGCCACGTCCGGCAACCCTTGAATCGCATACTCAACATCCAGGCTGGCGCTAAATGTTCCGCCTGGGGGGACCTCACGGGGACACTGAAAACTCGCCACGCGTAGCATGCCGACATTAGTCGTCGCGGCTACTGTCGTCATACCCGAGAGAATGATTAGCGAGACGAAAGCGACGAAGACAGTAGCCGATTGCTTCATCTTTCCATTAGCCCCATTCTACCTGTCACCGTTTCAGTGCGAGTTCTAGGTGTAGGCCGCCGAGTGGTTATATGAATTCAACGCGCACGCACTTGTCAATCAAGAGTTCGGCGTTCGTGTGCGCGTTCCGATGCAATTAACTTGATTGAGGCGAGAATCAAGTCGAAGCGGTTGGTTTGCGAAACCACGCGTCTAAAGTTGAAGCTGCCATGTCGCCGATTGCGGGCATGAAGTGGTCTGCCACTACAACTAGGAATGCGACTGCGAAGACGCCTAGGATGAGCCCTGTCGGGTAATGCGCTAGCGACCACGGGAGGGTGCCGCTGTAGAGCAGCCAAATTTCTAGGACGATGCGGCCGATGTTAGCGAAGTAGACACTTGCCGAGATTATGGCGAACGCTAGGATCTTCTTCCTAACATGAGTTCGTGGTAGTGCGACGATGATGCCTAGAAAAACTGCGATGACTTGGACGCCTGTGCACATCCTCTGGACATCGAACTGGTTGACGAATACGTCGTTGCCTTGGTACCAGACGGTTGCTTTCATGCCGATCATGTTCATGACGAGGGCCGAGTGTTGCGCAGTCAGATTTTCCAAAAACCAATAGTTAGGAATGTAGTACGCAGCTAAGGCTATCGCGGAAGTTATGGTTAGGAAGCGAAGCGCTGGGTATGCAGCGAACTTCCCGAAAGCCTCCACTCTCATACCTATCACTTCTCGCCACAGGGCATTATCAAGCTTACCCACGCTATCGCTGAAGTCGGTGGCCGAAGCGAGTTTTTCTTTTCATGGCTGGAGGGGCATTCAGCTACCTAGCCCTGATTAAGTTCCCGCGGGGAGCGCGTGCAAATCGGCGCAAAGGACGCATGATAGGTGCTGCGCCTAGTCCTTACTGAACGTTAAGCTGACTATTTTCGCTTAGTCCGCTTCGTCGCCACGAGGACCGCTACCAGCGCCAACACCGCTAGCGCGCTCGCCATCCCTGACGGGAATTCGGGGACGGGTACGTGTGATTCTTCCAGGTAGAAGTTTATTGTGCTGGCTGACCCGGGCGCAACGGAGACTGCACTGCTGTAAGAGATGTAGCCTGGCTCAACCACGGTGACATTGTACACTCCTTGTGGTACGTACATCTGATAGTATCCGCCGCCGTTGCTGTAGGCGACGAATGTGGTGCGGCCATTATTGGCATAAACTGACGCCCAGTCGATGGGTTGCAGTTGGTCAAACATGTTGAACCCATAGATTGAGCCACTGATACTGCCCCCGCCTGCGCCAAAGACTTGCTGAGTCTGCGGCTGTGCAACCGCGAGTCTAG
>Ga0187771_10004005_pt1 | contig 10364 bp, 6 predicted proteins | sample 0116_SJ02_MP15_1_FD_133139 | JGI IMG/M metagenome (GOLD analysis project Ga0187771, IMG submission 133139) | Tropical peat soil microbial communities from peatlands in Department of Meta, Colombia - 0116_SJ02_MP15_10_MG | ecosystem: Environmental > Terrestrial > Soil > Wetlands > Peat | place... | reverse complement strand
TCTACCGGCCCGGCGCCGAAGGCCTCGACCACCGACTGCCGGACCTCCTCCCACTTTCGTTGCGCCGCCCCCGCCATCATCCCGAAACTTCGCAGCGACCGCGGGAAGTAGGAGCGGAACGGAATGCCGAGCCGCGCAAACGTCGTGGCCAGCAGCGGCGCATACGGCCGCTCCGAGCGCAGCACGATGCCGATGTCGTTCCACGGCCGTCCGCCCTCATGCTCCTGCAGGATCCGGTGAGCCACGGCGAGCACTTCCGCCTCACGCGACGCCGCGGCGAACAGCTCCACGCTCGGCGAGCGGCCAATCGCTTCAAGAACGGTCTCCTGTGCGCCGGTCCGCTTGAGTGTGGCGCGCGCAGGCTCCGCGCCGGGCCACCCGGGCAAGGTAACCGTGACGCTCGCCTGCCGCGCGAGCGACTGTATGAGCTGCAGCTCCGCAGGCAGGAACGTAAAGAAGCCGTCGACGAAGAACTCTTGGTAGGACAGGCTTCCAGCCTGTCTGGCCGCGAGAAGCCGGTTAGCCCGGAACACGATCCCGCGCTCCTCCAGCGCCCGCATCGCCTCGGTCAACGCGCCCAAGAGGAGATCGCGCAGGCCGAGGCGCTGAAGCGCTTCCAGGCGCAGGCTGTCGAGCCCTGCGTTCGCCAGCTCCTCGAGTGCCTCTTCGAGCGCCGGCCGCAAACCGGGCGTTCCCAGCAACGGCTGCAGCACCCTCGGGCACGCTCGCTCCAGCCACAGGTCGAGCGCCAGCGCAACGGCCGCATCCGAGGCGGGCGGCGGCACGCCCGGCATGCTGTCGAGAAAGCCATGGAGGGTCGTCACCACCGAAGGCCGGAACACGAGCCCCTCGCGCGCCAGCCGGTTGCGCTTGTGCTCGGCCATGGTCGCCGTGGGAACCAGCAGGCGGAAATCCGCGCGGCCTTCCCCCAGCCGCGCCCGAACCTCGTCCAGGATGCGAGTGGTCTTGCCAGAACCCGGCGGCCCGGTCAGCACCCGCATGGCGTTCAGGTCCGCAGCCGCGACAGCAGAAACAGTCCGACCAGCGAGAATACTGCGATGGGCGACCAGGCGGCCACCGCCGGCGGCAACTGCCCGACGTTCCCCAATTCCTCGAACAACTGGTTCACCGCGAAATAGGCGATGGCCACACCGAAGCTGACGCCGACGCCCATCATGGCTCCCTTGCTGCCCGTAATGAAAGCAAAGGGCACCGACAACAGTGCCATGACGAAACAGAAAACCGGCAGGGCGAACTTCTTGTGGTACTGTACCTGCAGCGGCACCGTGTTGAACCCGCTTGTCTGTAAATCGCGGATATAAGCGTCAAGCTGCGGGTAAGTCATCTGCTTGTAAGTCTTGACTTCCTTCAGGAAGTAACTCGGCGGTTCGACAAACTCGGGGAAAGTAACCGTGGACTCGGGGAATGCAACGTATTTCTCGCCCTTGCGGTCGATGTTGTCGCGATACCAACCGTTCTGAAATACCCAGCGCCGGATGCCTGGCTCCCACCGCCCGCGTTCGGCTACTAACATCCGCGTCATCTCGTAAGTGACTGGCTGGAGCTTGAATACGGTGACGCCGACCATCATCTCCCGGTCCAGCGCCTTGTAATAGTAGATCCATTCGCCCTCGCCCTTAATCCACTTACGCGACGGGTCGAGGAAGGTCTGCGCCGCCTTGCCCTTGATGCGGTTGCGCAGCCCCTCCTGAATGACGTTGGCGCCCGTGACGACATAGTGGTCGAAGGCGAACAGTGCTCCGCTCAGCAGCAGCGTCACCAGGTACACCGGCAGGCTGAGGCGGTGGAGACTGATGCCGCACGCCTTCATCGCCGTGATCTCGTTGGTCTTGGTGAGGACGCCGAAAGCCACCAGCACGCCGACCAGCACGCTCAGCGGCGCCGCATCGTAAATAACCTTCGGGGACAGGAAGAACAGGAACTTGAACAGGTCGCGCATGGGCACGTTGTTCTTGAAGACGTCGCCCAACAGCTCGAAGAAGCTGTAAAGCTCGGTGAGCATCAGGAAGCTGGCCAGCAGCACGCCGAAGTAAAACAGGAAGCTCGACAGGATGTACGTGTCGATGATCTGCGGCAGCAGGAAGAGCCGCCGGCTGAGCTCGGGGAACGCGCGTCGCGTCCCGCGCCCGGCGCCCCACCACGCCAGCAGGCGGTCCCAGTGGAAGCGCGACCAGGCGCCCACTCCGGCAATGATGTCGTGCTCGCCCGGCAGCTCAAGCGTTGCCAGCAGAACGATGCCGGCCAGGCCGAAGGCGAAGTCCGGCATCCACACGGCGATCGACGCCGGCAGCCGGTGCTCCCGCGCCAGCGAGATCAGGCTGACCAGCGCCATGTAATAAAGGAACGCGAAGAAGACCGTGATGACGAACGCGGCCGACTTCCCGCCCTTGCGCGAGCTGACCCCGAGCGGCAGCCCGGTCAGCGCCAGCAGCAGGCACGCCAGCGGCAGCGCAAAGCGGCGGTGCAGCTCGATCCGCGCGTCGACGCTCGCGCGGGCCTCCTTGATCAACTGGGGCGTCGGCGTGGCCGTGAACTCGTGCGGAGAACGCACTTCGCGTTCCTTGGCCTCCAACACCTGCTCGCCCGACTGGAACGCCGTGTTGAAGAACTCGCTCGAATTGGCTGCTGCCTCGTAGGTGCGCCCGTTCATCAGCGAGAGCTGAATCCGGTTCCGCGCCGGCTCCGGATTGGCCAGCGCCGCGGCCGCGACCGTCACCACCGGGCCTTCGCCGCGCTCGGACTGCTGCGTCGCCGCGCCCTTGCGCTCGGCCGGCGGCGTCAGGTCGGCCATAAAGATGTTCCGCCAGCGCACCGGGTGGCCGGGCGTGACGTCGTTGACGTAGAGAATCGTGTTGGGAAAGCTGTCGTCAAAGACGCCGCGCTGGATCTCGGCCGTGAGCTGCGCGGCGCCGATCTTGTTCATCACGCGCGTCAGCTCGCGGATGCTGGCCGGCGTCAGCCACAGCGACGAGGCCGCCGTCAGCCCGCACATCAGCAGCGCGAAGGCCAACACCGGCCCCGCCGTGCGCCGGCCGGGGATGCCGGCCGCGCGCAGGGCGATGATCTCGCCGTCGCTCGACATCCGGCTCAGCGCGATCAGCACGCCCACCAGGCACCCGAGCGGCAGCGTCAACGGAAACGTCGACGGCAGCAGCATCACGAACAGCCACCCCACCAGCGCCGGCGACGCCGAGTGGTTCACCAGGAAGCGAAACGGCTCCGCCGACTTCTGCAGGAAGATGACGAACGTGAACAGCAGCGTGCCGAGCAGGGCGCTCGAGGTGACCTCGCGGAATATCGTGCGGAACAGCAGACCCATAGCTCAAGCTACCGGGGTCCCGAGCCGCGGCCGTTAGGGAGCGGTGTTCGAGCCTTCTCCGCACCCGGGCCCGTCAGCGACAGCACCGGAGGCGGCGTCACCAGCGGCAGCATGGGACGCTCCTCCTCGCCCGACTCCAGCTCGATCTCTTCAAACAGCAGCCCGGGCGAAACCACCGAGCAGGGCACCAGGTAATTGGAGCCGCCCGGAAAGCCCAACGGCGCGCCCGTGTCCAGGAACGAGAACACGGCCTGCTCGCTCGACGCGCTGAGGATGTCGCGGAAGGTGCGCGCGGTCAGGCTGTGGAAACGCAGCCCGCGCACCAGCTCCTCGCGGCCGTCGGGGTAAACGCGGTAGACCAGCAGCGGCGTCGACACCGGGCGCCCGGCGGAGGTCCGCGCCGCCAGCACCATCTGCCGCTCGACCTCGGCGTAGCTGCCGGCGCTCGGGTAGTCCGTCTTGCGCACGATGATGCCGTACGGCTTCCCTTGTTGCTTGACGGCCTCGATCAGCTTCTGCTTCACGGCGGTGAGCGGCTCAGCGCGGCTGGTCTTGACCATCAGATTGCTGATCCGCGCGAGATACGTGAAGAACGGTCCGGGCAGCCTCGCCCGGCCGTTCGATGTCTCCAGACCCCGCACGGGCATGCGCGTCATCAGGTACGTCTTCAGGATGCCGTTCTCGACCAGCGTCAGCGGCACCGGCGCCACGCCTTCCATGTCGAACTCGTAACCGCCAGCCAGCGGCTCGCCGTGCCACTCCTTGGCCTGCGGATCGTCGACCAGGCTCATCCATTCCGGCAGCACCCGCGACCCGATGCGCCCGTCGAACTCGCTCAGCGGGATCGGCAGCGCCCGGCCCGGATCGGTCACCGGGCGGCGCGATTCCGGCAGGTGCGCGCCCAGCACTTCGGCCACCACCTGCGCGGCCGCATACGGCTCAAAGAGCACCGGGCCGATGTAGCGCTCGCCGCGCGGCGCTTTGGCCAGCTCGGTCAGATGCTGCGCCACGTCTTCCACGGACCGTTTCAGGTCGGCCTCGCCCAGCTCGGCCAGATGCAGCCGGGGCACCACCGTCCCGTCGTACAGCGGCATGCCGTCGTCGGCCTGCGTCGTGGCGTGCACGCGGACCAGGTACAGGTTCTCGGGGACTTTGATCGACGTCGATTCGCTGTTCACCAGGTGCACGACCGACTGCACCGCTTCCAGGCTGACGCTGGAATCGTAGACGCGCGGATAGGCCAGGAAGACTTCGCTCAGGCTCCGGATGCGCGCCGCCCACTCCTTCTCGTCGACTTTGGCGCGCTCCGTTTTCTGCAGGATCTTGAGGTGCTCGACGTCGGAAAAGTCGGGGATCACCTCGTTGCGGACGGTGGCGTTCAACGCCGCTTTCTTTTTGCCCATAGCGTCCAGCGCGCCCTTGTAAGCCTGGTCCGTGGCCAGCCACAGGAAGTGCCGCAGCGCCCAGAAGTCGTTGTCGACGGGCAGCGTGGCCAGGTCGACGAACGCGCCCCCGCCGTGCGAGACCTGAAACGCCGCGTTGGAGTTGTCCAGGAGTTCCGATCCCACCCGCACCTCCACCCGCAACGGGCGGTGATGCGTCCGCTCGATGCCGAGCACGCTGCCCAGCTCGGCGGTAATGCTGAGCTGCTCGTTGTCCTCCACCGTGTCCTGGATGAAGTACGGCGCCTCCAGACCCCCCATGCGCAGCCCCATGCCGCGCGTGATTTCCTCCTCCATGGCGCCGAGCAGTGGTTCGGAAACTTGGATGGGCGTTAGCTTGGGCCGCACCGGATCGATGATCTCCACCTGCGGCATATCGGCGTGGCGCAATCGATCTTCTTTTGCTTTCCGCTCCCTGGCCTCCGGGTTGTTGAGGTTCTCCTCGGCTTTACCTTTGGCCTTGACCGGCAGGTTCACGATCTGCGCCGGCGTGATCAGCGAGCCGGCCAGAAACGCGGCCAGAACGGCGAGGGCGACCACGCAGTATCTCATCGCCGGTATCCCCACGTGATGCTCGGTCGCCCGAGCAGCGGCGGCCGGTCGCCCGCATTGGGCTTGCGCTGGATCTCGATCTCGCTGACCAGCACCGCCGGGCTCACCGCAGCCACCGGCACGCTGCCGCTTTCGGCCCCGCAGAAACCGTTGAACACTTCGGAGGCGTCCGACGTGGCGACGATCTTGGCCAGGCTCGCCAGCGGCGTGCCCACGATGTCGACACCGCGCACCAGCTCGTCATGGCGGCCGTCGGGATAGACCCGATAGACCACTAGCGGGATCACCGTGAACGCCTGCAAGCCGAAGCGCGAGGTGTTGGTGTAGCCGCCCGTGACCTCTTTGAAGTACAGCCCGTAGGGCTTGCCCTGGCGGACGATCTCATTCAGCAGCAGACGCCGCAGCACCTTCTCTTCGACCGTCTTGGACGACTCCACGATCAGGTTCGACTGGCGCGCGATCGGCTCGTAGCCGGGCTGCGCGCGGCCGTGGCCGTTGGAATGCTCGATTTCGGGCAGGGGCGTCCGCGACATCAGGAACGTCTTCAGGATCCCATTTTCAACCACGGCCACCGGGCGCGCCGGCACGCCTTCATCGTCGAACTGGTACCAGCCGTTCAGCTCCGTCCCGTTATACTGCTTGCGCGTGGGGTCGAAAACTATGGAAAGAAACTCGGGCAGCACCGGCTGCTTGAGCCGCTTGCCGAACGTCTGGCCCTCGGTGTCGTTCAACAGGCGCTGGCTTTCGACGCGGTGGCCGAAGATCTCGTGGAAGAAAACGCCCGCCGCCCGCCCCGAAAGCAGGGCCGGGCCGGCGAAGGGTTCGGTTTCCGGCGCCAGCATCAGGCTGGCCGCCTGCACGGCCACGCGCTCGACGGCCTGATCCAACATCTCTTCCTTGGGCAGGCGGACAGGATCGTCGGCGTCGAAAGTCTCACTGGCGTACAGGTCCTGCCCGTCGTCCGCCTTGGAGTGGGCGAAGATGGTGAGGCGCACGCTGAGGCGCCCGTGCTGGATCTTCGTGCCCTCGCTATTCACCAGCGTGCGCGTCTCGCGCAGGGTGTCGATGGAGATGCCGGACGTCAGCACTCCCGGAAAGCGCTCGAACTCGCGCGACAGGCGCCGCATCCGGTTCTGCCACTCCTCGCCCAGGGCGGCCAATTTCGGCGGCGTCGAGAAGCTGCCCGCCGGCTCTTCCTTGGAAAAGTCGGGCGCCTTAGCGTCGGCCGACGGGGCCTTGAGCTGGCTGCTGGACTTCAGCAGGTTGAAGCGCTGCGCGGCCATCCGCCAGGCGTGGTCCGTGTCGAGCCATAGAATCCGCTCCAGCGGCACGGCTTGATCATCCAGCGGCAGGTTGCGCGAGGCGCTAAAGCGCGGGCGATCACCGTTGCTTGGGTGGTAGTTGTCGAAGTCCGGAGACCCGACGCGGACCGAGCAGTCCAATGTGCGCCGGTGGCTGTGGCTGGCTTCCTGCAGCGCGCCCAGCGTGGAGGCAATGTGCTCGCCCTCGACGTCGACCACGGCGTAGGAGATGAAATAGGCCGGCGGCTCCGCTTTCTCCTTCAGTACCTTGAAGTTACGTTGCAACTCCGCGTCCAGAATCTCCACCAGCGTGGAGGGCGTCTGGTTCGTGGCCGGCTGTACGGCGGGTAATAGTACCGCCAAGGCCAAAGGGGAAAGAAAGCGCGTGGGACTACGCCGCACACCGCCAGTTTAACATGCAGCCTAACGTGCAGCTTCTCAGGCCGATGCGGCCACCTCGGGCCGCTCGATCTCCGGGCTCATCGCCTCAGGCCAGGCGGTCTGGCTGAGCCGGACGCTGGCCAGCGCCAGCCCGGACCGGCCATGCACCCCCGTCTTCTCGAACACGTGCCGCAGGTGGATCTTCACCGTTCCAGGCCGTATGCCCAGTTCCAGGGCGATGGCGCGGTTGCTCTTGCCCTGTTCCACCAGTTCCAGCACTTGCTGTTCCCGCGCGGTCAGCTCCGTCCGGCGCGCATGCTCCAGCGGACGGCTCAAGCGGAACAGCCCGCTGTCCATGTAGGTCAGCCCCGCGCTGACCGACCGCAGGCATTCGAGTACGTGGGCCTCGTCGGCAGTCTTGAAGAGGATTCCCCGCGCCCCGGCCTGCACCAGCCGCAGCGCCTCGGCCTCGGTCATGGACAGTCCCCAGACCACCGCGCGGGGTGCGCCGCCGTTGTGCATGCCGTTCAGGGCCTCGACAACCGCGTTCAGCCCAAAGGACTTGTCGAGCAGAACCAGGTCCGTAGGCTCCTTCGCCACAAGCTGTAAGGCGAGCGGCAGGCTCGCGATGGACCACCGGCATTCCAGGTCGGTCGCATCGCGCAACATGGAGCGGATTCCCTCGGCCGTGGCAGGCTGGGACTCGCAGAGGCCAACCGTCCGGGGCCGCACGGCAATCTCAATAGGCTCAGTCATTTTCGTCGTTGGCTTTCTGGGGGACCGAGCGGGCTCGTCCCCTGCCAGTTAAGTAGGGCTCCGGGGCGGACTCTCTCAAGTTTTCCTTCGATTTCTCCGATACACGGAGGGAGGAGTCCTTCGGGCGCCGAATGGCTGGTAGTCCAACGCCGAATCCGAGGCAATACATTCAGTGGAAAGTACTTGCCGTCTGCCCGCACCCGTCCCTGGGGCGCGAGCTCACGCCGCTGCTGTCCGAGCATCTGCCCTTTGCGCCGGTCACCGAAATTAAGGACTACCCGGCGCGGGCGGACCTGGCGGAGATCCTGTCGTCCCAATCCCCCAACCTTGCCTTTGTGGATGTGGTGACCAACCCGGATTGGGCGCTGTCGATCATCTCGGACCTGTGCTCCCTCGATTCGAAACTGCCCATCGTCGCCCTCCACGCCAGCAACGATCCGGACTTCATCCTGCGCTGCCTGCGGATGGGCTCGGGCGAGTTCCTGCTGCAACCGATCACCGCGGAGCAATTCAACGAGGTGATCGACCGGATCGCGGCGCAATACCGCCACGGCCGCGGCGCCGGCTCGCTGGCCAAGGTGGTGCTGGTGGTTCCCGCCAAGGGCGCCTGCGGGGCCTCCACCATCGCCTGCACGCTGGCGTACCAGTGGAAACGCCTGGGCGCCAAGAGGATCCTGCTGGCGGACCTCGATCCGCTGACCGGGACGTTGAGCTTCCAGCTCAAGCTCCGCCAGTCCTATAGTTTTGTGGACGCCCTCAGCCGGCAGGGCACGCTCGACAGCGACGTGTGGAAGGGCCTGGTCTACAACGCCAACGGCGTGGACGTGCTGCTGGCGCCCGACAAGCCGGTACACGGCATCGACGAGAGCTTCGATCCGGGCCCCCTGATTGAGTTCACCCGCATGAGCTACGAGCTGGTGGCGGTGGACGTCAACATGGCCTACGGCAAATGGGCGTCGAAGCTGGCGCGGATGGCCGACGAGATCCTGCTGGTTACCACCAACGAGCTGCCGGCGCTGCAGGCGACGCAGCGCGTGCTGGCCTACCTGGAACGCAATCGCATCGAACGGGCGAAGATCAAGATCATCGTCAACCGCTACAGCAAGAACGTCGGGCTGAACGAGGACGTCATCGAGGCCGCGCTCCACTCGGAGATCTACACGACCATCCCCAGCGACTATGAATCGGTTCAAGCCGCCCTGGTCGAAGGCAGGCCGATCGCCTCCACCACCAACATCGGCAGGAGCCTGGCCGCGCTGGCCCAGCGAATCTACGGCAAGGACGGGCAGGCGCCGAAGGAATCGAAACCGTCGGGCGGGCTGGCCTCGCTGTTCTCGGGTCTGCTGCGGCGCTAAAATCGCCACTTGCTGGAACTAACCTCCGGGGCGGGGCACGCCTATTTGAGCCAGCGTCTCGGCTGCGCGCCCGGCGAGCTCACGCTGCGGGAGCTGGAGGGCGGCGTTTCGAACGACGTCTACCTGGTGCAAACGCCGCGCGGGGAATGCGTCGTCAAGCGCGCGCTCGCCAGGCTGCGCGTCCGTGAAGACTGGTTCTGCACTCCCGAACGGGCCTGGAACGAGGTGGAAGGCCTGCGCGCCCTGGCCGAACTGCTGCCGGCGGGCGCCGTGCCCGCCGTACTGTGGGAAGACCGATCGGAGTTCCTGTTCGCCATGGAGTCGATCCCGGAGCCACGCACGACGCTGAAATCGATGTTGCTGGCGGGCCAGGCGCCGCCGGGAGCCGCGCGCGAGCTGGGCCGCTGGCTGGCCATCTGCCTGCGTGACGGATGCGGCGAGGTGTGGCGCGCGCGCTTCCCATCCAGCGACGTGTTCGACAACCTGCGCCTGGATCCGTATTACCGCTTCACGGCCGCGCGCCACCCGGACCTGGCCGCGCCCATCCACCGTCTGATCGAGGAATGCTCCGCGCGGCGCGTGGCCTTGACCCATGGCGACTACTCTCCCAAGAACATCCTGATCGCCGGCTCACGGATGGTGTTGATCGACTGCGAAGTGATCCATTATGGAGATCCGAGCTTCGATGCGGCGTTCATGACCAACCACCTGCTGCTGAAAACCTTCCATCGGCCGCTCCACGCGCCGCTCTACGCGGCGTTCGCCCGGGAGTTCTGGAGCGAGCTGGGGGAGCCGGCCTGGCTCGCGCCCGCCGCGGCACATCATCTGGGTGTCCTGCTGCTGGCGCGCATCGACGGCAAATCGCCGGTCGAATACATCGTGGACGAGAACGTGAAACGGCAAGTGCGCGCCGCCGCGCGCGAGCTGATTCTGCACCCGCCTGCCCATCCTCTGGACGCTTTCCGATGAAACTCACGCTGAGCGAACTGCGCGCCCTGGAGATTCTCGACTCGCGCGGAAATCCGGCGCTCGAAGTGCAGGCCGGGCTGAGCGACGGCACGTGGGCCTCGGCCCAGGTGCCCTCGGGCGCCTCGAAGGGCCGCCACGAGGCGTGCGAGCTGCGCGACGGCGACCCGTCGCGCTACGCCGGCAAAGGTCTCCGGCGCGCCGTGGCGCACGTCGAACGGGAGATCCTCGACGCCGTGCGCGGCCTCGACGCCGAGGACCAGGCTGCGCT
>Ga0187771_10004004_pt1 | contig 10364 bp, 6 predicted proteins | sample 0116_SJ02_MP15_1_FD_133139 | JGI IMG/M metagenome (GOLD analysis project Ga0187771, IMG submission 133139) | Tropical peat soil microbial communities from peatlands in Department of Meta, Colombia - 0116_SJ02_MP15_10_MG | ecosystem: Environmental > Terrestrial > Soil > Wetlands > Peat | place... | reverse complement strand
AGTCGTGCAATGTGGCTCAAAACTCTAGACTACAAACCGCGGCTCGTTTTTTGGGAGGTGACCAAGGGATGTAACCTGCGTTGCATTCACTGTCGCGCCACCGCTTCAGAACTCTCATCACCATATGACCTACCTACAACCAAAGCCCTGAACTTAATAAAGCAAGTCTCTCAGTCATTCCTACCAATCCTAGTTCTGAGCGGTGGCGAACCTCTCTTCCGCCACGATATTTTCGATCTTGCCCGCTACGCTACATCCCTGGGGATTCGCGTGGCGCTGGCCACCAATGGCACCATGGTTGACAAGCCGATGGCCCGCCGGATTCTGGATTCAGGAGTGCGGCGTGTTTCCATCAGCTTGGATGGCGCCGACGCATCCACTCATGACGCGTTTCGCGGCATTTCCGGCGCCTTCGACGCCGCTTTGCGCGGCTTCCGGAACCTGCGCGAATTGGGGATGTCGCTGCAGATCAACATGACGATTGCCCGGCATAATGCGCACCAGCTCCCTGCGGTCCTGGAGTTGGCCAAGGAAATCGGGGCGGATGCCCTGCACACTTTCCTTCTGGTGCCGGTGGGGTGCGGTGTTGACATCGCCGCCGAGCAAATGGTGCCGGCTGAGGAATACGAAGCGATCTTGAATTGGTTCTACGAGCGCTCGCTCGAGGGCGGGATCGAGCTGAAAGCCACCTGCGCCCCTCATTATTTCCGCGTGGTGCGGCAACGCCGGGCCGCCGAGCGCCGAGCGGCCTCCAGCGTCTCCACCCAGGCTCGCGCCCCCGTCACTAGCGCGGCGACAGATGCGATCGGTCCGACGGAGATGACGATGCCCGGCGCCACCGGCATCGCGCTTCATCCGCACGCCGCCCAGCCCAGCCATGGCCATCCCCACGGCATGAACGCCATGACCAAGGGTTGCCTGGCCGGGACGGGTGTCTGCTTCATTTCCCACCGAGGCGAGGTCTATCCTTGCGGATACCTGCCGGTTCTGGCAGGAGACTTGAACAAGCAATCGTTCGCCGAGATTTGGGAGCAGGCCCCCGTTTTTCAGCAACTGCGCAACACGGATAATTTGAAAGGCAAGTGCGGCTACTGTGAGTTTCGTAATCTCTGCATGGGGTGCCGCGCTCGCGCCTTTGCGGCCAGCGGCGATTATCTGGACGAAGAACCGTTCTGCGTTTACCAGCCCCGGCAAAAAAACTCCGCGGCGAGCCTACGGGAGGGAATGACCCATGCTTCAGTTTAGTGATCTCGTGCGCGGCGGCGAAATGGTCCGCGATGTTAAGCAAAACTTCCCCGAGACGGAAGAGGTGTTCGAGAAATTCGGCCTTCGTCCCTCCTGCTTTGACTGCTCCATTGAGATGGCCGCGCGCAAAGTCGGCGCGCCCTTCGATGACTTGATGGTGGAAGTGAACAAAGCCATCTACAAGAGCCGCGGCGTAACGGCGCAAAAAGGCTAAAGTGTAAAGGCTGAAGGTTAAAGGGTAAAGTTCAACAGGAAAGGGTCGTCACCCTTTAACCTTTAGCCTCTCCCCTTTAAGCGAACTCCCATCCCCGACACTTATCGATCTCACAGCGGCTCCGGTTGAGGTAGTGCCGGAGTTCTTCCAAGCCATAATCTCGCGCCACTTCGCGGGCGCTCACACCCGGACGCTTGGCCTTCAACACGAACCAACCTTCCGAAGACAACCACTTATCCTCCGCAATGTCGTCTCCTCGTTCCTTGAGCAGCCGCCCGATCTTCTCAGGGCGGTTCAGATCCTGATGGAAGATGCAGCGGTCCAGATCCAGTGTGAGACGAGTGACGTTCGTTCCATTGCCCTGGTTATTGGTATCGTACACGAGCTGTTCCCCATCCAGATCGTAAACTCGGCAATCCGGAATCCACGTGGAACTAACCACGTAGTAGTTATAGCTAATCGCCTGCGCCTGCAGCGAGCGGCCGGCCGAGTAGGCGCTCACCCAGATCACCAACTCCGCTCCCTGGTTGGAGAGCTGCTCCCAGAGTGGGGACCAGTTGACGTCGAAGCAGATGGCCAAACCTAATCGCCCGAAATCCGCCTGGTGGACACGCACGGCCGTGCCAGGATGCACGGAACGATCCACGCACTCCTCTCCCCAGACGGGGTAGATTTTGTCATAAACGCAGGCCACCCTTCCTTCGCGGTCGACGAGGACAGCGGAATTGAAGGCCTGTTTGCTGTCTGTTCGATGGATCGGGCAAACAATGTACGCATGATGTTTCTTGGCCAGGCGCGACATGGCATTAATGGTCGGACCGTCAAGTGGCTCCGCGCTCCCTTTGTTGAGACCTCGAAACGTCTCCGGAAGCGCAATGATATCCGTCCCCTTGGCCCCTTCTTCATCCACCAGGCTGGCGATCCACTCCAGGGGGTGCTCCCCCGCATGAAAGCCAATACTGACGACCCGAACAGGGCGCCCGATCTTTTCCTCCGAGGACTCCAGAGGGTTGCCTCGAGCCGCTCCCACCGAGGAGGCCGCCTGCGCCTCGCCGCCAAAACCCACGGCCAGCGCCGACACCCCCATAGCTGAATCCTTGAGAAACTGCCGTCTCTTCATCTCGTTATGCACGATGTCCTCCTGTTGCCAATTGCAGTGGCGAGTTTACATCGCCACGTCGCGGCGTCGCTGACCGAATTGCCTTGCCAATCGGGCCGACGCCGATCCCCTCCGTCCATCATGCGGCCAGTCTGCCAGAGTCGTCGCACTGCGTCCAGGGCTTTGCGCCACGGCCTCGCTGGCCATTTCATGGGGATGGTCCTGCCGCTTTTAAGACATAGATAAACCACGGCGCAACGTAGACCTCACTGACCCATGAGTACGGCTCATCTGTTTTACCTAAAGGCTTATGGGTAGTGACAACTACCAATCCAGCCCGCCTATAGGACTCACGGTAGTCTTCGTCTGACCAGACGATATCCTCCACCGGGCGCCTATCTTCCACGTCGGTCATAACGATTTTAACTTTGTCCCCGCTCCGGGCGGCGGCGTTTTCCGGAAAATCCTGGGTCGTAAAGGAGGCCCATTCGTGTGTGTAGATTTCGGGGGAAGAAACGAGGTTTATAATCCGCCCTCGCTGATTCAGGAGTTTCCGCAGCTCGGTGAGAATTCTCACTTTCCTCCCCATTGTAGGAATGTTGTCAAACGTAAAGGCGGAGAGGATCATATCGTAACCGCATGCTTCGCAGGCGCTGAGGTCGCCATCTTCAACCAAACGATAGTCCCCGGTCGGATCCAGTTCCCGGGCCTTCTCGAGCATGCTCGAAGCGATATCAACCCCGATGGGCTTCAATCCCAAGCGCCGCAAGAAACGTGTCGACCGCCCGGTTCCACAGCCAAAATCCACCGCCTTGCTTCCTTTGACATGTTCGCTGATTATCGCGGGCAAATCCCGGTAGGCTAAATAGTATGTGCCCGGAAACTCAAGTTTTGCATAGGACGCTGCCCGCGCTGTGTCCTCGTAAACATTAGCGAGTTCCATGATCCCCCCCGACACTCTCGCCCGAGCACAGTCTACTCCGACTGGTGTGTCGGGGCAACCGAACTGGGACCTAAACAGCGGGCCTGAGTTTACTATTGCCAACTCAATTCCCTGGCGCACTGGCGTATGGCCGGCGGCAGCGACTCCAGCATTGACACGAAAAAAGTGAAACACTATATTACGTGAGACCCTGACAAGGAGAAAAACCATGCAACGTCGCGAATTCCTTTCGGCCATGAGTCTTGGTGGTTACTCTTTGCTCGCCCCTGCGAGCGCTGCGCTTCCCTCACCGCCCCTCCCTCTTGCCACCGCTGCGAGCAGTCCGAGCGGCCGGCGCGCCAAGATCGGTTGCGTGAGCTGGAACTTCCATAGTCTTGCCCCGGGAGCTCACCCGGAGGAGGCCATTGACACCATCGGCAGTCTAGGCTTCGAGGGAGTGGAGTTGATCGCCAACTCGCCTAAGGATGTCGACGAGTATTGGACCGACGCGACCATTGACCGCATCAAGAAACAACTGGATCGAAACCATCTGACATTGAATCAGTTTCCTTTTTTCCAGCCCGTGGTCGAGGACTTGACAAGCACCGACCCTGAGAAGCGCAAGGTCAGCTTGGACTACTTTGAGAAAGGCTGCCGCATTGCCCACAAACTCGGCGCCCCCATGGTGAATATCGTGGCACCTTGGGCGCGGCAACTGAGCGCCTCTACTTCCTACCTGCCTCGCTACTTTCTAAGCGATGTCCAGCCCGGCGAGAAATTTCACATCAACATCGCTCCGGGTTACAACTTTGACGAACTATGGCCACTCTTCATCGAGACGATGAAGGGCTGCCTGGAGCGCGCCCAAGCGCTTGGCATGAAGTTTTCCATCGAAAACCACACTTACACGATGCTTCCTGTTTCCGACAGCTTCCTGCGCCTTTGCGACCACATTCCCAATCCGGCTTTGGGCTGCAATCTCGATTGCGGATGGGCCATGAACCAGCGCGAGTATCCTCCCGTCGCCATTCACAAGCTGAACCGGCGCCTGATGAATCTCCACGTCCGCGATATCGACCCCAACATGCGCGAATACGTGCCCATCGGGAAGGGAGTGATGGATATCAAAGCCATTGCAGACGCCGTGAAAGCCATAGGCTTCACGGGCTTCCTCTCTCTCGAACAGGACGGTTCCAGCGAGGATATGAAAGAAACCTGCCGCCGCTATATCCGCATGATGAAGGAGTACCTTGCCTGACGCGCGGTCGTAGCGCCGACCTTCAGGTCGGCAGTCCCTTGCATCTCTCATCGTCTTCGCCCCGCGGTGCGGGGTCAGCGCCACAGCTTGGTGTGCGGTGCGGCACAAACGGCGAAAGAAAACTGTGCGTTTCGGGCAGAGCAGGCGTATACTGCCTTCCTTCATCGGGAACTCTGCGCCGCTCAAGACAACGCCTGGGCGGCAAACTTGGCCAAAAAGGGGAGCACTTCGATGGATTCGAACTGCAGGAAGCTTACTTATGTAAATAGATTGACTCTCATATTGTCCTTTTTCGTAGTAGTTTTGATTCCCGGCTTTGCAGTGGCCCAGCAAGCGACCGGTAAAATCGTTGGCACGGTAACTGACGCTCAAGGCGGGGTGATGCCGGACGTTAAGGTCACCGCCACCAACCAGGCTACGAAGATTACAACCTCGAGCGTCACCAACAACGAGGGACTCTACCAGATCCTCAACCTTCCTATCGGTGATTACCGCCTCACCGCGGAACGCGACGGTTTCAGAACGCTTGAAACAGACGCGCCACCGCTGCAAATCAACCAAGTGTTGCGTGTGGACTTGCACATGGAAGTGGGCGCGCGCACCGAATCAGTTACGGTAGAAGGCTTGGCTTCCGCTGTGGAAACTGTCAATCCTACCTTGGGTCAATCCGTCACCGCGCGAGCTGCGGTCGACCTGCCGCTCAACGGACGCAACGTTCTCAACCTCGCGTTGCTCCAGCCAGGCGTCACCGAGGTAAACCCCGCCGCTACGGACGGCGCCCAGGCGGGTAACTTCGGGATTGCCGGCGGCAAGTCTGATTCCGTCACCTTTCTGCTGGACGGCGGAATCAACAATGACCTGCTGGCCAACGAAGTCGTCTATAACCCCAACCCGGATGCCATCGCCGAGTTTCGAATTCTGACCAGCAACTATTCGGCGGAATACGGGCGCAATGCGGGCGGCATCGTGAGTGTGGTCACCAAGTCCGGGACCAATGCCTTGCACGGCAGCGCATTTGACTACGTGCGGAACGACCTCTTCGACGCCAATACCTTCTTCAACAATTATAACAATAACCAGCCCCAGAGCTTGCCCAAGCAAGTGCTCAAGCGCAATCAGTACGGCGCAACCCTTGGTGGACCGCTGGTGAAAGACAAGTTCTTCTGGTTCGTCGATTACTCCGGCCAGCGCCAGGTTCAAACCATAACCACCACACAGCTTCCGGCCTACACTCCGCGGGAGCTAGGGGGGGACTTTTCGCAGTCTGCCACGGATACAAATGGCAATCCCATTCCAGACCCGCAGGTGGCGGCGTTTCTGGCAGCCAATTCCTACTGGCAGCCGGACCCCACCTCGGCCGCGCAGGCAATTATTGACCCGACTAAGTTCAGCCCCGTGTCGCAGAACTACATCAAAGCCAACCTCATCCCGACTTCCGCGACGGGGGTGAAGATCGCCCAGGCAGGCAGCCGGGACAATACCGACGAATTCACGGCTAAGCTGGATGTCCAACTCAATTCCGAGGACAAGCTTTCGGCCACTTTAGGCTGGGCTCGCGAGCCGGTGCTGAATCCGTTTAGCTTCGCTTTTGGTTCTATCCCCGCCGATGCCTACGGATACGGCAGCATCGGGAACCATCATCGGGAGTTTACCAACCTGGCTTGGGATCGAAGCTTTTCGGCGACCTTGCTGAACGAAGCGCGGTTCACCGCCCAGCGCATGAATATTGCCCAAGCTTTTCCCGCCGAGAAGCTGCCGACGCCGGGCCAACTGGGGATTGGAATCACTCCTGACCAGTCGACAGGCCCCACCATTATCGGCTTCAATCGAGGACTGACGCTCGGTTTCAGCCCGCAAGGGCCCACCACCGAGATCAACAACACCTTTGGCGGGTCTGACACTCTTTCTTGGCTGAGAGGCCAACACACCATGAAATTCGGCTTCTTTGCCTCTGCCTTTCAAAACAACACACACTACGATTTTTACGTTGATGGGGAGTTCTACTTTTATGGACCCTCCACCAGCGTGGGCTCAGGCAACGATTTTGCGGATTTCCTGATGGGCCTGCCCGACGAATATCTGGAATTCGGCGCCGCGCCCTCGAACGTTCGCAGCAGATCATACTACACCTTCGCGCAGGATGAGTGGCACGTGCGCAAGAACTTCGTCGTCACCTACGGCCTGCGTTACGAATACAACTCCCCCAAGCTGGACACCCAGGGACGCTCCTTTTCAGTCATTCCCGGAGCGCATTCCACTCGGTTCGCAAATGCTCCGTTGGGTCTGCTGTTCCCAGGTGACCCAGGCGCCCCCAAAGGCGCCAATTTCCCGGTTCGGACCAACTTCGCTCCGCGACTCGGTTTTGCTTGGGATCCACGTGGCAACGGCAAGACGAGCATCCGCGGCGGAGTCGGAGTGTTCTACGACATCCTGAAGGCCGAGGATAACTTGCAGTTCAACGGCCAGGCGCCGTTCTTCGGGTACGTGGACATGTACTTCCCAACCTTGCCGGGAAATCCCACCTCCGATCCCGGTTACTTGACCCAGCCTTTTGTTGCTGCGGGGGCCACCAATCCCTTCCCCTCGAAGCCTCCCGCACCCAATATCGACTTCGGGGCTGCAGGCTTTCTGCCTTTCGGCGGAGGCGGCGTCTACTTCGTCTACCCGCACCTGCGCACGCCATATACCTATCAGTACAACTTCAGTATCGAGCGCGATCTGGCCCAGGGCCTGGTCCTCGAGACGAGCTATGTGGGGAGCGCTACCCACAAGCAAACCGCACTGGTCGACCAGAATCCCTTTATCTTGGGCACGGAAACGCGTCTGCTGAACACCCAGCCGGGAATCCTATCTGACGGCTCCAATGGTTTCAGCTACCTCGACACCTTTTCGAATGTCGTCAGCGCCAACTATAACAGCTTCCAGGCCAGCCTCACCAAACGGATTTCCTCGAGCCGCTGGGCTGGCAACAGCTACTTTACCCTCGCCTATACTTGGGGCAAGTCTATCGATAACGCTTCCGGGTTCCGCAACGAGACTTCTCAGGTGCCTTACTACAATCACGGGCTATTCCGTGCCGTTTCCGATTACGATATCGCCCACCGCATCGCCTTCAGCGGGGCCTGGGAACTTCCCTTCAATCAACTCTGGGCTTCCGCTCCCCGGCGCTTGACGAAAGGATGGAGCCTCTATCCCATCGCCACGTGGCGTACTGGCTTCCCCATGGACATCTTCAGCCAGTTCTACACCGCCCGGACAGACCCGGGACCGTCCGCTGCGGGCGACGCCGGCATCGTGCGCGCCAATCAATTAACCAGCGTCGTCCCCATTCTAGATGCGCACCACAATGCCGGCAATTTCTACTTCAATCCCGCAAACTTCACAGCCCTCCAGAACACGCCCTTGCCGGGCAACCCAGACCCCTGCGCCGGCGCAGACCCAACCTTGCTCCCTGCGAGTGCGTGCGCAGTGATTAATCCGGCTGTGCGGACTTACGGGTCGTACCCTAGGAACTCGTTGCGCGGGCCACACCGGGGCAACCTCGATTTTGCAGTGGGGAAGAAGACCCCCCTGGTGGGAGAGCGTTTGAATGCGGAAGTCCGTGCGGAGTTCTTTAATATCTTCAACCAGGCGCAGTTTCAACTCCCCACGCTCAACATCACTGATCCCAGCTTCGGCCGGATCACCAGCACGTATGACCCGCGCATTATTCAGTTAGCGGTGCGGCTTACGTTCTAGCGTCCTGAGGCCGTGGGGGTCCCGCAGATGCGGGATCACCGCTACGACTGGACCGATGCAAGAATCATCGGCAACGGCTTGAGGTCCCTGCGCAGGGGGTCCAGCGACAGCCCAAGAGCCTCGAGGGTGAATGCGCCTAACAGGATACTGTCATCTTCTTCGCCGAAGATGACGTCCGCTCCACCGATTCGATCTCCGTATTTGAAAAGGGCGATGCCCTTCTTACGGGTGATCTTGCTCCCGTCGGCCAGCCGGAACTCCTGAGCTGTGAGTGGTTGGATACCAAGCCGCTCCAGAATTGGCGTGGGCACCACGGAGTAGATAGCTCCGGAATCTATGAGGAATTGGACCTTTTCTGTCGTCTGCGGATTGGCAGGATTCCCTACTTCTATCTCCAGCGTGGTCAATCCCATCGCCATCTCCTTCCCCAGACAGACTGCTGGGTCCCTCCTCACAGGTTAACACGAACGATCACCATGCACTAGCCACTAACCACTGGCCGCTGCTTTGCTCACGTCCAGTAGTTGCGGTCGAGCGACCGGTACTGGATGGCTTCGGAGATGTGATCTGTGCCGATGGCGTCAGCGGCGGCGAGGTCGGAGATGGTGAGCGCCACTTTCAAGATGCGGTCGTGGGCACGGGCGCTGAGGCCCAAGCGCGTCATGGCGCTCTCCAGCAAGCGCTCGCAGTCGGCGGAGATATTGCAGTACTTGCGAATCTGCCGCGAGCTCATTTGCGCGTTGCAGTAAATCTTTTCGCCGGGGAAGCGCCGCAACTGGCGCTGGCGGGCTTTCATGACGCGCTCGCGAATCTCTTGAGAGCTCTCCCCGCCCGAGTCCTGCCGCAGTTCCTGGTAGCGGACGGCGGGCATATCGATGTGGATATCGATGCGGTCGAGCAGGGGTCCGGAGATCTTTGAGACATAGCGTTGAATGAGAGGCGGAGTGCAGGTGCACTCTCGCGAGGGGTCATTGAAAAAACCGCAAGGGCAAGGGTTCATGGCGGCGGCCAGCATGAATCGCGAAGGAAAGGTCAGGGACATGGCCGCGCGCGAAATGGTGACCGTGCCGTCCTCGACGGGCTGGCGCATAACCTCCAGCACGTTGCGCTGGAATTCCGGCAACTCGTCGAGGAAGAGCACGCCGTTGTGCGCCAAGCTCACTTCTCCGGGGCGAGGCACAGCCCCACCTCCAATCAGTCCGGCATCCGAAATAGTGTGGTGGGGAGAACGAAAAGGGCGCGTGCCCACCAGGCCTGCGCCCGGCTCGAGCAGCCCTGCCACGCTGTGGATCTTGGTGGTTTGGATGGCTTCGTCGAAGGTCAGGGGCGGCAGAATGGTAGGAATGCGCTTGGCCAGCATGGTCTTGCCCGCTCCCGGCGGGCCGATCATAAGGATGTTATGGCCTCCCGCGGTGGCCACTTCTATGGCCCGCTTGGCGTGAAGTTGCCCCTTGACGTCGCGGAAGTCCACGCCGTACTGGCTCGCTTGCGCCAACAATGCGGCACTGTCCACTTTGGCCGGCGTGAACTCACGCGTCTCATTGATGAAGTCCAGGACTTCCGGCAAAGAACGTAAGCCGTAAATCCGCAATTCCTCAACCACCGCTGCCTCGCAGGCGTTTTCCACCGGCAGGACCATTTGCTGGATACTTTTCTGCCGCGCCATAGCGGCAATCGAGAGTGCGCCCTTGATGGGCCGCAGGCTGCCATCCAGCGAAAGCTCGCCCAGAAACAAAGTATTCTTGAGGTCGGCTTTCAGGACAACGCCTGTTGTGCCCAGGATGCCCAGCGCGATGGCCAAGTCAAATCCGGAACCTTCCTTCTTCACGTCCGCCGGGGCGAGGTTAACCGTGATGTTCTGGAAGGGAAACTCCAGGCCGCAATTCTT
>Ga0187771_10004003_pt1 | contig 10364 bp, 11 predicted proteins | sample 0116_SJ02_MP15_1_FD_133139 | JGI IMG/M metagenome (GOLD analysis project Ga0187771, IMG submission 133139) | Tropical peat soil microbial communities from peatlands in Department of Meta, Colombia - 0116_SJ02_MP15_10_MG | ecosystem: Environmental > Terrestrial > Soil > Wetlands > Peat | place... | reverse complement strand
GCGCGGTGGGATCGTCTTTCTCCACCGTGGCAAGCGCGAGCGACGCCTTCACCAGCATCGTGCTCAGGGCCTCGGGCCTGAGCGTTTCGGCCAGCGCCGCATGCATCCCCGCGATACGCGGGGCAAGCCCGCGATAACGCCGCGAAAGCTCCGCGTCGACCCGCGCCGATTCGCACAGCCGCAGCAGCGCTCCGGCGAGTGCAGGATCGTCAAAAGATGAAACGTAGCTGTCCAGCGCTTCGACTCCGGTCTCGGCCCGCTCCTCGAAACCCGGCATGTCAGCCAGCCGGAAGCCAAAGGTACCGAACTCGTGACGGCCGGCCAGATGGGCCGCGGTCAGGATGTAATAGTCGCGCGCCATCGCCGCCCCGCCCAGCGCCGAGACCGTCTCCGGCAGGTAGATCATCTCGCCCGGCATCAGCGGATAATGGAACGGCAGAATCGGACCGGTGTTGGGAAGCGAATCGAGCCGGAACTCCACCGGAAAGAGCATGCGCATGAATTTCGTGAGCATGCCCTTCACCATGTAAAGCGCGTGCTCGTTGACGGCCGTGTTGTCGGTTGCCATTGCTTTTATTGTTACAAATCGCGGCTCGCACATGCAATTTCGATTTGCCGCCCAAATCCCGCCTTGACTGTCCCGGACTCGGCTGCCTTAACTGGTGAAACCCCGTATGAACATCAAGAGCTTTGCCTGTGTACGCCGCCGCGCCGCTCGTGCCCTCGCCGCACTGCTCGCGCTCGCCTTCGCCACCACCGCCCGCGCCGGAATTACCGACGCGGTCAAGTCCGAAACGCTGCCCAACGGTCTCCAGGTCCTGGTGCTCGAGAACCACAAGGCTCCGGTCGCCACGCTCAACGTTTTCTATCGCGTCGGCTCGCGCAACGAGCAAGTCGGCAAGACCGGACTGTCGCACCTGTGCGAGCACCTGATGTTTCGCGGCACGAAAAAGCTCGCCCCCGAGGAATTTTCCAACATCATCCAGGAAAACGGCGGCGACGATAACGCCTTCACCACCGAGGACTACACTGACTATTTCGAAGTGATTAATCGCGATCATATCGATGTGCCGATTGAGCTCGAGGCCGACCGCATGGCGAACTTCGAACCCAAGGGTTTCGACTCCGAAAAGGCCGTCGTGATGGAGGAGCGGCGCCTGCGCACCGAGGACAATCCCGAGGACGCGCTGTCCGAGATGACCCAGGCGGCGGCCTTCGTCGAGCATCCCTATCACTGGCCCGTGATCGGCTGGATGCACGACGTTCAAGGGCTCACGCTCGAAGACGCGCTCAACTACCACCGGATCCACTACTCGCCGCAAAACACGATCGTCGTCGCCGTCGGCGATTTCGACGCGGCCAGGGTGCTCGCCCTTATCCGCCATGCCTTCGGTTCGATCAAAAACGGCCCCAAGCCACCGCCGGTCGACGAAGTCGAACCGCCGCAGGACGGCCAGCGCCGGGTGGTGCTGCGCCATGCGGCGAATCTGCCGGCCTTCGCGATGGCCTTTCACGTGCCGAACTACCGCAGCTCGCGCGACGCTTATGCGCTCGAGGTCGCCGGCGAAATTCTGGCCGACGGTAAAAGCTCGCGCCTGTACAAGGACCTCGTGATCGACAAGCGGATGGTGGTCGACGTCGATGTCGGATATGAGATGACCTCGTTCGACCCGGGCCTGTTGTGGGTCTCGGCCCAGATGCGGCCGGGCGTGAAAACCGACGACGTCGTCGCCGAAGTCGATCGCCAGCTCGCCACCATCCGCACTCAGCCGGTCAGCGCGGAGGAGTTGCAAAAGGCCAAGAACCTCGAGGAAGCGGGTTTCGTCTACGGCCAGGATTCTGTCTTCCGCGAGGCGATGCTGCTGGGCCTCTATCAGATGCTCGGCAGCTACAAGATGGTCGATCAATATCTCGAGGGTATCGACAAGGTAACCGCGGCCGACGTGCAGCATGCCGCCGGTCAATTCCTCGCCGACCCTAACCGCACGCTGGGTGTGCTGGTTCCCACCGGCGTCCTTCCGCATGAGGCGGGAGGCGGCGCGGGCGGCGCGGTCCGCCACGCACCCGAGCCCGGAGACGGCGGCATTTCCGCCATGCTCGGAATCCCGGCGGCGGAGGTGCTGCGATGAACCCGCGAATCAGGAACACCGCCGTTGCCTCGCTCGCCGCGATGATCGTTCTCGCGATTTTGGTGCGGCCAGCGTCTGCGCTCGAAATCAAGCGGTTCAAGCTCGGCAACGGCGCCGTCCTGCTCGTATCGGAGCAGCATCAGCTGCCGATGGTCTCGATGGCGATCGCTTTCGACGCCGGCACCCGGCGCGATCCCAAGGGCAAGGAGGGGCTTGCCGCGCTCACCGCCTCGAGCCTGATGCAGGGGACCAGCCGGTTGAGTGCAGCCGAGTTCAATCAGAAGACTGATTTCATGGGCAGCTCGATCTCGATCGGCGCCAGCCGTGACTATGCCACGGCGAGCCTGACGTCGCTGAAAAAGTATGCCGACGACACGCTCGATCTGATGACGCAGACGCTGCAGGACCCGGGCCTGCACGACGCCGACATCCAACGCAAGCTCGCCGACCAGGTTGCCGCCATCAAGGCCTCCGAGGAGGAGCCGGGTTATGTCGCCGGCGTCGCCTTCAACAAGCTGCTATTCGGCGACGGGCCTTATGGCCATCCGTCCGAGGGCTTCGCCGATACGGTCGGCAAGCTCAAGCCTGACGACGTGCGCGCCTTCTATCGCGATCACTACCGGATGGGCAGCGCGGTGATCGCGGTTTGCGGCGACGTCGATGCAAACGGCATCAGGGATAAGCTCGAGAAGGAGTTCACTGGTCTGGCCGGCACCGTAACCGAACAGCCGGAACCGGCGGCGCCCGTCGTCGCGCCCGGCCTTCACGCTGATCTCATTGATCGCAACGTGGCGCAGGCCAATCTGATCCTCGGCTCCGGCGGCATCGCCCGCTCGAATCCGGACTACTACAAGCTCCAGGTGATGAACTACATCCTGGGCGGGGGCGGTTTCGCCGCGCGCCTGATGAAAGTGGTGCGCAGCAAGGCCGGACTCGCCTACGGCATCGGCAGCGCCTTTCACGCCGGCAAATTCCCCGGCGCTTTCCTGATCGTGCTCCAGACCAAGAATCAGAGCAGTAACGAAGCGCTCAAGCTGATTCTTCAGCAGATGCGCGAGATCCAGAATGCGCCGGTCTCCGACGCCGAAATGGAATCGGCCAAAAAATATCTCATCGGCAGCTTCCCGCTGAAGCTCGACCGCCAAAGCGAGATCGTCGGTTTTATGCTCGAGACCGAGCTTTACGGACTGGGCACCGACTACGCCGAGCGCTATCCGCAGCTAATTCGCGCGGTTACCAAGGCCGATGTTCAAAAGGTCGCGCGCGATTATCTGCATCCCGATGCGCTCGATCTGGTTGCGGTCGCCAACCAATCTCAGGCTAAAATCAACGTCGCCGGGCTCGAGCCGGGAAGACAGGCTTCGGCGGCAAATCCCTAGACGCGGAGGGAACATGAGCGATCAAAGCTGGCGCATCGAGGGTGAGTACTTCGAATCCTGCAATTGCGAGCTCCTTTGCCCCTGCCTGCTTTCGCACGCGCAGGTGCGGCCCACCGAGGGCCACTGCGACGTCGTCCTCGCGATTCACATCGCCAAGGGTGCATGCGGGGGCGTTGATCTTTCCGGACTCAACGCGGTGCAGGCGCTGACCACCCCCGGCCCGATGGCGCAAGGGAACGGAACGCTCGCGGTCTATATCGACAATCGCGCCAACGATGCCCAGCGCACCGCGCTCGAAGCGATCTTCACCGGCAAGGCGGGCGGTCCGCCCTCGCTCATGGCCGGCATGATCGCCCATCGCTTGCCGACCAAGACCGCGGCTATCTCCTTCAGTTCCGACGGCAAGGTATACAAGCTGTCGATGGCCGGAATCGGCGATGTCACCGTCGAAGGCGTGACCGGCGCCGGCAATCAGGTGGTGTGGCTCGACAACGTCGGACATCCGTTTTCGCGCCGGCTGGCCGCTGCTCGGGGAACCTCGAGCCATTTCAAGGATCAGTCGCTCAGCTTCGAGAACTCCGGCCGGAACGGTCACTTTTCGCCGATCAACTGGTCAAACGCCTAGCCAGCGTGCGCCGGCCATGACCTCCGCGAACGCCCGGGCAGACCAGCACGACCGCGCCGAAACCGCCGAACCCCCTGCCCTGCCGCTGCGCGATCGGCTCACGCTGTGGGGCGGACTCGCGACAATTACGGCACTCGCGTGGCTCTACCTGATACGGATGCCGATGGCGGCGGAGGACCTGCCGGGGATCGCCGCGCGCCTGCTCAACGCGTTGCCGCCGCAAGCCGCCGACGTCTGGCTCACCTTCATGATGTGGGCGGTGATGATGGTTGCGATGATGCTGCCGAGCGCGAGCCCGATGATCGCGATGTATGCGCGAATCGCCCGTGGCCGCGGAGACTCGCCGCGGCATGCGGTGTGGTCCTTCGCCGGAGCCTACGTCGTGGTCTGGACATTGTTCAGCGTCGCCGCGACCATCGGGCAGTTCGCGTTGCAACGCACCGCGCTCCTCCGCCCCGACCTCACCACTCCGCCTTTGATTGGCGCGATCATTCTCGCCGCCGCCGGCTTTTTCCAGTTGACACCGCTCAAGGACGCATGCCTCGGCCAGTGCCGCTCGCCGCTTGGCTTCTTCATGACGCAATGGCGCGCGGGGAGCGCCGGCGCCTTCGCGATGGGCTTCAGGCACGGCGCCTTCTGCGTCGGATGCTGTTGGGCGCTGATGGCGCTACTGATTGTGATGGGCGTGATGAACCTGGCGTGGGTAGCGGCGCTCAGCGCGTTGGTGCTGATCGAAAAAGCGACTCTGTACGGCCGCGCGATTGCGCGCACGAGCGGCGTCGCGATGGTAATCGCCGGGGCCGCCCTCGCCTTCCGGGCCTGATCGGCGTCGCACGAAACGGCGGTGCGGCAATCTCCGCCTCCCGATAACCCATGCGCCCGCAACATGAAAAATCCGCGCCGCGTCCGATCGTGCACACCGTCGGTCATTCGACCCATCCGATCGAAAGCTTCCTCGCCCTGCTCGCGCAGCATCAAATCTCGCTCTTGGCGGACGTTCGATCGTTTCCCAGTTCGCGCCGCTGGCCGCAGTTCAATCAGGCCGAACTTCAACAATCGGTCGAGCGCGCCGGTCTCCGCTATCAGTGGCTGAAGGCGCTCGGCGGAAGACGCAATCTCAAGCGCCCCGATTCGCCGCACACCGCGTGGGAGCATCCGGCCTTCCGCTCATACGCAGACTACACGGAGACTCCCGAGTTCGCGGCCGGCGTTGAGGTATTGATCGAACTCGCGCGCGGCGCGCGCATCGCGATCATGTGTTCGGAGGGACTGTGGTGGCGATGCCATCGGCGCATCATTTCGGATCACCTGACGGTGCGTGGATGGGACGTGCGGCACATCATGCCCGACGGCAAAATCGCCATGCACGCGCTGACGGACTTCGCTTCGGTGCGCGACGGCCGCATCATCTACGACGGCGGCCAGCAGGCGCTCAAGCTAAAATGACGCCGAGCTGATCAGATCCGCGCGGTCTCCGCCGGCTCGTCGATCACTCGGTTCTCGATATAGCCGATGCGATCGATTTCGATTCGCACGATATCGCCGGCCTTGAGCCACTTGGGCGGCTTCATCGCACCCGCGACGCCGGCTGGCGTCCCGGTCGAGATGATCGTTCCGGGCAGCAGCGTGAACACGGTCGACAGCGTCTCCACCTGCTCGAAGCAATCGAAGAACAGATTGCGCGTGTTCGAATGCTGGCGCTCCTCGCCGTTGACGAGCGTGCGCAATTCCAGCGTGTGCGGGTCGCCGATTTCATCCGGCGTCACGATCCACGGACCGCACGGCCCGTGAGTGTCGAAGGATTTGCCGAGGGTCATCGTCTGCGCGCGCCGCTGCCAGTCGCGCACGCTCACGTCGTTGACGATGAGATAACCGGCGATTACCTCGTGCGCGCGGGCGCGCGGCACATGCCGGCAGCGGCGCCCGATCACGAAGCCCAATTCGCCCTCGTAATCGAGCCAGGTTGATGCACGCGGCAGATGGATCGGATCGTAGGGACCGGTCACGCAACTCGACTGCTTGTTGAAGAACATCGGGAAGGACGGCTTTTCCCGGCCGGTCTCGGCGACGTGATCCGCGTAGTTGAGCCCGATCGCGAGAAACTCGGGCGGGCGCAGCACCGGCGCTTCGAGTTTGACCTGCGCAAGCGCAATCCGCGGCGCATTCTGCGCGATCGCTCGCGCGCGGTCCATCGCGCTCGTGCCGGCGGTAAGAAATGCGATCATCTCGTGAGGAATTTCCGGCGCCGCCGCGGTGATATCAGCCACCGCGTCGCCCACCGCCACTCCGATTCGCGTCGCTCCCTGATGCGTAAACGTTACGAGTTTCATCGGCTCGCTCCCTGCGCTGCGTACTTCAACCGTCCCAACGATCACTCTTTCCTAGCACAATGGCGCGGCGATCCGGTTGCGGCGGATCACTGCTGGCCGGCGTTGCGTTGCAGGTACTCGAGGATCTCGCGATCTTGATCGGGCGTGAGCGGAGGCTGGCCCGCCGCCGCGATCTTCTGCCGCATCGCGGCGACCTGCACCTGCCACATCGCGGCGGTCAGCGAGCGCGGCTGGTAGGGGCGATGGCAATTGCCGCAGCGCTCGGTATAAAGCCGCGCGGCCGCGGAACCCTGTTCGGGCAGCGGGCGACTGCATCCGGCGACGGCGAAGGCGACAGCGGCCAATACGGCCAGGAAGAGGCGAAAGGGGGGAGTGAAATATTTCACCCTGAACGTGAAGCCGGAATTGTGCGAAGTATTTCGGTACGGATCGCGGCGAGGAGCGTGCGCCGGTCGGATTCTTCAAGTGTTACTTTACGTTCGGATTCCGGGCGGACCCAGACCGGGGCGAGGCGCTGCGGGTCCTCGGCGTAGCGCGGGAAGACGTGCCAGTGGACGTGGGGTTCCTGGTTGCCGAGGCATTCGTAGTTGAGTTTGAGCGGATGGACGACGGCGGCGAGGGTCTTGCCCACCGCGAGCAGCTCGTCGAAAAGCTCGTGGGCCTCGCCGCGCGGCATCAGGAAGGGTTCGCTCGTATGACGCTTGGCGAGCAGGATGCAATAGCCGCGGTAAAACTGCGCGTCGCCGAGGATGAGCCAACTGCGCGGCAATTCGGCGACGAAGTCGGGGAAACCACCGGCGCGGATGCGCTCGACGATGGCGCAGATACCGCAGGGGCGGGGCGCGCCGGCGGGTTCGTCAGGCGCCATCATTGTGCTCCGTTCCGGCCCAGCATTTTGACCTGCACCAGCTTGATGGAAGCGTACTTCAGAAGGTCCGCCACGGTATGCAGCTTATATTCCTTTTCGTAGTGAACGGTGCGCATCCCGGTGTTGATCAGGACCTTGAGGCAGTGGATGCAGGGCGTGTGAGTGACGTAGATATCGGCGTCGCGGATGGCGTTGCCGTTTTTGGCGGCCTGCGCGATAGCGTTCATCTCGGCGTGAATAGTGCGGTAGCAGTTCTGCTCGAGATCACCGTCGGGCGTGCGCGACTCATAGATGAGGCAGCCGACGTCGAGGCAGTGCGGGAGACCGGCGGGCGCGCCGTTGTAGCCGGTGGCGAGGATGCTGCGGTCGCGCACGATGACCGCGCCGACCTTGGCGCGCTGGCAGGTCGAGCGCTCGGCGACCTCGCGCGTGATGGTCATGAAATACTCGTCCCAGCTCGGGCGCGCCATGTCGCAGAATCTCAGAGGCGGATAGCGAATCCGTCCACGGTACGGACGTGATGCGCGGGCGCACGATGGATCACGTTGATTTGGTGGCCCTCCTCGGGTTCCGGGGTGCCCGTGGGCGGCGCGAACCAGGCCGGCACGGGGCTGAAGGTGCCGATGAAGAGCGCTACAGTGGCCCAGGCAGCCCATTTCCGGTTGCCCGCAAGGGGAGTTTCGGGATCGAGCGTAGAGGGATGGCCGAGGCCGAGGAAGATTACAATCGCGAACCACAGAAGCCATCCGCCCCAGAAGGTCAGCTCGGTGTGGAACAGGTAATTCGAAGTGACCGGCACCAGCACCATCAGGAGGCATCCGAGCGTGAACAGACGCGAGATGCGGTGATGCCAGCGGCCGCCGAAGAGCGAATAGACCACATGGCCGCCATCGAGCTGGCCCACGGGCAGCAGGTTGAGGGTGGTAACGAACAGGCCGATCCATCCGGCGAACGCCATCGCGTCGAGGTTGACGTTGACGGCGTCGGGATCGACACCGAGGATCAGGCGCGAAACGCTCCAGAAGATGATCGAATTGCCGAGCTGGAGGCCGCCCTGAGACGTATCGAGCGGAGTGATCTGCGATCGCTTGAGTCCGATCAGGATCGCGATTATGGCGACGACGAATCCGGCCCACGGCCCGGCCGCACCGATATCGAACATCGAGCGGCGCGTGCGCGGCAGGGATCTCATCCGGATGAAGGCACCGAAGGTGCCGATAAAGATGACTGATGGAAACGGGGCCGGGATAAAGTACGGCAGCGAGGAATCGACCCCGTAGCGGCGCGAGGTAAGGTAGTGGCCCATCTCGTGAGCGAGCAGAATCAGCATCAGCGGGATCGAGAACGAGAGACCCGCAGGAAGGTTGGCGATGCTCGAGATCGGATGGGCGAGCGAGATGAAGGCGCCGGCCATGTCCGCCCCGGCCACAGTGGTGGTGAGCAGCGTCAGCAGAAAGAGTACGCCGTTGAGTGGAGGAACCTGAAACGGCGGCGCCAGCGGGCGGCCGGACGGACGGACGGCCTCCGGCGGCGCCTCGAAGCGCGGAATCTCGGTCAGGACCGGTGAAGCATCCTTGTGTGCGGTGGAGTCATCCATTGAGGTATCAACGTTCGGCGCGCAACGTGACGGGCATACCAGCGCCCGCCTTAAAATAATCGGCCGCGCTGCCGTCGCGAACCGCAATCTCGAGCAGGTCGAAGCTGCCGAAGGTTGCCAGCGGAGCGCCCGGAGGCGCGTCGCCGTACGCAGAGCGCATCTCGATCGGTGCGCGGCGCCTAATCCTAACTGAAAGCCTACACCCGTGAAAGCGGGCAACAAATCGATCGACGCGCGCGCGGTCCAGATTGGTCACGAGGTTGCCGAAGCTATCGACATAGATCACGGTTCCGGCGACGATTTGCGCGCCCTCTTTGATGCCGCTCTCGAGGCTGAGTTGAGTAATCTTTTTGACGGGCGGCCCCAACCTGGTGAGCGCCACGCCGCGGGCGAGCCATGCGGCAGCTGGGGCGAAGATATCGCGGCCGTGGAAGGTCGCGCTGACGTAAGGCAGACGGTAGCGCGGCGAGAGCAACTCGACGATGCGCGTGATGCCGGCGGCGTCGACGGCGGGCCACAGCAGCCCATTGTCGGGCCCGACGAAGCGCGCGCCCGTGCGCGTCTCGATCGCGAGCGGAAGCCGGGCGGTGCCGACGCCAGGGTCGACCACCGCAACGAAGATGGTCCGTGGCGGAAAGAAACGGCAGCTATGGCGCAGCGCGAGCGCGCCGGCGACGATGTCCTGCGGCGGAATCCCGTGGGTGATGTCGATTATGGCCGCGGCCGGCGCGATCGCGGCGATGACGCCCTTCATCACACCCGCATAATGGTCGCGGTAGCCGAAGTCGGTGAGGAGCGCGATCGTTTTGGCGGGCGAGGTCACTTGCGGCGTGGGCGGCGGGCGAGTTCCTCGCGGACGGCAGCGGCGAGCAGCGGGAACATCAGCTCGTGATGGCCGGTCAGGACGATGCCGCGTCCGCCCGCTCCGGCGGTCGGGCGATCGACCACGTTCATCCGCGGACGATAGTTGCGGATAAAGTCCATGTCGGCGGCGGTGAAGTTGGTCACTTTGCGGCCGAGATTGCGCGCGAGGTTGAGTGCCTTCAGGAATACCTCGGGCATCACCACGGCGGAGCCGAGGTTGACGACGACGCCGCGCGAGAGTTCGCCGACAACGGCTGTCAGCCGATGGAAATCCCTCATGGTGGCGGCACCGATTGCCGCGCCGTCGGCGGCGGGATGCATGTGGATGATGTCGGCGCCGAGCGTGACGTGAACGGTAGCAGGCACGCCGGCGGCGCAGGCGGTAGCGAAGATGCTCGAGTCGCGGAACTTGAGGCGCGCGGCGAGGATTTCGCTGCCGACGGTTTGACCGAGCCCGAGGTTCTCGCTGGCGGCGGTTTTCGCTGCGACGTTGAGAAAGGCGCCGGTCTCCTCGGCCATCCCGAAGGCGCCGCCGGCGAGGCCCGCGCCGACGTCCTCGGAGGTGCGTCCTG
>Ga0187771_10004001_pt1 | contig 10366 bp, 12 predicted proteins | sample 0116_SJ02_MP15_1_FD_133139 | JGI IMG/M metagenome (GOLD analysis project Ga0187771, IMG submission 133139) | Tropical peat soil microbial communities from peatlands in Department of Meta, Colombia - 0116_SJ02_MP15_10_MG | ecosystem: Environmental > Terrestrial > Soil > Wetlands > Peat | place... | reverse complement strand
GGGCGTCATCTTCCGGGACCTCACCCCGCTATTCAAGGATGAAAAGGCGTTTCGGCTGGCGGTCGATCGGTTGGCTGGCTTTTACAAAAGGGAGAAGGTGGACATGGTCGCCGCTGTGGAGGCCCGCGGTTTCATCGTCGGCGCTCCCCTAGCCCTAAAGCTTGGGGTGGGATTCGTGCCTCTGCGGAAGCCTGGGAAGCTTCCTTGGAAGAAGAGGAAGGTGACGTACAGGCTGGAGTACGCGGATGAGTCCATAGAGATCCACGAGGACGCCCTGAAGAAGGGGCAGAGGGTGCTCCTGGTGGACGACCTCCTGGCCACCGGAGGGACGGCCGCGGCCGCGGCCAAGCTGATCGAGGAGCTGGGGGCGAAGGTGATGGGGATGGCCTTCATCGTGGAGCTGAAATACCTCGGGGGCAGGAACAAGCTCAAGGGCTACGATGTAAGATCCCTGCTCGTCTACGAATGAGCCCGGTTCACAGCTCTTCTACTTCGTCTCCCTTTACCATGTATATCGAGACGTCGGGGAAGTTGAACAGGCCCACCTCCACGACCCCTGGGTAGCCCTTGACCTTCCTCTCAAGGGCCTCGGCGTCGCCGATGTGCGGGAACTTCACGTCGAGGAGCGCGTTCCCCTTCTCAGTCAGCAGGGGGAAGCCCCTCTCCAGGAGCCTCAGGGTGGACTTGCCGCCGTCCAGGGCGAGCTTCTTCTTGACGAGCTCGACCGACGCGGGGATGACCTCTACGGGGACGGGCATGTCGAGGTCCTTGACGAACTTCTCCTCCCCCGCTATGACGAAGATTGACTTGGCCGCCTCCCAGAGGATCTTCTCGTTGAGCAGCGCGCCTCCTCCGCCCTTTATTATGCGCCTCCTTGAGTCGATCTGGTCGGCGCCGTCCACCATGGTGTCCACGCCCTTGATGAAATCGATGGAGCCGATGACGAAGCCAGCTTCGGCGGCGACGATCGAGATCTGCCTGGAGGTTGGGTAGACGACGAGCTGGCGCGGAAGGGAGCCCTCCTCCTTCAACGCGCGGACGAAGTCGGCAGCCGCCCGCCCACTCCCGAGGCCCAGCGAAGTGGTGGCCTGTAGCTGCTTTCTAAGCCTTGGCATCTTGTCAAGGTGGATTATCAACCGTCCCCACCCTACTGCTCCAGGTCCATCTGCTCGAGCTTCGCCATGGCTTCGCTTATGTCGTCCACGACCTTCTTCAGCTTCTCGTCCATGACTGGGGCCCTCTCCCTCTTCGCCTCGGCCGCCTTCTCCTTCCGCTCCTCCTTGAGGGGCTCCAGGGCCTTCTCCAGCGGCGGGAGCTCGACGCCCACCTTCACCTTGAGCTCCTTGAGCCTGGCGTCTATCTGGGCGACCTTGTTGTTCACCAGCGAAAGGAGCTCCTCTCTTGCGTTCTCCAAGTCAGCGACCTCAACTATTGCCTGGGACTTCGACAGCTTCTCGTCTATACCCTGCAGGTCGCCGCGGTACTTCTGAGAGAGGAACTGCATCTCGTCCTTTGTGATCTTGCCCTGGACCTCCGCCTCGTAAACCCGCGTCAGAGCTCCGCTGAGGTACTCCTTCTCCATCTTGAGGAGGCGCATCTCCCTCCTGGCCCCTTCAACTTCGGTAGGAGTCGGCTCCCGCGCCAGCAGGCTCGCGGTGGACTCGGGGGAGGGCCCGGACTTTGGCGGCCCTGGCTTGGATGGCTTCGCCCGTCGGGAGAAGAGATAGACGATGCCGACGGCGATGCTCACTCCGAAGGCAGCACCAAGCGCCTCAACGAAGAGAGAAGTTGCATCGAAGCTCAAGAAAGCCAGTTCCCTCTACGCTTGCCGCTATACACGCCCAGTTAGTTAAGCGTATTCTCGGATGAAAGGACGTCAGTCGAGGCGTTTTGCCCAGCTATAGGACCGCAGCTTGGGGGACGCGCCAAATCCACAGCTGGAGCACTTCTTAGAGTGGATGTTGTATGTTGCCCTCCCGCACCGTCGGCACACTATATGGGTCCTATGCTTGCTGTGCTTGCCGGCCGACGGAGTCCCTTTCATCTTTGATCATTCGCCCTTGAGGCACTCTACGCCTGCGGAGGCGGAGAGATGAGCACCACGTTGTCGCCCCTGACCACGATCGTGCCGAGGGTGTTCGCCTTTCCTTCCGCCAGCATCTCCTCCGAACCTTCAAGGATGAGGTTCATGTGCTGGTCGAAGCCCTGAAGAGATCCCCTGATGACCTTTCCTCCCTTGAGCTTGATCAGGACGGTCCTTCCGATGCTTTCATTCAGCACCTTAAAAGTCATGTCAGCTGCCAAATTTCGTATCTCCGCAGTCGTGGGGAGTCTGTACCCATATATTTAAATTTGCGACGGGCCTCACACGCGCGGAACTCTTGAAGATACAGTTCTACTCCAAACGGGAGTTGAAGGAGGTCGAAGAAACCCTCCTTGCCCAGTGGAAGAACGTGGAGGCCCCCGCCCTGGGCATTGAAAGGAAGGGGTTCGTGGAGGAGGGCCTCTACGTGGCACTTGGGACTCATATGGTGGTGGACAATCGGGGGGCCTTCGTCCCATTTCTCGGCGACGAGCAGCTGTTGAAGGCATTCCCCTGTGTGGTCGTCGACATGGGCGCCGTTAAGTTCGTTACGAACGGAGCGAACATAATGAGGCCCGGCATCCGTTCGTTCTCGGGCTCCTTCTCAAAGGGAGACGTCGTCACGGTCGTCGACGAAAGGCATGGTAAGGCTCTGGCGGTGGGCTCGGCGATGGTCGACAGCGTTGAGGCTGAGAAGATGGAGAAGGGACCCGTGGTCAGGAACCTCCACTACATCGGCGACAAGTTCTGGAATGCGATCAGGGAGCTGGACGCCGAGGCCGGAGCGAAGACGCAAGGCTGAGCATCTCTCTCCCCTCGACCGTCTTCACCCTCTCATTCGCCGTCTTCCAGAATTCGTCCAAGAGATCCTTCCTGACGCCATCCCTTTCGTAGGAGGACGCCTGCACCACCATCTCCAGCTTGTCCAGGTCCCGCACGATCTGGGCCTCCCTGCTCGTTCCACGATTGAAGTCCTTGAAGGCCGCCAGATACTTCGCCCTGACGGAGCCAGGGAGGTCGCGCAGGATGGCCGCCAGGGCCGACGTCTCCATCTTCTCCTTCCAGAGTGGCTCCATTTCGCCAGGCTGGATGTCGCCCGTCACCGCTTCGCACACATCGTGGAGGAGGGCCATCCTCATCATCTTCTCCGTGTCCAGGCCGAGGAGGTCTCCCACCATCATGGAGGCGAGGGTGGTCGCGTAGATATGATCGGCGACCGACTCGGGCCTTGAGATCTTCGCTTTCTTCTTCCAGCCTTTTCGGCTCACCTCCTTGACGGCGGAGCAGGCTTCGAGCGTTCGGAGGACCCCTACGAAATCTCGGTTCACATAGGGTGCCAGCGGGGAGAGATATTTGAACCCGGCCTCGGAAAGCGGCTGGCGTTAACGCTTTTTGGCAACTGGTTGAGAATAATTTACCTAGCTAGGTATTGAAGGCATCCGTTTATCATTGCTCAGCCGAGACAGTGAAAGGTCAATGAGTCAAGCTGCGGCAAAGACGCATGAGAAGGAGGCTGTGACCTACCTCAAGGCGTATCCGATAAAGAGCGCCGACGAAGTGCCCAAGATCAAGGAGGACCTCCGGAACGGAACCATCATCATATTGAGGATAACCCCGTTGGCCAACAAAAGCATCGAAGAGCTCAAGGAGGCGGTGGAGGAGCTCTATGCGTTCGCCACCGGCGTCGGGGGAGACATAGCCCGCCTTGGCGAAGAAAGGATAGTCATCACGCCGCCCAAGGTCAAGATCTGGCGTGCGCTGGGCTGAAGGCCCTAGTATAGCTTTATGCTGTCGAGGACGTTGGGCTGGTAAGCCGGTAGCCTAAAGATCCTCTCGATGGAATCCGCCAGGTTCTCGCACTTCTTCCTCTCGCCGTGTCCGACGATCACCCTCTGGAGCTTGGGCCTCAGCTTGGCGACGTAGCGTATGATCTGGTTGTAGTCGCTGTGGCCGCTGAAGCCCTCCACCTTCTCGACCTTGCAGTTGACGTCCACGATCTTCATCCTTCCGCCGTCCTCCACCAAGGTGACCTGCTTGGAGTTGTCGAGAACCCGGCGGCCCAGGGTCCCCTGCACCTGATACGAAACGAACAGGATCTTGTTCTTGGGGTCGCCAGCGAGCTCCTGGAAGTACTGGACGGACGGGCCTCCTTCCATCATGCCCGAGGTGGCCATTATGATGGCAGGGCCGGAGGCGAGAGCCTCCTCCCTCTTGCTGGGGTGGTCGATGACCGTGAAGTATTCCGTGATGAACGGGTCCTCGTCCTGGTCCACTATCCTGTCGCGAAGCTCCCTGGAGAGATACTCGGGGTAGTACATGTGAATGGCCGTGGCCTCCTTGATCATCCCTTCGACGAAGATGGGCGCCTCTGACAGCACGTTGTGCCTCATGTAGAGGTCGAGGACGAGCATGATCTCCTGGGCGCGTCCGACGGCGGGGACGGGGATGAGGACCTTGCCGCCCCCCTTGAGGGTGGCGTTTATGCTGTTGACGAAGATCATCTCGGTCTCCTCTCTTGGAGGCGAGATGTCCGACTTGTTGCCGTAGGTGCTCTCCATGATGAGGGTTTCAACCCTCGGGTAGTTGAATGAGGCAGGCTCGAGGAGGAGGCTCTTGGCGAACTTGAAGTCTCCCGTGTAGACTATGTTGTGGGCGCCTTCTCCGACGTGGAGGTGAACTGTAGCGCTGCCGAGGATGTGGCCAGCGTTGTAGAGGACGAGCTTGACGTCTGGGGAGATGTCGGTGACCATCCCATAGGGGAGCGGTATTATGTGGCTGATGAGCGACCTCAGGTCCTTCAGATCCCACATGTAGGGTTGTCCCTCCATGGTCGAGACCTTCAAGGCATCTGTGAGGAGGAGCTCCACCATGTGGAGAGTGGGCTCCGTGCAATAGAGCGGGCCCTTGAAGCCGTACTTGTAGAGGAGCGGAAGGAAACCGACATGGTCGAGGTGGCTGTGGCTCAGGACAATCGCGTCTATGTCATCCAGCCTTGTGTTCATCCAGTCGAGCCTGGGGTAGCAGTCAGGCGGGTTGCGAGAGCCTGGATGTATGCCGCCATCCAGGAGGATCTTGCTGTCGGTGGTTTCGATCATCATAGATGAGCGGCCTACCTCCTTGAAGCCTCCTAAAGCCGTGAACCTGACTTCGTTCTTGTCGCTCATCCTCGGCCGAAAGATCCTCTCCCCCGTGTAGCGCATGAACTGCAGCCGTTCGTCCTGCGTCGCCTTCAACGTGTAGAGCACGTTCTGGACCGACACGCTGGGTATGTCCGACGACTTGCGAATCTTGAGGCGCCAGCCGGTCGTGTCGAGGAGCTTCGAAACCTCGGGGCTGATGAGCTTAGGCTGGCGGACGTCCACGATGGCCTCGCCCGTGGTTTCGTCGAAAAACATGTTCTGGAGGCCCGCGTCCCTGGGGATGCAGGAGGCCAGGAAGTTCCTCGCTTCGTCTTCGGGTTTCCGGACGGACTGGTCCACCCGGATGATGACTCGCTTCTTAAGGGAGTTGACGATCTCCGGGATGATATACTCGTTGTGGTCGAAGAAGGTGGGATTCTTCGAGTAGAGGGCGATGCGGGGTCCCTCGTACTCCACCCTGACGACCTGAGCTTCGGGGGGGACGTTCTGCAGAATCACCCCTACGATGCTCTGATTCCTTCCTCCGTTCTGGTTCCTCTGTATCAAGCTCAATTAGCCTGTAACTTTCGAAGGACCGAGTCCTTCTCCTCGGCGGTCAGCTCCCTGAAACCGTCCCTGTCGATGACCGCCACGTCGAAAGAGTCGCCCGAGTACGTGTCCCTCTTCATGGATGAGGTGACACCTTTCACGGCTAGCCGTATGGTGTCCTCCACCGTCATCCCCTCCCTGTAGTCGGCCTCCAATATGCCCAGGACTATGGGCGAGCCGCTCCCCGTGGAGGTGTACTTCTCACTCGTGAGGGAGCCGAAGTAGTCGACGTTGTAGAGGGCAGGTCCCGTTTCGTCGTAACCAGCAAGGATGATCTGGGCCACCAGGGGGTAGTACCTCTGGTTGAAGAAGATGTTCGCGATGAGGCGCGAAGCCGCGGCGACGGGTATGCGCTTCTCGTGATCCATCCTGTACAGGGCCGCGTAATACTTCACGATGTCGATGACGTTCTGAGCATCTGCCACGGAGCCGGCGATAGTCAAGGCGAGATGCTGGTCGATCTGGTGCAGCTTCTTTCCCTTGTGGTGAGCTATGTAGTTCCCCATGGTCACACGTGTGTCCGTCGCGACAACCACTGCGCCGTCGCAGACCATCCCCAGGGTGGTCGTCCCCGTCTTCGCGGTATCCATCTTATCTGCGTTCAAACCCAAAGTATTTCCACCTATGCTCTGAAACGAGCGGTAAAAGCACCACTGACTCCTGAAGAGAGGTAAATAAGCTTTACACAGGACTCCTCAGCCGCTAATCTTTATCAGCTGTAGTCGCGTGGCATGGGCCGTGTCCAGCGGAAGGCATCTCATGGAGCTTCCATCGGTGGTGCTGGCCGGCATGGAGGTCCTTCGGGAGACCGGCGACCTCATGAGGGGCCAGGGTCTGACGGGAGACGTCGTGGTCGCCTCGGGGCCCAACGTCTGGGCCGCCCTGGGGAAAGGCCTGACGGAGAGCCTCCGCGGCGCAGGCTTCAAGAGCGCCTGGGTTGAAGTGGCGGCGCCGGACCTGCCCACTGTGGAGAGGGTCGAGCGCGAGATCGGAAGATCCGGTGCCAGGACCGTCGTGGGGATGGGAGGGGGGAAGTCCATCGACGTCGCCAAGCTGGCGGCCTTCCGGAGGGGGGCACGGATGATCAGCGTCCCCACGAGCGCATCACATGATGGGATGTCTAGCCCGTTTGCCTCCATAAGGGGCTTCGGCGGGAACTACTCTGCCGTCACGAAGCCCCCGTTCGCGATAGTCGCCGATATCGGAGCGATAATGGGAGCTCCCCCCAGGACCTTCAACGGAGGAGTCGGGGACCTTCTGGCCAAGCTGACGGCGGTGAAGGATTGGCAGCTTGCGCGGGACGAGAAGAAGGAGTACTATGGCACCTACGCTGCCAACCTGGCCAAGATGAGTGGAGTGATGGTGGAGGAGGAGGCAGAAAACATCGGAAGCAAAAAGGTCGAAGGGATAAGGGGGCTCGTTGAGGCGCTGATAAGCGCCGGGGTGGCAGCGGGCATTGCAGGAAGCAGCCGGCCTTGCAGCGGCGCCGAGCATCTCTTCAGCCACGCCCTGGACAGGATCGCACCGGGGAAGGGCCTCCATGGAGAGAAGACCGGGATAGGCGCGGTAATGATGGCGAAGCTCTACGGGCTGGACTGGGAGCGAATGAGGAGGGCTTTGCACGAAGCTGGCGCGCCGTCGACCGCGTCGGAGATCGGGCTTACGGAATCCGAAGTGATCAGGGGGATCCTTGACGCGCCTTCGGTCCGGCCGGAGCGGTACACGATACTTCACAAGTTGAAGCTCGACGCTAGTCAGGCCAGGGCGCTCGCGCAAGAAACCAAGGTAATTTAGCCGCTGGGCTTCAGTTCTGGGGCGGGCTCCGCCTTGCCCTCGGTAGGTTTCCCTTCTCCTTCGGGCTTGGCCTCTTCAGAAGGCTTCGCTGGCTCCGCGGGCTTCGCCTCTTCCTTCGGCTTTGGAGGCTCCGGGGCCTTGTATTCCTCTACGAAGTCCAGCGAAGTCACCGACTTCACGTACTTGAAGACGTCGGTCGAGGCTGCCCTCTTGATGAACTGAAGCCCGTCTAGATAGAAGACATCCTGGGGAAGCATCACCGTGGCGACCCCCTTCTCCGCGTCCAGGGTCACGTTAAGCTTGTCCTCGTTGATCGGAAGCCTCCTGAGGAGGAGGGCCTTGGTCACATCGATGGGCTCCGAAACGGTCTTCAGCACCTCGACGTCATAGGTCAGGATCTTTCCAGCAAGCCGGTGGTTGAAGTCCACCTGGACGCGACCGGAGCCGATATACCGAACGACCCCGACCCTGTTCTCGACCTCGACCTCCGCACCGATGGCGAGATCACGGGCTTTCTCGCCGAACCTCTTCTCAGGTATGAGTTTGATCTTGGTGGGATCCCTCTCACCGAAGCCCTTGTCGGGGGTGATTTCGACAGCAACCTTGTCGCCCACCTTGGCGTTCAGGAGAGCGTCGTCGAGACCTTTGAGGACCCAACCTTCGCCGACGGCCACAAGGGTGGGGGTGTACCTAGCCACAGGGTTGAAGATCCCGAGGGCTTTCGCGTCGTCTATGCGGGTGGCCTCCAGGACTTCGCCTGTGTCCTTCACCTTGGCCACGTAGTCGATGTAAGCTAGCGTTCCGCTATCCAAGACTGATATTACCTGCCTTAGACCCTAGGAGAGAGGTATAAAAGAATTAGGCGACGAAGTCGGCCGACTTCAAAGTCCTATCTGTCTCTACGCAATCAGGTTGGGAGGTTAGATCGACGATGGCATGGGCCATCACGCTGGGAGAGCCTTGAGCCGCTCCTCCGCGGCCTTCAGCATCAGGGGGACGTCGACCCTGTAGCTTATGAAATTGAGGGCCCCGCCGATGGCACCAACCGTGGTCATCACATGCCATCTGTCGACCTCGCCCATGTTGCCTATCCTAAAGATCTTCCCCTTGAGCTCTCCGAAGCCGCCGGCGACCACCACGCCGAAATCCCGATCGAGAGATTCCCTGAAAGCCTTGTCGTCCATCCCCTCGGGATACCTTATGGTCACCACCACGTTTGACCTCACGTGGGGCTTTACGAAGGGCTGGAGGCCCACGCCGCTCAGCGATTCATAGAAGGAGGAGGCGGTGACCCTGTGGCGCGCGATGCGCCTGACCATCCCCTCCTCCAGCACCATCTTCAGGGCCTCGTCAAGGGCGTAGAAGAGCGGGAGGGCAGGGGTGAAGGGAGTCTCGGCCTTCGCCCCGAACTCGGCGTACTTTGCAAGGTTGAAGTAGGTGCTCGGGGGAGGGCTGGCGGCAAGAAGCTTCTTGACCTGATCGTTAAAGGAGACGAGAGCGAGACCTGGAGGGGCTGCAAGGCACTTCTGGCTTGCCGTAACCACCATGTCTATGCCCCACTTGTCCTGAGGAAGCTCGTCGCCTCCAAGGATTGAAACCGCGTCGCACATGCACAGGGCACCCAACGACTTCGCCACGTCGGAGGCCTCCTTCATCCATCGGTATGTGGTGCCGGGGGAGGTGTCGTTGTACACCACGAAGACGGCCTTCACCTTGCCGGCCTTCTTCCCCGCGTCAGCCAGCTGGTCGGGACGGGGCGCGTCTCCTGAGGGAGCGGCCACCCTTATGGCGTGACCTCCGGCCTGATCGACCGAATCGGCGAGGCGCTGGCTGAATTCGCCAAAGACCGGCACCAGGATGTTGTCACCGCTCCTGACGATGTTCATTACGGCCGCCTCGACCCCTCCGGTACCCGAGCAGGAGAGTATCGCCATGTCCGCCGTCGTGCCGAAGACCGCCTTGGCGTTGGCAACTATGTTCTTCATCAGGGGATGAAAGCCTTCGCCCCTATGGTTGATGACCGCCTTGGCCATGGCGTCCATGACCCGGTCCGGGACGTTGGTGGGGCCCGGGAGCATGATAAGCTTCCGTTGAGGGAAGTAACCCAACTAGACACCGGCATGGCTAGAGGGCGCGTTAATCTAAGTCTTCTTATCGTTGGCCGTTTCCTGCTGAGCGAACAGTTCCCTTATGCGCTCCGCACCCTTGGTCTCCTCAAGGTATTCGGCCACCTCCTTCGGGACCAAATGCTCCCACTTCTTGCCAGACGCAATCCTGTGGCGAATCTCGGTGGCCTGGAGCTCATCCCTCCGCAGAAGCGGAACCTCTTGGACGCGGATGCCGTTCTCCTTCAACAGCCTGATGCTGAGGGCATCGTTGGAGAAGACCATGTCGAAACGGGGGGTCAGGGATCTCAGAAGGGGCACCCAGAGGGAGTGGTTCTCAATGTCTGGGAGCTCGGCAAATTGGACCTTCTCGAGGAGCTTCCTGCTACGAAGCACCGCGGCAATCATCTCGAGCCTCTCGCCAGCGGTAAAGGGGTTTCTGAACTCATGGCTCCTCTGAGAGCTGCCGATGACGATCACCAACCTGTCAGCCCGTCCTAAGGCATAGTGGATGGCACGTACGTGACCTAGGTGGAAGGGCTGGAATCTGCCTATGAGAAGCGCCACTTTCATTGGTAGCCAGCGATGGCTACAAATGACCAATCTTAAAAAGTAACCTGATTGAATGCAGGGCCAAGGGATTCGCGGGGCACGGC
>Ga0187771_10004000_pt1 | contig 10367 bp, 8 predicted proteins | sample 0116_SJ02_MP15_1_FD_133139 | JGI IMG/M metagenome (GOLD analysis project Ga0187771, IMG submission 133139) | Tropical peat soil microbial communities from peatlands in Department of Meta, Colombia - 0116_SJ02_MP15_10_MG | ecosystem: Environmental > Terrestrial > Soil > Wetlands > Peat | place... | reverse complement strand
GAAGGTAAAAAAAGGAATACGCAGGCGGAGGAAGGCATCGTGGAGTTGAGAAAGATTGTGGATACCCTCATTGTTGTTCCCAATCAAAGACTCCTCAGCCTGGGAGGGAAAAACCTTTCCCTTCTTGAAGCTTTCAAGAAGGCGGATGATATCTTATATCATGCCGTAAAAGGAATCTCCGATCTCATCATGATCCCCGGCCTGATCAACCTCGACTTCGCCGATGTAAAAACCATTATGTCCGAAATGGGCATGGCGCTTATGGGAACTGGAATGGCCAAAGGTGACAACAGGGCGGTGGAAGCCGCCCAGAGGGCAATATCTTCTCCGCTTCTGGAGGACAATACCATCCAGGGTGCACATGGTATCCTTCTGAACATAACAGGAGGTCCCGACATGACGCTTTTTGAGATCAACGAGGCGTCATCTTTGATCCAGTCGGAAGCACATGAAGAGGCAAATATAATCTTCGGGACTGTCGTGGATGAGAACATGGTGGATGAAATTCGTATCACTGTCATAGCGACAGGCTTCGAGGAGCAAAAGCATAAGCCGGTTATGAAAAATGTCTCGCGCATGGGTTCTCATAAGAAAGATGATCTTTCCATGCCGGCCTATCTGAGGCATGAAAAACCGATTGAGAATACCACCGTAGTGAAGATGGGAATAGTCGATGATATAGATCATCTCGATCTTGAGATACCGACCTTCCTTAGAAGACAAGCGGATTGAAAGTGGAGATAAGAGATACGAAATTCTAAACCCAAAATGCTAAACAACATCAAAACCCGAATGAATGAGATATTTAGAATTTCGCTATTTGAATTTGTTTAGGATTTAGAGATTAGGATTTAGGATTTGCTGTCTTATGTCCTGGAAACTTAAAAAAAAATACAGTGATCTCTTAGCTAATGAAAAAGGATATCAGAAGAAGATCTGGGGAGATTTACTGACAGTTTGTCTCGCATATCCGAATTATTATCGGACCGGGATGTCCAACCTTGGGTTGCATACCATTTATTCTCTGATAAATCGTCAACCATCGTTCCTTTGCGAAAGGGCTTTTCTTCCTGAACCAAAAGATGAGCCTACATTCACCGAGGGATCAGTACCGCTGTTCAGTCTGGAGTCGCAAAAGCCCCTCGCCGAATTTGACATCATCGCTTTCTCAATCCCGTTTGAAAACGACTACCTCAACACTTTGAAAATGTTAGCCATGGGGGGGATTACACTCTCTGCCAGAGAGAGAAAGGAAACGGAACCGTTAATCATCAGCGGCGGTGTTTCAGTAACTCTGAATCCGGAGCCGTTGGCGGATTTTTTTGATCTTTTTTTACTCGGTGAAGGGGAGGAAGTTTTGCCGGAATTTCTTACTCTCTTCGAGGATTCCCGCCGACTCGGCTTCAGCAGGAGCGAATTCCTCTCTCGCACTCAAAAAGAGACCGAGGGGGCTTATGTTCCAAAATATTATAAAGTAAATTATAAGGCAAACCATCTCATAGAAAATATTGAGCCAGTAGATGCCGCATTTCCCGAAAAGATAAAGACAAGACGTATCTCAGATATCAATGCCTTCACGACCGATCAATGTATAAGCGCCCCCATAGCGGAATTTAAGGATATATTTTTAACTGAAACAAGCCGTGGCTGTCAGCGCGGATGCCGCTTTTGCGCGGCCGGATTCCTGTATCGACCCGCAAGATTCAGAAGCTTAACAGTGCTTGAGCCATCATTTAGCAAGGGAATAAAAGAGCAAAAAAAGATCGGACTCCTCGGAACGGCGGTTTCGGATCATCCGGACATGAATTCCCTCTGTCGCTACCTTATTAATCATAAGGGCGGTGTCACTGTCAGTTCATTCAGGCTGGATCGGCTTGACGACGAATTGGTTTCCATGCTTAAGGAATCAGGCATCGAGACTTTGTCACTGGCCCCAGAGGCGGGCAGCCAGCACTTAAGAGACATCATCCACAAAGGTATAACGGATGAACACATCATGAACGCCGTCAGACTGCTCATCGAACATGGAATCGCTAATATTAGGCTTTATTTTATGGTCGGTCTACCGACCGAGACAGAGGAAGATATCGATGCCATCATCGACCTCATCAAAAAGATAAAGCACCACGCCATGAAAATATCAGTTGGGAAAAAAAGATTCAAACGAATCACCCTCAGCATCAATCAGTTTATCCCAAAACCAGTTACACCTTTTCAGTGGCATCCCCTGGAAGAAGTTAATATAGTGAGAAAAAAACTGAGAAAGATTGTCGCTGCCATGCGTAAGGAGTCGTCTGTAAAGGTTATACACGATCTGCCGAAATGGAATTATATACAGGCGCTGCTTTCCCTCGGTGACAGGAAGGTCAGCAATATTCTCCTTTCAGCCCACAAGAACAACGGCAACTGGCCGAAGGCTTTTAAGGAGGTAAACGTAAATCCGGACTTTTACGTCTATCGTTACAAGAGCACATATGAAATTTTGCCGTGGGACTTTATCGACCATGGAATCAGCAAACAGTATCTCATCGCTGAGTACAAGAAGGCTATGAAAGGCGGTGTGCGCTAATAAAGATGACAAATGAAAAATTTGATTTCTTCTTGGGGAATGGTATTAATAGCATGATAAAATATAATTGAAGCTCTCCGCAGCAAGCTACTGGAAATGCGCTCGCTGCCGGATTCATAACTTCTGTTTACGGTGACTGTATTTTAAGAGTTGCTCCATGAAAAAGATATTTTTATACATTTTTTGCATCGTCTGTTTTTTTTGCACATCACCATCCGTTGCGGATGTTAAGCCTACAGGCTGGGTGGACAAAGGTGTCGCACTAGTAATGGAGGGCAAATACAATGAAGCAATAAAGGCCTTCGATAAAGCTATCGAGCTAAATCCCAGAGACTCAATAGCATATAATAACAGAGGGGCCGCTTATGGACAAATAGGAAACTATAAGCAGCAGATCGAGGACTCCAATAAGGCCATTGAATTGAGTCCTGAAGATGCCGTGGCCTATAACAATCGCGGGGTTGCTCACGGAGAGCTGGGCAACTATGAACAGGAAATTGAAGACTGCAGTAAGGCTATAGAACTCAACCCCAATCTGGCAGTTGCTTATTACCATAGAAGCATGGCCTATTACAAATTGGGCAACCGCAAGCAAGCCGCGAAGGATAAAAACAAGGCATATGCCTTAAATCCAAAAAGATCATGGGGTAAGGTTGAGATAATCTCGTCCGAATCAATTGCACCAACAGTGAGTAAAAACAAAATTAAAGTGATCGGTAATCGGGATAGTAAGCGTTATCATCTCCCTGGAATGAAATACTACGATAAAGTTAAGGCCTATCACCGCGTCGTATTTAACTCGGAAAAAGAGGCCATACAGGCCGGATATCATAAGGCCAGCCAGTAAACCGCGGCTATGTTTGACAGGCAAAACCATTTTGCCTGTAGTCATTGCAAAATTATCTTATTTCCAATGATCCGATGAGAATCTTTAGACTTGCCACATACAATGTAAATTCTATAAGATCAAGGCTCCACATCATCATCCCGTGGCTTAAAAGAAATCGACCTGACGTCCTTTGCATGCAGGAGACCAAGGTCGAAGATGGGAAATTCCCTATCTCAGAGTTCGAGGATGCAGGCTATCACATAATATTTAAGGGGGAAAAGCGCTATAACGGTGTAGCAGTCGCGTCCCTGGAGGAACCTAAGGAAGTTTCTTTCGGTTTTGACGATGGCGGCTCTCCCGATAAAGTCCGTTTGATCAAAGGTATATTTTCGAAAATACCTGTCTTAAATACATATGTCCCCCAGGGGCATGACCGGGAAAGTCCGCAGTTCGCGTATAAACTAAAATGGTTCAAGCGCCTCAGAGCATTCCTGGAAAAATCATATTCCCCCGATAAACCGTTGATCTGGTGCGGCGATCTCAATGTGGCGCCAGAAGCCATAGACGTACATAATCCCAAGAGGCTGCTGGGCCATGTATGTTTCACACCGGAGGTATGGGAGGCCTTTGACCTGGTGAAGTCATGGGGGTTTACCGATCTTTTCAGAAGATTTCACCAAGGTGAAGTCGGCCAGTATACATTCTTTGACTACCGTGTGCCAAAATCAGTTGAAAGGGGGCTGGGATGGCGGGTAGACCATATCCTCGCGACACCGCCCCTGGCGGCAAAGTCGGTAAACTGCTCAATTGACATGAATACGAGGCGGACCGAGAAACCATCCGATCATACCTTGCTTTTCGCCGAATTCAAGCTATGACAAAGGAGAAAATTTTATGAGGGACAATGTTGAAATCTTGGAAAAAAACGAGGAAATCGCTCGAAAATTCCGGAAGATCGAGGAAAATCTACCATCATTCCTCAATGTAAAAGACCTTTTTGAAAAGCTTATCATCCAGATTCAGGAGGAATTCAATATCCCGTTCGTATGGATTTCCATCATCAATGAACGTAACTTGTCAAGCCTGGTTCAGACGCTGAAATCCTCGCAACTCCTGAAGGACCGCTTAAACATCATAGACCGGAGCGCGTTCTTAAATATTCTCGCAAACGGCACAAAGCCGGTACTTGCCAATAATCACCTAAGGTCCTTTTATAAACTCCAGCCGCTTAAAAAGAAATATTTCATCAAGTCCCTTGCTGTCGCCCCAATAACCCTGAATAATGAGATCATCGGCAGCATAAATTACGGTGACCCCTCAAACCATCGCTACCAGCCGGGTATGGATACAACCCTGCTGGAAAAACTGGTCTCTAATATATCCCTCCATCTGTCAGAGATCATGACGGCTTCCCGGCAAAAGACTACATAAATAGAGCCGACCCGAACCTTACTCATCAGTCACACCTTTTAACAGAGGGGAAATGATGTTATGTACAAAATCATCTATTTCATCGGCATCGTCCATCAACTGCACTCGCTTCAAGACCTCCCGCGACTGCGCCTGCCTCACATTTCTGATCAGATGCTTGATAATCGGCACTGAAGGCGCATTCATGCTTAGTTGATTTATGCCCATCCCCAGATAGAGGTAAGCACATTTAGGATTTGCCGCTGCTTCGCCGCAAATGACCATGGGCTTCTCATTTCTCTTACAAATAGATGCTATATCTGAAATGGTTGTGATCACGGCAGGATGGAGGGGATTATATATCGGCGCTACCTTTTGATTATTTCTATCCACAGCCAGCACAAACTGGACCAAATCATTTGTCCCGACACTGACGAAATCAACGTACCGAAGCAGCTTTTCTAATATAACGACAGCCGCCGGCACCTCAAGAAGAATCCCCACTTTGATTTTGTCATCAAACGGATTGTGCCTCTCGCGCAACCGCTCTTTTTCTTCGTTTAAAATTGACAAGATATCTTTTATTTCTCTGACTGAGGATATCATGGGGAACAGGATCCTTAGGGAACCGAAGGCTGATGCCTTTAAAATGGCCCGAATCTGCTCCCTGAAAACATCTCGCAGCTCGAGGGACACCCGGATAGATCTCCAGCCCAGATATGGGTTATCCTCTCTCGGATAATCCACGTAGGACAGAAATTTATCTCCACCCACATCAAGTGTGCGAATGGTAACTTCCTTCCCTTTGGCCGCCTCAAGAATCCGCCGGTATAGATCCATCTGTTCATCTTCAGATGGAAAACGTTCCCTCACCAGAAATGGGAATTCTGTCCTGTAAAGACCGATATGATCGGCCCCATATTTGTCGACCAATTCCAAGTCGGATAAAAGTCCGATGTTTGCACCGAGCTTGACTTCAAAACCATCCCGCGTACGAGGCTTCAGTTGCCTGAGTCCCTCAAGCCTTCCGATCTGTTGCGACTTTTCATTTTCCAGCCGCTGATATTCCCGGACGATGACTTCCGGTGGATTATGAAAGATCAAACCCGACGTGCCGTCGATAATCAATAAATCATCCTCCTTAATCTCCCTGAACATCACCCTGGAAGTAATGACCATTGGTATTTCAAAGGACCTCGCCAGAATCGCCACATGGGACGTTTCACCGCCCTTCGACAGGATAATACCTTTAAGGTTTTCCTGCCTAAGCAGGATAAGCTCACCAGGAGATATGCTTGATGCGATTAGGATGGTCTTCTTTGCAAATCTTCTGGTATCATCCTCTTCAAGGCCGAGGAGATTTTTCAATATACGTCTCCCAACATTTTCAATATCGAAGCCCCTCTCCCGCAAATAATGATCCTCTATTCTCGAAAAGACCCTTACATAGTCTGAAATAACTTCTTTTAAGGCATATTCGGCGGCGAACCTCTGCTTGATATAGTCAATAACTTTGTTTTTCAGGCCACTGTCATGGATATACATCAGGTACGTATGTAAGATATCTTCATCTCCCGAGGAAAGCTCGGACTTTAAGTCATTACACAGCCGCTCGATCTGTGTTTCAGAACGTTTCAGGGCATTTTCAAACCTGCTGATTTCATGATCCACATCATCGGCTTCATGAAAATACACATCGGAAAACCCGATTGGCTCTCTAAAATAATGGGCATGTCCGTCCCCGAATCCCGCAGACACGGGTATCCCCTTCAAGAGTTCCTTCTTAGCCGCTTTAGAGAACGTCTCTCTCTGTGAGTCCAAAGACAATCCCACTGTCTCATCCGTCTTCTCGGGCATTTTTTTCATATCTCTCAAAAGATTCGCATAAGCCGCCTCTCCTGCTATCTGAGACGAAATCATAGAAAAGACGGAAATATCCGATTCGCCTATGGCAGATTCATCCACGGTTTGAATAACCAGCACTCCGAGAGCTTCACCGTGATAAATGAGCGGCAGCCCCAAGAAACTGTGGTACCTTTCTTCGCCGCTCCCTTCAAAATACTTGAATCTCGGGTGACGCGCGGGATTTTTCACAAAAACTGGCCTCATCCCCTCAATGACGAGACCGGTCAAGCCTTCATTGAGTCTCATTTTTATCTTTCCTACCATCTCTTCGCTCAAGCCGTATGTAGCGACGAGTGATAGACATTTCTTGTCTTCATCAAATACATAGATGGAACAAACATCGACGCAAAATTTTTCAGCAACAAGCCTCACAATTTCGCGAAGCGTCTGGACCGGACCGCTTGAATCGGCGATAATCCTGCCTACATCTTCAATTATAGATATGCCTCTTTCTTTAAACGTATGCATATTCATATTTCAGATATCCATATATACTTTTTAATCACCGTCTGACTCTATATTTGAAAGCTAACATTAGTTCCGGTGTTTGACAATTGCTTTATATATACATCATCTCAGGAAGAAAAAAGAACTCACATCCCGGTCAATATACTCATCTTCATTTACCCGCATCAAATTCTTCCCGTCTAACTCCATTACCATCTTTTTCATTTTATCGATCCGGTAGTCTAATTCAACCAGCTTTTTTAAAATCTGGTATCTCGCAATAATTTCTTCTCCTATCATGTAATCCTCAAGAAAAAAATTTCAATAAAACACCAATTTCACTTCATCTTCAAATTTCAAGTGAATGATCCTGCAGCATTGTTGTTGCTTAAAAACTCTTTTTGACAAGGATTTAAATCAGGAACTATGATGGAAATTTCGATGTAATGCTTATCTTGATAACTCAAGAATTACTTTTAAAATACCTTATGACGGTATTATAAAGAATTAAATCATCCCTATCTAATCTATATAGTTCACTTAAATTACTTTTAAAAAATTTACTATTAGCGGCCAGAATTGAAGCTTCAAGAAAACTCGATGGCTTCTCTTCCTTAAATAATAACGTGTTATCTGCTTCCTGTCCCACAACTGCCTCTTCTTTTAGTAACCACTGTTTAGTTTTTATTTTAGATCAATTAAGCCCTTTTATCAATACGAATAGATCGTATGCAAAATACGAGGTAAAACCCTGTATTCGATACTAGCGACGGGCAATTTACAATGCAGGAATTGTCAGACGATAACCATTTGGACAAGTAATATTTTTAAATATGCATATGCCAATCAACCAAGCAATACTTTACCCCGAACATAATTCATGATACAAGAACCTAAAATAATTACGGAAAGGTAATCAGCCGAAACAGTGAAGCGTCGCCACTCGAAGCGGTTTACTAAAAATAAGTTTCACAGGAATCCTAAATCCCGCGATCACACAAGATTACAGGCTGATACTGAACCTGTGTTGAAAGGGATCTTCTCAAAAATCGGAAAACCCATATCATCTCCATTCTCCCCCGATCTCTTTCAACTTCGCGCACTGGAAGCAATTAGAAGAACTGATTGTCTTGTGGTTGCACCTACCGGGGCGGGAAAAACGTGGATAGCTGAACAGGCGATTTTGTCCGTTTTCAGCAGGGGTGGAAGATGCTGGTATGCTTCTCCGCTGAAGGCGCTGACCAATGCCAAGTGGGTCGAATTCGGCCTCCGGTTTGAAAGCCGGAATGTAGGCATTCTGACAGGCGACACCAAAGAAAACACCGATGCCCCCATAATCGTCGGTACCACGGAAATCCTAAGAAACCAGCTGTATGATGTAATGCACCGCGGTGATGACCTGAACTGTGATCTTGTCATTCTGGATGAGGCGCACTTCCTGGGGGACGCGGACCGTGGGGTTGTATGGGAGGAGGTTATGATCTATCTCCCCGTCAGAATAAACATCCTCTTGTTATCAGCCACAATAGGAAACGGTGATGAGATAGCACGATGGCTTTCCACAATACGGGGAAAGGAATGCGTTGTCGTTAAAGAGGAAAAGAGACCGGTTCCTCTGTATCCCCTGTTTATCCATCCTTCAGGGAGACTCATGCCATACCTGGAAAAGAAAAGGTTATTCGGAAAGATCAGCGAATTCCTCAATGAAAAGCATAACAGAAGACCATACCGCGGGAGACCTCCCCATTTCGGGGAAATAATCAGGATATTGGGGAAATTCCAGCTCCTACCAGCGATCTTCTTCCTTAAATCAAGATCAGAGTGTGACGCCGCATTGAAGACCTGCGGGAGGCTTACCGACTATGGACAGGATGATTCTTTTCATTATTCTCTGGAAGAACTCATTTCCCGCTTCCCCTATCTGAACAGCCATAAACAGCTTTACTACCTTACCGACTCCAGGGTGGCCTCACATCACGCGGGGCAGCTTCCTTCCTGGAAATTTGTTGTGGAGACGATGATGAAAAGGGGACATCTCCGTGCTATCTTTGCTACGTCCACTGTTGCTGCCGGCGTAAATTTTCCCGCGAGAACCATTGTCCTATTCAACTCAGACCTGTTCGACGGACGCGAATTCAAGCCCTTGACGGGAACGGAATTTCATCAAATGACGGGAAGGGCCGGTAGGCGCGGCCAGGACAATATCGGTTTCATGCTGGTGGTTCCCGGCAGGTTCATGGATATTCTGCACATCCGACGTCTCCTCTTCAAGAGGCCCGAAGATATCCTGAGCCAGATAAAAAATGACTTTTCTATGGTCCTCAATCTGCTTTTATCTCAAACACCGGAGGATATCAGGAATATCTTCAAAAACTCCTTCGCGATGTATCAGCACACCCACGGAAAAAAGGGAGAATTTGCGCTGGCTGATGGCTCTGACCTTTGGAAAGATTTTCAGAGACATCTGAACTTTCTCAAGGAAGAAGGATTCGTCGATGCCGACGACAGGCTTACCGAAAACGGTTTCTGGGCATCCAAACTGAGACTGGATCAACCCCTGCTTATCGCCGAATGTATAATGCGGCAGTCTTTTCCGACCGACGATGAAAAACTCCTCGCAGCAGTAATCGCTCCTTTTGTATACGATGGGGAGCAGAATATAAAAATTACCGGCAAAAAACTCTCGCGAAAACTGATGCGGTGTTATAGCAGGGTAGTCACGATATTAAAGCCGCTATCCGAACGTATGAAGGCCGCGGGATTTCCTGTATCACCGCTCTATCTGTGGACATCCTCGGTGATTTATGACTGGGCAAGAGGCGTTGACTGGGATGAAATCATCGATTCCGCAGGGATTTCTGATGGAGACATGGCAATGCTGGTGCTCCGAACCGCTGATAACCTGCGGCAGATTACATCCCTGAAAGAAACGCATCCCGAAATGGCGGAACTTGCTTACAAAGCAAGAGAATCAATTCTGCGGGAGCCGGTCATCTTCGAATAAAGGGAAAATTTTGGACAATACTCCAGATTTTGCTATTTGTTCCTTGACATCTCCCTTAACAATAGTATAAAAGCTACCGCTCGCAGGAATTATATCAATATAAATAAATTACGCAGTTGTATTTTCTGTAACGTGTGTCCCCATCGTCTAGAGGCCTAGGACACCGGCCTTTCACGCCGGTAACCCGGGTTCGAATCCCGGTG
>Ga0187771_10003999_pt1 | contig 10367 bp, 7 predicted proteins | sample 0116_SJ02_MP15_1_FD_133139 | JGI IMG/M metagenome (GOLD analysis project Ga0187771, IMG submission 133139) | Tropical peat soil microbial communities from peatlands in Department of Meta, Colombia - 0116_SJ02_MP15_10_MG | ecosystem: Environmental > Terrestrial > Soil > Wetlands > Peat | place... | reverse complement strand
TTGAACGCCTCCGCGGCAAGATCGATGTCGCGAGCGAGTTTGGCAAAGGGTCGTCCTTCCACATGAAACTGCCTCTCACTATGGCCATTATCGACGGCATGATCGTTCAGATCGGGGCTGAACGGTTTATTGTGCCCACAATTGCTCTGAAGGAATCTTTGAGGGTTTCGAAGGAGTCCTACTTTACCGTCCAGGGCAAGGGAGAACTGGTCAAGGTGAGGGATGCCCTCATGCCGCTCATTCGTCTGCACAGCTATTTCGATGAAGAGCCCAAATATCGTAACCCGTGGGAGGCGTTGCTCCTTGTGGTGACCGAGGGCCGGAATTCCTATTGCCTGCTTGCCGATGAAATCGTTGGCAGGCAGGAGGTAGTGATCAAAAGTCTTGGAGGTCTCTTCAAGCAATTGCAGGGGATTTCGGGAGGGGCCATACTGGGTGACGGCAAGATAGCGTTGATAATTGATGTTAAGGGGATAATCAGCCTCTATGAGGAATCAAGAAATGATGCAATTAGAATCGCAGGATTGGGATGAACTGGTCAAGCTGCTCCAGGACGCTGAAGAAAGCCTGGCTGTTTTAAGCGGCGGCAACAACGAAGAAGAGGTGGAAAGATCCCGGCGTTCCATTGTGTCTTTCCACACCACAGCGGCCATGCTTGGTCTGAATGACCTGGAGAAGGTCGGACTCGAACTTGAAAACTTCCTGACCGGCAATGTGTCGCCGGGTGAGACGGACTCCATTTCCCCACTGGGGTTGGCGATAAACTCGCTCATCGAACGAATGCAAACCTTTAGGAACGGCAGCGGCGAGAGCGCCGAATTCAATTTCAATGAAATACTGGAAATGTTGAAACCGCCGCAGACCGAAGCCCGCCCGCTTATCGAGGCTGAATCTCTCGACGCAGATGAGGCGGATCTCGATTTCACCAACTTGAGGGAGTTGGCAAAGCGTTGGGGCTGTGAATTCTCAGTGGATCCCGACGGAGATTCCGGCGCGAGGTTTAGTTTTACCTTAACGGGTTCGGCCCGTACCCTGAAAAGACTCGAAAAGCTGTTCATCTCCTCGGATCCTGCCTCCACTGAACCGGGCAAGCGTGTAGAGGAAGCCGGGATCGAAAATTTGATAGAAAAAGGCAAGGAGTTGGTTACGGCCTTATCCAGCGGCGACATGGACACTGCGCAGTCTCTCCTGCTGAAACTGGCCGATCAGCAGCGTGAATCTTCAGGGCTTTACAAGCAAATTGGATGTCTAGCCAGAGGGCTGCACGATTCAATCCGCAGTTTTCTCAGCACTCTCGACCCATCACTCAATGAAATTGTCAAGGACAAGATACCCGACACCGGGAATCGTCTCGAGCACATATTGGAGATGACCGAGAAGGCTGCCATAACGACCCTGGATCACGTTGAAAATATGCAGGAGCGACTCGCCGGTGAGAAGGAACGCATATCGGATTTGAGCGGGCTTCTTGGGGGTCTCAGGGCAATAGGGGATTCATCCGGCAAAAAACTCGATCAGGCCGCTCAAACTCTCAACACCATCGGGAGCATGATCGATGAGAATCGAGTAGACCTCGACGTTATTCTCACCGCTCAGGACTACCAGGATTTGAGCGGTCAGATCATCCTTAAAGTAACCCAACTGCTCAGGGACATTGAAGGCAAACTTGTCAACCTGATCCGAAACTTCGGGGTAAAGACGGAAACCGTCAGGCAAAAGGAATCCGACCAGCTTTATGGTCCAGCGCACTCCGGTGTGGAAAACGCGGTGCACTCTCAGGATGAGGTTGATTCGCTGCTGGCTGAGTTCGGATTTTGAGAAAGAAAATTCAGTGAATTGTCGGCTTGTCGTCTTCGGACTTCACGACTTTAAGGTTAACTTTTCTCGTCTTGAGTTTTTGCGGAGTTCTGGGCCTGTGCGGGGGCGGCCCGCCGCCGAAATGTGTCGAGCAGTACTTTGCAGCCTCCAGCGCTGGCTTGACGATTAAAACGAAGCCGATGCAGGCGATTGCGAGTCCGGTGAACGGGTCGTGTCCCGTTCCCGATGTGAGATACCCCGTATAGATCAAAGTTATCCCCAAAAAGAACAAAACCGCTGAAATCATTTTTTCTTGAATTCTTTCGCCAAAAAATTCAGTCTATCCCCGTTTTCTCTTCTCTTTATTAACACAAATCTGTTTTAACTGGGAGGCGTTTTTAGGACGCGCGGCAAGTACGGCAAAAGGATGCCCAGGATGCATAAGTCCGAATACGCTTGGCTTTGTGACATGCTCTGGCTGATTTTTTTCGGCCTTCTCTCATCAGCCTATTGCCTGCTTACCGCCTGCCACACCGGCGCGACCTGCGACGAACCCGTCTATTTGCTTCGTGGACTCGAAGGCTGGCGTCTGGGCGGAACCGGAGGGCTGACCAGAATGGGCACGATGCCTCTCCCGGTCGACGTTGCGACGTTGCCTCTATACATTTGGGAGTCACTGCGAGGACAACGTTTCGATCAACTGTTGGAAATTGACCGGATGCTGCCGGCAGCGCGCGCCGGTACGCTGGTGTTCTGGTGGGTGGTGCTCATTTACGGTTGGAAGGCAGGGCGGGGTCTCGCCGGACCCTGGGGAGGACGTCTGGCAGTGGCTCTGCTTGCCTGTGAACCCACGCTGCTGGCTCACGCGAGTCTGGCCACCACCGATGTGGCGATTACCGCCTTCATGCTGGCGCTGGCATACCACTTTCATGAGGGGCGAACATCAGGATGGCGGCTGCGCGTGGGTCTTCCTTCCTTTTTCTACGGACTTGCGCTGCTGGCCAAATCCTCCGCGCTGATACTGGGTCCTCTGTGCATGCTTGTAATCGAGCTGGAGCGAATCGGGTTCAAACGGGCGTTTGTCGAACCTGCAAATGCGGGGGCAGTCCGGCTGTTTAGACGGGTGTTTTCGGAACTTGCTCCGTTTCGTCGAGACTTAATGCAAATTTTTGGTTTGGGATTTGTCCTGATGCTGATCTACTGCGGCAGCGACTGGCGCCCGGAGCCAAGTTTTAAAGCATGGGCCGGGACATTGCCTGAAGGTCCCGCGGCATCGACCATGATATACGTGGCGGACCATTTACGGATTTTCAGCAACGGCGCGGAAGGAATCGTCAGGCAGATAAAACACAACAGTATCGGGCACGGTGTGTTCATAGCCGGACGGACTGACCCGCGCGCCGTCTGGTACTACTTTCCTGTGGCGATGACAATGAAGTTGACGGCTTCTTTGCTGGTGCTGCCGCTGCTTGTTGCTGTTGTGCGGCCAAAAGCGCTGTGGAATTGGGTGACCCTAACGACGGGTGTGCTGATTGTTTTCAGTGTCGCCTTCAGGGTGCAGATCGGCATTAGGTTGATTTTGCCGCTGCTCGGCTTATTCATCGTTGGCGTGGCGGGCGCGGCGGCTAACATGATCGGCAGAGTGGAATCCGGCTGGAAAAAAGGTACGGCGGCAGTTGCCGTGGCCGGCTGTGTGTTGTGGGCTGCGGCTGCATCGGTCCATGTCCGGCCTAATGCGCTGTGTTACTTTAACGAGTTGTGGGGCGGAACGGCGGAAGGTTACAAACTGTTGAGCGATTCCAATTATGATTGGGGACAGGGGCTAAGGGAGCTTGAGGACTGGCGAGGGCGAAATCACGTCGAAAACCTCGATGTGTGGTATTTTGGGTCCGACCCGCGGATTTCCGGGGGATCGTTTCATCAGGTATCGATGAGCGAGGAGAATTTTCAAGGACCCGATGATGTGATTGCTCGGTTTCGCGGACGCTTTCTGGCTGTCGGCACAACGAATCTATACGGCGGCTATTTTATTGAAAATCCCAAGAAAGGGCGCCCTGTTGACAAGTCCAACCTGGTCGCCATTCGCTGTCTGCGGACCAGGCATCCGGTTGCCCGTACAACGACGTTTCTAATCTATGATTTCAGATGAGGTCACGTAGATCTAATGTGTATGATATCGCCCGTGGGCGACCATGTCTTTTTTCGGGTGGTAATTTCGTCGTAGCACTCTATGAAATCGCCGACCTTGCCGAGGGTCGACCCCGAGACCTGCACGCCAACCTGTTGACCGACTCTGGCTTCCCTGATCGCCTGTTTCTCGACTTGAATCGACTCTATCCTGCCGCTGTGAACCGGTCCCATGGCAGTTACCACGCGGAAATGCTTACCGATCTGGATGGAGCCTTCGACAACCTCGCAGCCCAGGATCACCCCTCCTTTTTTCGATTTGAAAGTGGCGATAACCTCACATTTTCCGGTAACCTTTTCTTCGGACTCCACCGGGGCCAGACTCCGCCCGATAACTTTGAGATCTTCGGCAAGCCTGTAGATTACGTCGTAGAGTCTGACCTCCACACCATGTTCTTTCACCCACTGTTCAAGCTTGGGGGCGACCTTTACGTTGAACCCGATGACAAGTCTGCTCCCTGTCAAAGCCATCAGCAGGTCTTGTTTGGTTATGTTCCCAACGCCGGAGTGAATGACATCCACGTCCGCTTCAGGCATCTTCAGATTGGCGAGCAGGGCGGAAACGGCTTCAACGCTTCCCACCACATCGCATTTGAGGACCAGCTTGATTATTTGTTTCTCCCCGCCTTGCGCCGCCGACCCCGGCGGGGAGTACCCCGTCTGTTTTGAAGCTTTGCGGGAACGCTTCTTTTCCGCCATTTCACAACTCCCTTCCGGTCCGGGACGAGCTGTTGTTCAAATGGACGCTAGGCAAGGCTCTTATCGAAGGTAACGATCATGGCCCTGACAGGGCAGGCCTTCACACATAACTCGCATGCGCTGCACCGCTCGGATTCAAATCTGACTTCCATCAGCGGTCTTTCGACGTGAAGAGCCCCTGTCGGGCAAACAGCGGTGCAGGACCCGCACTGATAGCATCTTCCCTCGTCGCGGCGAATTCCCTGGCCGACCGGTTCCACCTGTACCCCCATCCGTTCGAGATACAGGACCCCCCTGTCGAAATCATCGGCGCCGCCGCGAAGCTCCATCACGAGCATTCCTTCTTTGCGCGGAAAAATCTGCGCCTTGAGGATATTGAAATCCAGATTATAGTCGCGCACCAGGTTGAAGATTATGGGTTTATCGACAATCTCCCTGGAGAATCTCAGTACAAGCGTTCTTGCATGCATGGGCAATCCTTCCTTTCTGTGCAGGATAAGAATAACATTGCCCGGTAAAAGTCCAAGTTTTTTTTTCGTTCAAATGGCTTACCGTGAAGCGGGAGGAGTGAAAGGTGAACGGTGAAGGGTGAAGGGTGAAGGGTGAAGGGTGAAGGGTGAAGGGTGAAGGGTGAAGGGTGAAGAGTGAAGGGTGAGGAGTGAAGGGTGAAGAGTGAAGGGAGTGAAGTGTGAAGCGGGAGCAGTGAAGAGTGAAGGGTGAGGAGTGAGGGGTGAGTGAAGTGTGAACAGCGAACGGTGCGAGGCGGGGGAGGGGGAAGGCAGAGAAAGTAAAAAGGCAAAAGTAAAAAGGAAAAAATGCAAAAATAAAGCAGAAAAAGGGGTAAAAAGGCAAAAAGGATCGACGGGGAGAGGTTCTTGCTGCATTCGCTGTTAATACAGGGAAATTCACTCTTCCAATCCCCTAACAATCTGATTTAATTGGTCTTTTCGGCCTTTATTTTCCGAAATAACAGCGCGTAACAGCGGCCAAACCCCCTGCGGGGGAAGGCAAAAGTAAAAAGGCAAAAGTAAAATAACCTTTCGCACGCCCCCGTTGTTTTACAGGCTTTGCCTGGCGTGTCACCTGAAAATTCAGGCGAAATGCAGGCGCGCAGTAAGCGGTCAGGCGCCAAATTGCCCTCGGAATCATCTGAAATGGCCTCAGATATAAAGTTTTCAAAGAAGTGCAGTCAGTATCGCCGCTTCGCCAGTGAGCGGCGATCCCGCGCGGAGCGCGAGATGGAAAAACTCACTCAAACTCGGCAAACATTGTACTTCGTAATGAGAAGTATTGTCAAGAAAAAATGAAGAAAAAAATGAAGTAGTTTCTAAAATGACGAAGAACGAATGAAGAATGCTTGATGATGCACCGCCATGCTGTCTTCGCGTCCTTTGCACCCTTTGCGGTTGAACAAAAGCGGCCGGTAACAGGGACCACCACGATCACGAAGCCACGAAGAAGATAAGAGTCAAGGGCCAACATGAAAGCTTTTTGCTTCGCATCCTATTAGCCTTAACCCCTCAGCCCGGACAGTCGGCAAGCAGGATATAGAAAACTCCTGGAATGGAGGTGCGTCCTTGAACACGGAAAAACTGGTCCCATCAACGTATAACTTGCGAATTCCAAACTGAGGTTGTAAACTTTTTCCAGTCTCAGGCAGCGCAAGTGATGTTTTTTCGGGCAAAGAGCCGATCCGAAAATGCGCTTGGGATGCTCGGCACTGAAGTTGCCGCCTTATTCCGGATGGAAACAAACAATATCTGCCGTAGACGTTGTGTTTTCCAGTGCAGGCAACCCCGGTTTTTTCATATTACCTGCATCAAGGGAAGTTTTGCGGCTTCGACAAAATGAGCTTTGACTCAGGAGGGTGGCATGAAGCGACTCCTTTCGATTCTGGCGTTAGCGACTCTGCTGTGCCCCGGCATCTGTTTCGGCTCCCCTGCTTCCCCCGACTTGCATGAACTGAGGCAACCGGACGGCGTCGTGTTTTTGGCGAGGCAATGGGGGGATGAGCGGCTTCACGGCTGGGAAACAGAGGATGGCTACACCATAGTATTCGATACCAGGCTTGGCGCCTGGACTTACGCTCAACCCGGCGAGGAGGGGGACTTGGCGAGTTCGGGAAGGCTTGTGGGAAAGGACCTTCCGGACGAAACATCGAAGGGGCTCAGGCCGACGGGCAAGGCCCTCGAAAAAGCTCTCTCCTCAAAAGAGAGACCTCCGGGAGCACGCGGTCCGATGAAGGCGGTCCCGTCAGTGGGAATGGGAAAGATCCCGTTGATCCTCATTAATTTCAATAACACTAGATCCACAAAGAGCGCAGCAGATTTCGCCGGCCTTTTTTTCGGCACGGGCAATCATAGCGTTGCCGATTACTACGAGGAAGTTTCCTACGGCAAGTTCCATATCAGCGGTGAAGTGAAGGGGTGGTACCTGGCATCTCATAACCATGACTATTACGGGGCAAATATAGATGGAGTCAAGGGCAATGATGCCCATCCGGCTCAACTGGTGCTGGAAGCTGCCGAAGCGGCGGATGCAGCCGGTTTCAATTTTGCCGAATACGTGTCCGGCTCTGACTGCCAGGTGGACGTGCTGGTGGTGGTTCACCAGGGCACGGGGGAAGAGAGCAGCGGTGTGGCCTCCGATATCTGGTCTCACAAGGCTTCGCTGGTTGAAAAAGGCCTGAGCCAATATGTCACTAAATCCGTATGTCTTTCGGACCCTTCCCAACATGTCATCGTAAACAACTATCTACTGATACCGGAGATTCGTCCGAACGGCAGCTTAACGACAATCGGGGTGCCGGCTCACGAATACGGACATGCCCTGGGCCTGCCCGACCTCTACGATCCGACCGCTAAGTCCAAAGGAGTGGGACAATGGAGTTTGATGGGCGGCGGCAGCTTTCTCAAGATTGTCGAACCAGGGGACCGGCCCGCTCATCCGGACGCCTGGTCGAAATATTTCCTCAAATGGGTCAATCCGCCCCCTGTCAAAGAGACCTCTTGTTACTCGATAGACTGGGTCGAAAAAGATCCTCAGGTTTACATGCTGCGGGCGGGCACGCCTCTTTCCGGGGAATACTTCCTGGTTGAAAACAGGCAGCAGATCGAATTTGACGTTGGGCTGCCGGGGTCCGGTCTACTGATATGGCATATTGACGGGGATAAGATCAACGCAACCATTGCGACAAACACTGTGGAAATTTCGCCCTGCGTTCCAACGGGCGCCCCCTGCCCCGGTCATTACGGAGTGGCGCTGGTTCAGGCCGACAACAACTGGGGACTCGAGAATAATACCGATAGCGGCGATTCCCGTGACCCCTTTTTTTCCCCCGACGCTACCGAATTAACCGCCGACTCCGCCCCGAACAGTCACCTTTGGAACGGCAGCGACAGCAACGTCAACATCCTCGATATAAGCGGTTCCGGATATAAGATGAGCGCGACGATGTCCGTCCTGCCCAGCGCAATAAACGTTCAGGTCCCGAAAGCGGGAGACAAGGCGGCCAAGGGGACGACGGTCGCCGTCTCGTGGCAATGGGACGGCAATCCGGGCAACGTCGTTTCCGTTAAACTTTTCAAAGGCGGAGCCTTTCTCAGGCTGCTCGACTCCACCTCGATCGGCGATTGCGGAAAGGGGAAGTGGCTGTGGACGGTCTCGGCCGACCTTGAGGTTGCAAACGACTACACGATTGAAGTTTCGGACTACCCCGACAGCAAGTATAAAGGCGTTTCGGGACAGTTTTCGATCACCCAGGACCTGACCGTCACCCAGCCGGCAAGCGGCTGGGTATGTGCCGCCGGGGGAACGTATATCCTTGCCTGGGATTACATTGGGGACCCTGGTCCGAAAGTGAAGATCGACCTTTACAAGGGTGGGGTCTTTGTCAAAACAATTGCTTACGCCTCCTCCGGGTCTATCGGGACCGGGTACTACGACTGGACGGTCCCCGACGGCTTGAAACCCGGTCCCGATTATCAGATCAAAGTGACGAGCACAAAATACAGCAGTTATACTGATACCAGCGCCTGCTTCACAATTCCACAGCCCCTGACAATAACCTCCCCGGCCGGCGGGGAGGCGTGGCCCCAAGGCTCACAGCAGACCATTTCATGGCAATATGCGGGAAACCCCGGCCCCTATGTAAATATCTATCTTTACAAGGGGGGAGCGTTGAAGGCGACGCTGGCTTCCAACGTCTCTTCCGGGGGTTATGATAAGGGTTCTTTTACCTGGACGGTCCCCGACAACCTGGACATTGGCGCGGGCTACCAGATACAGGTCAAGAGCACCACCAAGGCCAGCTATTATATCGATATGAGCAAACCGTTCAGCATAGTTAAGCCCGCCGTGACATGGACGAAGGTTCTTGCCGCTAATTCATGTCTGTCGGCTGTTGAACAGACCTCGGACGGCGGCTATGTCGCGTTGGTTGCAGGGGACTCCGTTTCCACCAATTATGTTTTTAAACTGGACGCATCGGGCAATGTTTTGTGGCAGACCCGTGTAGATAATCTCTATATTTGGTATGGTGGCTATTATGTTCGTTCTGTTTTGGCGCAAACATCGGATGGAGGGTTCATTATGGCGGGCATGTATAGCATTTCGCCCAGCGTTGCCAAGCTTGATGCGGCAGGCAATATTCAATGGCAGAAGGTTTATTCAGAAGTCGGTCCAATCCTCTTTGACGGCCCCTCTGTCCGACAGGCAAGTGATGGAGGATTTATTGTAGTTGGATATAACGAAATGAACCAGCCAAACGCCTGCGACCCCTTTGATTGTAGTGCCTCTTGCTACAATTATTTTGATGCTAATTGGGTTTTTAAGCTTGACTCATCCGGCACCCTGATATGGCAAAAAACTTTTGAAAAAAACTTGCAACAAGGGGTGTGTTCTATGTACCTTGATGACAGTGGTGAGTATTCAGTCCGAAACACTCCGGATGGAGGGTACATTGTCAGCGGGCTGACGTGGGATGTGCAGGGGGTGGGGCGGTGCGCTGCTTATAAGCTCAACGCAGAGGGCAACCTTCAATTGGAGCGGACGTTCGGCCAGTCTTGTAGTTTGGGCGGCTACTGTTACGACGTTTTTCCTACCATTGACGGAGGCTACATCACGAGCGAAGATTATTGCAGCGGATCTTGGTACGTTAGTTATGTGTATAAACTTGATGCGGGATTAAACGTCCATTGGCAGTGGCTATACCCCTCAGAGAGCGAGGGCGGCGTCGCGGCTCCGACTTCGGACGGAGGATGCATTGTCGCCGAGGGACCAAATTCGAACAATCCCTCCTGGCAGCCCGCTCTTGTCAAGCTTGACGCAAAAGGCAATGCGCAATGGCAGAAGAACCTGCCGTCAACAATAATGATACGGTCTATACGGCAGACAAAGGACGGCGGTTATATAGCGGCGGTTTATGGGCCTGGTTGGATCATTTACAAACTGGACGCCAATGGTAATCTCCCGAAGTCACAGTAGCAGGGGGCCCCGTGTCCGGGACGGGGTCCGGTCCAATGACGTTAACTTGGCGAATTGTGCTTTTTGCGCCCCCAGCCCATGGTAATTTGCATTTGTCTCTCCTATCTTTACGGCTCCCCTCGAACCATGTTTCCGGGATAAAGATCTCTGCTTCGAGCAGTGCATATCCCCGGGGAGAAGCGTATGCGGCGAAGACGCCC
>Ga0187771_10003998_pt1 | contig 10368 bp, 8 predicted proteins | sample 0116_SJ02_MP15_1_FD_133139 | JGI IMG/M metagenome (GOLD analysis project Ga0187771, IMG submission 133139) | Tropical peat soil microbial communities from peatlands in Department of Meta, Colombia - 0116_SJ02_MP15_10_MG | ecosystem: Environmental > Terrestrial > Soil > Wetlands > Peat | place... | reverse complement strand
TCCAACCCGTGCAGCAGAAGCGCCGGCCGCTCCCGCCGCATCAGTTCCTCGGCCGCGTCGAGCCCGACCATGCACTCGACCAAGCCGGTCGAGAAGAATGCTTCAAAGCGCGGTTTCAGAAGAGGCGCGCAATCGAGGCCGTTGTAGTGAAGCAACTCCCACAGCTGCTGCGACTTGCGAAGCCGCCGCCATTGGTTGCGCACGTCACGGCAGTCACGCATCACGCGCGAGAGCGACGCCGTTGCCTCAATCGGCTCAAACCACCAACCTAATCGAGCCTTTTGCAGCGGGTGGTGCGTGCTGTGGCCGAACTTATGTATGTGGACAGAAAAGACGAACCGGACTTGCCCGCCCAGTGCATCAACGATCGTCTGGTAGTGCCGCTCACCGATTTTCAGCCGGCCGGTCTTGAGGTCGAGCACGGGCTCCCAGTCGTCACGGGAAACGATCAGGATCGTCGGCCCCGATTTCTTTTCCACACGCCCCTGAATCGCCCGCAGTAGGGGCGTCTGAAAGCGGAACAGGAGCTTTCGCCCGACGAAGCGCAGCCAGTAAGCAGCTGCCAGCGCGCGCAGGCGAACATGGGCTTTCACCTTGCGCAGCGTGCGCCCGGGCACGTGAGCCAAGGCGATGCCCAACTTGCGGCAGCAGATTTCCACGGCAGTGTTGAAGACGTCGTCGGGCTCGAGGGAAACCACCCGCTGCGGCCGCAGCTGGCCGACCACGCTGTGCGTGGCCTCCAGCATATGCAAGACGTCTTCGAAGTAGGCCGGCATTATGCCTGCCCAGAGCAGCCAGGTGTCCAGCATCCACCAGACAGACATGCCTCGGCACATTAGGGCCTGCTTGACGTTCTTCCCATCCAAGGCAGGCTTGTTGCTCCACGAGCGCAGCCACGGAGTGAGACTGTCCCAGATGTCGCGGCGCGACCGGCCGAAGTCTTCCAGGTGAAACACGCGGACGCCGAAGGTAGCGCAGTCAAACATGGGCTTCGAAACCAGCACCAACACTGACTCGTCCGCGCAGCAGCTGATGCGGTCGCGGATCTTACGCGCTGAGGAACCCGACCCTGCAAAGATGCACTGCATGCGCCTATAGATTACGGAAGTTCGGTCCGAGCCGCGCCAATTCTCTCTAGGGTTTGCAGAATCTCGGGTAGGCAATCCACCTGACCATGCACTGGCACTGCCAGGTAGGGCTCGTAGCTTGGTGCTAGGGGATTTCCCGACCAGTTGAAGTGGTAGAAAGCGCACTCGGTCGCGCACTCAAAGGACAAAGTCGCAGCTGCTTCCTGCAGCATGGCCGGCGGAGCCCCACGCAGCAGGGGAACGATTCCAGGTGCAGCGCCCCCACCTAACGCCTCCTGCATCCATTCCGGCCAATCGCGCGCTAACGGGTGGCGGCGGACAGTGCGGAAGCCTCGCAGTCTTGTCCATAAACTTGTAGACCTCGTCGGCACTTCGGAGGTAGTGAAGTACGCTATAGCAGAGAATGCGGTCGAAAGGGCGCGACAACGGCACATCGAGGAAGTTGCCGCTCACCAGTTCGATCCCGTTCGGGAACTTCTCTCTCAGGCGTCGCAAGCACTCGGGGTGATCGAGACCGGTAGTGCCTGCGACCATGAAGCTAAGTGGGATCGTGAGGTTCCCGGCGTTGCACCCGATGTCCAGCAACGAGTGCTCCGGCCGGAGATCAAGTTTTGCCAGGATGTCGTGGAGAATGTTTCGCTCGCTTGATTTCTGAAACGAATAGCGCCCCGCAAGAACAGTGCAGTCCTCAACCTTGCTAGCCAGCACGCCATAGTTCTCAAAACTCCTTCTGCCCATGGCACCTCAGGACGCGGGTCAGCAGCGCCAGATGCGTTCAAACAGCAGCCGCCGCGTGCGGCACAAACGCCGCAGAAGCGAATTTCTCGACTCGGTCGCGCATAACCGCTTGGTAATACTCGCGCGAATAGAACTTCTCTCCCACCCAAAACGTCACGGTTGTGCCGCCGAACCCGCGCTTGAACAGCGAGATGTTCAGCTCTTTCTCAGAAGGCATACTGTGTGGCCGCATTCCGTAGAGTTGAATTCCGATCTCGTAGTGGGCAATTCCATGTTCTTTCATCCACCGCATTGCGGCCCATTGGAGTGCGTGTCCGACTGGAAGATTGCTGCAATCTGGATCCTCGCACCCCGAACTGTAGTACGCCCCGTCTTTGTAGACGCTCATCAGCGCGCACCCAACCGTGGCGCCATCGCGGCGCACAACGACTAGAATCGCCATACTGCTCCCAATCCAGTCTCGCATCATCTCAAACGTCATCTGCGGGCGAGTAACGCGACCCGCAACCCGATGATGCAGCAAGCGATATTGGTCAAAGACTGCGGGCATGATATTCGTGGCATCGTACACGGCCGCTTGAAGCAATTGTTGTGATCGCTTCACATCGTAGCGGTGGCCCTTTCTCATCTGGTTAAGCAGTTTGTCTTCGCTTTGTGAAAGATCGATCACCCGAGTCGCGAGTGGAATATCGAGAAAACCAAAACGGAGCAGCGGATCAGGCTGCGACAGCCCGTCATGCCAAAACGCCGGGGCAGGCGGTGACGCTCGGAAACTAACCCGTGCCACGGCCGTCCTGTGGGCTTGGGCGTCCACCTCGTCGCATACGACCTTGAGCACCTCTTTGCGAAGTCTTTCGGAGAGGCCGTTCGCCAACGCTGGACCCGGCCCGGGACCGCCGCCGAAGGAGAACTCCCGCACGCTGCCCTCGGGTGTGGTCCGGGTCTCCAAGATCAAGGGACAGATGGCCATCACGCGGCCCTCGCTCGTCACCATGAACGAGTAGGATTGCGGCCGCAGTTCCGGCCGGTACTCGAGTGTATACTCCAGCCATTCCGCTGTGTGCCAGAACCACGCATCATCCATGTCAGAACAGGCGGCATTCCACAACGGGTAGAGTTCGGGCGCAAGGTTGACTATCTGCATGCGAGCGCTCCTTCGAGCATTGGGACCAAGACTCAAGAGCCGAGAATGTCCCACTGGACAGGGGTTCCTGCAATCCATTCCGAGGTCGTGAGCGACCGCCTTGAGCTTGGGATGCCATTCCCAGTGCGTGAACACTTCTATTGGAACTGTGGCCGAAAGGATTTCCGGAGGTCGCTGATGCCGCTCTGAAGCGAGACTGACACATCCGTTTCAACCACACCTGTGCGCTCAGCCATGCTTACTCTTCCGCCCTCTGCGCCCGGAAGGTGCGAGTTACGGTCCTGACGACTCTCTCCGGGCCTCGGCCATCGAACGCCAGAAACGCCCGCCGTTGAAGCTGTCGACGCAGGGAGCGGCTGTTCATCAGGCGTCGGAACTGATTCACGAAAAACGGTGCGGCATGTCGGCCGCGCTGGCCGGCGTTCAGCGCCACGCCTCTTCCCGCCAGGTACTTGTGGGCGTACTGCTGATTGGGGTACAGCTTCCACACGAGAAATGGCACACCCAGACAAGCCAGTTCGTAGCTGGTGATCCCAGCCGCGGTGACCGCAAAGTCGCAGCCGCGCATGACGCACCCCACATTCCGAGGCTCGCAGTGGATCCGGACCGATCTCTTTCGGCTGCGGGCAAGTTGCCGAAACTCGTCGAGACGGTGGAAATAGGACGTGACTAGAACGTTCACCGAAAATTCCCCCGGAACCATGTCCAGCCAGCGAAGCACACGAAGCGACTGGCCCGACGGGTCGCTTCCGCCCAGACAAATCAAAACACGAGAAGCTCGCCAGCGGATGGGCGGGTGTCCGAACCTTTCCCTGAGCACCCGGATCTCAGGGCGGATCAGAGCGAACCGGTTGCCCGCCAGAACGAGCGTGCCCGGTGGGCACCGATACCGAAGGCGCTCTGCGCCTATGTTGCCATTGATGATGACGTGGGCGGGGGCGGGCTGGCGGGCAAGGTCATCGAGGCGAATGACGAAGTGTCCGCTCGCGGTAAGTTGGCGCAGGTAGGCAGGAGTGATCGAGTACGAATCGACCAGAACCGCTTTTGCGCGAAGCCGCTCGCCGAGCTTGAGAACCTGCCGCAGATCCTCCCCACCGACCCGGCGAGGGCTCTTGAAGCGCAGGGCGGTTGCGACGAACCCATTTCTTCGTAGCAGGGCCGGCAAGGGATAGCCGCCGGTATCTACGCAAAAGTAGACCTGCCAGCCGCGAGCGCGAAACTCGAGCGCGAGCGCAAGGCAGCGCGTCAAATGCCCCAAACCGCGCTTAGGAGAAGCGTCGGTACGAATGAGCATGCGAAGCGGCCCGCGATACATCTCCGGTTCCCACGATCGCGATAGCGTTCTCCGGTCGAGCCTATCTGGGCTGGCGTACTGGTTTCCGCCCATCTAGCGGCGGTTGCACTTGCGTTTTCAGAGACTGCAGGAGTTCGCCAACCGATTTCAGACGGGGGATGTCATCGGCGCGGAACTGCAGGCCAAATTCCTTTTCGATCTCCAAGATCAGTTCCAGGTGGCCGAGCGAATCCCATCGTTCCACCTGCGCTGCGGTCAATTCCGGACGGATTTCGTGCTCCGGTAACGCCAACACCCTGCCGATGATCTTTATTAGTCTTTCATCCATGATGACTCACTCGTTCTCGGAAGTGACTTCGATCCAGGGGGGGCTCGCGAGCGTCTGCGAGTCCAAATCGAGCGCCCATTCGTCCGGCTGATCGGTGGGCTGGAAGCCCAGCGACGGGTAGAGTTCCGCCACGCAGGAGTTGCGCGGAGTGGGCAGGTAACGGCCCACGAGGCGGCGCGCTCCGGAGCGCTTGGCTTCGGCCGAGATGAAGGCTAGGAACGCTTGCTCGACGGTTCGGCCAATGACTCGGCAGCTCAACAGAAAGGTGTCAATCCCCCAATCACCGTCCCGCTCGGACATCACAGCCACGCCGACGATTCCTTCACTCCCGAAGCGGTCGGAAAGCTCGAGTACCCAGAGGCGATGGCTGTCATCAGCCAGGAGCTGCCGTATCTGGCCCGGGTCATATCGCTTGGTCGTCAGATTGAACTGATTGGTCCGTTGAGTCACCTGGGAGACGCGGCTTGCGAGGGCCTCCGATCCTGGGCGGATGACGGCCTTCATCTGCAGGCTGGAATAAAACTCCTTGAGGCTTCGGGCGGATTTCCGCATGGACTCTCGCTGTGCGCGCAGCTTGTACTTCTGGTGGCGAGTGCGGTCCTCGTCAGTGAGGGCGAAGGTCCAGAATGCGTCCAGATGCGACAGGGTATCGACGTATTCCGTCGGATCGGCGGGGACTTCGACCGTCAGGACTTCCGGCAGTTGGCTGCGAATCAGGTTGCGCTCGAAAGGGCTGTCGTCGAAATAGACGAAGCTATCCATTCCCAGACCCAGTTCCTCGCTGATCTCATGCATGTTGGTTGTCTTGTCGGACCAATTGATCCGGATGGCGGCGAAGTCCTCGCGGCGCAGAATCATCCACGGGTGTTTTTCGATGATCTCCATGGCGTCGGCGAAATTGTTCTTGCTGTTGATCGCAAGCAGGATGCCCTGCGCCTTGAGTTGGCGGATCAAGCGCTGGAATTCGTAGAACGCAAGACCTATACCCTCCGGGCCGAGATGAAGCTCTTCGAGAGCGTCGTTGCCGGCGATGCCCCCCCACAAGGTGTTGTCCAAGTCGAGCACGAGACACTTGCGACGCTTCCCGTGCAGTGCCCCGACCGAGGCGACCAGAAGGCGTGCCACCTCTTCCATCGCCGCGTGCGACAGCCGGCAGCGCGCCAAGTACCAGAGCCGTGGGTCACGCCATCTCGCGTACCCCATCTCGAGCGCGGCCCCCGGCAGGTCCAGAATGTGAGCATTCGGCAGGTCTCGCCCGATTCTCGCCAGTCCAGCGTTGAACTCGGCGATGTGCTCCTGAACAGAGTCTGCCGAATTCCACTCAAGCGGCCCCAGAATTGTCCTCCCGGGGAACACGGCCTGCGCAATCAGCAACTGATTGTTTGTCATCCTCGCGCAAGACAGCACGACCAGTTGCCGAAACTCGCTCAAACGTTCTTGCACCAGAGCAGCCTTGTCCCGCTCAGTGAGCAGGCTCGGTCCGAAGTAGAACGCGGGAAACACGTCCAAAGCCTCGACCAGGAGCAGTGTGTACGCCGGGTGGTAACGGTAGTAGGACGAATTCGGATCAAGCAGATCCTGTTGATATTGACTGTACCCTCCAACGTACAGGTCCGCGTCGATCTGCTGGTTCCGGAATTCCCGGGCGACATACCTTGCGAGGAGCTCGAGCGTGAAGCTTCCCAGCAACGCAACCCGGATCGGCGCGCTTTCCTGCGACTTCACGTCCCATCCTCCTCCAGCAACTCCACTAGGCGGCTCTCGGAGCCGTACAAGAAGGCGATTTGCCGGTTCGCAAAGGCGGCCGCTGGCGTCGGCCCGCTGACGAGGACCATTCCCAACTGGCGCAGCCTCTCGACGTCCGCCTGAATGTTTGGAGTCTGAAAGCAGATGTGATGCAGGCCTCCGCCCGCCGCGAGAAACCGCTCGACAGGCGAGCCCGGGCCTGCTGGCTCGATGAGCTCCAGACGGACACCTTCCAGGAGCGGGAGAAACGTCACACTGACGCGCTGGAGTGAGTCGTGAACGACGGGCACCGACGGTTCAACTGAGAAGAGCGGACGGAACGATGCGCATGCCTGCCGAATGTTGCGCACGACGAATCCGAAATGGTGGACTTTCAAAGCTGTTGCCCTCCTTGGCGATCGGCGATGCTGCGAAGGATGGTCTCCAGGCGCGGGCGCACCTCCTCGAATTCCTCACGCAAGATCCCCATCATTACTAAGTCCTCGTATCGGTTGCCCCGGCAGATATGCCTCCTCAGGACCCCCTCTCTCCGGAAGCCGAATCTCTCGTGCAGGGCAAGCACGGGCTGATTGGACGCAAGGGTACAGCAGTACACCCGTTGCAGACCGAGTTCGTCGAAGGCGCAGCAGAGAATCAGGTACTCGGCCTCCGCGCCAAAACCGGCTCGTCGCAGCTCGGGATCGGCCACGTAAAATCCCCATTCGGCGTGGCCGTTTTCGCGGTCAATGGCGAACAACTGGACCAATCCCAGCGGTCTTTCTTCCCGGCTCACGATCAGGAAGACCCGCTTGCGGTTGTCCTTTTCCAGGCTCTCGAACCACTGCTGATGAGCCTCTGGCGGGATGGGCTCGTCGTTGAGCAGGTACTTCCTTACTTCAGCGGAGTTCCGCCACTGGAGAACAAGAGGAAGATCCTCCTCTTGAATCGGACGCAGTCGAACGAGATAGCCCTTGATCGCGGCCGAGTGGGAAGGATAAACGGCCGACCTTCCTTGTGCCATTCGCTCCATCAGACCATGTCCCACGTGATCCAGGTGTCTTCCTGGATGTCCGTTCTGGCTACCCGGCCCACGACACGGTCAATCTCTCGGGGATCGATTCCGAGCGCCGGTCGCTTGACGCACAGCATGTGGAGTTCGATCCGCGTTCCCTGCGGAATAAGGACGCGGGCATGGATGCTTCGGCGAGCCAGGCGATGATTCTCGCTCTCGGATTTCATCACTCGTTTGACGCCGTTGCCGAGAGATTGCTCGATTTCGCGGACGTCACGTACGTATTGAGCCAGTTCGGCAGGCTCGAGAGAGGAAGGGTGGTCCGGGCCAGCCTGCTTCCGGCTCAGGGTGAAATGCTTCTCCAGAATGTTGGCGCCGCGCGCGACTGCGGCGATCGCAGCGCGGGAGTCCATGGTGTGATCCGAGAAGCCCGCGACCCGCCCGAACGCTTGCCGCAGCGTAGTGATGCAGCGCAAATTCAGATCCTCGTAGCGTGCCGGGTACTGACTCACGCAATGGAGCAGTGCGACCTGATCATTCCCGCAGTCGGCGAAGACCCGCAAAGCCGCTTCGACATCTGTGAGGTTGGAATTCCCTGTGGAGAGAATAGCCGGCTTGCCGGCCTTGGCGACTGCCCGGAGCAAGAACACGTCCACGATTTCGTAAGAAGCGACCTTGTAAAAAGGACTATCGATTTTCTTCATTAGTTCGACCGCTTCGAGGTCGAAGGGGCTCGCGGTCAACAGGATTCGTTTCTCGCGCGCGTGCGCGGCAAGCTTTGGCAGCCATTCGCGGGGCAACTCGAATCGTTTGATGAGTTCGAAGGGTGTCTCTCCGGGATTCCTCCGGCCTTCCATCTCGCTCAAGCGCGGCGTGTACCGAGAGTACAGAGTCTCGGCGCGGAAGATCTGAAACTTTACCGCATCGGCACCGGCCTCGGCCGCAACGCTAATCAGGCGCAGGGCCGTATCGAGATCGCGATTGTGGTTGCTTCCGGCTTCCGCAACGACAAAGGTTGGCTGACCGACACCGACTTTGCGTGAACCGATTGTGAGTGTTTCCATTCTGGGCTTCTGCCGAAATCGTGAGAGGGTCGCGACGCACGCTCGCTATGGCCTCCGAAATACGGGCTCGACAGCCGCGCCCTCCAGCCGTGCGCTCAAATCTCCCACTTCAATTGCTGCCCGGAGCTTCCGCAGCGCGGTATCGTATACCCGCAGAGTTTGGTCGATGTCGGAATCAGAGTGGGAGAAGCACACGTTATGGTTTCCGGAGAAGAGGATCCCTCTCTTCAGGCACTCCTGTTGGAAGAGGCTCTTCATGACGAGGGAATCAGCTCCCTCGCCGTCTCGGAAGGTGATCACCGTGCGAGGTGGCAACCCAATGCAGTCCGCGAACTCACTGAGACCATGATCGGCAGCAAGGGTTCGAAAACCCTCCTGAAGCTTCCGACCTTGGTCCCGAATGTGCTGAAGCACTCGGCGTTCCCGGATGATCTTCAACGTTGCCAGCGCAGCAGCTAACCCAACGGTTTCGCCTCCAAAGGTGGTTGAGAAAAAGATTTCATCGAAGATTTCCATGTATTCACGCTTGCCGACGACGGCCGAAATGGAAAACCCATTCGCCATCGCCTTGCCAAACACCGCTAGATCCGGAACTACCCCAAAGTATTGCTGCCCGCCTCCTGGGGACAGGCGGAAGCCGGTTACAACCTCGTCGAAGATGAGCAGCGCTCCGTTCCGGTGGGCGAGGTCACGCACCGCTTCCAGAAAACCGAGTTCCGGTTCTTCGATTCCCACAGGTTCCATCATGACCGCGGCAATTTCCCCCGGATGAACTTTAACCAAGTTTTCCAAAGAAGGCAGGTCGTTATATCGAAAGATTTTGGTCAACGCGGCTACGTTCTTAGGCACACCCTTATCGCGCGTTGTCGTTCCGATGTACCAGTCGTGCCAGCCGTGATAGCCGCAGCAGGCGATCATGTCCCTGCCGGTAATGGCTCGCGCCGCTCGAACGGCCGCTGTCGTCGCGTCTGAGCCGTTCTTCCCGAAGCGGACCATTTCGGCGCACGGAACTATCTCACAGATAAGTTCCGCCACTTCGACTTCGAGTGGGTGCGGCAGAGAGAAGGAATTGCCGGAGTCGATCGCTCGGCGCACGGCTTCGGTGACTGGCGGGTAATTGTGCCCGAGGATGACAGCCCCGAGGGCCATCGGGTAGTCAATATATTCGTTTCCATCCGGATCCCACACACGGGAACCGTTGCCACAAGAAAGAAAGACGGGCGCAACGCCCTGAACATACTGTGACGGCCCCTTGCTGAAAGTCTGGGTGCAGGAAGGGATTCTCCTCAGAGCGCGCTGCTTCAGCTCTTCAGAAATCTTCAGCGAGCGGGAAGCGGGTGGGCATTCCACTTGCGATCTGGCGATGGAATGGTAATGGCCCTCATCCCGGCTTCGATCCGCATTGATTTGCATGAGTTCCGGCCTTTCCTTCAAGAGCTGTAGAATCTCTCGCATCCCGAAAGTGGCATTCTGCGGGTAGAGGTGCTCGTAGACGGTCCGCACAAATTTGAGATCGGCTTCGTGATCCACCGACCAGCCGTTCCTGACCCAGGAAACGTCCTCTTCTTCCGGCTCCACGCAGAGTACGGAAAACCTGCCGGAGAACCGTAGGTACGTGGTGACGTGCTCCCGGTCAACGGGATCGCTCGTCTCTCTCCAGGCCCGCTCGAGTGCTTCCCGCGTGAGCACTTCGACGTCTAGGCCCTCAGGTCGTGGATGAATGGCGTAGTCGCACTGTGCTTGACGAAACCGCTCGACCACGTAATCGACGACAGCAGGATCGATCAGCGGGCAATCGCCCGTGATGCGGACAATTATCTGTTCGCTCGAGCCGCGAACAGCTTGGTAGTGGCGGTCGAGAACGTCTTCTTCGCTACCGCGGAAGCAGCAGACTTGATGGGCACCGGCAATCCGTTCGATTGGATCGTCGGCCGGAGAAGTCGAGGTCGCAAGCAGGAAGCGCTCAAGGCTTCGG
>Ga0187771_10003997_pt1 | contig 10373 bp, 6 predicted proteins | sample 0116_SJ02_MP15_1_FD_133139 | JGI IMG/M metagenome (GOLD analysis project Ga0187771, IMG submission 133139) | Tropical peat soil microbial communities from peatlands in Department of Meta, Colombia - 0116_SJ02_MP15_10_MG | ecosystem: Environmental > Terrestrial > Soil > Wetlands > Peat | place... | reverse complement strand
CTCGACGGCCTGAGCCTCGCCATCCCAGCGGGCAAGCGGGTGGCTCTGCTGGGCGCCAATGGGTCGGGCAAATCGACCCTACTGCACGTCTTGGACGGCTTGGCCTTTCCGGAAAAAGGCAGTGTCCTGTTCTGCGGCGAGTCAATCACCGAGGATCGTTTGCAGGATCATGAATTTGGTTACCGGTTTCGCCGCCGGGTAGGACTGGTGTTCCAGAATCCGGATGTGCAGCTTTTTTCCCCCACGGTTTTTGATGAAGTGGCCTTTGGCCCGTTGCAGCTTGGCTGGCCCAAGGAGGAGGTGCGCAGGCAAGTTGGGCAAATGCTCGAAGTGATGAAGTTGACCCACCTTAAAGACCGGTCACCGCATCATTTGTCGACGGGCGAAAAGAAACGTGTGACGCTGGCGTCGGTGCTGGTGCTTGACCCCGAAGTGCTCCTGCTCGATGAGCCCACGGCGGCGCTCGACCCCAAGAGCGCGAGTCAAATGATCGATTTCCTGGTGGGCTGGCGTGGGGGAATCAAGACTGTGATCACGACTACCCACCAACTGGATATAGTCGAGGATATTGCGGATTACTGTTATGTTTTTCAGACGGGCCGTGCGGTCGCCGAAGGGGAGCCCTCGCAGGTGTTGCGCGAGACAGCCTTGCTGGAGCGAACCAACCTTATCCATGTCCATCGCCACGTTCATCCCTCAGGCGAAGTGCACTCGCACCCCCACATTCATCCCCACAAGCACTGACGCCCATCTCTGTAGGGGTAGGGCTTGCCCTACCCTCTGCCGCCCGCAGCCCACCCACTCGGCGGGTCGGCGTTCAGGGGACGGCAAGCCGTCCCCCTACAGGCCCTATCACACAGGGGGTGGCATCATGCCGAGCAAACTCGACTTCTCGTCTTCAGGCAGGAAGGCCGCGCGGATGGCGTTTTGGCACAGATGAAGGATCTGCCCACGCATAAGGCCGAAGGTCTCTGCGGCCAACAAATATTCATTCACCAAATTCGTCCCGAACATAGCAGGGTCATCGGTGTTTAACGTCACCACGAGGCCGGCGTCCAGAAACTGAGACAAGGGATGGTCCTCGAGGCGCCCCAGCACACCCGTGGCGACATTACTGGTAAGGCAGACCTCCAACGGAATCTGGCGCTCACGAAGCAGCGCCAGCACGCCCGGATCGCGTGCCGCAGTGAGCCCGTGTCCGATGCGCTCGGCTCCTAATGTCTCGACCGCTTGGCGGACACTTTCCGGCCCACAGGCTTCTCCCGCATGGGCAACCACATGCAGGCCCGTTGCGCGGGCATCTCGGAAAATCTCCCTGAAAAGTTCCGCCGGACCGCGTCGTTCGTCGCCGCCGATTCCCAGCCCTACCACGCGCTGCGACCGAAAGTACTCGACCCAGCGGAGCACTTGGCGTGTATGCTCGACGCCGAAATGCCGGATGGCATCAAAAATCCATTGCACCCGCACGCCGCAGCTTTTCTCTGCCGCACGCGCTGCCGAAGCCGCTGCCTCGAAGATTGCCTCGAGCGACTGTTTCTTCCACAGCACAACTCCGGCGGCGAAAGTGACCTCGGCATACTTCACATTTTGCTTTGCCAGCCCCTCGATCAGCCGGGTGGTTGCCATAGCGTAGTCACTCGGAGTCTCCAGAAGCAGGGTGACCAGCTTGAAAGCCTGGAGAAAGTCCCGAAAGTCCCTGTACCTGAACTGCTGCCTGGTGCGCTCCGAAATCCAGTCTTGCGTCTCCTTCTCGAGACGCCCCTTGAGCCGCGAGAGTTCTTGCAGAGTTTCAGGCCGGACGCTTCCCTCCAGATGGACGTGCAGTTCCACCTTGGGAAGGCTGCGGATGAATGACTCGAGCTCACTCGAACGCTCATGCATGGCAGCACCGAAGTGCGGTATGTGGTAGATGGTAGGTGGGAAAAAACCTTGCCCGGTAGGTGGTGGACGGCACGTGGGGAAAAACCTCCATCCCCACATACCACATACGACCTACCACATACGGTTCTTTACCGTGCCGGCAGTGCCGGCTTACCTGCGTTTATCCAGGCCGTGTACCAGTAAGACCCCGCGTCGTGCGCGGCTTGGTTGATGGCCTTCATCACGGCGGCGCCGACTTGTGAATAAAAGCGGTCGAAGTACTCGTCGGTATAATCCGGTAAGCCCTCCCGAGCGCGCTGGTCAGCGAGAAGGGTGGAATCCAGCCAGGTATAAGCCACGAGGCAGGTTTGGAATGCGTATTCGGTCGGATCGTCGATCTTCACCGCGTCTTCGGGATGGAGAATGAAGAACTTCGAGTAGCGGTCCAGGAGACGGATTTCAAACCGATCGGCTAACCCTGTCTGGCTGGTTAATTGGCCGTTGAAATTCCTGGTGACATGCAGGGGATCCTGGGCGTCCGCCACATAGTGGGCCAGGACAGCCGCTTCCAGCTTCACCTGCTCCCAGTTGCGCGACTTGAACGCCTCCGTCAAGCGGAGACTGTATACCCCCACCTGCCAGGGCAGCAGGCCGTCACGATTGACGCGTCCTGACCCGTATTGGTCCACAGCGCGTTTGAAGGAATGCGGCAACGCCAAGAAGGGGAAGATGCCATACTTGTCCAAGTAGATATAGTGCCGCATGCGTTCGTAGCGATCTTTGGCCATCCAGGCGTCGGGATCATTGGCGTGCTCAACAATAAACTGACGATTCGCCTCAAAAAAGGCGCGCATTTCCGGGGGGAGAGTTTGGATCGCCCAGGTGTTCACGATGTCGTGAGCGGTGGGCCCCCAAGCGGCCAGCGGATGAGTGGCGAATAGCCAAAGCGCCAGAACGGTGAGCAGCCGGGCAAAGGAGCAAAGGGATGTCAACTGTTTGGGGCGCCGTGCCTTGGGCATAAGCATCTCTTTCCCCTGGTTGGGGGGATTCAGAACGCCGGACCTCCGCCCGATTCTACCCTAATTCGTGGACTCCTTCCAAATTCGCTGCGGTGCCGGCTATACCCGAAATAGATGGTCAGGCCAATGATCAGCCACACCAGGAAACGCACCCAGGTTTCGATGGGCAGGCTGGCCATAAGGACAAAGCAACAAAGGATGGAAAGGATTGGAACGAGGGGGACCCAGGGTGTACGGAACGCACGCCGGCGCTGGGGCTGGGTGTGGCGGAGCACGAGCACGCCCGTTGACACCAGTGCGAAAGCAAACAAGGTCCCGATATTGGAGAGGTCGGCCAGGGTGCCAATGTCAAAGATGCCGGCGGGGATGGCCACAAAGAAGCCCGCCACCCAAGTGCTGACATGAGGAGTACGGAAACGCGCATGAACTCTGGAGAAGACTTCGGGCAGCAGGCCATCACGCGACATGGCGAACCACACCCGCGCCTGGCCCAACTGGAAGACCAGCAAGGAGCTGAGCATGCCGGTCAGCGCCCCCACGGTCACCCACTTCATCACGTTTGAGAGACCGATGGCCACCAGGGCGTTGGCCACGGGCGCGGCGTTGCGCAAAGTCTGCCAGTGCTGAATTCCCGTCAGGACCAAGGCCACCGACACATAAAGCACCGCACAAATCACCAGCGAGGCGATGATGCCGAAAGGAACGTCCTTCTGGGGATTTCGGCACTCTTCGGCGGCGGTGGATACGGAGTCAAAGCCGATGTAAGTGAAGAAGACAATCGCCCCGCCGGTCAACACGCCCTGAAATCCGTTGGGCATGAAGGGCTTCCAATTCGAGACGTGCATGAATCGCGAGGCGGCGCCAAGGAAGATGAGGATGGCGATGATTTTCACGCCCACCATCAAATTGTTGGCCCCGGCGCTCTCCCGGATTCCGATCACCAGAATGACGGTGAGGGCCATCACGATGAGGAAGCCGGGCAGGTTAAAATAAGCGCCCGTCATCGTACCGCCCGCCATCATGGGCTGCATGAGTTTGCGCGGCAGTTCGAGCCCAAAGCCCCGCAGAAGGCTGTCCACATAGGCAGAGAACCCCACCGCCACCGCCATGTTGCTGACGGCATATTCGAGGATAAGGTCCCATCCGATAATCCAGGCCACAATTTCACCCAACGTGGCGTAGGAATAAGTGTAGGCGCTCCCCGCAATGGGAATCATCGAGGCCAACTCGGCGTAGCAAAGTCCCGCCAGGGCGCAGGCTATCGCCACCAGTAGGAAAGAGAGGGCAATCCCCGGACCCGCTCCGGGACGTCCCGCCATTCCCAACGCCTTGTGACCGTGTAACAGCACATCGAGCAGCGGAGCCTTGAGGATGGAACGCACTTCCAAGACCTCACCGGCAGCGGCAGTGCCGGTCAGGATGAAGATTCCCGTGCCGATGATGGCGCCGATGCCCAGCGCGGTCAGCGACCATGGCCCCAATGTCTTGCGGAGTCGATGTCCGGGTGCGTCGGCATCCGCAATGAGCTTGTCGATGCTTTTTTTTCGGAAGAATTGATTAGCCACGCGGCTCCTCACCACAACACTGAAGATCAGGAGATCGGGTGATCAGGAGAACAGACCTGTTGTTCGTCCCCTCCTAGGATCACGCGATCACCCGGGCAGCGGGCTCTTCTTCACCCGATCACCGGATCACCCGATCTCGCGATCTCCGGATCTCCCGATCATCGCGAATCTCGGCTACCGCCGTGGCGGCGCGCCCGGTCCCCTCTTCTTGACCTTGGGCTTGCGCGAGCCGCGCGGCACAGTCTGTTTCGGCTTGGGGGGACGCTTATTGCGCGCCGCTCGCTTCAGCTTTTTGCGTTCTGCTCTGTCCTTGATCTTCCTGGTGTCCATCTCTGTGCCCTCTGCGGTGAAGTTTTTCTGCTACGCCTTTTCCAACATTGCATATTGTGCCATGAACTTCTTCTGCCCGTAACCCGGAAAGCTGACGGTCAACTTGATCTCCTCCCCCTCGCCCTCTGCCCCAAGGATCGTTCCCACGCCGAACTTGGCGTGCCGGACCTTCGACCCTATTCGCCAGCGCGACTCAGCGGATGAGCGGGTGCTAGAAGCGACTGGCGCGCCTCGTATCCCCCGGCGCTCGAGAAACTGCTCCACGCTCGAGACGGAATTCACCGCATTGTCCCAGCTTGTTCGAGGCTTCCGACTCAGACCCGCAGAACTGAAAGGCTCCAGGAGTTCGCGTGGAACCTCCTCCAGAAAACGGGAAGGCTCGCTTTCTTCGTAGGATTCGCGAGCGAAGGAGCGTCGTTGCCGGGCCCAGGAAAGGGTCAAACGATCCTTCGCTCGTGTCATACCCACATAGCAGAGCCGTCGTTCTTCTTCAATCTCCGCCGGATCGTCGAGCGAGAGTTGGTGGGGAAACAGTCCTTCCTCCATGCCCACCAGGAAGACGGATTCGAATTCCAGGCCTTTGGCGCTATGCAGAGTCATCAAGGTCACTCGAGCATGCTCGTCGTAGTCATCGGTGTCGGAGACCAGTGCGGCGTGGTCCAGGAATTCCGCCAGCGTCACGCCCTGCTCGTCGGCTTCGGTAGCGGCATTGACCAACTCCTGGAGGTTCTCAATGCGGTCTTCGGCGGCCGGCTCATTCTCCTGTTGCAGAATTTCGAGGTAGCGGGTCCGCTCCAGGATCCGGTTAAAGAATTCTCCCATGCGCAGGCCTTGGCGGTCGCCCACCAGTTCTTTCATGAGGTTGTGGAAGCCTTGCAGCGCGCTCCGGGCACGCGCCGGCAGTCGCTTCTGAAACAATTCGTGCTCCAGAGCCTCCCATAAGCTCAGCTTGTTCTGCCGCGCGCACTCCGCCAGCGCGGCCAGCGTAGTGTCCCCAATCCCGCGCGCCGGCGTGTTGACGATGCGTCCGAAGGCAGCGTCGTCGCTCAGGTTATTAGCCAGGCGGGCGTAAGCAAGAATATCCTTGATTTCCGCCCGTGCGTAGAAACTGAACCCCCCAACCAGCCGGTAACTGATTCCCCGCAGGCGCAAGCTCTCCTCCAGCAAGCGTGATTGCGCATTGGTGCGGTAGAGGACAGCTACGCTCCGATCAGCCGGCTCGGCAACCGCCCGCGCCACTTCGTCGGCCACGAATTCCGCTTCCTGGTCGGCGCTGCGCGCCTCGAATAGGCCAAGCTTCTCACCGTGCCCGCGGTCGGTCCAAAGGTTCTTGCCTTTGCGCGCCCGGTTCCGGCTCACCACCGCCCCCGCCGCATCGAGAATGACCTGGGTGGAGCGGTAGTTCTGTTCCAGGCGAATGATCTTAGCTTGGGGATAGTCCTTTTCGAAGTTGAGGATGTTGTCGATGTCGGCGCCGCGCCACCGATAAATGGATTGATCCTCATCACCGACCACGCAAAGATTCTGCTGAAGGAGGGTCAACTGGCGTATCAACTGATACTGGATGCGGTTGGTGTCCTGGTACTCATCCACCTGAACATAGCGGAAGCGCTGGTTATAGCTTTCGCACACTTCGGAGGAGGCATAGAAAAGGTCTACGGTCTTGAGCAGCAAATCGTCGAAGTCGAGCGCATTGGCGCGCCGCAACTTGCTTTCGTACCGCTGGTAAAGGGAGGCCAGTTTTTGGATTTCCGGGTTGGCCGCCTCACGGTAGAGCTCCTCGGGCGAGCGTCCCCGATTTTTGGTGTAACTGATTTTCGCCAGCACGCTTCGTGGGGATGCGATCTGCTCGCTAAGACCCAACTCCTGGATGGAGGCTCTCATCACCCGCAACTGATCGTCTTCATCATAAATGGTGAAATCGCGATGGTAACCAAGCCGCTCAATATGCCGGCGCAGCACACTGACACAGAACGAATGGAAAGTGGAAACGTGCGGAGCGCCCGGCCGCAGCTTCAATTGCCCGGAAAGTAGCTTTCCCACACGCTCCTTCATCTGCTCGGCGGCTTTGTTGGTGAACGTCACTGCCAGTATGTTTTCAGGGGGAACGCGCCGGCCTTCGATCAAATAGGCAACTCGGTAGGCGATGACGCGGGTCTTGCCGCTGCCGGCGCCTGCCAGGATTAGCAGTGGCCCCTCCGTCTCTTCTACCGCAGCGCGCTGCTGGGGATTAAGTTGGTCGAGGAGATTGCCCATTCGAAAGTCGAGAGTCAAGAGTCGAGGAGCCAAGAGTCGAGAGTCAAGAGTCGAGAGTCAAAAGTAATTGCCACATGTGACGTTTAGCAAACTCTCCAATCTCGCTCCTCGAGTCCGGCATCCTCCGGTTCGAATTTCCATTGTACACGATTGGGTCACCTTTTGGCCCGCACGGTTTCAAGGCGAAGAAGGTGTGAAGAAATCGGCCAGCCATGCCAGTCCGCACGTCAGCCGACGAAGCCGCAATTCGACAACTCATTTGATCATCTTGAATCCGTCGGGAAGCCGATCATTATCGGCTCGTTGGTAGACGTAGGCCGTGTCTAATGCACCTGCGAGCGGCAAGTCGCCATGGGTGACCGTGGCGGTGCTACGCCGGTACCACGATCCTTGTTTGTCCCTGACGTAGATTCCGGAGATGACGACTGTATCGCGCCGCCATCCCTCAGTTTCGTTTGTCTGAACCCATTTGGCCACGAAGGGAACCCATTCTACTGTAATTGGTTTCTCGGCTTGCGAGAAGGCTACAGTTGCGCTGGCAAGACAGATAACCACCAACGTTGCGGACCGAGGGCGAGGCATCGTCGTGGCATCTCCCACGAGGAACTTGGAGACTGATGAGAGTCTACCACTAATTATCGTGTTCCTCATCCCGGTCGCGCATTTCCCTCCGAATGGTGTCAGGGTCATCGAGGGGAGCGCCGGGGCGCGCTTGCATTTCCAGCCCCGGTTCGTGGATTTTCGCAGGGTCGAAGATGCGCGTGTCGGAAGGCAGCGCTTCAAACGCTGTGAAATCGGGTGTGTCGGCGAACATTTCCGAAAGGTCAGTGGCAGCAGCGTCGTACTGATTCAAATAGGGCAGGCCGAAAACAAGGTCAAATGTCTTGATGATGCTGGCCATGCTGGTGTGCATGTGCGCGACGCCGCGGCGTGCGTAGGGGCTGATCACAAGCAATAGACTCCGGTGAGCATCCAGGTGGTCCTGGCCCCCCTGCGCGTCGTCCTCCGTCACGAAGATGGCCATGTCCTTCCAAAAAGGACTGTGCGAAAACAGTTCCACCAGCTTTCCCAGCGCCAGATCGTTGTCTGCGACGTAAGAAGCGCGATAATGATAGCCGTCTTCCGGCCGCGGCTTGGCTGTATGGTCGTTGGGCAGCCAGATATAAAGAAATTGCGGCAGCGGTTCCTTCCCACTCGCGTACCGAAGCTCGAACTCGCGTTGAAATTGCTCGAAGCGGTATTGGTCGGAGATATTGGTGTTGAAGGATGCGTAGCTTCGCGAAGTGTTTTCGAACAGAACTTCGGGCATCGGGAAATTAACGATTTCCCGGAGGCCGGTGGGCATGAGCCCGGGACCCTCGTAGCTGCCGGGCATGGAAAAGCCCTCGCCGTAGTTTCGGAAGCTGATGTGATGCCTTGCCAGATGTTCCCAAAGAGAACCGGCCTCGAGAAAAGACTCCGGGCAGGGGATCCCACACTGGATTTCCAAGCGGCCGGGCGCATCCGCGTCGGCAACGAAATCGAGCTTGTGGCCGTACTCAGCCGGCCAGACGGATTCGATAACCTCGTTGGGATAATTCCCTACCAGCCAATGGTGCCCGTCCACCGAAACGTCCGAATCGACGTAGAAGTTGTCGCTCAAGGCAAACCTTCGCGCCAAGGCATGGGCGTTGGGCGTGACGCGGGCACCCTCCACTTCCACAGGTTCTCCCTTTTCTTTCACTAGCGCGTTCTCGCCCCACCGTGCCATGCTGGCTTCGCCTGCCACGGTTGCGCTGGCAATTTGCAGGTCTCCCAAAACCTCATCAAAAGTCCGGTTCTCCCTCACGATGAAAACCAGGTGGTGGATTTTCGTGCTCGGCTGTCCGGGTGGGGGGACGGGAGACTCGGCGTGGCGCGTGACAGCCTGAGTGGCAGAGGCAAAGCCATTATTCAGAAGCACCCGAGCGGTCGTTTGCTCCAGTGCGCGTCCGTTAGCGATAGAAGACACGATGGAAACGAATCCGTGCGTAATGTCTCCAATGTAGACCCCTTCCGGCCCCTCCTGAAAATTCGGCCCACCGTTGGGCCCGGCGCCAAATCCTTTTGCATTGGCCACATAAAGCGTCTTGCCTTCAGGGCTTAAGGCGAGCCGGGCTGGAAACCAAGCGGTTGGGAAGTAGCCCAATGCTTTCCCCTTCCGGGCGTCGAGCACCGCCACCGCATTAATGCCCGAGCATGCCACGTAAAGGCGTTTCTCATCCGGACTGAGCGCCATCCCGAAAGGAAGCACACCGCGCAATCCCTTAACGGTGGCCGAGGGCTCCAATAAGATGGTCTTTTCGACTCGGTTTGAGCGGGCATTAATAATAGTGACTCTATCTTGGCTGGCGTTGGAGACGAAGACCCTATCGCGACCAGCCACCACCGCGCCGGGGCTTGAACCACCTACCGACTTGTCCCCAACCTGAATTCCAGTCTTAATCTTCGCAGTGACGTTAGGCTGGGCCGGGTCAGCTACATCGATCACCCAGAGCGAATTCGCCTCAGGGATATTCGGATCGCCGAGCCCGGGGATCAGCTTTCCCTCGACTGTCTTGCCTTCCGCGGCTTCCTTCGACGGAAAACCATAGGGAGGAAAATCCAATCCCGTCTGTTTGGGCCGGCCTGCGTCATATCCAGGAATCAGGGAGTATTGGAACATGCCAACATTTGAGACATAAGCAAACCTGCCATCCGGCGAAAGTGCCAATCCGAAAGGCATGCGCCCCACAGCCACGCTAGAGATAATCTGCTTTGAATCTGTATCAAGGATGACCAGCCGGAAATGGGCGAGGTCGAGCACGAAAAGGCGACGCCCGTCGGGAGAAAGCTGAAGGGCAGCAGTGAGGCTGTGGGCAAAAGCCTTACCCTGGAAAACACCGTCAACGCTCAAGGAATAGAGCCGCTGGTGGGTGACCAAGTCGAAGATGCCAACCCTGCCGTTGTTACCCTCCGAAAGGTAAAGGGTTCGATTATCCGGTCCCACGGCCACGCCCAGGAAAACACTGTCCGGGTCGGCATCGGCAGGTCTGAAGCCAGGCGGAATTTGAGCGACCTGGGGTTGGGGGCTGTCCAGTTGGGTGATGATAGAAGCGGAGAACGGGTGGGTTCCACTGTTGGCGGTGACCAGAGTCTTGCCGTCAGGACTCACCGCCAGACCATAAGGGTGAGGGGCAACCCTAATTTGGTTGCCCAGCGGTGTAATCAGGCGGCCGTTGGGAAGAATGGTCGCGCCGGAAGGATCGATCTTCACCGGACGCTCGACTGCGGGCGCCCCAAGTTCCGCATTCCCTTGCCTAGCGCGTTGGCGCGCGAGAAGCTG
>Ga0187771_10003996_pt1 | contig 10373 bp, 11 predicted proteins | sample 0116_SJ02_MP15_1_FD_133139 | JGI IMG/M metagenome (GOLD analysis project Ga0187771, IMG submission 133139) | Tropical peat soil microbial communities from peatlands in Department of Meta, Colombia - 0116_SJ02_MP15_10_MG | ecosystem: Environmental > Terrestrial > Soil > Wetlands > Peat | place... | reverse complement strand
AGAGACGGTTTTGCTGAGTGGACGACACTCTGCGATTTTTACGTGGTTGCCTTCCTTCACTTCCAAACACGGGGGATTGTGCGCTGGAACATGCCCATGTCTGCGTTCATAGCGTTTGTACTTGGGCACGTAATGAAGATAATCCCGCCTCACCACAACCGTCTTGTCCATTTTGGTGCTGACGACGCTACCTTCAAGAACGCGACCCTTCACTGATAATTTGCCGTGGAAGGGACAGTTTTTGTCGTCGCATGCCTTTTTTGGGGGCTTAAAAGAACGTGCAGCCAATTACCACAGCCTCCGTATGCGTTTCTTAACACGATCCTCAGGTCTTCCGAGCAAAAGTTTGCCATCAATCTCGACGATTGTTCCATTTTGCATGGTAAAATGAAAGAGCGATATGTCTTTCGGGATTATTTTTTGTTTGCCTTCATGGAGAATTATGAAAGTGTTCCGAGTTTCATCGATTATCTTTCCCTTCATCTTCATAAGACTTTGATTGCTGTTTTTGGCGATTTTGGCGTCGAGCCCGATAAACTCGCTCTGAGTAATAGCAGGCGTTATTTTCATAGCTTCTTTCCTTCCTTTGTCTCTGCTCTTTTCGCCTCGCTCGTCACCGTCATCAGTCGTGCGATAGCTCTGCGAAGTTCACGAACTCTGGCTGAGTTCTCTACTGCTCCACCGGCTTTTATCATGGTTCGTAGCCTACTAAGTTCGGTTCTCAATTCGTCCAGTCTTTTTCTTCGGTCTTCGTTTGACATTGAACGAGCGTCTTTCAGCCTCAAAACCGGCATTTAGGGTTTTTCCTCCGTTGCTTTAGGTGACTTGGGCTTTTTCTCTTTTTTCTCGCGTTTGGGCTTCGCTGCTTTTGTGGTTCTCTTTGGTTTTATGGGCTTTTCTTCGGGTTTCTTCTGTTCTTTTTCAGCTGATTCCCCTTGTAGCGGTTCCTGTGGAATTTCCTTAGCCGCCTCTTCTGGCTTTTCAACTGTTTTTACGGATTCTACTTGGGCTTCCTTTTTCTCCTCTACTGGTTTTGCTTCTTCTATTTTTGGAACGTTTTCGAGTATTTTCACTTTATCAGGAAATTCGATGTTAGGAGGCATAATTTTCACTTTTACGCCAAAAATCCCTGGCTTAAGCTGCACGTGCATCTCTGCAGTCTGCAAATATCTAAGCGGGGGCTCTCCGCTCTTGGGTAAGTAACCATCCCGAAACTTCTCATAACGCGCTCGTTCTGTTCGCAGTTTACCGCTTACTTTTATCTCTGCACCTAAGGCGCCTGCATTCATAACTTGGTTTAGTGCCCAAAAACCTGCTCTTCTGAAGTGGACGCCTCTTTGGAGTGCTGATGCCACGCGCGATGCGACTACGTAAGCGTTAAACTCGGGAACCTCAATCTCAGCCACTGAAATCTGTGGGTTTGGCAGCTGAAATTTTTCTTCCAAAGTCTTGGCGAGTTCTTTTATCGTCTCGCCGCCGCGACCTATGATTAATCCTGGGCGCATAGCGTAAATGACCACATGCGTGCCCAACGGCGTCTTTGCGACGTCTACTCCGCCATATCCCGCTCGTTCAAACTCGTTTCGCAAAAACTCGTCGATTTCGGTTTTTTTCAGTGATTCGCCTATAAAATGTTTAACGACAGACAGCTATTTTTCCTCCGCTGCGGGTTTTTTGGTCTGCTCCAAAACTAGCTCCACATGGGTCAAGTATTCATACTTAGGTGTGCTTCGACCTTGAGCGCGCTCCACATAATTTTCGAGTTTCATACCCGAACAAGCCGACGCGTGAATAATGCGTAGGTTTTCTGTATCCAAACCCTTAAGCTCGGCGTTTGCCTCGGCGCCTTGAAGAAGTTTAAGAATACGCTCCGCAGCTTTCGCGGGGTATCTTCCTGCAGAAAACTTTTGAGCACCGTGCCGGTGGCCAACTTTTTTGCGATACTTGCGGAATGGAACAGGAGTCTTCTTTGCAATCACCTGTTCTAGGAATACTTTGGCTTTGTCTAGTTTCATGCCTTTTATCGTACGGCAGATTTCGACGGCATGTTTAGGGGATATTCTGAGCTCTCTGCCCGCTATTTTGGCGGTTTTTTCTGGATCTAGCTCTGTAATCGAATAGCCCCATTTTGGCACGGTTCATTTCACCATTTGTGCAAAACAACTGAAGTAGAGCTACTTATATGCTTTTTTGTGTTGATTAGCCGAATTGGAGAAGAAATAGAGGCTTTTTTCAGGAAGTTTTGAAGATTAGGTAATGATGTTGACCGCTCTTAATTTTTCTTCAACGTCTTGAAGTCTGAGTCTTCTAAGCATTTCTGGTTGCGGTACTCCTCGTTTGTCCCAACCCACGGCTTCATAGTACTCCTGCTTGGAGTCTTCGAACGCTTTTCTATCAGTAGTTTTCCCAGCGTATGGGCCTGTGGGTAAAGGCTCATAGAATCTTGGTGGGTTTTCATCGTCTTTTTCTGGGTTCCATTTGGCATCTGCTCCGCCGAGAAGGAGCATAGCACGCTGGATTTGCAGTATTCTTAAGCCTTTGTCTTTGTACCATTCTTCGCGTGTAGTTTTCCAGCCAGTGACCGCTGCTAGGAATTCGAAGATCAAGTCCTCCTCGAGGGCGAAGGTGTTGAAGGAACAGTAGACTCCCGAGTCATGAAGCACGTCAGCTATCTCACCCGAACTGTCTGCTGGCAAACCAGCCATCGACGTGTGATCACCCGCTTGCACTGAACACGCATATGAGATGTTGCTGCTAAAGTCCTTGCCGCTTCGAATGCCATGAGCGCCTATGCTCACGCCTTTCTCATGCACTAAATAGGGTAACAAGTCAACACTCTTCATTTTGCCCAGCTCAAGCGCCGCCCGATAGGCACCCTCTGCCAAGACATCACCGATTCCGTCACGGGTAGCGATTTTTCGCGCAAGTTTTGCGAAGGCCTCTGGGTCTCCCCATTTGAGGTCGATGCCGTCCAAGTCTTCTTTAGTTAAGATTCCTCTCTGATAAAGCTCAGCCGCAAACCCTAGAACGCTGCCACTTTGTATGCCGCACAAGCCTAAATCGTCAATCAACGATGACAAGTAAACGTTTTCTTCGGGAATGAAAATACCCAGGTTCGGTCCGAGGAAAGCCTGCATCTCGTAGTCTGGGTTGTCAGTGATCGCGCCTTTGAACGGGCCAGTTTTAATCGTGGCGAGTTTGAGGCATGTTGTTGGGCAGCCAAAGTCGCCCCAGTACTGTTTTATCCAAAGTCGCTGCTCGAACTTGTCGACCGCATAACTTTTCTCGTCGTGCCATTCTTCCTGCCAGTTGCGTACGGGTTCAGAGCTTGATGTCGCAGCGAAGTTGTAGCCTCCGCCGCCTGTGCCCCATCTTCGCCACAATTCAGACTTGAAACACTCTTTACAGGCTCTAGTTATGAGCTTTTTTACCCCTTCGGGATCCTCCACTTCTGGCAATGGACCTGTGCCTTTTGCTGCGATGGCTTTGAGATTTTTGCTTCCCATCAAGCCGCCGTATCCTCCGTAACCAGCTGCATGTGACCACTTATTCATAACAACGGCGACTCTCGCTTTGTTCTCGCCTGCTGGTCCAATATACAAAATGGAAGGTTCTTTTAGCAAGCCGTACCGCGGGTATTTGCTTTGAACCATCTGACTGGTTTCTTTGGTGAGAATTTTAACCGTTTCTTTTCCTTCCATGCCCCAGATGTGCGAGGCGTCTTTTATCGTGACTTCGTTGTCGATTATGTTAACGTAACATGGTTTAGAAGCCTTGCCAGTGATGATTAAGCCATCATAACCCGCACATTTTAATTCTATTCCAAACTCGCCTGCTAGGGTCGAACCGATCATCCCGTTACTCTGAGGCGACTTGCCCGAGACGCACACTCTGCCGCCCGGAAAAAATCCCGTCAAAGGGCCAGTTAATATGAGCAGTATGTTTTCTGTTCCGAGGGGATCAATGGTCTCCCATTTTTCGCCGAGTCTGTCCCAAAGAATTCTCGCGGCCAAGCCTCTGCCGCCTACGTAGTTCTGTAGAATATCCTCGCTGAAAGAAACTTCCTTGCTTGTCCCTGTGGACAGGTCAATTTCGAGAAGATTGCCTGCATATCCTCGCATTAGAGCAGTTCCTCTCCTTTTTCGCCGTAAAGGTTTATCACCAACTCGTGGGTGATTTCTTCGGGTGTACGAGCGTAAGCTTTCATTGATGCGGCTGAACCTCTACGCTTTACTATGCCTAGGGCGTTCCATTTTCCCTCTTTGCATATCTTGGCACATTCTGGCTTTCCATCGCAAAGGTCACAGATGAGTATGCGTTTCCTACCCGGATGCATGTGTGGAATCTTTCCTGGACACGCATCTATGCAGATGCCGCATCCAGTGCATTTAGCTTCATCCACAAGAACCGCACCGGTTTTTTCGCTAACTGATAACGCTTTAAATGGACATGATTCGACGCACGGATAGTCGTCACACTGCACGCATAGATGTGGCACTTCGGCGCCGGGCACTGACATAAACACGCGAACCCGCGATGCCTCGGGCCAGATTTTGTCTTCGTGGAAAAGTGAACAGGCAATTTCGCATTTTCTGCAGCCACTGCATCTTAGGTAATCTCTAGTTATCCATATTCTTGTTCTTGGTGTCATTTTTGCCCACTTCGCTGAATAGTAGGGTTTGGAAAATTGTCAGATAAGCATATTGTTTTTCTGTTTAAGAGACGACGTGGCTAAAAGTTTAGGAAGCTTTTAGTCATAAGACTTTTAGAGCCAACAGCAACGTGCCCAACGCACTATAATTGATGAGGTGCGCGCGCTAAGCAATGTTAAGAAATTTCTCGTTTTTTGGAAATTGTGACTAAATGGTTTTTCGAATCGGACCTTCTGTTGCCTTGACTTGGGTTTGTCTGTGTGCGCATAGCCTCCCCCCTCGGTCCAGCATATGACCCAAATATGATCCAAATATGATTTGACAGGCAAGATCAGCAGTGCAAGCCAACCGAGCAAACGAGTTTAGGAACAACTATGCAGGCTGAATGTATGCAATTTTAATATAGGCATTTGTTGTCAAATGGTAGTCAGTCTGGAGATAAATTTGGTAACGATAATCGAGTGGACGGCCATTATTTCTGCGTTGGCAGGCATATCCGCAACATTGTTCATTCTTCTTCAACTCAGGCATATGGACAAGCATAGAGACTTGGAAATTTCCATGAAACTGTTTGAGTGGGCGGAAACGGAGAGGCTTCGCAAGGCTTTTAGATGGATCGAGACAGAGTTTCAGTTTGTCGATTTTGGGAAATACAAGGCTGAAGTCGAAGAGAATTTTGAAATCGCGGATTATCCCTATCAGGTTGAATCTTTTTTTGAAGAGGTTGGCTTCTTGGTAAACAAAAGGTTTGTCGATATTGATGTGATTGTTGACCGTCTTGGCGCATATATAATCTCAAATTGGAAAAAGCTGGAGCCATGGATATTTGCGATGCGAAAAGAAAAGGGCGATAAAACATTCGGGGAACATTTCCAAAAACTATATGAAAAGACCGTCGCATACATGAAAAAGAACTAAGCGCACACACGCATAAGCTGTTTTTCGCTATGACACCTAATGAAATGCTATTATGCTCGATTAGTTTGCTTAGATTAGGTAACTTGACAGTATCTAATTGTACAGGATCGTATAGACCCTAAATCTCTCGTAGTGCATGCTAAACTTTAAGTGTGAAATAATGACGATTAAGCAAAAGGGACGGATTTCGTTTACGAAACTCAAAGAAGAATTCTACTCAAGGGACACGAAGGAAGTCGCCAGAGAAATTCTAGGGAAGATTCTTGTTTGCAAGACTGAAGGAGAGACTTTGAGGGGAAAAATAGTCGAAGTCGAAGCTTACTTAGGAGCTAATGATCCTGGCGCTATCGGATTTAGAAGAGTAAAGAATATTCCTCAAGCGCTGCTAATGCCAGCGGGATACACATTCGTTTATTTCACCTACGGAAACCATTGGATGTTAAACGTGAACGCCAAAACAGGAAAGCTGGGCGCCGTATTGATAAGGGCTGTAGAACCCCTAGAAGGGATAGAAATAATGAAAAAGAACAGAAAAACCAATGATACAAAGAATCTCACGAACGGACCCGGAAAACTAACGAAGGCTTTCGGAATAGACAAAAGGCTCAACGGACTGAACCTGACAGGAGATGAATTATTCATAGAAGACTCCGATGAGAGAGTAAAAGTCGTGAAGTCAACCAGAATAGGCATCACAAAAGGCAAGAGCAAAATGCTGAGATTTTACATTAAAGGCAATAGGTTCGTTTCGAAATTCAAATAATGCGCGGCATTTTTTCTTCTTCTTTTACTTTTTTTATGGGGCGAGGTGCTTCCTGAAGAAATCGACGATTTTCGTGTAGCAGAGGACTTTGTTCTTGAATTTTATGACATCATGTCCTTCATCCTCGAATACCAGGTATTCCACTTCGACTCCGTTTGCTCTCAGGCTCTCAACAACGTCTCTGGATTCTGCTTCGACCACTCTTGGGTCGTTCCTTCCCTGGATAACCAACAGTGGGCATTTGACGTTTTTCATGTAGGTTTTCGGCGAGCGTTCCAGCAGAAACTCGCGGTCCTTTTCTGGGTGGCCCATGGTTAGGTAGAAGAAGGTTTTCCATGATTCTGGGAGCCTGTTTATGAAGCTTGGCAGATCGTATGGACCGAACATGTCGCATCCGGCTTTCCAGAGGTCTGGGTGGCGTGAGACTAGGGTTAGTGTCATGTAGCCGCCATATGACCTGCCGATTACGGCTCTTCTGGAAGAATCGATTCTTTGATCCTTCGTCAGCATCTTCAGTCCTTCAACATGGTCGAGCGTGTCTTTTCCGCCCCAGTCGTGGTCAACCATCTTCATGTAACTCAAACCGTATCCGGTGCTACCGCGGACGTTGGGTACAAACACGGCGAACCCGTTGAGGGTTAAATATTGAATCAGGGGCATCGAGAACCATGTGAAGTCTGGGCGTTCTTGACCCTGCGGACCCCCATGCACATAGAGGACAAGAGGTCTCGGTCCTCTGAAGCCCAAGTGTCCAGAGGGCATGTAGAGACGTGCGGAGATTCGCAGTCCGTCGAAACTCGTGTAGCTTACGTCTTCACCTTGGGAGAGAAGCTTTGGGTCGATGCCCAAAACACGCTCTCTAGACAGCTTCTTCGGAGCTTCTGAACGTGCTTCTGCTGAGTAGAGGTACAACTGTGCTGGGCTGCTGGCTTTCGTGAATGCTAACACGTATCCAACGTTGGGCTTGGCGTTTCCTTCTTGTACCTCAAACTCGACTCCTAGCTGCACGCCTTCATCAAGGGGTGGGAGACCGCAGAGTGTGCGTTCTATTTGAAGCCATCTTGAGGCGCCGTTTTCGTTGAGTCGGCATTCGTACACCCAGGAGCAGCCGTCGATGTTGTATTCGACGAGGAAGAGGTCCGAAGTTACTTGTCTTATGTCGACGAGTTCTCCTGCACCTTTGTGTTGAATCCCATAGATTGGCACTTGGATGACATCAGTTGGGTCATCTAACGATAGGTAGCTTGCGGTTCCTTCGTCGTTAAAGATGTTGGATCTGAAGATGAGCCCATTGCCGTCTGGTGTGAAGTTGCATGCTCCGGTGCCAGACGGTTTGATTTGTTGGTCTTTTGTTCTTTTTTCGATCGGAGTTCCGTACAGTAGTTGTCTTTGGGGTTTTTCTTTTTGCCATATGTAGAGTACGTTGTCGCCAGCGGTGTAACCGTCTGTAAGGATGACTTTGGAGTGGTCAGGGTTGGCGCCGCTGAAGAAATTGCCGTATATACTCTTTCCCAGCGACGTTGTTTCAAGCGTGGCTAGGTTCACTCTTGAGCATTCTAGGTTTGGAGTTTTTCTGTCGTCTCTGAAGAGGTAGGCTATGTTTTGTTTTATGTCGCAGTGGACACAGGCTACTTGTTCGTTTGCGTACTTGTCGCCGAAGATTGGCTCGGGAATGCCGCCGTCTAAGGGAATGAAGCATGGTTGATAATTCTCGTTCCCGTCCTTATCGATCATTACTAGGATTTTGTGAAGCTTGGGCAGAACGTGATAGTTGTAACCTATCATTAGATGCGGGTTCTGCAGAGCAAGGCCTGCGGGTAGCAGGGGTTCGGGCATGCTTCCGCTTTGGTCCATTGCGTACAGGCTTATCATGCCACTCAGGTCGCTTAAGAAGTACACTCTGTCTTCTGCTAATTGTGGAGAAAGCAGTAGCCTTGCCGAAAGAAGCGATTGGATAGGAAAACGATTAGTAACTGGTTCCTTACTCACTCTACTCAAACCTCCAAATTAAACACAGTTCGCATTTAGACGCATATAAGCAATTTTGTACACACAAGTCAAAACGATGAAAAAGCGCGCGCTTAATGAGATTCGAAATTGGACCAAAGAAGTAGCCAAGACTGTTTCCTTATAGCTTTGCTCAGACAAATAGTGAATTGGTACGTGTCATTAGAAATGCTCATATGACACGATTTCATCTACCGGCTTTCTGGACGGGGACATCGGCTCGTTCTTACTATATCCAAGTTGGATCATGCATGCGATTCTGTCCAGTTGGTTTCCGTGTAGGATTTCTTTCAATTCCTCTTCTTCTTTTCTATTTAGAAACGTGTATACACAGCTACCGAGTCCTTCGTCTGTGGCCGCTAGCAGCATGTTCTCGATAGCCATCCACACCGAGCCTAAAATGAGTTCATCTCTCACGTTTTCTGAAAGCCGGTAGGATATGACAATCAGTATTGGAGTGTCTTTCATGCTGGATTTGTCCCATGATCCGCCGCGTGCAGCAAGATATTTGGCTCTCTCTGGCGAGAATTGCATCCAATGCTCTTTGCTGAATTTAGTACAGTTCTGTGCGATTGTGTTTCTTGCCTCCGGATCAGTGATTATTATAAAATGCCATGGTTGGCAATTACCTGCAGATGGAGCCCAGCGCCCCGCTTCAAGGATATTGACCAAAGACTCTTTGGGGACACAGTCCTTTGAGAACTTCCTAATGCTTCTCCGTTTATTCACGACTTCTTTGAATTCCATTTGCAATTTCCCTCTTCAACACACAGTTTATCTTTCGTATAAGTATTAGCGCTCACGCGTGTTCTTAAATTCTCTTTCGGCATTCAGCGTTGTGAGAAGACAATTTCTTGATGCTCCTTTGACGGTTTGGCCTAGGTTTGTCTGTGTGCGCACAACCTACCCCCTCGGTCTAGCATATGATCCAAATAGGATCCAAATATGCCTAGGCAGCAGAACCAGTGGCACAAGCGCCTAGAAGCAGACGAATTTAAGAACAGCCATGCGCGCTTTATGTTAGATCGTTATAACTACTTTTCTTTGGGCGTGTCCTCTTTCAATGCGGAGAGTTTCGTCTTAGCGTATCAGCATGCGCGCTAATAGATACCTTATTCCAAAGCCCGTTAGGATTTTTTGGGCTTTAGTCTGGTGTAGATTTCGATGACGTAGTTGTCTGGGTCGCAGAATGAGACGGCATGATATCCTGGCTCGAATTGCGGGTGTTCCTCGCATGGGAATAAGGCTTTAAACCCTTTCTTCTTCATTTCTATTTCAATTTCGTAGACAGTATTCTTCTCTGGAACGTGTATTGCCAAATGATCTGCTATTACGAATTCTTCTCCCGTCGGAGCTTCGCGTTTGACCCTTGGTTCCTGCAACTCGGTAATCCAAACTGAGAAATTCTGGTTGGCAAATGCCAATCCATCTTTAGAGTCCATAATGACTTTGAAGCCCAAGCCTCCAAACAAAGCCTGATAGAATTTCTTTGACTTGGTCAGACTAGCAACTTCAATTCCGACGTGACCAACGATCGCTTCCGAATGTTTATTCGAAGCCATATGCCTAATCTCAGACACTCTGATTATTCCTGTTAGCTATAACTCTTCCGCAACTATGTGCGTACGCGTTGAGTGTGACCTAGTGCAAGAGTGCAAAGGACAGCTGCAGTAAATTATACACCAGGTGTTAATGAGACTCGCATTGAATGAAATGCGTTAAATTCAGCTTTAGCGCGGGCTAAGTAGTGCGAAGAGTATCGAGCGCGCATTTATCTCTTCAATACAAGAAGTAGCTCTGCTTGCATATTTGCGATCTTTATCGCAAGTTGCTCAGGGTTGGCTCCCTTGGACATCTCCTTGACCAGGTCTTTAACTACTTCAGGGTTGACTGAAATCTTGATTGTCTTGTTTGTGCCTTGAAGCGTAAAGCTAGCCGCTATCTCTTTTGCTGATTTTTTGATTTTCAGTCTTTGATTTCCAACCGTACAAGTGGTTGATGCTTGTATTCCGTCGATGACGCAGGAAAATGGT
>Ga0187771_10003995_pt1 | contig 10374 bp, 7 predicted proteins | sample 0116_SJ02_MP15_1_FD_133139 | JGI IMG/M metagenome (GOLD analysis project Ga0187771, IMG submission 133139) | Tropical peat soil microbial communities from peatlands in Department of Meta, Colombia - 0116_SJ02_MP15_10_MG | ecosystem: Environmental > Terrestrial > Soil > Wetlands > Peat | place... | reverse complement strand
GCCTTTCTGCGCCCCCGCCCAGTTCATGAAAAAGCCGACCTTCGCGTGAACCAGGTAAACGGCCACGGCCATGTCGACGCCCACGGCCAAGGCGGCGATCCGCGTGAAGAAGCCGACGACCAGGGCTGCGGCGCCCACCGACTCCGCAAGAATGGCGGCCAGCGCAAGAAGAGCCGGAAGGTGAAAATTCTTCTCGAAGAACTGCAGGGACGCGTTGAACCCGTGCCCTCCGAACCAGCCCAAAAGCTTCTGAGCGCCGTGCGGGAACATGGCCACCCCCAGGGCGACCCTGAGGATCGTTCCGGAGAGGTTTCCGTCGGTTTCGAACAGCTTCTTGATCATGGGCCACTCCTGTTTTTCGAAGCACCGGCGGGGAGGAGTCTCCCCTCCTCCGCCCGGCGCGCCGCGTTCGGCATGACGTCGCGGCGCCTATTCTATCATAAAATGTCCCCCGACCGACGCGGCCGGGTGGGCGCGGCCGTGCGGCTCACGCGGACGGCGGCCGCCCCTTTTTTCCCGGCAGGAGCCGGTTCAGCCGGTCGATGATCCTGTCCTTGGCCAGGGCGCCGACGACGAACAGGGCCAGCGCCACCCCGGAGAGGACCCACACGGCGAGGTAGTCCTTCCGATGAAGGTGGGCCCCGATGTACGCGGACCCCCACAATCCGGGAAGCCGGGCGACCGTGGAGATCAGCAGGAATTTCCATGGTTTGACGGGGGTCAGCCCGGAGAGATAAACCAGGGCGTCCTTGGGGATCCCGGGGATGAGGAAGAGGACGAACATCGTGATATCGGACTTGGGGTTGTTGAGGAGGAAATCGAACCGGCCCAGCTTTTTCGGGCCGACGAAAATCTTGACCAGCGGATAGCCGGCCAGCCGAACGGCGAAAAAGACGATCAGGGTGCCCAGGACGACCCCGGCCGCCGAAGCCAGGGTCCCGCCGGCCGTCCCGAAGACGTATCCCCCCGCGATCTGCACGACCTCTCCGGGGATGACGGCGATGACGACCTGGGCCGTCTGGAAGAGGACGTAGATCAGGGCGCTGACGGCGCCGTAGCGGTCGAGAAAGCGCCGGAAGCTCTCCGGGTTTTTCAGGAGCCTGGTGATCGGCGGCCCGAGGTGGACGGAGGCATAGGCCAGGACCGCCAGGACGGCGGCGAACAACAGGATCTGGGCGGCGATCCGGACCGGCTTGCGGGTCTCCGGCTCCATGGCGCATCCCGCCGGGGCTCAGGACTCCTTGGCCGTCTTCCCGGGCCTCGTGAACAGCAGAAGGTTGTCGATCTTCGAGACCCAATGGTAGCCGAAGTGGAAGGGCAGCTTGCGGATCTGGGCCGCGGGGTCCCTGTAAGCCTCCCTGAGGTCCGGCTGCTCGAGCACGGGCGAGAAGTCGTCGACGGGCCTCGTGTAGGCTCCGAACAGCTGGATCCCCCATCCCTGCCGCTTGAAGTAGCGGTACGGGATGCCCGTGTCGTCCTCCAGGACGTACTGGCTTTTCGCCAGGATCAGGTTCCGGATGTTCGCGAAATCCCCGTAATGAAGAAGGTAGGAACCGGACTTTATGTAGGTCGTGAGGCCTTCGTATCCCTCGAACAAGCGGAACAGGGCGGATCCTTTCGTGAAGGCCGGATCCGAGAGATCGCAGGAGAAATAGTCGACGCTCCTGGGGACGCCGTCCCCCGGCCGGACATAATCGATCCGAACCCCGTAGGGCCGGCGCAGCCATCTTTTGAGCGGCTTGTAGGGCTTTTCAACCCAATCACCCTGGCTGTCGGCCGTCAGGAGCTCGACGCCCGTCACGGAGTGCCCCGTCCTCTTCAGGAAGAAGCAGATGATGGGCAGGGCTCCGTCGACCCGTCCCTGGGCGAAGACCTCGTTCATGTGCTTGGTCACGAAATAGCCGCGCTTCAAGAAATCCGACAGGGCCGTGTCGAAATCCATGAAAAACGCCTCCGTCCAGGCGGCCGGGCGCTTCTCGAAGTCCGGCAGGTTGCCGGTCGGCTCTAGGCCCATCAGGACGGTTTTCCGGGCGTTCGGGAAGAAGGCGAAAGCGGTGATGAAGTCCGGGCCGCCGAAGGGATATAAGAGAGTCATGGTCGCCTGGCCGACGTCCCGAAGGTCGTCCCCGGCCCACTTCTTCATCGGGTCGAGGATCGCCGAATCGAAGGTCGTCCACGGGACCCCGATCGACTTGACGAACTCCTGCCAGGCGGGCATTCCCTCCAGCTTCTTGAACGCGTTCGAATCGTCGGCGGCGGAGAGCCCGCTGATGAACCCGGCCCAATCATCATAAAAGCGCGACGGGGGCGTCTCGGACGGCGTCGCGCTCTGCGTGGGAGCAGGGTGCCCCTGGGCCGCGAACGCGGCGGGCGCTTTTCCGGCCCTGAGCGATGGGGTTGATCCCCGGCCCGCCTGGACGGCGACGAGGGCCAGGACGACGGCAAGGACGAGGAGGGTTCGAACGTTCTTCATCTGACTATCCTTCACGGGCGCCTCGCGGGGCGCGATGACGTATTATCCACGTTTTCGGGAAAAAAATAAAGGAGGCGACGCGGGAGGAAATTTGTGCCCTCGGGATGAGCCGGAATCCGCGGGCACGAGACCGCCCGCGATCGTGCCCCGCGTGCGGAGCATCCTGAGAAAGCGGGCCGGCCGGGAAGGAGCCGGCCCGGGGAGGCCATCGCACCCCCCAGGCGGCGGCCTGTCCCCGGCGGCTCCATCCGGGCCGGCCCGGACTTTTCGTTCAGCGGATGCGGGAATGGAGGGCCAATCCGGCCGCATCCGAGAACTTTTTTGCCGTCCTTTGCGAAGCGGCCAGCGAGGCCGACACGGCCGCAGTGTCCTTGATCCGCCCTTCGGACTTGTAATTGACGAACCTCAGGGACTTCATATAGTCGCGGACGGCGGTGTATTGGAAGAGGCCGGTTTGCACAACGTTCGATCCGAGATCGACCCCGAGCTGTTCGACGAGGGCATTCAGGAAGTTGAAGACCTGTTCGGTCATGGCGACCATATAAACCTTGTCGGGGTTCATGGCCGCATATTCCCCGTTGATCATGACCGAGGTGGCGTCGAGCCGGCTCAGGCTGGCGAACGGCGCCGCCGGCTGGCTCGAGTCATAAGCATAGGTCAGCCGGGACGCCTGGATGGCGAGGTCGGTCGTCTCCGTGACCATACCCGCCGCGTATTCGAGCCCCCCGAGGATCAGCTGTCCGGTCATGGGAACGATGACGAGCTTGAAATCGAGCCCGGTATCAAGGTCATAACCGTACGGGACGGCCCTCAGGATGTCGTTGCCGACGACCTGGCCCGCGAAGATCCCGTAGAAAATATAGCCCGTGGCCTCCAGGGCGCAGTCCACCGGAAAGCCGGCCTTCTTGAGACGGTTCAGGTAGGCGTCGGTCACGAGATTGCCCAGGGCCGAGTCCCGGTTCTGGCTGTTCGCCGGCCACATTTGGGGGATGTCCCGGAGGGCGGTGGCCACATTTTGGCTGTAGACGGGGCCGAAGCGGGGGTCTCTGACGATGCCTTGGCGCACCTGGTTCACCGCCGCCTTCACCTGGGCATCCTCCATGACCGCGGCGGACGCGGGGTGGAGGGCCCAGCTGATGAGCGAAACGCCGCCCCCGTCGTTGACGCGAAGCTTGAGCTCGCCGAGGTAGAAGCCGTGGGCGCCGGCCTGGACGATGATCTTGCCGTTCACGATCTTCGCCGCGTCGTATGCGTCGTGGCTGTGGCCCCCGATGATGACGTCGATGCCGGGCACCTGGGAAAGCCCGGCCACATCCACGGTCGTGCCGAGATGGGAGAGACAAACGACGACGTCGCATCCGGCGGCTTTGACCCCGCCAGCGACCTGGGCGGCGTAGGCCCATAGGGTCTTGCTCGGATCCGGATCGTCATAAGGATACGGGAAGCGGCTGTTCACATCCTGGCCATAATTCTGCGGCTCCTCGGTGACGAGCCCGAACAGGCCCACCTTGACGCCGCCGATGGTCACGATTTCCGACGGCTGAAACATGCCCGCAGCCAGGGTGCCGCTGAAATCGACGTTGGCGCAGAGGATCGGGAGCCTGACCGGACCCTGATTCCCGAGCTGACCGCTCACGATGGCCGCGAGCGTGTTGAGGCCCAGATCGAACTCGTGGTTGCCGAGCTCCATGACGTCATAGAGGTTCTCCATGATCTTGAGCTCCGCATAGCCGAGGTACTTGTTGAACTCGAACGACCCGACGAAGACGTCGCCGGTGTTGACCGTCAGCACGTTCCGGTCGATCGCCTTGTACCTTTTGATGAGCGTCGCCATCCGGGCGATGCCGGCGTAGTCGCGGCCGGACGGAAAGCGCAGGAAGTTCACCGCGGCCAGCCCCTTCGGCGGAGGCTCTTCCGAGGCTCCGACGTACGGGATGTAACCGGTCTCGAACGGCACCATCGCCGAGCGCGTGTCGTTCGTGTGCAGGATGGTCAGCGTCCGTGGCTGGGCGCAGCCCAAAAGCGTCAATCCCAGGACGGCCGCCATGACCCCCAAGAACCTCAATCCCCTTTTTGCCACCAGAGATCCTCCTTGCCGAAATTTGGCCTTTTTCGTCGCCTTGGCCTGATTGTCACCATCGCCTTGCCGGTCCCATGATAGGTCGCGCGCCTTCCCGAGTTGTCAAGAAGTTGTTAAGAAAATGAAAGGAATCCGTCAGGCCGCCTGCTATGGCTGGGGGCAGCGGGGTCACCCTTATCCCCCGCACGGCATATCGGGAGCGGACAGGGGGAAGCTAGACGAGGCGGGTGCCGGCCTCGATCCGGATGAGGTGGATCTTCGGCGCTTTTCCCGCGGCCGCTTCGTAGTCCCGGCTGACGCGGGCCTCGAACTCGGGGACGGCCGCAGACTCAACGAGGCTGATCGTGCAGCCGCCGAAGCCCGCGCCCATCATCCTCGAGCCGAGGACCCCGGGCACGCGCGACGCCGACTCGACGAGGGCGTCGAGCTCGGCCGAGCTGACGCCGTAATCATCCCGGAGGCCGGCATGGGACTCGTACATCCGCTCGCCGAACGACTTAAAGTCCCCGCGGAGGAGATCGACGCAGGCCTCCCGGACGCGGATATTCTCCCGGATGACGTAATCGCACCGGCGGAAAACGATCGGATCGAACTCCGTCTGATGCTCGTCGAGCAGGCCCTGCGAGACGTCGCGGAGGCTCCGGATCTCCGGCACGTATTTCCGGAGGAGCTCGACGCCCTCTTCGCACTGGCGGCGGCGGACGTTGTATTCCGACCCGGCGAGCTCGCGCCTCACCAGAGTGTCGGAGACGACGATCCGAAGGTCCTCGCGCTCGAACGGGAAATACTCAAATTCGAGGGAGCGGCAGTCGAGCTTGAGGACCTTTTTCTCCCGGCCGTGGATGTTGATGAACTGGTCCATGATCCCGCACCGGACGCCGACAAACTCGTTCTCGGCCTTCTGGGCGAGCTTGACCAGGGCCAGATTGTCGAGGCCGAGGCCGAACATCGCGTTCAGGGCGAAAGCCAGGCCGCCCTCGATGGCCGCCGACGAGGACATGCCCGCCCCGATCGGGATGTCGCCGCCGAAGACGCAGTTGAACCCGCCCACCCGGCGGCCGGCCAGGAGGAACTGGTCGATGACCCCCTGCAGATAGTCGGGCCAGCGGAGGGGCGAGCGGTGGAGCGAGCCGAGCTCGCAACGGAATTCCTGGTCGAAATCGTGGGAGACGAAATGGCAGATGTCGTCGGTCCGGGGGGCGACGGCGAAGACGATGGCCTTATCCGTGGCCCCGGGGAGAACGAAACCCTCATTGTAGTCCGTGTGCTCGCCGATGAGGTTAACGCGGCCCGGGGAGACGACGAGGAGCGGCTTGGCCTCGAATCGCCTCGCGAATTTTTCGGCCAGGACGTTGACCAGTTCGTTCATAACCGCTCCTATGGGCGTGTCCCATCGGTATTGACGTCACCGAGCTTGAAGAATTATCAACTTGAGCCGAAAAAGTCAACCCGGGATTCGGCCGGACCGGAGCGCGCCGCGGCCGTCAGGCGCGGAGCAGAGGATATCCGGGCGGCCGTTCAGGGACGGAAAGCGGAAGGCCCGGAGCCCTGGGCCAGAGGGCGGACATTCCGGTGGCGGCGCCAGAGCCGGAATAGGCCGACGGCCGCCTCGAGCTTGGCCCGGGCCGTCATCTTGGACTCTCCCGCCTTCCGGTCGGCGAAATAGATCGGAACCTCACAGATCCTCAGACCCAGGCGCTCGCTGAGGAAGGTCATCTCCACGGCGAAGATGTAGCCGCTGGAGACAAGGCGGTCGAGGCCGATGCATTCGAGAGCCACCCGCCGCCAGGCTTTGAAGCCCGACGTGGCGTCGCGGCTCCGGAGGCCGAGAACGGTCCGGGCGTAGGCGTTGGCCGACCGGCTCAGGGCGAAGCGGTCCAGGCCCCAGAGGTCGTCGATCCTGCCGCCGGAGACGTAGCGCGAACCGACGGCGACGTCGAATTCGGCGAGTTTTTCGACAAGACGCGGGACGTCCGCGGGCGCGTGGGAGAAATCGGCGTCCATCTGGACGACGGCGTCGGCCCCGTGCTCGAGGGCCCAACGGAAGCCGTCCCGGTAGGCCAGCCCGAGGCCTCGAGGGCCGTGCCTGTGCAGGACGTCGATGCGCCCTTTCGAGAGGGCGGCCAGGTCGTCCGCCAGCCGGCCCGTCCCGTCGGGGGACTCGTCGTCGGCGATGAGAAGATGCAGCCTGGGGAGGGGCGCCGAGAGAAGCTCGGCGGCGAAATGCGCCAAATTGGCGGCCTCATTATATGTTGGGACGACGACGGTGACGTTCATCCGGGCACTCGCCTCAACCGAAATTATACACGAACGGCGGCGCTCCGGCCATTTCCCCGGGCGGAACGCCCACCTTTCGCGCAGCCCCTTAAAAGGCCGATTATCGAGATCAGGTTTGAGCCAAGAACCCCGGCCGCCGTCGCGGCACGGCTCCCGGCTAGGCCGGCTCCACCCAGGCGCGGTCGCGGGCCGCCTTATAAGCGGCCTCCATGACGCTCACCCGGGCCGCGGCCTCCCGTGGCGTGACGAGCGCCATGCCTTTTTTCCCGGCCACGGCGTCGACAAACTGGTTCAGGGGTTCGGGCAGCGCGGCGGGCAGGTCGAGCCAGGACGTCCGGCCGTCCGCGCCGGCGACCTTCTGGCAGGTGAAATAGAGCTTATCCCGGACGACCGCGGCGTGCGCTTCGGTGCCGCTGACGATGAGCGAGACCGGGTTGTCAACGTCGACCCAGCCGGCCGCCAGGGTGCCGATGACGCCGTTCTTGAACTCAAAGAGCGCCTCCCCCGTCTCGTCGCAATCGCCGTAACGGTGGGTGACGGGCTTGATGTCGGCCGTGATCGAGGCGACATCGCCGAGGAGCCACATGAGGATGTCCAGGGAATGGGTGCCCAGGTCTCCGAAGGCGCCGACGCCGGCGATCTTCGGGTCGGCCATCCAGCGCCATTCGGTGTCGAACCAGCCGCCGAGCGAGCCGCTGTGACAGTTCGAGCCGCGGGCCCGGGTGATGCGGCCGAAGACGCCCTTGCCGACCTGCTCCTTGAGAAACAGGTGATGCGGCTGGGTGCGCATGAAATAGCCGGTCGTGAATAGCAGGCCGGCCTTTTCGATGGCCGCGGCCATCTCCCCGCTCTCCCGGGAGGTGATGCCGAGCGGCTTCTCCACGAACATGTGCTTTCCGGCCTTGGCCGCCGCCAGGACGAGGTCGCGGTGCCGGTTGGTCTCCGAGAGGACCACGACGGCCGCGACGTCGTGGTCCGCCCAGATCTCGTCCGGGTCGGCGGCCACCCGGGCGTGAAGCTCCGGAGCGTACCGCGCGGCCCGGGCCCGGTCGTGGTCCCAGACGCACTTGACCCTGACGTCAGGCCGCTTGGAGATAAGGGAGACGTAGCCCGGCGTGTGGATATGGGCGCAGCCGACGAAGGCCAGGGTCACCGGCTTCGCCGTGCCCTGGGCTAGGGCGGTCGCCCCCTCCCCGACTACAACAGTGGTCAGCGCCGCGGCCGTCGCGGTCTTGATGAAATCGCGCCGGCTCAGCGGCGCCTTTTCTGGAAAAGACGGCTCTTGGTCCTTATATGGATGGCTTGGCATGGCCGAAAAATAGCACCAACGGGGAGCGGAGTCAACAACGCGCCGGCCGGGCGAACATCCCGCCTTACAGCGGATGCCAGCGGCCCTTGAGCTTCTCCATGATCTGCGGCAGGGTCGTGTATTCCATCTCCTCGAGGGGGAGGCGGTGCGGTTCGAACGGCCCGTGGCGCCGGAGATGGTCCGAGAGGATGTTGGCCTCGCGGCGCGCCTCGTCCCAGGCGGGATCGTCGAACATGTCGCGCGGGCCGACGAGCCGGCCGTCTGAAACCTGGAAGCCGAGGCAGATGACGCGGGGCGGCCCGTCGAAGCGCGACGGCGTGGCCTGCTCCTGGGCTACGGGCATGAGCGGCCCGTAATGGGAGCCGCGCATCCAGCCCTCAATGATCCAGGGGTAGCGGAACGGCTCGAGGACCTCGCCCACGGCCGGGAACTGGTGTTGCGAGCGGACGATCATCACCGGGTCGTCCTTTCCCACGTACTTGCCGGCGATGAGGGAGAGCCTCTCGGTCGATGACGCCGCGGCGATGGTCCCGTCGTGACGGGAGAAGACGTGCTTGACCGTGTACCGGCTCGGCGTGCCGATGAACATCAGGAGGTCGTAGGTCTCCTCCGGGGTTTCGAAAAATATCTTCCGGTGCTCGCGGATGTCGTGGACCTCGAAGCGGAAGCCGGAGTGGAGGGAGGGGGCGATGATCAGGCCGGCCGTGTTGAACGGATCGACGAACATCTTGAAGAGGGGCAGGTTCCAGGAGCCCGCGGACGTCTTGTCGGCCATGAAGATGAGGACGGGCTCCGAGGTCCTTTCCTCGATCTCCATTTCGGCCACGCCCGGTCCCTGCCCCTTGACGTTGCCCGAGAAGGCGTCGGAGAGAAGGTCCTGGCCGGCGCCGTAGAGCTTGAGCTTCTTGGCCACTTCCGTCCCCGTCATGAACGTGTCCCAGGCCAGGCGATGGATCAACTCTGAGTCGACGCCCTTGGTATGCGTCATGATCAGCTGGAGGTCGTCGCCGCACGAGGCGACGTGATAGTCGACGATCCGGCCGTCCGCCTTGGCCGTCTCGAGACTCCGGCGCGCCGACTCCTCGAGATCGGGGTGGATGGCCGAATGGCCGACCCAGCCGCCAATATCCGCCTTGATGACGCTGAGAGTGATTGTCATGGATCCTCCTCCTTTTAAGGATAATGCTCCCCGCGAGATTTCTTGGGGTCCCCGCTTTTTAGTTTACCGTGCTCTCCTCCGGCCTGTCAACCCTCTGCCCGGGCCTCGGTCTCACCCCCGGGCACCCCGGGGTCCCGGACGCGGGCGGACAAGAACATCGGGGAAGCGACGGGCGGAAGAACGGTCTATGAGATCAGAAGGGCGCTGAAGTAACCGTTCCCGGCGGGAGCTTTCGGCCCCGGGGCCGAAGGCGTGGCAGGGCCACGGGGAGTCAAATCCCGGTCTGATGGCTGAGAGCCACCTGTCCGAAGTCTTTTGACGGCATCTTAATTGACTGGCAACAAATAAGGATCGACCTGCCGGGGACGGCGCGACGGCGCCCTTCGAGGTCTGCGACGGGACGTTCGCCAGCAGGGAGTGCCATCCCCGGATCCCTCCATATCCCGAGAGCCAGGTCGAGGCGCGCATTTCCGAGATCCCTCTAGAAAAGGACATCACCGCCGTCTGCCGAATCGGCGTCCACAGTCTTGATGTCCTCCGCCTTCTCTCCGAAAGAGCATAAAAGCGGCTCTTCAACCTCGAGGGATACCCGGCCGGGGCCTACGACATCGGAGGATTGGCCGTTCGGAGGGCTTTCGCTCCCAGCTCCAGATCCCGCCACTATGGTACGCGCCATATCTAATCATTCCTATTTGTCATATAATAATCATCTCGATTCCTGACGCGGAGAGGCGACCGTACCAACCTCATGAAATCATCGCAGATGACCCGACTCCTAGGAGTTCTCACATCCTTCCCCAAAGTTATCGTGGCCTTTTCCGGCGGTGTCGACTCGACGCTTCTCCTGAGGCTCTGCACGGACGCCCTCGGGCCGAACCGTGTGATAGCTGCGACTGGAGTTTCCCAGACCTATACAGCGGAGGAAAAAGCCCAGGCCCTCGAGTTCGCAGGGACCCTTGGCGTCAAGCATGTCCTCCTCGAAACCGATGAATTGGCCTGCACAGAATTCGCGGCAAATCCAAGTGACCGCTGCTACTTCTGTAAGCGGGAACTCTATGCGAAGATCTCCCAGCTGG
>Ga0187771_10003994_pt1 | contig 10375 bp, 9 predicted proteins | sample 0116_SJ02_MP15_1_FD_133139 | JGI IMG/M metagenome (GOLD analysis project Ga0187771, IMG submission 133139) | Tropical peat soil microbial communities from peatlands in Department of Meta, Colombia - 0116_SJ02_MP15_10_MG | ecosystem: Environmental > Terrestrial > Soil > Wetlands > Peat | place... | reverse complement strand
TATGGGATTCACAATTGTGAGGATTATTGCTCGAAGTCCGTTTTTTTGTCTAATCGTATTGTTTTTTAAGAATAGAAAGCTATTTAAGTCCTCTACTCAAACCTCGCAATATTAATCAATATCTTTAAGGGCTGACAGAGAGGTGAAAATTGAGAGACCACGTATAACACGGAGTCATTGATGATTTCTTCCATAATCATTAATCCTCCGCTCTTATCAAAGGTGAAGAGTAGGAGGTGCACTTCTCAATCAAGAGTTTAATTTGGCGGGATTTCTCAGGTTAAGTAGCGTTCGGGACGCCTTTTTTGCTTTTTTCTTAAATATCTCGTGATCACCGCTGTATCTCGTTTTGCGTTTTTCCTGACACGGATTGGTGATGGGTTTATCCTGTAGTAAATCTCAGAGGAGATAAGGCAGGAGGAAGGTGGGGCTGCGTAATTCGACGTAGGGTAATTCATTGCCATCTTTTAAACCTCTTGTATGCCTAATCCGAAAACTTATAATTTTATGGAATCCATCCTTCTTTCCAATAGAACGTCAGATCTTATTTTAAGTGGCATCCCTTAGATTAATAAATCCAATAATTCCCAAATAGCAATTACCTTACTTTTTTAACCCGTGCGCTGGCGCTAACTCTTTGAGATTTGTGTCCTGGAATCAAAGGGTTCACCCTGGGCATAGTCGAAGGGTTGACAATTTGAGTCCGTTATTATAGTTTCCTTTCATCCTGAAGTCGTGCGGGGACTAATTTAGAGCCTTATGTCAAACGAATGGGAAACAAGATGAAGTCTAAAAAAGGGAAGAAAGCGAGGTCTCTTTTTTCTTTTTGTGCCTTCCATTTTATTGACGATGGTTTTACGGATTCCATCTATCTTCTTCTTCCTTTCATCGCTGCTGAGTTGAGCCTCAATTTTAGTCAAGTTGGGTTATTGAAAGGGATCTTTTCCGGTTCTATGAGCTTGTTTCAAGTTCCATTGAGTTTTTTGGGCGAGAGGATAGGCGAGCTGACAGTGATTGCTGCTGGAACATTCGGATTGACCGCTGGGTTCCTGCTCTTGAGCAGGGTTCACTCCTTTGCGGCAATTTTTATATCCCTCATTCTGGCAAAGGCAATGGGTGGAGGGCAACATGGTTTAAGTTCTTCTCTTCTTTCAAGGGTCTTCGAGATTTCTGGACGTCGAGCAGCCATGGGAACTTATAATTTTTCTGGCGATATGGGGAAGGTCTGTTTGCCATTTTCAGTCGCCTTAATGATTAGCCTCTGGGGTTGGAGACAGGCAATTTTGGTTCTATCGGTGTGTGGATTTGCAGCAGGCGCCATCCTCTGGATGGTTGCCAAGGAGAAGGGGAGCCATCCTCTTTTATCTTCGTCCAAAGAAAGGTTGATTGCAAAAAAGAGAGATTGGGGAATTCGGGACTCGAAGAGCTTTTCGTCCCTTCTGACCATTGGAATTATTGATATTACAACCCGGACTGCTTTGCTTACTTTTCTCCCTTTTCTCCTTCTACTCGCCCCGTAGGGCAGAGTTCCACGGGCTTGCCCGTGGGTGAATGAGAGCGGCGGCGATAGGGTATAATGTATGCATGGAGACACGAGTATCGGGACACAGTGTATATCGGACGGAATACCATATTGTTTGGATACCAAAATATCGCCGCCGCATCCTGAATCCTGGCGTCAAGGCGTATGTTTTGAAACTTTTTCCGAAGGTTCTAGAGATGATGCCGGGATGTGAGATAGTGGAGCGAAATGTTAAGAAGGGCCATTTACATTTGGTGATGGTGATTCCACCGAGATATGCAGTTAGTGATGTGGTGGGGCGGATAAAGGGGGTAACGGGTAAGTACCTGAGGAAAAAGTTTAGCTGGTTGAAGAAAGTATATTGGAAAGAGAACATGGTATGGTCCCCTGGCTACTTTGTGTCGACCGTTGGAGTTGATGAGGACCAAATCCTCAAATACGTCCGATGGCAAGGACGCCAGGATGAAGGTCAAGCGAAGCTTGACTTATTTTAAAGTGGCACGGGCTTGCCCGTGGGTATCTAAGATCTATCGGTTCAAGGGAGGTAATAATTTGATAAATTTAATCTCAAATGGGCACTCTGTGGGCACTGGACAGATATGAAATTCAAAAAACCTAATGGTCCCAACGGGATTCGAACCCGTGTTACCGACGTGAGAGGCCGGTGTCCTAGGCCACTAGACGATGGGACCTCTTTATTTAAATCCCCATAACCAAATTCCAAATCCCAAACCCAATGTCAAAATTAACTCACAACCTATCAAAAATCAAGCATTAAATAAACCCATATCATATCACCCTCACACGCGCCCCCTCCCATTAAAGGCTGTGCCGTAATATGGAGCCGGCAGGAAATCGAAACCTATCCTTTGACGCCACATAAATTGGCCTCGGGAAAGACAGTCGACTGAGAAAGCTTTAGAGCGAAACCTTTTACCGAATAATAATGATACGCTTGCTAAGCATACAAGCATCACTCTCAATCATCAGGACAGTTACCCATAACATTCTAATAACCGCAATTCTAAAGCTTTGGAAGCCGTCTGTCTTCCCCTATTCTGCGATTGCGACACAGTCTCTTAAGGGGGAGGGAACGACGTTTTTCTTGTATTCGACGGAGAAACTTATTATATTTCGTTCGGTGTCACTGAGAACTCACCGCATACAACCTCTCTCCCCCCTTTCCACCCCAGACAAGTTGGATCTTTATGGGATCGTTAGAATTACACCGGGGGAGGCACGCCTTGGAACAAGAAAGATGATCTCCATTCCACGCGGTTTAAAAAAGAGGGTCCTCATGGTGACGATTCCACCTGGGGTTCAAGAAGGGAGGTGCCTCCGTTTAAAGGGATTAGGAAAGCAAGGTAACGGTGGAGAAGGGGGGCGATCTTTTCCTCGACGTCCACCTAATCGATTAGCTTCTCACGCATAAGTTTTAATCACCCTCTGTGGTTTGAAGAAAGTCAAGTTGAAATCGTCAATTAAAATTGTTTATTATATTTAAGCGCCAACTTTAAATTGAAGCCTTTTCCAGGAGCGGAGATTTTAGATGCAAGGGAAGATTCCAGAGAAAAATGATCTCGCCCTTTTTTTCGAAGCCAAAAGTCTTGCTGTCATCGGATCATTCAAAGAGGCTGTTTTCGGCGGTTATGTGGCAGTAAAAACCTTATTGAATTCCGGTTATGCTGGAAAAATTTACCCTGTGAACCCTTCTTATAAAGAAGTCCTTGGTTTGAAAGTTTATCCTTACGTCAAGGACATCCCTGGAGAAATAGATTTAGTTCTGATCATCATCAACTGCCGAGCCGTTCCCAAGGTGATGGAAGAATGTGTTGAAAAAGGTATTCAAGCGGTCATTTTGGTTTCGGATGGTTTTGCAGAGAGAGATGAAGCAGGTGTTGCTCTGCAAAAAGAAATCTTAGGGATAGCAAGAAAGAATAAATTGCGTATCATCGGGCCGAATACTGCAGGCATAGCCAATCCAGTAAATGGTTTGATTCCTTGCCCATATGCCATGGGATATGAACGAATCAAAACAGGGGGCATAGCCATTTGTGCGCAAACAGGGATGATTAACCCCCAGGCATTCCCTTACGCTGATCTCCATTATGGAGTGAGCAAAATTTGTGATTTTGGAAATAAATCTGACGTCGATGAATGCGATATGCTCGAATACCTTGAAAATGATCCAGCGACGAAGGTCATCACCATGTACTTGGAAGGGATTAGAGATGGCCGGCGATTCTTAGAGATTTCAAAAAGAGTTACTTCCAAAAAACCAGTATTAATTTTAAAATCAGGCCGGACGAAGGAAGGGGCGCGGGTATCCGCCTCTCATACAGGTTCCCTCGCTGTGGACGATCAAATTTTCAATGCTGCCTGTAAACAGGGGGGCGTTATTCGTCTCGAGAAGTTCAGCGAAATTTTTGAGCTACCCAAAATCTTTTCCCTCCAGCCCTTACCCAAAGGGGACCAGTTAGGAATAATCTCCTTTACCGGGGGGGTAGGGGTTTTGGCCACAGACGAAGGTGAAAAATATGGTTTATCCATTGCCAAATTATCTCCTGAAACCATCATCAAACTGGAAGCGATTTTCCCTGGTCTTGGAAAAACAATTGTGGATATTGGTCCAGGCATGGTGGGCGTCAACGATTATATGTCTGTCTATCCTGAAATCATGAAAACCGTGTTAAGCGACGACAACATTGATTGCCTCCTCAACATCGCCTGGGCAGATCCCTCCGGGAGCTTAACAGAAGGTTATATAAAAACTTATAAAGAATTGCAGGAAAGGTATCAAAAACCTATAGCCACCTGGGTCTATGGCCCAAGATTACCTGGCAAAGACGACCTGGCCCTCCGGTTAGAGGATCTGGGCTTTCCAGTATTTTCAGACTTTGAGACATCCATTAAGGCATTTGGCATGGCTTGGCAATATGCAGTAAGGAAGAAGGGAGAAGAATGATGGGAAAATTTTTGATATTCGATAAATTAAAGGAGGAAGGGAGGTCACTCCTCACTGAATTTGAATCCAAAGAACTCCTCAAACAGGCTGGGATCCCTGTGGTTGTGACCAAACTCGCCAAGAATCAAAAAGAAGCTGTTCTACTAAGCCAGAAGATTGGGTTTCCCGTCGCGCTAAAAATAGCTTCTCCAGATATCATTCACAAAACTGATTCTAAGGGAGTAAAGCTTTCGTTAAATAATGTTGCAGGGGTAAGAGCTGCCTATAACGAGATCGTGGAAGCAGTTAAAAAACAGCATCCTAACGCTCTCATCCATGGAGTATCTGTACAAAAAATGGTTCGACCGGGAACCGAAGTGATCGTGGGAACCAGTAGAGACCCTCAATTTGGTCCGTTCATCATGTTTGGCTTAGGAGGTATTTTTGTAGAGTTGCTCAAAGATGTTTCTTTCAGAATTATTCCGATTGTCCAAAAAGATGCTGAGGAGATGATAAAAGAAATAAAAGGATATCCGTTGTTGCAAGGATACAGAGGAAAAGAACCATCCAACATTCCTGCTTTAGTGAAGATGATTCTTAAGATATCCAATTTAATAGAGGAGAATCCTCAAATTCAAGAATTAGAATTAAACCCCGTCTTTGTTTATAGGGATAGAGCTCTTGCTGTTGATGCCAGGGTCGTATTAGAATAAGAGGGAAATAAAAAGTTAAAGGGTAGCCCCCAAAAATTCCTGAAAGGAGCTAAGATGAAAAATGTAGTCCCTGAAGAGGTACTCAAAGAAATTTTTCATAGGAGATTGAAGAGGAGTTATTTGGGCAGCGAGGTTTACGATAAGCTTAAGAAGATGATCCTCTCTGGTAAAATGAAGAAAGGGGAAAGGTTAATCCAAGAGAAACTCGCCCTTCAATTCAATGTAAGCAGGCAGACCATCCGCACTGCATTTCTTCAATTGAAGAAGGATGGCCTGATCCACTGGAAACATAAAGACGGAACATTTGTGAATTAAAAAGAGTGAACTCCAAAAGTTGGATAAGATTCCGTAGAGAGTTGTCCGATCACCATCCTTTGCAGCCCGCTATCTCTCCGGTGATCAAGATCTCCACGGCTCTGTCAAATCTGGCAATCATCTCCTTTCTCCATGCCTCGTTGACGGAGATGGCTTGGGAGGCAACCCTTCCACAATAACCGCAACGGTTACAATCGGTGTGGAGGCAGTCCACATTTTGATAATAGTCAAGGAAACCGTTCAATTTCGAATTGTCGATATAAATGTTTCCGGAAAAAGGCTCCTTGAGCACTGCCATCACCTCCTCCATCTTCTCTGGCTCGATCAAATCGGTCCGACGAAGGACCTCCAGGTTGGGTGATAGGAAGACCCCTTGCTGAGGGAGGGACAGGAGGTCAACCATATTTCCTGTATAGTTTCTCTGCTCATAGGCATGAATGATCTGAACCAGACTTGAGGTCTCCCTAAATCTCTCGACAAGCTTCAGCGAATCTATCCCTATTTCTTCATAACAGGGCACATCTTCAGGCCGAATCCAGCGGGACTTGATCAGCTCAGAAAGGTCCGATAGCTTCAGACGCTGGCAAACAAGCTTGCAATAGTCTGGGGCAAACCCGCCGCACGGATGGTCCTCCTGTGAACCGTGGGAGACCATATTTCTGTGTTGGAGATCCAAAGGACATTGAAAGAGGCAGCAATGATTGGCAATGAGCTCAAGTTCGCAATCGACTGTTTCTCGAAGGAGGCGAAGGACTCGAAAGTCACGACCAATGGCTTCAGGGAGCACGATCTTATCCGCCCCCATCTCTTTCCAGAAACGTGCCAACTGAACATTATGGATGCGGGCAAAGGAAGAAATACAGACCTTCAGATGCGGAAATTCCTTCTTGACCATTGGAAGAAGGAAGGGAAGGGTCACGGTGACCATGTTGGCTCCTGTTGAAGAGATCCATTCGATATGCTCGGCGATCTTTTTATACCCCTTTCGGGTGAACTCCAAGTTGTCAAGGCATGTCCCGTTGATGAGGTAGTTAAATCCAAGGCCACGCTTTCTCACCTCAGCGATGAAAGAGGCTACCTCCTCCTTCCCTACTTTGGGGATGAAGAGGGCCATCCTTCCACCCCCTAAAGGGTCTCCCCACATCTGGCCATAAAGGCTTTCGACAGAGGTTCCCTTCAGCTTGTCTAATAATGCTAAGTCCCAATTCGCTGCTATGGAATAATGCATGGGTGACATGATTTCCTCCAGACTAATCCTTTTCCCCCATTCCTCCTATCCTTTCCTTCTTTTCTATATCGCACCAGCGGAGAAGATGGGTCAAGGGTGAAATGCCATCGTGATGCCACATCATGGAGGGAATGGACATCTTTCCAGGAGAGGTGATTCGTGCCACTCCCAACTCCCCCAGTCTTCCGATAAATTCTTTTTCCCGCTCGTCCCCGATTGCTACTGCTGCATTTTGTAAATAAGAACCAATCGATTTTAGGTTTGGTAAAATTTGGAAGATATCCTCTACACCGATGAGCCGGATGAAGCGATTCAGAGGAGATGGCAAAAAGGTCCCTGGATCCTTTTCATAGACAACTGTCCAATCCGTTCCACGAGGAGAGGCCCATAACTGAATTTCCTCTCCCCCTAACTCCCTGAACTCATACTGAGCCCTGAGCTGATTGATAACGGATGCCTCTCCTGGAGAGATTTTCCCACGAGGCATCCTTATATTTAAAGCGTCCATGGCTTTCGCCAGGGCTTGACAAAATTCCTTGGGTGTGACCTCCCCACCCTTTTCCAAATAATAGACATGAGGGGCCAGACAGGCATGCTGGTCAAACATTGAGCAATCTTCTGCAACCGCTGACGCCAGTTCCTCCAATCCTTGATGAGTCAACCTTCTTCGACCGATCATCCCAAAGCCCAACTTATGGCCATGAATAAGAGTTCTCACTTTTCGCGGGATCTTTGGTAAGAGGGATTGGCATGCCTCCACTCCTCCAAAAAGGATGACCGCATCGGATTGGTTAAAGACCGCCTCCTCAACATCGTCCTCTCCACCCTTCCAGTAAAGGACAGCCAAAGACTTAGCTATCTCCGGATCAATCTCCTCGATCGTTTTTAGATAGAGGGGAGCAAAGGTGGGTTCTCCTCCAGCCACTTTACCGAGACAGGCCGCCTTTACGAGTAAAGATCGCATAAATAGGAGATGGGGTAGGGCGGGGATGTTTCCGGAGAAGATGGAAACGATAAGTTCAGGGCCAAAAGCACGGCTGTAGCCATTCAATTCAGACGAGTATTGAAAGTCGTCAAGATAGAGCGGATTTTTGATCTCAGAGCAGAGGGCGCGCCATACATCCTCCCGCAGGGAACTCTCCATCTCCACATCGATGCTTGCCTCCACGGCTTCACGGGAGAAACCGGTAATGGTAGGGATGGCCTTGAGAGCAAGTTCCCTTAAAGGATAACTCTTATCCAGCCACTTTCGGGAGGCCTCATCCAGGACATCAATAATATGCTCAATTGGAAGACGGGCCAAATAGAATCTCCTGCTCGCTTTAAGGTGATCGGTCAAGGTATCTATGAGAGATCTGCTGACAGAAGGGATCTTCAGACGAACCATGCTCCTCTCCCCTTGATAGACCTCGATTCTAAAGGATTTCACCTGATTTCGAAAATCGGGTGGAAGGTAATAGGCATCGATTTCGATAGTCTCCATCACCCTTCCTGCTTGATTTGAGTCATCTCATCTATCGTTAAAGAGCAGCCTCTTGTAATATCTTGCTTCGATCTTCCGAAAATCTCAAATCCTTCTGGAGTTATTCTCCCCAAGTCATCGGTTTGAATGGCCAAGATGGTTCCTCGATTGGCAAGATCCACGTGCCGGAGCAGACCTTCCTCACCTGGGGAGAGGGGTTCTAAGGTATCTGGATCGACTGTTAGGGTTCTTGTCCAAGGGGGGTTGACCTTAGCCTTTGGGATATCGAGCCCTTTGCAGGCGTTCTTCAAATTATTATCATAAAACTGGGAGCTCACTTCCGTCATCCCCAGGAGATTGACGCAGTAGTCCTTTTTGATTCGGAGGAACTTCTCACAACTGTTTAAAAACTCTTCCCTTTCCACCCCTCTGCTCCTGCCCTTAAATCCTCCAGCATCAAGGCTACGAGAGCCAGCAGGGAGTTTGAACTTTAGCCCCTTCTCCCTGCAATAATCGAAGAAGTTGACAAAGCCGAAGGAGCCGCCACAAACTGTAACCGGAGTCCCGTCCTCTTCAGAGCAGTGGAGTTCGTCCACCAGGGCCTGAACCTCAAACCTTTCCTTTCCTATCAAGAAGCGACTCCGGGCTCCCCCAAAGTATTCCTTCAATCGATTCATCCCATAGGCCATGATCATATGGGGGGCGGTCTCAGGAGAAGGGGCGATGATGAGGATGGTCGTCCTGATCTTATCCGGAAAAAGAAAGGCAGAGGCCGCTTCATAGATGGTGGCATCCATGAGCCTGAGTCCTCCTTCATCATAATGGACCTTTCCTCTCTCCTCAGGCCTTTTCGTTCCGCTGGTCATAAAAGTCCGGACCGTTTGAGCAGGAAACATAGAGAGATCCATGACTTTAAACACATCCGTGGGAAGAGCTGGGATCTGTTCCCATGAAGTGATGTTCTCCGGGTTGATCCCCCGCTTCTCACAGTATCGTCTGTAAATAGAGATATATTTAAACTGGAGCTCAAAAACGTTTAGGGCAAGTCGTTTGAATTCTCGTGAATCCTGATGATCGATGCCCCTCCGGATAAAGGCAATAATCTTTTCGTCGAGATTCAACACCTCTTCTGGTAATTCCCTCATCATTCCGTCTCTAAGTGAAAAGTGATCATCTTCTTTTCCACTAAAACCATCAATATCTTTTTCAGATCCTCTGTCGTCACATTCCTCTTCTTGGCAATCTCCCGAATGGACAGATCGCCATCGAGATCCGCTGCTAACCCTGCCCAGCCTTTTCCCAAGGCAGTCTTGATCCCTTTCTCAGAGGCTAAGGACCTGGGCAGAAGCCTATCGTCTAAAGGAGGAAGTTCTTGGAAATTGGGTGGGATAAGAGAATCTGTTGGCCGATAGGCAAAAAGAGATGGTTGAACGCCAAATTTCTTGTGGTAGATATAGCAATAAGCACTCAGGCCCGCTGAAATCCCTTGAGACACTGCCTTTGAAAAAGAGTTATAACCTCCTAAGGTCGCATCTCCGGCAGCGAATACGCCTGGTATGTTGGTCTTCATATCTCGATCAACTTTGATAAAGGAAGAAGCAAACCCCTCAGCCCCTGTCTCAATTCCCCAGGAGGGTGATAACTCATAGGAGTTGAAGTCCAAGAGGACTTTCTTACAATATATCTTACGAGTGCCTGCTGAGGTTTGAAGGGTCAACCCCTGAAGCTCTCTTTCACCCCAGTATTTTTTCACCCATCCTCGAATGACATCTCCACTTCCCTCTCCTTCGCCTTGCCCTTCCATGATGAATAAAAGAGGAGATCGCCTGGCATTCAGATCTCTTATCAAAGGGATGAGATTCTGGAGTCTTAAACTCCCTACGATGACCAGTTTTGGTTCCCATCTTCGGCTGAGGAGATTTTTAAGATGAGAGACAATAAATTCATATCCCATGCTTGTAACCTCTAAGCCGCGGCCGAGATAATCCCTTTCATTGACCAAGACCTTGATCCCGGTCGCCACGACAACCGCCAAAGACCGAAAGGCCCTTCCGTCAGAGGTAGAGACCTCCTTTATCTCACCCTGAAGGTTGATGCGATTTGCGGTTCCATAATGGACCTTTATCTCAAGGTCCTCCATGTCCTTCAGGAGGTGACGGACAATGTCCTTTCCCCCTATTTTCCAAGAGGG
>Ga0187771_10003993_pt1 | contig 10376 bp, 8 predicted proteins | sample 0116_SJ02_MP15_1_FD_133139 | JGI IMG/M metagenome (GOLD analysis project Ga0187771, IMG submission 133139) | Tropical peat soil microbial communities from peatlands in Department of Meta, Colombia - 0116_SJ02_MP15_10_MG | ecosystem: Environmental > Terrestrial > Soil > Wetlands > Peat | place... | reverse complement strand
TCGATGGCGTGATGCGGCAGGATGCCGGAGACGGTGAGTTGCACGAAGGAGAGCACCACCTCTTCCAGCGTGGGAAACAGCCGGTGCGGGAAGACGCCGGCCCAGGCGACGACCTCCCAGATGCCGCCCACCACCAGAAAGGGAAAGGCATTGCGCGCGGCGATGCGCCCGCGCTCGCTGCTTGCCGGGCGTCCGGACGCGCCCGCCACGGCCATGGTGGTGGTGACGGCATCCTGCATCGTGGTTGAGCGAATCCTCCTCCCATTACCGCCGGCCTTCCCGTCGGGCCTCGCGCGCCGCGGCCTTTGATCGGCGCTTTTGTGCGTCCTTGGCGTGAAGGATAATGCGCATCGCCGCGGGACCACAAGCATGCGCCCCGCGCGCCGCAGGCCCGCCAGGCAGGACAGGCAGCAATGCCCCTTTCACCCTGGCGAATTGTTCCCAGACCGGCTAAACGCCCGGCACGAACGCGGGATATCGCGGCAAGACTGCAATAGGAGTTTTCGTGATGGCGAAGAATACACAGAAGATCGGCTGGATCGGCACCGGACGCATGGGCTACGCCATGGCGGAACGGCTGCTCAAGGCCGGCCACGACGTATCGATCTGGAACCGCACCCGCGCCAAGGCCGAGCCGCTCGCCGCCAAGGGCGGCAAGATCGTCGACAAGCTCAGCGAGCTCGCTGCCTGTGACGTGGTGTTCTCCATCGTCTCCGAGGGCAAGGACCTCGATCAGGTCTATTTCGGCAAGGATGGCGTGCTGTCTGGCGGCAAGGCGCCGAAGGTCGCGGTCGACTGCTCGACCATCTCGGTCGAGGAATCGGCCGATATCCGCAAGCGGCTGAAGGAGCGCGGCACCGATTATGTCTGCGCTCCCGTCTCCGGCAACGCCAAGGTGATCAAGGCCGGTCGGCTCTCCTCGGTCGTCTCCGGCGAGGAGGCGGCGGCCAAGGCGATCATCCCGCTGATGGAAGTGATCGCGCCGCAGGGCGTCTCTTACGTGGGCGATGGCGAGCTCGCGCGCATCTGCAAGATCGCACACAACGTGATGCTCGGTGTGGTGATCGAGAATCTGATCGAGATCACGCTGCTCACCAACAAGATGGGCGTGCCGCGCCACGCCTTCCTCGCCTTCCTCAACAACGGCGTGATGGGCTCGATGTTTACCCGCTACAAATCGCCGGCGCTGGTCAATCTCGACTGGACCACCACCTTCACGCCGGAGCTGTTGCGCAAGGACCTCGATCTCGGCCTCGAGCTCGCGCGCGAGATGGACGTGCCGATGCCGGTGACGGCGGCCACGCGCGAAGTGCTGCAGAGCCATTTCGGCGCCGCCACGCTGCAGAAGGATCCGGAAGCCTATCTGCAGAAGGATTTCGCTGCGCTCGCCGAGACCATGGCGCTCGCCGCCGGCATGAAGCTCACGCCGGAAAACAAGAACGTGCCGACCGGCTTGGAGTGATTGTTTCTTCTTTGCCTCTCCCCGCTTGCGGGGAGAGGGTGGGAGCGCTGCATGGCGCGAGCCGGGTGAGCGGTATTGCACGGCCCCTCACCTGGCTTTCTCGTTTCACTCGAAAGCCGACCTTTCCCCGCGATCGCCGGAGAGGTGACATACGACAAAAAAAGGGCCCCTTCCGGGGCCCTGTGTGCATAAGGTGGAGGATTCACGCCGCCGTTAAAGCCAAAAGGGAGGAAAAACAGCGGCTGCGCACATAGCTACTCAACCGGGCGCGGCGCTTTATCTCAAGTAAATTACCCATAAATTTGCCAGCTGGTGGATTGAGCATAAATTCGCATCAAATGAGCGAAAACCGGAACGGGGAAGACGCGCATGGTTTTCACCTTGTATAACGCGCCACAATCGACCTGCAGCCAGCGCGTTCGCTTTGTATTCAACGCGAAGAAGATTCCTTTCAACGAGGTCAAACTCAACCTCCTAAAAGGCGACCAGCTCAAGCCCAATTACCTCAAGCTCAATCCGAATGGGGTGGTGCCCACTCTCGAGCACGACGGCGTCATCGTCATCGACTCGCTTGTCATAGCCGAATACCTCGACGAGGTGCTGCCGCAGGCGAGTTTCACGCCGGAGTCGCCGGTTGAGCGCGCCCGCATGCGCGCGCTGATGCATTTCATCGACGAGGTGCCGGCGGCGGCGGTGCGGGTGCCGACCTTCAATCTCGCCTTCCTGCCCAGCTTTCAGAAGATGAGCCGCGCCGATTTCGTCGCCATGGCCGAATCGAAGCCGCTGCGCCGCGAATTCATGCTCAGCATGGGGCAGACCGGCTTCCCGCAGGCGGAGATGGATGCCGCGCTGGCGCGGCTGCGCCGCACCTATGAGCGCATGGACGCGGAGATCGAAAAGAGCGGCGGACCCTGGCTGCTCGGCGAGAAGATTTCACTCGCTGACGTCGCCGTGATGCCGGCGCTGGTGCGCATGGATGATCTCGGCATGCCCGGCTGGCTCCACCTGCCGCGCATCGTCACCTGGTTCGCCAATATCCGCGCGCAGGAGGCGTTCCGGCCGACCTACTATCACGGCTCGCTGCTGAGCGAGCGCTTCCCGCATTTTCGGGAACGCGCGCGCAGCGCCGGCTGACGGCGCCGCGCCGAGGTCGGCTGCGGGTGTTCAGGCCGTCGCCACCGCCTGCTTGGCGGGTTCGTTCTTGCCGATCAAGTCGAGCTGGCGCTGCAAGGCCGCGATGTCGGCCGAGCGCAGCGGCAGGTTGACGAAGATGCCGATGCGGTTCGACAGCATGCGGAACGATTCCGCATAGGCGAGGCGGATCTGCGCCTCGTTGCCCTCGACGAAGGCCGGATTCGGCACGCCCCAATGCGCGAAGATCGGGTTGCCCTGCCACACCGAGTGCGGCAGCAGCGCCGCGCCCTCGCACAGCGTGAAGACGAAGTCGAAGCGCGGCGCATTCTCGCCAACGAACTCGTTCCAGCTCTTCGGCCGGGCGTCGCCGAGGTCGAAGTGCAGGCGCTGCAAGAGATCGACCGCGCGCGTGTCGAGCTCGCTGTAGGCGTTGATGCCGGCAGAGTAGGCCTGGAATTTGTCGCTGCCTTCGCGATTGAGGATCGCTTCGGCCATGATCGAGCGCGCGGCATTGCCGTTGTCCAGGAACAGGACGTTGAACTTGGTACCCCGATTGTCCATGACGGACTCCCCATTGGAATTGCACCATCCGCGCCCCAACCGCGGTGCGAGGTGAAGCTGACAAGGTTCTTGGAGCGCCGGATTGCGCGCACTCTTAAATGCCAAAAGTTAAGTGCCGCTTAGCGGACGCGGCGCGCCGGCAAATTTTCGCGACGCGTTTTGCACGCCGATTGTGACAAAGACGACGATTGTGTGACTAGCGAGCGCGGTGTACCCGGCGCAGAATGCCGGATACATTTTCACAGGGGAGGCCTCGCGCCATGAATCCCATCACTTCGCTTGTCACTATCGTGCTCGCCGTCATCGGCGCCTTGCTGTTCGTCGCCGGCCTGCAGCTTGCCGGCGTCTGCGTCGGCATCCTTGCTGTCTTCGTGCTGTTCTCGCTGAAGATGGCCAACAACTGGGAGCGCTTCGTCATTCTGCGCGCCGGCAAGCTGTCGAGCGTGAAGGGGCCCGGTCTGTTCATGATCATCCCGATCATCGACTCGATCGCCGCCATCATCGACGAGCGCATCCAGACCACCGGCTTTAATGCCGAGCAGGCGCTCACCCGCGACACCGTGCCGGTGAATGTCGACGCCATCGTGTTCTGGCACGTGCACGACGCACAGAGCGCGGCGCTCAACATCACCAATTACCGCGAGGCGATCGACCGGGTGGCGCAAACCTCGCTGCGCGAGACCATCGGCTCCTCGATGCTCACGCAGCTCTTGTCCGAACGCCAGCAGGCGGACGAAGCGCTACGCAAAGAGATCGCGCGCAAGACCGCCAATTGGGGCATCTCGGTCAATTCGGTGGAGATCCGCGACGTCGCCATTCCCGTCGCGCTGCAGGACGCCATGTCGCGCCAGGCGCAGGCCGAGCGCGAGAAGGAGGCGCGCGTAATCCTCGGCTCGGCCGAGGCGGCGATCGCGCAGAAGTTCGTCGAGGCGGCCAACACCTATGCCAGCAACGCCGCCGCGCTGCATTTGCGCGCGATGAACATCATCTATGAGACCACCAAGGAGCGCGGCGCCACCATCCTGATGCCGACCTCGATGGTCGATTCGATGAGCGTCGCGCTACCGGCGGCGATGATGGCGAACGGCGCGGCGATTGCAGCGGCCGCTCGCGTTACTCCGCCCTCATCGTGAGGCGCGGCCGAAAGGCCGCATCTCGAACGACGAGGGCGGCCCCATCCTTCGAGACGCCGCGCTTCGCGCGGCTGCTCAGGATGAGGCCGAGAGAGCTTATGCCGGAATGAGCGGTATGCCGCTTTAATACCGGTTGGCGATCGGCAGCTCTTCCGCCGGGAACAGCGAGATCAGCCGGCAGCCCTTGTCGGTGACCACCACCTCTTCCTCGATGCGCGCCGCCGAGTAGCCGTCGGTCGCTGGACAGTAGGTCTCGATGGCGAACACCATGCCTTCCTTGATCTCGGTCGGGTGCTCCATGGAGATCACGCGCGAGATGATCGGCCGCTCATGCAGGGCGAGGCCGAGGCCGTGCGCGAATTGCAGGCCGAACGCCGAAATCTCATCCGGGAAGCCGAACTCGTTCGCCTTCGGGAACACCTCGCAGATATGCGCGGTCGTGACGCCGGGCTTGATGCGTTCGATGGCACTGTCGATCCATTCGCGCGCCTTCTTGTAGGCGTCATGCTGGACCGGCGTCGCGCGTCCGACGTTGAAGGTACGGTAGTAGCAGGTGCGATAGCCCATGAACGACTGCAGGATGTCGAAGAAGGCCTGGTCGCCCGGACGGATCAGGCGGTCGGTGAAGTTGTGCGGATGCGGGTTGCAGCGCTCGCCGGAGATGGCGTTGATCGCCTCGACGTCGTCGGAGCCGTGGCGATAGAGGAACTCGTTGACCATGGCGACGATGTCGTTCTCGCGCACGCCCGGCCGCAGCTTCTCGTTGATCAGGTCGTAGGCGCCATCGACCATCGCCGCGGCGCGGTTCAACAGCGCGATCTCGTCGGCCGACTTGATCTCGCGCGCTTCCAGCATGATCTGCTGGCCGTCGACGATGTTCAGCCCGACCTTCTGCAATTCGAACATCATGGCCGGCTCGACGATGTCGACGCCGATCGGCATCTTCTCGACGCCGGCTTCCTTGAGCAGCGAATAGATCTCCTTGGCGTGCTTGGCCATCAGCCCGAACGAAGGCTGGATGGTGCCGCGCAGGCCGAGCACGCCGGCCTTGCAGTTCTCGGGCTTCAGCCACGGCGCATAGAGCTTGTGGTGCACGGCGGCGGAGCCGAAGTCCCAAAGGATCGGGTCGCCGTTGCGGGTGAGCATCGCCCAGCGCGAGATCTTGTCGCGCTCCCACTCGCCGATCTTGGTCGAGGTGATGTAGCGGATGTTGTTGACGTCGAACACCAGCAGCGCGCCGCATTCGGAGGCCTCGAGCGCCTGCTTGGCGCGGCCGAGCCGGTAGCGGTGCATGCGGCGGTAGTCGACGCGCTCCTCGAAATCGACGCCCATGGTGCCGAGCGCCGGCAGCGCGCGCCCCCAATTGTAGCGCGGGTTGATGTCGTCGGCCCGGATCAGCAGCGGGTCGCGCGTTCTCTCGTCCATGGGTTGTCTCCATTTATTGGGGTTGGCTGGCCGGCCTTATAGCCGGAGACGTGGCGGCATTATAGGCGGCTCGGGCGGCAAATTCAGCGCGCCAGCCGGCCGTCTGCGAACGGCTTGACAGTGGACGGTATTATGAATATAGTCCTATTTACCGATCCGCCGAGGGCGCTTCACGAGGCGTCTTGAAGTGGGATCGGATGCGGCGCCCGCGGGCAGGTTTCGCAGACCTGCCCCTGGGCGGCGTTGGGGCTCCGTCCGGAGGGACACTACGAACCCCCTACGAGGAGCTCGCTGACGAGGGCGCGAATGCCCCCGAAAGCGCGGCCCGGCGCCGTAAGGAAACGCCGCGTGTGGCGCGCCGAGAGGCGCCACGCACCGGAAACGCTGCGTGTGGCACACCAGAGATGGCCGCGCCGCTGGCGCGCCACCTCCCTCATTTTGAGGGAGAAGGGAGGAAGGACTAGGGCCTAACCCGGGGCCGCAAAGAATACGGGCGATGATACGCGCCTGGAATTCCGTCATTCCGGGGGGCGAGCGCAAGCGAGCGAACCCGGAATGACAGAGAAGGTTTAGGCCGCGCTCTTCTTCCCCCAAAGCCTTGCCGAGGCGATATCGGCGCCTTCGCGGATCGCCCGCAGCTTCAGCCACACCGCCGGTTCGATCACCCATTCGCGGTTGGTGAAAGTGCCGAAGCCGCAGTCGGTGCCGGCGATTACCCGCTCGCGCTCGCCGACCGCGCGCACCGCATCCTCGATGCGGCGCGCCACCACTTCCGGATGCTCGACGAAGTTCGAGGTGGTCTCCACCACGCCGGGGATCAGCAACATGTCCTTCGGCAGCGGAAGCGTCTTGAACGCCGCGTATTCATGCGCGTGGCGCGGATTGGAGAACTCGATCGACAGCGCGCCGACATTGGCCTGATAGAGCGCCGGCAGAATCTTGACCAGCGCGATGTCGTGGATGTGCGGGCCTTCCCAATTGCCATAACAAATGTGCAACCGCACGCGGTCGCGCGGAATGCCGGCGATGCCCTCGTTGATCGCCTGCACGTGGCGCTCCACCGCCTTGACGAAGCCTGCATCGTCAAGGTCGCGGTACATCATGGTGCGGTCCATGGCGAGGTCGGGCGCGTCGATCTGCAGGATCAGCCCGGCCTTGTGGATCGCTTGGTATTCGTTCTTCATCTCACGCGCGATCGCACTGAGATATTTGTCCTGGCTGCCGTAATAGGCATCAAGCATGGTCGAAGAGATGATGCCGGGCGAGGGTGCCGTCATGAACCGTTCGGCGAACTTGCCGTCCGAGATGCGCTTGAAGCGCGCGACCTCGCTCTCCAGCGGCTTGATGTCGAGATAGTGCAGCTCGCCTTGGCATTCCGGCGCGTTCTGCTGCTTGCTCACATGCGGGAAGCGGCGCAGCAGGCTCGCCACCAGTTCGGGGAATTCCTCGAACTCGCGCCCGCGCCGCCGCTTCGACACGCCGCCGAAGCCCGCCATGCGCTGCGGCACATAGGTCTGGAAACCGACCCGCTGCTGCTCGCCGTCATTGCCGATGTCGATGCCGGCGGAAGCCTGCTTCTCCACCACGTGGCGTACCGCCTTGTCCAATTCGGCGGCCATCTCGGCGGTATCTACCTGCTCACCTGCCTCCTGCCGCACCAACAGGTCGGACAGTTTCTCGTTGCGCGGCAGGCTGCCGACATGGGTGGTCAGAATACGGTCCCGGCTGAAGATCATTCGAGGCTCCCTGAACGGCGGAATTATGCTTCGCTTTGCAGCACTCTCGTGAGCGGGCATAATACGCACTCTCTCGGGAGGAAACGCAAATGACAGTCGCCGAACTCAAGGCGGCGGAGCCGAACGCGGCCGAGCCCGCGGGCGATGTTCCACGCAACTACAATTTCGCCGCCGACGTCCTGCAACGCAATCTCAAGGCCGGCCGCGCCGAAAAGCCGGCTTACATCGACGGCAGCCGCACGCTGACCTATCGCCAGCTCGCCGATCACGTCGCCCGTTTCGGCGCCGCGTTGCGCGGGCTCGGCATCCACCGCGAGGAGCGCGTGCTGCTCGCGCTGCTCGACACGGTCGACTGGCCGATCGCCTTCCTCGGCTGCCTCAAGGCCGGCATCATCGCCGTGCCGGTGAACACGCTGCTCACCGAGGACGATTACCGCTTCATGCTGGCCGACAGCCAGGCGAAATGCCTAGTGGTGTCGGAGGCGCTGTTCCCCAAGTTCGAACGGCTGATCAAGGAAAGCCCCGACCTCGAGCACGTCATCGTCTCCGGCGCCAATCCGCACGGCTATCGCCTGTTCGAGGACGTCATCGGCGCCGACGAGCCGGAGGACTACACCGCGCCGACCACCTGCGACGATATGGCGTTCTGGCTCTACACCTCGGGCTCGACCGGCAAGCCGAAGGGCGCCGTGCACGTGCACGCGAGCCTCAAGCTCACCGACGATCTCTATGCCGCGCCCTATATCGGCATGAAGGAAAGCGACGTTGTGCATTCGGTGGCGAAGCTGTTCTTTGCCTATGGCCTCGGCAATGCCATGACCTTCCCGCTGTCGGCGGGTGCGACCGTCGTGCTCAATCCTGAGCGGCCGACGCCGGACGGCGTCGCGGCGATCCTGCGCAAGTATCCGATCACCGTGTTCTTTGGGGTGCCGACGTTCTACGCCGCGTACCTGGCGCGTCCGGCGGCTCCGTCGCGTGAGGAGGTCAAGCTGCGCTGCTGTGTGTCCGCCGGCGAGGCGCTGCCCGCCGACGTGGCGCGGCGCTGGAAGGAGCGCTACGGCGTCGAGATCTTTGATGGCCTCGGCTCGACCGAGATGCTGCACATCTATCTGTCCAACGGCCCGCACGGCTTGAAATACGGCACCACCGGGAAAGCGGTGCCCGGCTACGAGATCAAGCTGCTCGGCGACGACGGGCAGGCCGTCAAGCCGGGCGAGATGGGCGAGCTCTACGTGCGCGGGCCGTCGAGCGCCATCATGTACTGGAACAACCGCGAGAAGTCGCGCTCGACCTTCCACGGCGAATGGACGCGCTCGGGCGACAAATATTTCCAGGACGAGGAAGGCTACTACGTCTGCGCCGGCCGCCAGGACGACATGCTCAAGGTGTCGGGCATCTACGTCTCACCCTTCGAGGTGGAGGCGGCGCTGTCCTCGCATCCCGACGTGCTCGAGGCCGCGGTGATCGGCTGGTTCGATGAGCAGCGGTTGATCAAGCCGAAGGCGTATGTCGTGCTCAAGTTGCCGGACAAGGCGAGCGAGGAGTTGGTACGCACGTTGCAGGAGCACGTGAAGCAGAAGCTCGCGCCTTACAAATATCCGCGCTGGATCGAATTCCGCCGCGAACTACCGAAAACGGCGACCGGCAAGATTCAGCGCTTCAAGCTCAGGGCCGAGGGGCAGCTCTGACTTGCCGATGGCGGTTTCGCGAGAGCCGCTCTCCGCCTCATCCTGAGGAGCATCGCGAAGCGATGCGTCTCGAAGGATGGGCGGCCCCATGCTTCGAGACGCGCTCCTGCGGAGCGCTCCTCGCATGAGGCCGCGAGACCTCGAAATGTGTGATTAGACATGGATCTCTCCGACTCAGGCTTCCTCGACATCGGCTCCCAGCATCTCGAATACCGCATGATCGGCCCGCAGCCGGATCAGGCGCCGACGCTCGTCATGCTGCACGAAGGCCTCGGCTGCGTCGGCTTGTGGAACGACTTCCCCGACAAGCTCGCCCAGGCGACCGGCTGCGGCGTGTTCGTCTATTCGCGCGCCGGCTACGGCAAATCGAGCCCGGTCGCGCTGCCGCGGCCGCTCTCCTACATGCATGACGAGGCGCGCGAGACGCTGCCGCGCCTGCTCGATGCCATCGGCTTCCAGCGCGGGCTCGTCGTCGGCCACAGCGATGGCGCCTCAATCGCCGCGATCTATGCCGGCAGCCATCAGGACCACCGCGTTGGCGGCCTGGTGCTGATCGCGCCGCATTTCTTCACCGAGGACATGGGCATCGCCTCGATCGAGGAGGCGCGCGTCGCCTACGAGACCGGCGACCTCAAGCAGCGGCTGGCGCGCTGGCACGCCGACGTCGACAACGCCTTCCGCGGCTGGAACGGTGCCTGGCTCGATCCCGATTTCCGCAAATGGGATATCACCGAATTCCTCGCCTATATCCGCGTGCCGGTCCTCATCGTGCAGGGCGAGGACGACCAGTACGGCACGGTCAAGCAGGTCGAGGCGGCGCAGCGCGAGTGCTATTGCCCGGTCGAGGTCGCTTTGTTGCCCGGCGCGCGCCATTCGCCGCAGCGCGACAAGCCGGAGGAAACGCTGGCCGCTATCGCCGCGTTCGTCGGCCGCGTTCTGGCGATCAATGACTGGGTGAAGGCGGCGTAAGTTTTTCTTGTCGTCACCGGGCTTGTCCCGGTGACCTCGATCAGGCTGGCACAGTACGTCCCTAAACGAGATGGCCGGGACAAGCCCGGCCATGACACGTTTTCGATTGTGCGAAGCGCCTACTCCGCCGCCTGCTTGGCCGCGCTCGAATGCGCCGAGACGAGATAATCCATCGCCGCCTGCACGCCGCCTTTCTTGTGCGGAATCCCGGCGAGGCCGAGCGCCATTTCGGTGGCGCCGAGCGCGCCGATCATCATGGTGTCGTTGA
>Ga0187771_10003992_pt1 | contig 10376 bp, 8 predicted proteins | sample 0116_SJ02_MP15_1_FD_133139 | JGI IMG/M metagenome (GOLD analysis project Ga0187771, IMG submission 133139) | Tropical peat soil microbial communities from peatlands in Department of Meta, Colombia - 0116_SJ02_MP15_10_MG | ecosystem: Environmental > Terrestrial > Soil > Wetlands > Peat | place... | reverse complement strand
TGTGAGGCCATAAATAACTTTCTAAAGATCGACGGCCGCCTCTCTCGGCTCGGCATACTCGACATGTCGCTGTGACTGGGCTGATTGCTTGACAGGGGAGTCATCGGAACAGGTCCAATCTTCTTCCAAGCAACAGCTTCCGTGACAGGCGGGGGCGTCGGGTAAACCGCACGCGGTCAAGGCCCCGCAGTATGGCGACGGGAGTGCGTTCCGTTCCTTGGCCGATTACCAACTCAGCGGCCGCCGCTATCTCATCCGCCAACCCAACATACTTGTACCTTAGGCTGTAGCCGAACATGTCCTGAAGCCCGCGGTAGTCAACGATTGGTTCGAGGCCTGCAACCCCGATAGCGAATTCCACCTGCCCCGCTCGCAGCGGGCGGCTGTACGAGTCGCCAATTATCACGCCAAGCTGTTCTCCCGAAAGCTCCTCTAGTCTGAGAAGAATCTCGTTCGCCGAGGCGTCCGAGTCGAGGGGGAGGCGACTGAACACCGCCCGCCCCTCCACATTCGACTTGTCCACCCCTGCGTTCAGGCAGATCAGGCCGTCCTTCCTCTGAACAACGAGCGCTTGAGAATCGGCGCGAAGGATCTTTGCCGAATCCTTCAGTATCAACTCAATCACCTTCGCGTCCTTTCCAGTTCGTCTCGACAACGCCAGCGCTCGTCGGGATGGCTTGATTGAAGATGTGTCGACTAGAAGCCCACTGGCTTTGGAGACGATCTTTTGCGAGATGACCACCACATCGTGATCAATGAGATCGACTCCGTCCGCGCGCGCCGCGTCCCAAATCAGCTGCGCGATATCGTCGCCGGGCTTCACGGGGCCGATCTTGTCTAAACCGAGAATAGTGAGTGTACGCGCCATCCGCCGTAGTCCTCTCCTACGCCTCTCGACTGTTGGGCCGCGGAACTAAAAGTCGCTTGTTAAAATTTCCTGTGAGATCAAGCAAACACTCGAGCCCGAGAGGAGGAGTAGTAAGGCTGTGATCAAACGGTTTGGCGAGCTGCCGAAAATCAATCGCAGCCTGCACCGCGTTATGTTGCGATTACGCGAAATCCCCGAGCCGGACTAGCTCTGCACTCAGGTCGACGCTTGGGCTGCGTTCGGCTTAAATAACGAATCATTAAGGTACGCAACATTCCTGTTGAACTGGAGAGGTGCAATCGGTGACGCTCGAATACGTTTTCGTGGTAAGTTTCCTGTCGCTCGCGACGGCTGCCGTCCTCGTAAACTGGATTCTTAAACAGGATACGGGAACGGATCGGATGCGTGAGATTTCAAACTCCATCAAAACCGGCGCAGAAGCATACCTAGCCCGGCAGTACCGAACCATCAGCATCATCGCGGTGATCACAACCGTCCTCCTCATGATCGCCGTGCGTGACCCAACGAACCCGTGGCTGGGTGTGGATACGGGCGCGGGCTTCATTCTCGGCGCGTTGGCGTCTAACCTAGCGGGTTACATTGCCATGTACATCTCAGTGCGCTCAAACGTAAGAGCCGCTAGGGGCGCCATGAAGAGCCTCGACAGCGCGTTGAAAGTCGCGTTCCGGGGCGGAGTCGTGTTCGGCCTAGCCGTTGTATCCCTCAGCCTGCTAGGCATCTCGACGTTGTTCTTGATATTTGGTGACCCGCGTTTGATGGTGGGTTTCGGTTTCGGCGCCAGCTTCGCTGCGCTGTTCGCCCAACTCGGCGGGGGAATTTACACGAAGGCCGCCGACATGTCCGCCGACCTTGTCGGAAAGGTGGAAGTTGGCATACCGGAGGATGACCCACGCAACCCGGCCGTGGTCGCCGACCTTGTCGGTGATAATGTAGGCGACATCGCAGGCCGTGGCGCAGACCTCTTCGAATCAATAACCGCCGAGAACATTGGCGCCATGATCTTGGGGATTGCTCCGGCCGTGTACGGAATGTTCGGCGTAAACGGGTTGATCTTCCCGCTGCTTGCTCGATCGTTCGGGTTGATCGGCACAATCATAGCGATCTTTTTCGTTTACTCGCGCAAGAATGAGAGCCCGTTCACCTCACTTGTTCGGGGCCTTGTTGTCACGGGGGTGATATCGGCTGTGGGTTTCGGGATCCTGACGAAGATTCTGCTGAACGGTGACTGGGGATATTTCTTCTGCTCGCTCGTGGGAATTTTCGGTGCCCTGATAGTTGCGCTGATTACGGATTACTACACCTCATACCACAGGAAGCCGACTCTGGGAATATCGAAGTCTGCGGAGAGCGGTGCTGCTCCCGGGATCGCGACCGGCTTAGCGGTTGGGATGGGATCAACGGCCCCCTTCATAGTTGTCATTGGCGCGGCAATACTCCTCGCCTTTGGCTTCGGCAACGGGTTCAGCTCCCTTGGAGCCGGGCTGGACCTTTCTAATCCCGCTTTCCAGCGAGGCCTCTACGGAACTGCGATCGCGACGATGGGCATGCTCTCCGTTACTCCCATGATCCTAGCCATGGACGGGTTTGGCCCCATTACCGACAACGCCGGAGGAATTCTAGAAATGTCAAAGGTACCCGCGAGGGCGCGAACCGTGTCGGATCAGTTGGATTCGGTTGGGAACACAACAAAGGCCCTGACGAAAGGCTACGGAGTAGCTTCCGCAGCGCTCTCGGCTTTCTTGCTCTTCAGCGCATTTCTCGAGGTCGCGGGTTTGAAAGGGGTAGACCTGTCTAGGCCCGCGGTCTTCACGGGCGCGTTCGTCGGTGCGATGCTGATCTTCTTCTTCAGCTCACTCGCAATCAAAGCGGTAGGAAACACGTCTGCGGTCATGATAAAGGAGATCCGACGACAGTTCAAAGCCATCCCCGGCATCATGAAGGGAACCGCAAAGCCGGATTATTCTAGGTGCGTCGACATAAGCACTAAAGCCGCCCTGCGAAACATGATCTCTCCCAGCCTTCTCATAGTCATAGGACCGATACTCGTCGGCGTCCTCTTGGGTGCAGAAGCTGCCGGCGGCCTACTCATGGTAGGAACGGTGGTCGGCGTGTTGATGGCACTTTTCATGAACAACGGCGGGGCGGCCCTCGATAACGCTAAGAAGTACATCGAGGCGGGACACTTGGGAGGGAAAGGCTCACCGGCTCATGCGGCAACCGTCATAGGCGACACGCTCGGTGACCCGCTCAAGGACACGGCAGGCCCCTCGCTACACGTCGTCATAAAACTCTTGAACACCATAACCCTCGCCCTAGCCCCACTCTTCATCTACGCCCTTCTTCACTAATGGCCGAAGTACGCAGTTGGCCGCCTATTCAGAAAATGGTCCCGGCGTAGGGACCTAGCGCGGTCAACACTTACATCTCCAACCAGTACTTTCTCCCCTGCACCAGCAGACGCCACAATACGGGGCGCAACCACACCAGTACCTCCATCTTGGGTCAGGTCTATGATTACGCTTCCTCCGACGAACCCCGGCGGTCGAAAAATGTTCGGGGCAATGATAGGAACACGGTTCTCCAAAGCCCGAGTTTTCAGGTACAGCAACCATTGGTCAAGGGACGCTTGGCCAATCTTTGAGGGAGCACACAGCAGATCCGTCCCCTTTAGCGCTAGGGTCCTCGCTGCTTCAGGAAACATTGCGTCGTTGCCGATTAGAACACCCAATTTGCCAAGTGGAGTTTGAACGGTGCTGTATTGGTTTCCGGGTGTGGCCAGGGTCTTTTCGGTTCGAGAGAGGTGAACCTTGTCCTGTAAGCCAATACGCTTACCGTCCGGGGAAATTACTAAGCTCCGAACGCGAAGCTCAGGTGAGGTTGGGAGAACGTTAGGAGTGTAGTTTGCGCCGGTCACCAGAAATGACTTCGTCTCAGTCGCTAACGCACAGAGCTGTTCGATCGCTAGCTGTCCGTGCTCTTGGTATTCGAGAAGCCAATGCTCTGGAAAGCAGATTATCTTCGCTCCCCGCTCCGCCCCAGCGTTAACAAGCGTTCGAGCGTTCTCCATTGCCTGCTCGTAAGTGGTCTTCGGGAGTTCGAACTGTAGGGCTGCCACGCGGACCGACAACAATGATCACTCTAATTCGACAGCTGCCTGTTACCAATCATGCCCAATAGCTGTTTCGTGGCTCTCGGTTCCTTGAGGATGGGCAGGCTTGACGCCACGAGACCAGTCGCCGCGACTGGGGTGGGTGAGGAACGCTATTAAACGGGTGGATAAATACCCGCGCCGATCGCAATGCTTCAGGAAACCTTCAAGCCCTCACGAAGGGCGGAGGGTGTGGAATACGCGATTCGAGACGTCATCACCAAAGCCGAAGAAGTAAGACGGACCGGTAAACGGATCATACATCTAAACATCGGAGACCCCGTCAAGTACGGGTTTGACACTCCGCCTCACATTAAAGAGGCGATGAAGAAAGCAATCGACTCAGGTTCAAACTACTATTCGGCCTCTGAAGGGGTTAAGGAGCTTCGCGAAGCGGTCGCCGAAAAGGAAAACATTGTCAACCATGCTCAAATCGAAGCGCGTGACGTTGTCATTACGCAGGGGATTTCTGAAGCAATCTCCTTCCTCATGGGCGCGATTGTAAACCCAGGCGATGAGGTTCTAGTCCCCGGTCCATGCTACTCGCCCTACACCACGTACGTGAAATTCTTTGATGGAACTCCGGTGATATATCGAACCCTTGAAGAGAAAGAGTGGGCTCCCGATCCAGAGGACCTCGAAAGGAAGATCACCGACAAAACGAGGCTAATCGTAGTCATAAACCCAAGCAACCCGACGGGTTCGGTATACTCGAAGCAGGAGTTAGCCAAGATACTCGAAATCGCTAGGAACCACAATCTACCTGTGGCTGCCGACGAGATTTACGATAGAATCGTTTTCGACAGCGAGTTCACCAGCCTGTCCTCAATCGCTAAGGAGACCCCGATCATCGGCCTAAACGGATTCTCAAAGGCCTACCTGATGACCGGCTGGCGACTAGGTTACTTATACGTCCAAGATCCAACGGGCAGCCTCAAACAAGTTTGGGAAGCAATCCAGAAATTGTCGCGAATTCGGTTATGCGCGAGTACACCCACGCAAATGGCCGGGATAGCGGCGCTTACCGGACCGCAATCACACATTCCGGAGATGGTCAAGAAACTCAAGCAGAGGCGCGACTTCGCTTTGAAGAGGCTTGGGGAAATTCCAAGACTCGCGACGGCTAAGCCGAGGGGCGCCTTCTACGTGTTTCCAAGAATCGACATGAAGGGAACGGTTTGGAAGACAGATAGCCAATTCGCCACCGAACTCTTGCAAGACACTGGGGTCTTGGTCGTGCACGGCTCAGGTTTTGACCCAATATATGGAAGTGGACACTTTCGATCGGTGATCCTTCCTGAGGAGCGGATGTTGGCTGAGGCATTCGACGCAGTCGAGCGCTTCATGAAGCGCCGAACATGATCGCCCTGTAACCTTTAATTCAAGCCGCGGCAGTCTGCAGACACGGTCAACCTCAATGTCCAACGAGACCCCTCAGCAACCGGCACCGGAACCCGCGGGAATAGTCTACGAATGCATTAGCTGCGGACAACACCTAACCGCAGACCAGCTAGCCATGACCCCCGAGATCAAGTGCCCGTTCTGCGGTTACCGAGTTCTACGCAAAGCGCGACCGCCAATCGTCAAACGAATCAAAGCACGATGACTTGGCCTAAACCCTAGATTTTCCGCAGCTGGGACAAAAGACCTGTTCCTTGGTTAGTAGACTTCCGCAGAATCTGCACTTGCCATAAACCGGTTTCTCGTCCGGAAACAAGACGCTCGGCCTCGGCTCCTTCTCGTACCTCTTTCCGAAGAAGACCGCGACCTCAAGGAGTAATGCCATCGGGACGAAGAGGGCGATGTCTGCCAGCGGCCCGCCGTCGGGAGTCACGACCGCGCACACGATATACAGTGCAGCGTAAATGTACCTCCTTCTTGTGGTCACAAAGGAAGTTCTGACAATTCCAAACCTCACGAGTAAGACGAAGAAGGCGGGCATTGTGAAGCTGAACCCTGAAACAAGCGTTGTGATGAAGACGAGGTTGTAGAAATCCATCACGTTAATGATCGCGAGCGCACCGGTCAGTCTGAAGAAGGGAAGCATACCCCAGAGGATGAAAGGCGTCAGAATCTTGTACCCGAATACTGCCCCAATCACGAAGAGCACTGTGAACGCCATAACGAATGGGTAGATCGCCTTCTGCTCGTGCGGATAGAGAGCCGGTGCGACATAGCGATACGTTTCATAAGCGATTACGGGCGCACTAACCCCAATTCCTAGAATCAACGAGGCAATCAGGTAGATTTCCAGCGGGGCGGTAAATTCTCCGGCAATCAGTTCGATCCCCGCCGGAAGGGTGTCCTTGATTACCTGCCGGAGAACAGAAGCGATAATGGGATCATAGAAAGCAAGAGGGTTCTGAAGGAACGATCTGTTTGCAGGGAACACCATGAAAAACGTCGTCGCGACGAACACAGCGTAGAATACCACCCGCAACCTGCGGCTTAACTCGGCTATGTGTTCCCAAATAGTCCCCGCCCCCTCAGCGTCACGTTGTCCGTCTCCCAATCCGCCTCACCAAGGAGCATTTCCAGAACATTTCACGATGGAACTTCTTCCTGCCTGCGCGCCTCTTACCCTCGGGAGATTTCCATCCGGCTGAAGTCGAACGGATTCCTTAGTCAGTTGACGAACCCGTGAAACTCGCGTGGATGTCTACCGTGAGCCGCTCTTGTAAAGTCGCTCGGAGGTTTCCTCCGCCAATCGGTTGGTTTCATTTGCTTGTGGTCTTGTCTGCGATTTCCTTGGCGATTTGTTCTTTCGTTTTGCCCTCAGTGCTGATGCCTAAGCTCTTTGCCGCTGTGATGAGCGGGTCTGTTGACGCTGGTGCAGTTGTGGTTGTCGTGGCTGTGGTGCTTGCTACCTCCTTGGCTGCTTTGTCGAATTCTTTCTTCGCCAGTCCAATGGACCTTGCTAGCTCGGGCAGTTTTTGTGGACCCCAGAGAAAGACTACTAGCAATATGCCCACAACGATTAGCCATTCGTACCCAACTAGGGCCAAGCCGTGTCACATTCGAGGAAGATGTTTTCGTTTCATATAAAAATGGTGAACAGTGCACAAACCTTGCATCTAGGCAAGTCTTGTCGGTTCGTGCGAAACGCTCAACTCATGATTCTCACTGGAAAGGCGTATATGGCCTTCGGATTTGTCGGCTCAATGGTGGAAGGCTCAGGCCATGGCGATGGACACGGTGGCAAGTGCAATTTCGCCACCTACTTCTCAATCCGAGTTGTCATGCAAAGGTTTGGGCTTCGCTTTCGGCTCCAAATTCGTCTTCAAAGACGTTAGCATTCACGCCTTCAAGGATGAATTGGTCGCAGTTATCGGGCCGACGGGAACCGGAAAATCAACGCTCCTACGGACATTGGCACAACTTATTCCACCAACAGAGGGGCACGTGTATCTAGAGGGTTCGGAAATAACACGCCCGTCACCAGCTATAGCGCTGGTGCACCAATCAATTGCCACGTTTCCTTGGATGACGGCCCTTGACAATGTAAAACTGTCGTTAATCTGTAAGGGCACTTCTAAGGAACAGGCTATTCAAATCTCTGAGAAAATGCTCGACTTGGTTGGTCTAAAGGGTGAAGAAGCCGATTATCCGAAAGAAATGAGTGGGGGCATGCGGCAGCGAATAGCAATAGCGCGGGCTCTCGCTGCTGAGCCAGCCGTCCTACTGCTGGATGAACCCTTTGTTCATTTGGACGAGCTGACAGCAGACGGATTGAGGAAAGAAATCTACTCTCTGGTGTTCAACCCTGAAACGAGTCTCAAATGCGCTCTACTTGTCTCGCATAACTTGCATGAGGTTGTTCAGCTCGCCGACCGGGTGTACGTAATGAACGGCTCGCCCGCCATCATCGTCGATGAGCTTAAGATTGATTTGCCTCGTCCAAGAACTGAACGCAATCCGCGGTTCCTCGACTACCTAGATCAATTGTATGGAGAACTGTCGTTAAAGATAGCCCGGGTTTGAAAAGTGGACCTTGTTATTCCCCTGGCAACATTGGCCACAGTTTCAAGAATATTCGCGCTCATAGGCCTCTCCGTCGTGACCGGCTGGGGGCTTGCGTACCTCGCCATCAAAAGCCGCAGATTCGAGAACACGTACGTTCCCCTCGTGAACGTGCTTGAATCAATACCTGTAATCGGATTTCTTCCGCTTGTCCTGGTGGCATTTGTTCTCGCCATACCTGGCGCTATAGGAGTTGAGGCTGCCGTTGATTTCCTCGTTTTCGATGCGGTCTCTTGGAATATATGGATCGGAGCATACCAGGCCTTCAAGACCGTGCCCGAACACTTGCTGGAGGTTTCTGAGAATTACAACTTTGGTTTTGTTCGTAGAATGACATATCTGCTCATTCCTCACTCTGTGCCCCGGTTGACTTCAAACCTCTTTGCCAGTTTTGCCGATGCTTTCTTCTACATCTCGGTTAGCGAAGTGTTCACAGCTGGAGCCGCCACTGCAAGCGTCTGCCAAGGCGGTGTTTGTTCGACTTTCGGAATTGGTACTGTTATCGCAAGGTACATTGTAGCAGGAAATTATGTGGGTGTGCTGTACTCGCTTGCCTCAGTTGCGGTTGCAGTAATCATAGTTACGCTAGCATTGTCTTGGCTGAGTAGATGGGCAGTGGCCAAGTATGGCGTCGATACGCCGGGTGTAATAAAGCGACACGCAGGAAGGTGGCGGGGGCGCATCCCGCACCCCTGGCGACGTTGGCGAGCAGTTCGCGGAGGGCATTTTCCTTTCTCGAATTACACGGGCAAAGTAGCAGCGCGGTTGCATCCCCACCAAGCCCCAAACAATAGGCAAAATCAAGGGAACCTGTTGAAGTATGTCGGGTATGCTATCGCTGCCGCAATTGCAACATACCTCACTTATGGAGCAGTCGTGCTGATATTTTCTGTTCCAGTCGCGACTTGGTACGGATATTTCGCTGAGACGCCGAGACTACTGGAGTACGTGGGCGCGGATTACGTTCGAGTGAGCCTCATAACCCTCGCTTCACTAGCGTTCGCTATATTCGTCGGATACTTCCTGGCCGCCCATCATAAGATCGGCGACACACTTCTTCCGCCGCTCCAGGCGTTCGCCGCATTTCCCGCGCCCACTTACTTTCCACTACTATTCGTCGCTACGCTACCGATCTTGGAACATGTGTTGCCGGAATTGTATACTGAAGTCTACATTTTTCTTCTAGGATTCTTGAGCTGCTTCTACTACGTCTTCTTTGACTTCTGGATCGGAGTCCAGGCGATCCCAAGCGAGTTCATGGATGTCGTTCGCAACCATCAGCTGCCATTTTGGGCCAAGATGAGACGCGTTATTCTCCCCGCAAGCCTTCCATACTTGATCACGGGCCTGTCGAGCACAATCAACAGCGCTTGGGCCGGCATGGCGATAGGCGAGTTCTGGCCCGATATCGCCCCAAAGCTTGCACCCTCCGGATTGCAAGCGCCGTTTGGTATGATGTACTACATTACCTACAACATGTCGAATGGGGCTATTGGTCCCGCGGCGTACGTCTCATTACTCTTCGCCATTGTAGTTGCAATATACGGGATCGTATTCACCCGTAACCTAATGGATCTTGCTCGAAAGAAGTACGTAATCGAAGAAGGCATCTTCGCAGCCTAGCTTCAATCGCTCCATGATTTCGTTCTCAGATGTGCATGGTTCCTTTGCCCAGAAGTTTGAATCCATAATGGTAGGCCGCAACCCCGGTGATCGGGAGTTCAAGCCACACCGTCACTAGACGCGATAGAATTGCGGCTGATGCGGCGATCGAAACCGGAACCGCAAACAGAACCAGAACCGTCGTAACGGCGGTTTCGTAGACTCCAATCATTCCAGGAATGGCGATCGGCGTCATCTGAATCATCCTGCCGATCGATATGGTGATTACGGCAACCCAGACCGATACGTTAGAATCCAGCGCGAAGAGGACCGTCCATAAGATTGCAACCGAACAAGCCCAATCACCAAGGCTTGCCAACAGAGACAACACCATGCCTCGCCTTGAGGTTACCATCCGCCTGAAGCCCTGGTTGTACTCTCCAAGAAAGCGGTCGGCTTTTCCTTCCACCACCGCCTCCTTCTGGACTAGCCTGATAACTGGTTGAGCGAATTTCAAGAGGCGGTTTAACAATGGAGAGACTTTCCTTGGACGTAAAGACACATACAACAGGATTCCCAGGCCGGCTATGGTGGCTAAGGGGATCGATGCGAGGGCAACCACGCTCACTGAATTTGTAGCATGTATGCTGAGAATGGCAAACAACGCAACCGCGGTGCTGCAGAGAAAGCCTACGATGTATAGAATCCTATGCAGGA